>Ga0209075_1003265_pt1 | contig 13651 bp, 7 predicted proteins | sample Stecom2011_FD_187523 | JGI IMG/M metagenome (GOLD analysis project Ga0209075, IMG submission 187523) | Agricultural soil microbial communities from Utah to study Nitrogen management - Steer compost 2011 (SPAdes) (version 2) | ecosystem: Environmental > Terrestrial > Soil > Agricultural land... | reverse complement strand
CTTTTCTCGATTGAACTGCTTCTGCTAATTCTTGACGAATTGCTTTTGAAGTCTCTTTACCATCTAAAATCTGCATGACGAATAAGTTTTTGCAAAAATAAGATTAAAAAAGCAATTACGGATAATAAAATACTTAGATGTGTAATACCTAGTTCGTACAATTCTAATTAAACATCTCCTATAAGTGCAATATTACTAAGTCGGTTTGAAAAGAACTAAATTAATTAAAAATATTCATACAAAATAGCATCTTGTTGACATCTAGCATAAAATAAATAGTAGACCCAGAAAAAAGTTAGAATATAGCTGCCCTAAGTATACGTATACATTTTATAATTTAGTAGACGGTAATGTCGCTTTTGCCTCTTAAACCTTTCTCTTTGTTTTTATACTTTTAAAACCCAATGTTTCAAAATATTTTTGTAGTTTTAGAACAATAGTAAATCTAAGTCATGCCTTCACTTGAAACATTATTCAAACAAATTTATTTCTCCAAAGATGAAGAGGAGCTTAATCAAGTCTTAGAAAATCATCCACAAATCTTTGATGATGTAAATTGGAAACCTCTTGGAGAAAATAAAAGTAATTATGGAGTTGTAAAAAATCAACAATCCAATCCTATAGCAGCACTTATTGAAAAGGTGACCAACTCAATTGACGCATTGCTAACTAAGAAGTGTTTAGAAAAAGGAATTGATCCTAAATCAGATAAAGCCCCTAAATCAATGGATGAAGCAATTCAACGATTTTTCCCTAAAAATAATTGGGACCTACAAACACAAAGAAGAACTCAAGCTGAACAAATTCAGATTATAGCGGATGGTAAAGGACCGAAAAGTAAAAAAACTCCGTATCCAACTTCGGTGATTATTTATGACGATGGAGAAGGTCAGCATCCTGAAAATTTTGAGAGCACCTTCTTATCTCTTTTAAGGGGGAATAAAAATGACGTTCACTTTGTTCAAGGAAAGTATAATATGGGAGGAAGTGGTGCTATTGTTTTTTGTGGAAGAAAAAGATATCAACTCATTGCATCAAAAAGGTATGATGGAACAGGGGATTTTGGCTTTACCTTAATTAGAGAGCATCCAAAAAGAGAACATGATCAGGCTAAAGAAACGTGGTATGAATATTTACTTATTGATGATAAAATCCCATCATTTCCAATTGAGAAACTTAATTTAGGCCTAGAAAACAAAATGTTTGAAACAGGAACTATAATTAAAATGTATTCCTATCAATTTCCAAAAGGATATTCTGGATTTGCACAAGATCTGAATCAGAGTATAAATGAATTTTTGTTTAACCCTGCATTACCTATTCTAACAAAGGATACTAAAGAACGTTATCCAAATAATAAAGTGTTAGAAACTGATTTGTTTGGGTTAAGGCAAAGACTCGAAAAGGAACGAGAAGACTACATTGATGAAAAATTCACTGAAGTTTATGAGGATGAGATTTTTGGTAAAATGAAGGTTTCATGTTTTGTTTTTAAAGCTAAGGTTAAAGACTTTGATATCAAGAAAAGTCGTGAGGAAATTCAAAAAAGATATTTCAAAAACGGAATGAGTGTTATGTTTTCACTTAATGGGCAAGTGCATGGACATTATACCACTGAATTTATCACAAGATCCTTAAAATTGAACTTACTTAAAAACCACTTGCTTATTCATGTTGATTGCACTGAAATGAAGTACGATTTTCGAAAAGAGCTATTCATGGCATCACGTGATCGTTTGAAGGATGGAGAGGAAACACAACTTTTACGTCATTATTTAGCAAAAAAATTAAGTTCATCAGGAGGAAGATTACAAGAAATACAAAAACAACGTAAACAAGCTGTTAATATCGATTCTTCATCCAATACGAATGATATGTTGAAGAGTTTCACAAAGAACTTACCCATTAATTCTGAATTAGTAAAATTGCTAGGAGATACATTTAAATTAGACCTTAAAAAAGATCAAAAAGCAAAAAGCGACAATCCTAAAAAGCACAAAGAAAAAAATAAGGAAGAAGAACCTTTTTCGCCTCAACGATTCCCATCTCAATTTAAGATTGATACAAAAGTACAAGGAGATGATCCAGTTGCTAAAATCCCCTTGAACGGTGAAAAGACGATTCGATTTTCTACAGATTGTGAAAACGATTATTTTGATAGAACAGATGAACCTGGAGAGTTAAAACTTGGAGTATTGTCTGTAACAAATAATGAAACCAAAGGGGGGACTGAACCTGGAGAACCAAAAGAAATTACTGAGCTATTTAATGTGAACAAAAGTAGCCCGAATAAAGGAACTATTAGACTATCTCTAAACCCTAAAGACGAATTAAAGGTTGGCGATGCTGTGCAAATAAAAGCGTCTTTAACTGCACCAACAGGTGATTTTGATGAAATCTTCTGGGTGAAAATTTCTGATCCTGAAAAAAAGAAAGAAAAAACACCTGATAAGGAAAAAGATGATGAACCTATTGGGTTGCCTGAGATGGTTTTTATGTATAAAGAAATTGAGGAGGGACAAACAAATGCTGTTTCATGGGATGATGTTGGTGAAGCAACTTCATTTCATGTGGACTTTAAAACAACAATGGCTCCTGATACCGAAGGTGAAAACCTCAATAAAATCTTCATTAATATGGATAGTACTGTACTGAAAGATTTCATGAAGAAGTACAAAAATCCAAATGCAGAACAAATTGAGATTGCGCATAGAAAATACTATACTTCTGTTTATTTTCATACCCTTTTTCTTTACAGTATTTCAAAGAACAGAGGCTTTCAAATTACACGAAAAAAGGAAGATAGCGATGAAAACGAGGACATCACTTTAGGGGAGTATTTAATGGATGTGTTTGACCATTATTACTCTACATTTATATTGAGTTATGGAGGAATGGAAGAGATGATGGAGGGGTTGGTGGATTAAAACTATGAAAATGAAAAATCAAGAGATCGAAGAAATCATAAATTTAATCACCGAACTATGTGATGTATATGAATTTATAATTGAAAGTGCAAGTGAAAATCAAGTCAAGATTTTTACAGATCATACGACAGGTCTTTATATTAATATTGAAATAGAAAGTTCTACTAAATTTAATTACTATTTCATACAGAGAACTTATGATGTTGTGTATAATGGTGACAGAACAGATGTTCATGTTGTTCTGAGTTTAGTTTTCTCATCTTTTCTTAGGCTTTTTGATACAAGTATGACTTGTTCATTATTTGACATCCCTCATCCTGTAGTAGAGGATGAAATTTGGGGTAGATACATTATTCCAGTACAGAATGACTTGGGGCAAAATATTAGTTCTACAACCGTACTAAAAGAGCGAATTGCTAAATTAATTGAATCTATGGCATTTTGGAGAGCTTTACTTTGGGGCAGAAATTTGTGTCCCTGCAAGGAGTGCATGTCCAAATTGGAAGTCGATAATAATAAATTGGAAAAGGAGGTAGATGAGTTATTAGAGAGAACTATCAGAAACCACTCAACCAGAGTGATTGGGATGAATTATGGTGGAAGACATGCTCCGGAATTTAAATATGTATATGATATTAAGAATGAATTCACAGTAATTGAATCATCCGACTTATCAAATTTAATTCAATTGTTAATCGATAATCGAATCCCAAAAATCACATCAATAGATGGAATAAATGGACAGTTGTTCCTTGATCAAGAATTGAAGAATTATTGTTCTTATAAGTCCATTAACAATCTTAAAAGAAGGGTGAAGAAATTATTTGGTACGGAAAAAGAGTTTGTTTTTTACCCGATGGAAAATATGATTATTGCTCATGTCCCTCCTTATATAATTGGATTAGGACGGCTTGGTGGAATTGAAGAATTTAAAAAAGAACGAGAATTATTGAGAGAAAGGCACAACAAAGAAGCTGAAATACTTTTTCCAATAACTCAATTTGAATGGAATCCCAACGTTTGTCCTGATCAATTTGAACAAATGATAAAAATGCTTTTGGAGAGGGAATCAGGAGTCAAAGAAGTTAGAAGACCCGCACCAATAAATCAAGGAGACAAGGGCAGAGACCTTATAATTGAATGGTATATTGATGACCAGTCAATTATATCTAATGAACAAGTTCCTAGGAGATTAATAAAAGTTGTTGGACAATGTAAATCTAGTGATAAAACAGTAGGCAAAAATAAAGTTGTTGACATACGAGATACAGTTGAGACTCACAATTCATTTGGATTCTTCTTGGCTGTTAGCACTCAAATTTCAGCACCATTGACAGAAAAATTAGAAGAATTAAAGCAAAAAGATATTTGGACGACTTGGTGGAATAGAGAAGATATAGAATCTCGACTTCTAAAAAATCAAGATATAATCCCGAATTTCCCAAAAGTTATAACTACAAAAGGTAACATAAGATTTGTTGCTTCTAATTAAATAATAGTTCTCTTTTACTCAATAGCATTATACCCTTCTTTTTTATTGGCTAAATAGTTATATGCCTCAGAAAATTCAGTTTCTGATATTCCACCTCTTGACAGATATGCTGTTAGTTTTCTAACAACATCATTCGTTAATTCATCGCTTAACGAAATCAATCGAGTATCGAATTTAGTTACAAAATCTTCTTTTTTCATTGTAAACATAGTTTTATAATCCACCACTCCTCCTTCAAACTGAGGTGTTTTTGGCAAGAAACGATGTCTTTCACCGGTAATGGTTACATCATCTGTAATATTTTTTCTTAATCTTTCTCCTCCTTTTTTAGGATGTGTTATTTCGTCTAACTTTTGACCGCCTAATTCAATGACTCTGCACAAAAGAAGTTCATCATAATTGTCATGTCCTACATTACATCTAGGAGTAAGCACAATTGTCATTTCTTTATTTTCCGTAGATTGAAAAATGTCACCTGTCCAAATTTGATAATCGCTTGTTCTCCTATAATAATGCTCAAAGGCATTAAATTTTTTCTCAGTTAATTCGCCCTCAACTTCCTTTGCACTTACCCAATTCTCATAAACTGATCTAATTGCAATTCGTTCAAAAACCTCAGCTACTCTTTCAGAGATGCCCTCTTCGCCTACTGAAACAATTGACTTTATAATTTCTTCAATTTCATCTTTTTCAAATTGATTCACAAATGCCTTGTGAATTTCCTCCATTATTTTACTTTCAAGCTTTCCTCCTAATCTAAAAATATTTAGAAAATCTGTATCTAACATTAATCTAATCTTATTACATACATCCTCAATAGAGTTCTGGCTTTTTTCAATTTTCCAAACAGTTCCTCTATCATCAAGATCGTCATAATGCTGTAACTTACTGCTATGTATGAAAATTGGAATTCTATTCCCCTTATATTCTTCTAAAATAAACTTTGCAGCAGCGAAAGTCTTAACATCTTCTTCATTTGCATTGTTTTCTTCTGGAGTATTAGATAAATCCATAATTAAAGCTCTTAATCGAGCTTTATTTTCTGTTTCACGAATGAATGTGCTGTATTCATTTGGCGTTTTACAACAATGCAAATCAATCTCTAATTCTAAATCAGAGAACATATCTAAAAAACCCTTTCTAATTGGTTCTTCATCCTCCAACAAAACAACTAAATCATTTTTTTTTACAATCATATTAAGGATATTTTATTAGCTTTTTTCATAATTGACATATTACTTTTCGGGTTCAATGATGAAAACAGGACCATATTCTCTATTTTCTGCGGAAATTTCCCAACCACTATTTGATAATAAATTTCTTGTAAATGATAGACCAAGTCCAGTGGCAGATTTCTCTTTCTTTCCAGTTATTCCATAATCAAATATTACATCTAAATCTTCTTCTGCAATTTTTGGCCCAGTGTTACTAATCAAAAAGGAAGAGGTTCGATTGTCATATTCAAAAGTGATTACCTTTTTTTGATCGGCAAACTGCAACCAGTATACGGCATTATTAATTATATTCAAAAATGAAACCCAAAAGGAGTATTCATAGCTTTTCACTTCCTCTTCTTCGAGATTCTTTTTGATGACAAGTTCAATATCAGAGTCTCTAAAATTATTCTCAAACAAGTGACAAACTTTTTTAAATGTTTCAATAGGTTTGAATAGTTTTGCAACTGATTTTCCTATTGCAGGTTTTAATGATTCCTTTAGCTCATCCAGCATTGTAACGGAATCTCCTAAATTACCCACTCTATCTAGAATAATCTTTTTCAGTTTCTCCACATCTATCTTATGAGCATTTATTTCAATTGATCTTTTTGAAGCACCTAAAGAAGCTATTGGTTGAGCTAATTCATGATAAACAAGTTCGAGACCTGTCCCTAAAGAGGCGAGTCGTTGTGAAAATGACAAAGACTCCTCCATGTTATCCAAAACAGTATTTGTTTCAGAAATGAAATCTTTTGTTTTATTTACAAGCTCTTCATCGTCAGATTTGTCTAGAATATACTGAATAAATCTTTCGGTGTCTGGACGATCGTGTCGACTTCTTATTCTTCTTCCTAAGTTATGATGCGCTCTATATCTAGCTCTCTTCCTACCGGTTTCAGAAAGAATGCCTCCTAAAACCCTTTTAAAATTAATAAAGGCTCTGTTTTCAAAGAAGCCTTCACGATTGGTTTTCTCACTAAGCCCATCATTTTGTGGTGAATACAAAAAGGCATTACCAATTACTTGATTAGGACCTATACTTATTATGTGTTGCTGAACTCGTTTTGCACCTAAACCTAGCCAATCATATTCTTCTTCACCATAAGGTTTTACACCAAACCCATTTTTAGACACCTTTATACCAAGATATTTCTTAAATACATTGTTTGCCTCTCTTCTTCCACTTGCCTTTAATAAACCGACCATTTTGTCTTTCGAATCTTGATCAAGATCATAAATTCTAAAATCAAAATAAAACTCGCCTACAGAAGACATCTCTTCTCCAGAACTCATTTCTTTTAATTCTTCTATTTCCCTTATTCTATCTTCGTCACTTTCCAGTACATTCTTAGCTTCCAAATGAAAAGGTTCGTCTCTTTCGTCATCAGGAAACCTTTTACATAAATATTTTCCAATTACATCCCCAGAATCACTAACTTTCCCAAACACGCGATAATCATACAAATCTATTATTGGAGAAGGTTCTACAGGTTGAAATCCACCTGCGAGGAAATTTATACCATAGAACAATTCGAATGTACTTTCTCCATTATCAATCTTTAATTCTTTTTCAATAATTCCTAAATCAACTAATTCCTTTTGTATTTGAGAATTAAGCTTGAGAGGAGTGATTAAATCTCTTAAAGATTTAAAAATTGCGGTCTCTTCTAGGTCTTTAGAATTAAACTCGGACTCAATAATAGCCAATACTGATGGATCTACATCTTGAACTATGATTGTTGTTCCTTCAACAAAATCACCAAAAGGTTCCTTTTCTAGAAGGTTTAAGAGTTCTGTATTTACGGGAATACTTTTTTCTTCAAGAAAATCTTCGTCACTAAACAGTTTTTGATAATCATTGATTTCTCCTCCTGGAAACTTTATTTTTTCCAACAAATCTTCAACTCTAAAGCTTTCTCTATCAATTTTCAACCAAAAGTAATTTTGGTCAGTACTAGTTTTTGAGATAACAGTAATGTGTCTTCCAAGAGCCATAGCAGCTAATCGTCCAATCCCCTTTGATCCTAGGTATCTTCTTTGATAAATCTTACTTCGTCTTTTTTCTTTATCCTCGTCTCTTTTACTACTTATTGAAGGCCGTAGCCAATCTCCAAAAAGCGTAGTCCCATTCATTCCAAGACCATTATCTTTAATTATGGTAAAAGTTTCATTTGAATTTTTACTATAATGTGTATAAATCCAACACTTTCCTGCATCGGCATCATATCCATTTTTTACCAATTCATTTACAGCAGTTGATGGATGCCCAATAAGCTCTTCACCCATCTGAATAATGGACATCGCACCTGGTTGAAATATGTGTTCTTCTTTGGATATCATATCGTTTATACAAAACAAGCCGTGCACCCCTCCATCTCGCTATCATCCAAAATATCCAACAGATATGGTGAATCTTTTGATTTTTGGCGGTTCATACGGTTTAAATGTTCTAATTTTATATCTTTAACTCTATCTGGGTGGCTTAGTTCCTCTAAAGACTCATGCTGATTCCATGTAAACGATTCATCTAAGTTTTCGTATTTCATGGCTTCTTTGAACTTATCGGGATGTTGCTCTAATAACCAAACCCATTCTATTTTTTGTTGGAAAAAGCAGAAAAAACAACCGGAGCGGCTTCTGGCGTATTCTCCTTTTTGTCCATCAACTTCATATTCTAATTTTTCGTAATAGGCGGGAATACCTACACCACTTTCTCTTAAAATTTTGAAAATATCATCACGTACTAAAACATCTTCGTTGTCTAACAACATGAAATCACTTTCTTTAGCAAGTGGATATTCAGTTCCTTTTAAGAAATTGAATGTAGCATGATTAAAATCAACAACTCCCAAGTTTAATAAGCCTTCACGCTTTTCCTTGATCTGATTTTGCATTGTGATACGCTTGTGTCTCTCAAGGTTTAAAGGTGAATTAATATACTCTGCTACTTTATCTAGTTTCTTTCCTTTAAAAACAGAAGCGTAGTAATCAAGAACAGCTTCTCTGTTTTCGGGATGAAATAATTTTTTTAGTACGTCTTCACTCCAAATATTCTTACGAAAGGGGAAAATAGATTGAATGTTATTCTTTTTGGATATATACCCTTCACGATCTTCATCTCCTCGTATTCCAACATAAGAAACAGTTGGAATTTCACCAATAAAGTTTTCAAATGGTACCAACTTCATATTATTCGTACACCACCTTGCCGTTGGAGAAGGAATATAACCTCTATAAGATTTGTAGAAGAAATCAAACGGATTCTCCGAACTTTTTTTGGCATCTTCTGCAACTAATTTCTCTATCTTTTTACCTAAATAAGTTTCGATGTTTTCCAGTAATTGGTATGTTTCATCGAGCTCCTTTCCTGTATCTGTATAATAGTAAGTGAAATCAATATGAGGATATTTGTCATGTAAGTAAATAGCCAAAGCGGCACTATCTTTACCGCCTGAAATTCCCAATACATGTCTTGTCTTATTTTCACTCATTCTCTAATTCGTCTTTAAGGAGTTTAGCTAAAATAGTAATTCTTGTTTGTTTTTCAGTTCCTAAACTATTGTTTATTTCATTTATCACCTTATTATTTGCTTTGATAGTAGCTTTTTGAATTCTTAGAATATGTGGAGACATTCCTTTTTGCTGAGAAGTAATATCTAATTTAAAAACTACTTCTTTATCATTATCAATAGCTATTTTTTCTAATTCTACCAAATTGTCAAGTTCTTGAACAAAGTGCTTTAACCTTTCCTTAAATAATATCTCATCCTGATCAGTAATTCCTGATAAGGACTTTCCTATTACTGTTTGAGCTATGGAAGCTATCCAACTATCACGATCGTTTAAAGGAGAATTAATCCTTTGTATTAAGGTTTTTTGTTTTGGAATAAGGTGATGTTCTTTTACTCCTTTAAAACGCTTTATTAAACGATTTTTATATTTTGGAAAAGCAAGTTTTTCACCTAGTATTTCATTTGAAACAAACAATTCTATACGATTCAAAAGCTGTTCGTATGTATTGTTTAACTCATCAGTTGTTGTCTGAAACTTATTAATATATTCATCAAAATATTTCTCAGATTTGAGTAATTCTTGAGTTTCAAATCCAAGCGCTTTTGGAAACTGGTCAAAAAATATTGTTTCAGGATCTTTCGCATTTTTAATGACTTCTCTCAAAGCCTTTGCCTCTTTCGATATTTTACTTGTGTTTTTGGCGTAATCCGTTAGGTTCATATACATCAAAAGAATTGGACGGATACTTTCGACAAAAGTTGTAACACCTAGTTTTTCACTTTCACTTTGTTGTAGGAAGTTTCTATACTTATTAAAGAATTTAATCCTTAAATCATTTAATTCAAATGATTTAACTTCATAATGCTGAGGAGTTTTTGTCATCAGATAAAGCTCTACCTCATTCAAATGAGGTTTGAAATTACCCTCTGAATAAAGTGCGAAATCACCACGACGTATAAACAAAACAGTTGGTACCCAAAAATCAACAACACCTTGCTTCATCTTATATGGAGCGGCTGTTAAGATATTCATTAAATCTGTGATGGGCTTACGCTCTTTCTTTGCTTCGTCAAGAAACTGCTGGGTTATTTCCCACAAGATATGTAAATCTGAATTTTTATCTGGAGCTTCTAAAACATAAGAATTCCCTTGTTTTTTATGAATTCCGGATTCGCGAAAAAGTGTATAATAAATCGTTTTTTCAGCTGGAAACTTCGATTCTTCAAATCCTATATCTTTCAGATCAAAATTATTGACCATTGCTTTAAATAGATTTTTTCTTGCTCCTGCAATTACACCTGATGGTTTATGTTTATTGAATAATTCATTTTTTAAGACAGGTGTTTTATGATAAACTTCCTTGCAAATAATTGATAAAAACTTGTTCAGCTCTTTTTTACTATTAATTGTAACTATATCCCCTTGGTATATCCATTCAACAATATCACTTTTAAAAAGAGCATCCAATACATAATGATTGAGTAAAGCTTCATTACTTCTACGAATAGAGCTTAATTCTTTTATGGCAACTTTATCACCTTCGCTTTTGATGTTTCTTAATACTTGATTGGTCTTTTCTATGTCAAGTAATGTAGAAGTGATTTTTTCTATATTTTTAAAATAGGCATAAATGTTTGCTGATTTATCATCAGTAGTTAACTTCTTGATTTTTTCAACTTCAAGATTTGCATTAAATATGAGATTAATATATCCGTCAATTTCTCCTTCTGCAATGTTTCTCTCTAGTTTATCAGTAATTAAAAATTCAAACAATCGAGGAGTACCTTTCTCATATGATGCCGCTTTTGCTGTCACAATAGGAAATTCAAACGTATTATTTAACTTAGGAATTATATCAATCTGTTCAGAAATATTGCTTTCAGCTTTTTCTAATTCTCCTTCTATATCGATATCTGTTCCTTCAAATAGCTTGTATGAAAAGTCATATTTACTATACCGAATTATATTACTTTTCTCTAAACTCTTAATCACATTTTCAATATCTCTTCTTGAGTATTCAATAGAAAAATAGGACACTAAAAAATTCAAATCTACTTTCGCTGCTCTAGATGAAAATATTTTGAGTAAACCAATTGTTTTAAGGATTTTCTCTGCCAAACCAATATTTATATCTTGAACTTCCGCTCTTTCAATCGAGTGTTTTATTGGTAACCAACTTCCTAAGTCAGGGTTCGATTTTCCTTTTAATACATTATAGTAATAAGTGTTTAAATAATTATAGACATCTGGAATAGAAAAGTACGAATTAGATGCTGTTTTCTCTTCAAGCCCAATATCTTCTGATGAGCGGATAAATGAAAAAAGTGATCTTTCATTCTGTCCATAGCGTTGTAAAGACATCGTTAAAATATATGCTGCAAAAACATCTAAAGGATACAAATCATTTTTTAGTGATTCAAAATATTTTTTCTCAGAAGGAAAAATGTCATTTGTAATTTGAAGAGAAATTAATTGCTTGGAATACTTTGTTTCTTCTTTTGATCCAAAAACCGATTGAAAATGGTTGCCTGCCAGATTTAATAGGTGTTCAACTGGCTCATTAAAAACAATTTCTGTTAACCTCCCCTTAACTTTTTCCCATTCAGCTTTTTGTGAATCTGTTAAATTACTGCCATACGCACCAACATTTTGATGAAGAGTAGTAATAAGAAGGATATTTCGATTTGGGTCATTTACAAATTCAGCGAGTTGCTGAATAAAATACATTTCTTTATCAGGATTGTTTTTAGCAGCATACTCTAAAAACTTCCCAAACTCATCAATGAAAATGATTAAAAGCCCATTTTTGCCAAGCTGTTTATAGGTCGCAAATAATTCATCAAAAAGTTTTTGGTTACTTGAGAAATCATCTTCAATATTATACCTTTCGTTAAAAGCTTCAATCAGACTTTGAAAACTACCGACTATATTTACAGTCTCTATTTTGTCATATTTAGTTGAAATGTCCAAATCAAAAAAACGATCTGATTGCAGAGATTTCTGAAAAGCCCAGAGAAAAGAAGATTTTCCAGTACCGTAAGACCCTATGATACTAAAAGCATGAATTCCTTTGTGAAATTCATTTATTATTCGTGCAGCTGATTTTTCAGCATTCTTGGTAACAATATAATCCATTTCCTTTTCTTGGTCACGGATAATATTTATGGAAGGAGAATAATTACTTTTCATAATATGCTTTTAAAATTTCAATAGCTTTTGGTTTGCCATTTTTAAATTGAAGTTCTTTTACCCCTGCATCATTTTTATAAACAACTCCTTTTATATTATTCCCTATTTCGATGAGTTTATTTTCTAATTCATCTATCGAGAACACAAAAATTGATGCTAACCCTTTAGGGGATGTGAGATCTTTTATACTAATTGAGTCTCCAAAACTTTCATTTTCCAAAATGCAATACAATATTAACTGCCATGGAATTAAGTTCTCTCTTCGATTTGAAATATGATAAAGTTGATTATTTTGATTATCTTCTCCAGCCTCTTTTACTAATTCAAGTTCTGAAAATAATCCAGAAAAGCTTTCCTCTTTATCTTTTGAAGGTTTAGCAAAATAAGTTCTTGTAAAAACAGTAAAATCCTTATCTAAGGAGTTCTTTGATTGTCCTTTATCTTTATCTGAAACTTTTAAAATAAAATGTTGTTTAGAAAATTCAGGTCTAACTTTTCGAAGTTCAGTAAATATAAAATTATAAATGGAAGAATAATTGTTTTGACACAACTTGTAATGTAACAACCATAATGTAGCTTCATCTTCCATATACGGATCCCAGCCATCATCTTTGAAAATGTGATTCGCCCATTCGTTAATTTCAGAATCCTCATTTACAATATCAAAAGCTCGAAGCCAAAACCTGATAGAACCAACCATGTTTTTACCCACTCCTAAATCGAGTACAGCTTCTTCGTTAAAAGTTCTATTTTCTTGAATATGATCAAACCCTTTTTTGAGCCAGAATTGACGACAATGAAAGGATTCGTGGCCAGAGAATTTTAGTTTTGGAGATGTTTCAACCATATTGAAATATAATTTGATGTAAATTTAATATTTATATACTCAATATTAATGAATGTCATGACCAATTTATAAAGAAGATTTAATCTAATCCATGACTACATTGATGAAACGATAAAACATGTTTTTTTTAGAAAAATCAATACCAAAAAAAAAACGGCAACCTTTCGATTGCCGTTCAATATATTCTATAGTCTTAAATTACTTCAAGGCCTATTTTCCTGCTCTTTTACGTGCATTCTCATCCAAAAGAATCTTACGAATTCTTAAAGATTCTGGAGTTACCTCAACGTATTCATCAGATTGAATGTATTCCAAACTTTCCTCCAAAGACATTTTAATCGCTGGTGCAATACTTACCTTGTCATCAGCTCCTGAAGAACGCATGTTAGACATTTTTTTGGTTTTCGTAACGTTAATTACCAAATCTCCTTGTCTAGAGTTTTCTCCGATTACTTGACCGCCATAA
>Ga0209075_1003264_pt1 | contig 13652 bp, 8 predicted proteins | sample Stecom2011_FD_187523 | JGI IMG/M metagenome (GOLD analysis project Ga0209075, IMG submission 187523) | Agricultural soil microbial communities from Utah to study Nitrogen management - Steer compost 2011 (SPAdes) (version 2) | ecosystem: Environmental > Terrestrial > Soil > Agricultural land... | reverse complement strand
CTGCCAGGCGTTGGTCCCGTCAAGCTCTGCGGCTTCCAGTTGCTCAGTCGGCACTCCCTTGATGGCTGCGGAAAGCACGATCATCGCGAACCCGGTTTGGATCCAGATCATGACGACCATCAGGAAGAGCGTGTTCCACGGGGATGCCTGCAGGAACTGCACCGGGCTGCCACCGAACCACACCACGACCTGGTTGAGCAGACCGATCTGCTCCTGGCCTTCCGGGCGAGCGGTGTAGACGAACCGCCAGATGATGCTCGCCCCGACGAACGAGATGGCCATCGGCATGAACACGAGGGACTTGAAGACCTTCTCGCCGCGGGACTTGTCGATGAAGACGGCGTAGGCGAGCCCGACAATGGTCGAGATCACCGGAACCACCAGCACCCAGACCAGGGTGTTCAGCACGGTGCGGAGGGCAGCGGGCCGGGTGAAGATCCACACGTAGTTGTCAAGTCCGACGAAGTTGCCCCGGCCCGAGAGGAAGGAGTCGAAGATCGTCTTGACAGAGGGGTAGATGAGGCCGATGGCCAGCAGGATGATGGCCGGGCCGAGAAAGCCGAACAGCTGGAACAGGTAGCCCGACCCCGCCTTCGCGCGGTAGTCAAGGATGAAGAAGATACCGCCGAGTACGGCCGCTATTGCCGCGGCCCAGAACACCGATCCGAGCACCAGCATGGCGAGCAGCGGCACGACTATGCACACCGCGAGGCGCACAGCAGTGTAGATCTTTCCCGATCTGGGGGCGATCTCGACGAAGTAGAGGAGGGCGGCGATGACCACCAGGAAGGCGAGCACCACGATGAGGATCTGCAGAAACGGATTGAGGGTGGCTACCCAGTTCAGGAAGTCCGACATGCGCGCCTTTCACATTCGTCCGCTCCGACTACTGCGGCGGACTCGTCAGCATAGTGGGGTGAAGCGGGGTTCAGCAGCCGGTCACGGCTCCCGAACCCCGCTCACGGTGTGACTAGTCCGACGGCCAGGCGCCGTCGATGAACGAGAGCACCTCGTCCGTTGGCGTGCCGTTGACCCAGTTGCGCATGCCTTCGAAGAAGGCGGCAGATCCGACAGCACCTGGCATCAAGTCAGATGCGTCGAACCGGAACGTCGTCTCCGGGTCCTGCAGGATCTTGATCGCTTCCTGGAGGATGGGGCTGGACGCATTCGACGGGTCGAGCCCGCCGTTGGCGCTGATGACACCGCCGAGTGAGACCCGGCTGTTCGCCCACTCCGGGCTGGAGAGGTACTCCTGCACCTTGATGGTGTCGGCGTCGTTCGCGAAGGCGCCGACGATCTCGCCGCCACCCGTCACAGCGTTGCCGCCCTCTTCAACCGCCGGCATGATGAACGCCCAGATGTCGGCATCCGGACCGACCGTGGCGTTCCCGTTGGCCGGGTCCTGGATGAACCCATCGAAGAAGGAAGCCTGGTGGTGCAGGTAGCACTCACCGGTGCCGAGCACTCGTGCGGAGTCACCGAACGGCGTGCTGTTGATCGAGGACACGTCTCCCAGTCCGGCGTTGACGTAATCCGGGTTGAGGATGATCTCGCCGACTGAATCGAAGGCGGTCTCGATCGCCGGGTCAGTGAACGGCACTTCGTGGTTGACCCACTTGTCATAAGTCTCGGGGCCAGCCTGGCGAAGTACGTAGTCTTCCACCCAGTCGGTTCCCGGCCATCCGGTCGCCGCGTCAGAGCCGAACGACACGCACCAGGGCGGGCCGCCGATGTCGCTATGGATGGTCTCGGTCAGCTCATTCAAACCGTCGAGGGTGGTCGGCACTTCCCAGCCGTTCTCGGCGAACGCGCTTGGCGAATACCAGATGAAGCCCTTGATGCTGGCCATCAGCGGTGCGCCGTACAGGGTGCCGTCGACCGTGCCGTATCCGGCCCAGTCCTCGGACCAGTTGTCCTCGACGTTCGATGCGACACCTTCGGGTGCCGGCTGGATCAGGTTGCGGCTGGCGAGGTCGGCAAGCAGGCCAGGCTGCGGGAAGATCGCGAGGTCAGGCGGGTTGCCGCCCTGTGCGCGGATGCCGATCTGGGCTTCGAATTCCTTGCTCGACTCGTACTGGATGTCGATGCCGTTCTCTTCTTCCCATTCCGCCCAGGACTCGTTCAGAAGGTCGGCCTCAGTGTCGGCGATGGTGCCGTAGAGCGTGACGATTCCGTCAGCTTCTCCGTAATCCCCTGGCCCGGTGGCCGCGCCTCCGTCTCCGCCGTCGCCGGAACACCCGGTGAGGACGATGCCGGCCGCTGCGAGAATTGCGATGGGGACTGTTGCTTTGCGATGCAGGATGGAACGCATTGAATCCTCCTCTTTGAGGTCCGCGGGCCATAGGCCACGCGGGCTCTGCTGTGTGTCGGGACCTCTCTCGGGTCGCCTGAACAGCCGCCGACCCTTGTGATCAAGCTACGCAATTGGCCTGTTGACTGCAAGCGCTTACGTAAATCTTGCCCCCCGTTCGAGCGCCACACTGCGGTCACCCCGCTGACGGATCATCGGCTCCCAGTAGGCGCAACTGAAGCATCGCAGCGAACCGGGAATCCGCATCGTCCAGGTCGAGGCCACTCATTTCAGCGGCCCGCCGCAACCGGTAGCGAAAGGTATTCGGATGCACCGACATGGCAGCTGCGGCCGAACCGACGTCGCCGAAGGCGTTGAACCACGCCTGAACAGTGCGCACCAGGATTCCCTCGATGCCGCCCTCCTGCTCGATGAGTCGCGCGACGGGCCCGGTCGGCTTGTCCCCTCGCGCTTCTCTGAGGTCGCGTAGCTCGAGCAGCAAGGCGTCCACCTGGACCTCGGAGATCCTGGCGACACGATCCCCAGGCTGCCCCTCCCGCAGAACCCGCAGTGCCCGATCTGCGCCAGTCCTCGCACGCGCGACGTCGGAAGCGGAGCCCGCCACAGCGCCGATACCGACCAGTGCCTGCACCCTGTCACCGAGGCGCTCGAGGAAGTCCTGGGCAATTCGCTCCGCCCGCAACTCAGCGGCGACTTCCTCTCCACTTGCCGGCACCAGGGCGTAGACGACCCGGCCGACAAGCGCACACGAGGAGCGCGGATGCACGGCACGCAGGTGCATGGCGAAGGCGTTGTTCAATCGCTGCGTTTCTCCGGCCAGTGCGGCAGCCGCGTCGGCAGATGTGGATCCGCTGTCGGCGATCGCCAGTGCCATGACAAGCAATTGCTCATCGGCCAGGCCCAAGCGGCGCAACGCCGCCCTGGCCCCTGCGCCGCCCTCAACAGCAGTGCCAACGAGGTCTGCCAACAGCCGATTCTCGATGTCGGCTCCGGCACGCACCCGCAGCAATTGCAACGCGACGACCTTGGTTGAATCTCGCAGGGCATCCAGGCGTTCCGGGGTCATCGGCTGAGCGGTGACCGCCCAGATCGACCCCAGCACCTCATCACCGGCCCGGACCGCGACGGCAACGCGCGGCAGCGAGACGTCACCGTAATGGGTCTCGACCGGGGCGATAAAGACCGGCGACTTGCTGTGGTAGAGGTCTCGAAAGATTCCCCGCTCGGTCAGTACCTTCGCGTAGCGACCGGGCACCTGTCTGCCGAGGACGGTCTCAATCCTGGCCGGATCCGCCTCGTCCTGCCGCCCAGAGAAGGCCAGCACTCGGGAGTCGCGATCTTCTATGGTGATCGGCGCATCCACCAGGGCAGAGATCGCATTTGCCAGGCTGAACAGGTCACCAGAGGGGATGCCGTCCGGCGACTCCTGGTCGGGATCCCCCAGGTCACCTTCGGCCAGCAACGAACGCAGCAGGGCGGCAAGCTGGTCCCACGACGCACCCCGGGTCAGCCCGAGCACCGAGACACCAGCGCGAACCGATGCCTCAGCGATCGCGGCATCCGCCGACACCGAACTGCGCAGGATCAGCGCGACGCATCCGCGCTCACCCATCTCGTGCAGCAGCTGCACGATCGACTTGGCATCAGACATGCCGACACCGAGAACCAGCACACCAGACGGCAGGAATGGCTCGTCGATGGGGTCATGAATGACGATTCCCTCGATCTGCCGTGACGTGTCTGCGGTCCCATGAATCATCTCGAGGAGCGTGGCCCCCAAAGCGTCGAGAACCCGCTCCAGGGTGGCTCTCGATCGCGTCGTCATCTGCCGAGTTTAGGCCGAGACCCACTCGGTCGACACAGTGACCGCATCGAGCGCATCCGCGTTCGGTTCCACACCGATACCCGCACCGGTCGGCACGTCGAGATAGCCGTCCTTGATGACAAACGGGTCAGTGATGTCTTCCGTGTAGTACCTGCTCGAACCTGAAGTATCACCGGGGAGAGTAAAACCGGGCAACGCCGCGAGCGCGACGTTAGCCGCACGCCCCAACCCGGTTTCGAGCATGCCACCGCACCACACCGGAACACCGTGTGCGACAGCCAGATCGTGGATGCGCCGAGATTCCAGATAGCCTCCGACCCGCCCGGGCTTGATGTTGATGATCGAGCAGGCCCCCAGCCTCACCGCGGCAGCGGCTGTGCCGGCTGACGTGATCGATTCGTCGAGGCACACCGGGGTGCTGATCTGACGCGCGAGGTCGGCGTGGCCAACGATGTCGAGCTCGTCGAGCGGTTGTTCGATGAGCAACAAGTTGAATGGGTCAAGTCGGGCGAGGTGCCTGGCGTCGGCAACCGTGTACGCGGTGTTCGCATCAACCTGCAGCAGAAGGTCGTCGCCGAAACGCTCGCGCACCGCGCGAACCGGCTCGATGTCCCACCCCGGCTCGATCTTCAACTTGACGCGCAGGTAGCCCTCGGCAATGTACCCATCGACTGCGTCAAGGAGGGCAGGGATGGAGTCCATGATTCCGACGGAGACACCACAGGGCACCCGGTCGCGGGTCGCACCCAGCTCGCGCGATAGTGGCCGTCCGGCCGCCCGCAACTCAGCGTCGAGCACTCCCATTTCAAGCGCTGCCTTCGCCATGCGGTGTCCCTGCACCGGTGCGAGAGCTCCGGCGACCGCGTTGGCATCCAGGTCTCCTCGCGCAGCAAGCATCGGAATGAGAAAGCGCTTGAGCACGTCAACTGCGCCATCCATGTACTCCGAAGAATAGAGCGGCTCTGCCATGGCGACGCACTCGCCCCAGCCCACGGTTTCATCGGTCACCACGCGAAGTAGCAATGCGTCGCGCTGGGTTGCCGTGCCGAACGAGGTTCGGAACGGGCCGACCAGCGGCATTGCTATGCGCCGCAATTCCACGCCTTCGAGCTTCATGTTGTTGTCCTTTCGTCGACGGTTGCGCCGGAACTGGCGGAGTTCAGGATGTACCAGCCAGACCGGTCAAAGGCGGTCACCTTCGAGCCGGAGGCCATCAGGCCGCTTAACGCAGTGCGCAGGGCGGAGCGCCACGCGCTCGCCGCGGCGGGGTTTCGCGTGCGCATGGATTCGATATCGGCTGGCACGGCGACGAGCGTGGTGCCAGCTGCGATTTCGCCGAGCACCGGGTCGCCCTCCGCCGTAATGCCGAGGCTCTCGACGGCGCCGCGCGCCCGCGCCGCCGTCGCAGCCGCCAGGGCCATTCGGCCCGCACATGCCTCGATCACCGGCGCGGAGTCAAGCACCCAACGCACGAGTAGTCGGTCGGTGTCATCCGCACCATTAATGCTGTCTTCCATACCCCCGTAGAAATTCGTGAGGTATTCCACCGGTTCTGCTGCCAGCTTGACCAGGTTGAAGTAGGCGTTGCGGCTAACGAGCGGGTCGAACGTCCACGAGATCTCGGCAATGCCGCGTTCCATAGCCCAGGCCCTCTGGTGGAGCTTCAGCGCGAAGCCCACGTTGCGGCCCCTGGCCGCCCCGGAGACACCAGCGATATGGCTGTGCAACACGTGGTGCCCGGCAGACGAGAACGCCACGGCACCGCCGAGCAGCACGTCGCCGTCATACGCGCCACCTATGTAGTTGCCGGCTTTCGCGAATGCGCGCAGCAATTCGATGGTGATCGGCGGGTTCTGCTTGCGCCCCCACACTTCGCTGAACAACGCCACGAGCGCATGCAGTTCTGAGAGCTCGGTCAGCGACCGGGTCTCGACCCCGGCAGCGGCAGCCGCAGAATCGGCGGCAGCCTTCGCCCCAGAGAGTACGTTTCCGCCGTCAACAGCAATCATGACTTGGCCGCCTTCGAGCTCCCAGCGGGCGCGGGCGCCGAATCGAGAATCTCTTGGATAAGGGCGGTGAGCAGGCTGATCCTGGGTACCAACTCTGACAGGATGACGTGCTCGTCGGCGGCGTGCGCGCCACCACCGACAGCACCCAGGCCGTCGAGTGTCGGCACGCCGATTCCGGCGGTGAAGTTGCCGTCAGACGCCCCGCCGACGGCCGCCTCCGTGAGCGGAGGAAGGCCCAGCCTTGCGGCGACCTCGCTGGCCTGCTGGAACAGCGCGGCGGATGCGGTCCGTTCGAGCGGCGCGCGGTTGGCTCCGCCGGTGACCTCTACGACGGCTCCCGGCACCACCGCACGCAAGCCCTGGAGCGCGGAATCGACCCGAGCCTGCTCGGCCGCCGTCCACATCCTCACGTCAACGGACACCGACGCTTCCGCCGGGACTGTGTTGGTCGTCGTACCAGATTCCAGCACGGTCGGAGTCACAGTCGTTCCGCGTTCCGGGTCGGCTAAGGCCGCGATGGCCAGCACCTGGTGGGCAAGCTCCACCGATGCGTTCACTCCCAGTTCTGGTTCGAGGCCCGCGTGGGCGGCCCGACCATGCACGGTCACCCGATACAGCGAGGCCCCTTTTCTGGCCGTCTTGATCGCCCCGCCATCGGCGGAGGCCTCCAGTACCAACGCCGCCGAGCAACCCGCTGCCTCGGTCTCGATCAGTTGCCTGGAGGTCGGGGATCCGAGCTCCTCGTCACCAGTGATGAGCACGGTGACGCCGTCACTTGCGCTGAGCGCCGCGGCAGCGTGGAGCGCCATCACCACGCCGGCTTTCATGTCGAAGCAGCCGGGCCCCCTGAGCACGCCATCGACGTTCGAGAACGGATGCGTCGCGAGCGATCCCATCGGCCAGACCGTGTCGTGGTGGCCGAGCAGCAACACGCGTGAGGGTCGGTCACCGAGCCGCCACACCAGGTGGTGGAAGGGTCCTGAGGCGATGCGTTCGGGCTCGACCCCGAGAAGGAAGGTTCCGAGGGCGGCAACCGTGTCGGCACTTGACGCATTGGCGTCGGCGTCCCGCGACGGCGATTCGCAGCGAACCAACCGCTCAAGGTCTGAAAGTACGTCAGCGAGCACGGTCTCACCTCACTTTCGGCGTCGCGCGAGCACCGAAATGCACGTAACGTTCGCCCGATTCGAGCGCATAGAACGTCACCGGCACCCAGTATTCGCTTTCGGGGGGAAGCACCACGAAGAGGTTGTCATCGACCGCAACCAGCTTGTACTCGTCGACGGGGTCGGGAACCAGCTCAGCCAGTGGACCGAGCACGACGGTGCGCAGCATTGGTCCGTCGTCGCCGTTCAGCACCTCCATGCGCACGGATTCGCGCTCGTAGATGCCCAGGTGTGGGTCGATTGCGACGTCAGCGGGCACCACCGGTGGTGCGAGGGGCGCCGGCACCGCGACATCCGCAACTTCGGCGAATATCTCGCGGAACAGGTCTTCGAACAGGTCGCGGACATTGCCGCCATTGGCATGGATCGTCACCGCGAGTCCCTGCTCAGGAAGGACTCGCAGGGCCGCCCCCTGCCCGAGGGTGCTGCCATCGTGGCCAATCACGCGGTGCCCGTCCCAAGCGTAACGAATCCAGCCGAGACCCCACGAGTCACCCAGGGTGTGCTTGTCGGGCAGGTCAGCCTGGTGGGCGGCCATCGCGGCCGCGGCCTTCTCGCTCAACAGGCGAGTGCCGTCCGCGGCAAGTCCGCCGGTGAGATGCAGCCGCGCGAACTCGAGCGCGTCAGCAATGTCTGTCGTGATGAGCCCTGCCGGGCCGAGCGAGCGCGGGAGCGCCCACGTCGACACGGGCTCCAACGGCTCGCCCGGTGCCGCATCGTGGCCGACCGCCGCTGCGTGCAGCACCGCCTGCTCGGGCAGCGTCACGGTTCGCTTCAGCCCCAACGGGGTGAAGAGTCGCTCCTGCAGGGCCTCGTCCCAGGTCTGGCCCGTGACCTTCTCGATAATGCGCCCGATTAGCGAGAACCCCGAATTGCAGTACGACCAGGTCGCGCCGAGGGGGTGGTTCTGCGGCAGCTCCGACAACAGCGCCGTGTACTTCTCGAGAACGTCATCGCCGCGACCGGTGTCTGTGAACAGATCGCCGTCGATGCCGCTGGTGTGCGTCAGCAGGTGCCTCAGACTCACTTTCGCGTTCACGTCGGCATCACGCAGGGTCAACTCGGGCATCACGTCAATTACCGGCGCATCCAGGTCGATCAGGCCCTCGTCGACAAGTTGCATGGCAACGGTCGCGGTCCACACCTTCGAAATCGAGCCGATCTGGAAGATCGATTGCGCTGTGGCGGGGGCACCGGTGGCGAGGTTGAGACTACCGGTGGCAGCAGCGGTGACGGTGCTGCGGTCATCCGGCCCCATCTTCAGGATGCCCAGCTGGGCACCCGGCACGCCGTGACGCTTGGCCAGGTCGTCCAACCGGTGCTGCCAGTGCGCGCTATCGATGGGTGCTGGGGCCGCACCCGCGACGCTCCCAGTGAACCTCTCGACCCACTCCACCACCCGGCGGTTGAAGTCGAGCCGGTGGGATGGCGGCGCGGTCAGGATAAAGGAATGCCCACCACCCGGGTACAGCACCATCTCAGTTGGCACCCCGCGTTCGCGCAGGGCCGTGAACCACTGCTCGGCCTGCCCGACCGGGCACACCTTGTCGTCAGTTCCGTTCAGGATGAGCGTCGGGGTCTGAACATCCTGCACCCGGCTGAGCGGCGACATCCGCTCGTACGCGTCGCGTGAATCCCAGAACTGGCCGCCCAGTTCGAGCTCGCTGAAATAGTGGGCGTCATCACAGGTGCCAACCATGCTCACCAGATCGCTGACCACCCCACCGGCCACGGCTGCGGCAAAGCGGTGATCCCGGCCGGTCAGGTAGCAGGCCATGTACCCGCCGTAGCTGTAACCTGCGATGGCGAGACGCGCCGGGTCGGCCAGCCCTTCGGCCACGAGCGCGTCGACCGGCTCGAGCAGGTCTGCGGACTCTGCCTCACCCCAGCGGGCGACGACCCCATTGAAGAACTCCGACCCGTAGCCGTCACTCCCGCGCGGGTTGACCAGCAACACCGCCCAGCCTCGGGAGACCAGCTCCTGCTGGTACAGGTGAATCTCGTCTGCCGCGGCGTTCCAAGAGTTGTGCGGACCACCATGCACGTCGAGAAGGAGCGGGCGCGGCCCGGTCTGCTCCGGGTCATGTACAAGCCAGGCAGCAACCGTGGTGCCGTCTGAGATGGTGAACGAGCGCTCTTCCTTGGGGAAAAGGCTTACCTCGGCGAGGCTCCGTGCGTGGGAGGTGCGCTGCTCTTCGGCACCGGATGCCACATCGAGGGTGACCACTTCGCCGTACAATTCGCGGTCAGCCAGTATGACGACCGCCCGGCTGCCTGCAACAGACAGTGCGCTGACAACACGGCCCTCCCCGCCCAGCACGAGTTTTGGCTCGCCGCCGGCAAGACTGACCGAGTAGAGGTGGGTCACGCCAAGATTCCGAACGCAGAAGAGGGCTGTCGCCCCGTCGTCGACGAGCTGCACCCGGGCGCCCGGATAGGCGAGGCCACCGGCCATGACGTTGCGGTCGAGGGACTGCGTCAGGTTGGTGACGTCTCCCGTTTCGAGGTCAAGCTTCAACAGCGAGGCGTGCCCGTCAGGCAGCCCGTCCTGCCCGATCACCAGGAGCGACAGCCCATCGGATGTCCAGCACAGCGGCCCGGCGGTGCCGCCTTCCAGCCCGGCAAGCCTCGGCTTCGCCCGCAGGTCGAGTGCGTCGACGATGTAGGCGGCTGTGCGCAGCGTCAGATCGCTGTCCTTTTCTGCATTGGCCGCGAACGCGAGACGAGCGCCGTCCGGAGACCAGGCCGGGTCGCCGGCGTTCCAGTTGCCGGTCGTGACCTGGCGCACGTCCCCGGTCTCGATGTCGGCGATGTGCAGGTGCCGCCGCGAACCGCGAAGCAGCCCGACGCCGTCCAGTTGATAACCCAGTCGGTCGATCACGACGGGAGCCGACTCCCGGCGCGAGCGCTCCTCTGCGCTTTCGCCCTGCCTAGCGGCCGGGTCAGCCCACGCGGTGAACGCGATCTTTCTTCCGTCGGGGCTCCACACCGGCGTCCCGGCGCCCAGCGCCAATCGGGTGAGCTGTCGGGGCTCTCCCCCTCCGGCATCGAGCAACCACAGTTGGGCTTCGCCGCCGTTGTCGGCGCGCAGGAACGCCAGGCGCCGGCCATCCGGGGCCCAGGCTGGCGAGGTATCTGCCGGCCCGTGCGTGAGCTGCTGTGGTTCGCCCGAGTCGTATCCGACCCGCCACAGGGCGTGGGTATTACGGTCGGCGCCCTCGTCAACGCCACGAAGCACGTACACGACCTGCTGCCCGTCGGGAGAGAGCACAACCTGCTCTGGTACGGCGATGCTGGCGAGGTCGGTTATTTGCATCCGGCGGGTCATCGTGTGCTCCTTGTGGGAATCGGTACCGGTCGTTCCGGCAGGTCGTGAGGCGGGTTGCCGCCGCTGTCAGGAACCTGGGAAAGCAGCTCCCTGGTGTACGGATGCTGGGGGTCGGCGAGCACGTCGGCGGTCTGCCCCTGCTCAACGACCCTGCCGAAGTACATGACGGCCATGCGTTGCGTGACGTACCGAACCAGCGGGAGGTTATGCGAGATGAAGAGAACCGAGATACCGAGCTCCCGCTGGAGGGACTTCAGCTCATTGATGACGGTGCCCTGAATAGACACGTCGAGCGCCGAGGTGATCTCGTCGGCGATGATCACGTCCGGCCGAGTCGCGAGCACGCGGGCGAGAGCCACCCGCTGCCTCTGTCCACCGGAGAGCTGCGCCGGGGAATAGCTGGCGCGCGCGGGGTTCAGGTGTACCAGCTCCAGGAAGCGGGCGACCTCCGCCCGACGTGCAGCTGGACTTGTGCCACGGGGAAGGCCCTCGGCGATGCTCTCGCCGATCGTCATTCGCGGGTTGAGGGCAGAAGACGGGTCCTGAAATATCATCTGGACGCGTCGACTCTCCGGGCCGCGACGAGGGACAGGCTTGCCGTCGAGCTCGATGCAACCCCCGGTGAGGGGAACCAGCCGCACCGCAGCGCGCGCCAGCGTGGACTTTCCGGATCCGGACTCCCCCACCAGGCCGACAATGCTGTTATCCGGCACGGTCAGACTGACCTGGTCAACTGCGGTCAACCCGCGCCGAGAGCCACCGAAGCGAACCGTGACATCGTTGAAGCGCAATTCGCTCATCGCACAACCACCTCGTCTGCGCGCCAGCAGGCGACACGGCGGCCAGCAGCATCCGTCTCCAACGGCGGCGCCTGCGTGCGGCACAGTTCGGAGGCCAGCGGGCACCGTGCGGCGTACGGGCATCCCGGCGGGATGTCCGACGGGTCGACAGGTCGGCCAGGAATCGTGCTGAGGGGAGTCTCGAGATCGGTGTGCATGGTCGGAACGGCCGCGATGAGAGCACGCGTGTACGGATGCCGCGCGCCGCGCGCCAACTCAGAGACCGGCAGGTCTTCAACGATCTGGCCGGCGTACATGACGAGCACCCGGTCACACAGCTGGGAAACCACAGACACGTCGTGGCTGATCAGCAGGATCGCGACCTCGTCGACCCGGCGAATCTCCGCCAGCAGTTCGAGAACCTGCTGCTGCACCGTCGGGTCGAGGGCGGTCGTCGGCTCATCCGCGACGATGAGCGACGGGCTCCCCATCAGGCCAAGCCCGATCATGGCCCGCTGCCGCATGCCCCCAGAGAACTCGTGCGGGTACTGCTTGGCCCGGCGTTCAGGCTCGGGTATGCGCACCGCCCGCAGCCTGTCGATCGCGCGGGCGAGCGCCTGGCTGCGGCTCATCCGCTGGTGCTGTTCCGCTACTTCGGCGAGCTGACGCCCCATCCGCAGGGTGGGGTTGAACGAGGTCATCGGGTCTTGGAACACGACAGCCAGCGAGGTGCCGAGCAGCTGTCGGTGCTCCGTCTCGGTGCCACTGAGCAGGTCGGTTCCCTGAAAGCGGAGGCGGGTCGCATCCACCTGCCCGGGCTCCTCAATGAGGCGGGCTATGGCGAGCGCGGTGAGGGACTTGCCAGAGCCGGACTCGCCGACGACGCCAACCGATTCCGCCCGCCCGATCGACAGTGAGACGTTGCGCACCGGCTGGATGGCTCCGCGAGGTCCGGGAAATGTGACGGAGAGGTCGACGACCTCGAGAACCGCGTCTATACGCCCCTGGTCGACGGGCGCGGCGGTTTCGGGCCTGACCCGCCCCCTGGCCAGAAGACGACGCCCCGCTGTGCCGATGGTCGGTGCGCCGATGCCCATCGCAATGGATTCGCCGAACATGTTGAAGGCCAGGCCGGCGATGATCACGGCCACACCAGGCGCGATCGCGGCGGCGGGATTCGTGTAGATGCTGTTCAGTCCGGTGCCGAGCAGCTGCCCCCAGTCGTAGTCCGGTGACTGCACGCCGAGTCCGAGAAATGACAGGCTGGCGAAACCGAGCAGCGCGCCGCCGGCACCGATGGTGGCGTTGACGACAAGTGGCTCACCGATGTTGGGCAGGATGTGACGGATCAGGATCCGCACCCGTCCAACCCCGGCGATCCGGGCCGCAGAGACGTAGTCTCTCTCAGTCACGCCGGCGACCAAGGTCAGGATGAGCCGGGCGAAGGCCGGGGCGCCCGCTGCCCCGATGGCCAGGACGGCGCCCGTCGCCCCGATTCCGAAGATGACGGCGAAGAAGAGGGCGAGCAACAGGCCGGGGAACGCGATGCCGATGTTCACCGCAGAGGTGAGCACCCTCCCGAAGCGCGGCCCGACGAGGAACGGTGCCGCCCCAAGGATGAGCCCAGCGACGACGGCCACCGCCGTTGCGAGAAGAGCAAGCTGCACCGACAGGCCGGTCGCGACGAGCACACGGAAGAAGAGGTCACGCCCCAGGTTGTCTGTTCCGACCAGGTGACCGTCGCTGGGTGGTTGCAGGATCGCATCCGTGTTCACCTGGTTCGCCTGATCGGTCCACAGCGCCGGTGCCGCCACAGACAGCACCAGCAGGCCGAACAGCAGGATGCCCGCGGTGAGGCCGGTCGGTGTGCGAAGCACCACCAACCACCGGGAAGCCCGGCTGGAGGTATCACGTGCCCGATCGACTGGAATGCTCTCTGTGGGTGGGGAAATAGTCATGGTCAGCTGTTCCCAATCGCCGAACGTGGATCGAGCGCCGCGAGAATAAGGTCGACCGCCATCGTCACCACCAGCACCGTGGTGCCGTAGACCAGCACGATTGCCTGCGCCTGTGGGTAATCCTTGGTCAGGATCGACTGCACGATCGTGCTGCCAAGGCCCGGCCAGGCGAAGACGCTCTCGACCAGAACCGTGCCCGCAATCATGCCGCCCAGCAGCATGCCGCCGATCGTCAGCGCCGCGGTGAGCGCGTTGGGGAGGGCGTGACGCAGATAG
>Ga0209075_1003262_pt1 | contig 13655 bp, 9 predicted proteins | sample Stecom2011_FD_187523 | JGI IMG/M metagenome (GOLD analysis project Ga0209075, IMG submission 187523) | Agricultural soil microbial communities from Utah to study Nitrogen management - Steer compost 2011 (SPAdes) (version 2) | ecosystem: Environmental > Terrestrial > Soil > Agricultural land... | reverse complement strand
CAGATCAGGAATACCGCCGCCTTTCACAAACTCGGAACGTACAGTGTGGCCCGGCGCCTTCGGGGCAACCATGATCACGTCCAGATCTTTACGGGGAACGATCTGGTTGTAGTGGATCGCGAAGCCGTGAGCGAAGGCCAGGGTAGCGCCCTGCTTCAGGTTCGGCTCGATTTCCTCGCGGTACAGCTGGGCCTGGAACTCATCCGGAGTCAGCACCATGACAACGTCGGCGGAAGCAACGGCCGAAGCCACGTCGCTGGTCTTCAGGCCATAGGCTTCGGCCTTGGCGATTGAGGAAGAGCCGGCGCGCAGGCCAACCACTACGTCAACGCCAGAGTCTTTCAAGTTGCACGCGTGGGCGTGCCCCTGAGAACCGAAACCCAGAATGGCAACTTTTTTACCCTGGATGATGGAAAGATCACAATCCTTATCGTAATAAACCTGCATGAGAAACCTCTGTTATATGTAATGACCCCGACGGGCCATGATGTTCAAATTTGCAAAACAGCCTCAGAGGCTGAGCACCTTTTCGCCACGGGCAATACCCGACACACCGGTACGCACCACTTCCAGAATTCCGGAGGTACCCACCGCCTGGATAAAGCCGTCCAGCTTGTCGCTGTCACCCGCCAACTGAACGGTGTACACGGAACTGGTCACGTCCACGATCTGACCGCGGAAGATATCCACTGTGCGCTTGATTTCGGCACGCTGGGAGCCAGTCGCCTTGAGCTTGACCAACATCAGCTCGCGCTCAATGTGAGAACCTTCGGTCAGGTCGACCAGCTTGACCACTTCAATCAGCTTGTTCAGCTGTTTGGTGATCTGTTCGATGACCTTATCAGAACCGGTGGTGGTGACGGTCAGGCGGGACAGTGTCTCATCTTCCGTCGGGGCCACGGTCAGGGTCTCGATGTTGTAGTTTCGCTGCGAGAACAGACCAACTACCCGAGACAGGGCGCCGGGTTCGTTTTCAAGCAAAACAGAAATGATTCGACGCATGATCACACCCTCTCCGTTTTGCTGAGCCACATATCTTTCATGGAACCACGGGCCACCTGCATCGGATACACATGCTCGAAGCGGTCAACGTAGATGTCCACAAACACGAGCTTGTCTTTCATCGCCAGAACTTCCTTGAGCTTGGGCTCAAGATCTTCCTTGCGCTCAATTCGAACACCGACGTGACCGTAGGCTTCCGCCAGCTTGATGAAATCGGGCAATGACTCCATGTAGGATTCAGCGTGCCGGGACTCATAGTTCATGTCCTGCCACTGCTTGACCATACCCAGTGCCTGGTTGTTCAGGTTGATGATCTTCACGGGCAGATTGTATTGCTTGCAGGTAGACAGTTCCTGAATGTTCATCTGGATACTACCCTCGCCGGTGAAGCACAGTACTTCGTCATCCGGGTGAGTCAGCTTGATGCCCATGGCTGCCGGCAAGCCGAAGCCCATGGTGCCAAGGCCACCGGAGTTGATCCAGCGGTTAGGCTTGTCAAACTTGTAGTACTGGGCCGCGAACATCTGGTGCTGACCGACATCGCTGGTTACAAAGGCGTCGCCATTGGTAAGCTTCCAGAGCATCTCAACCACTTCCTGCGGCTTGATGACATCCGGACTGGTTTCGTAACGCATTCCGTGGAATGCTCGCCACTCCTCAATCTGCTTCCACCAGGCCGCCAGAGCATCGGCATCCGGCTTGTCTTTGGACTCTTTGACCAATGACAGCATTTCTTTCAGAACCGCATCCACCGGGCCCACAATCGGCACATCGGCATCAATCGTCTTGGAAATAGACGCCGGGTCGATGTCGATATGGATAATGCGAGCGCCAGGGCAGAATTTCTCGGTGGCATTGGTCACCCGGTCATCAAAACGCGCACCGACGCAGAGAATCAGGTCTGAGTGGTGCATCGCCATGTTGGCTTCGTAGGTGCCGTGCATGCCCAGCCAGCCAAGGTGCTGTTTGTCAGTCGCCGGATAACAGCCAATGCCCATCAGGGTATTGGTGATCGGGAATCCCAGTGTCCTGGTCAGTTCCGTAAGCTGGTTGGAGGCCTTACCCAGAATCACCCCACCACCGGCGTAGATCATCGGACGCTTGGCCGCCATCAGCATATCCACGGCTTTCTTGATCTGGCCTGCGTGGCCACGAACCGCCGGGTTATAGGAGCGCAGTTTCACTTTCTTGGGATAGGAATACTCATAGCGCTCGTTCGGGGTGGTCATATCCTTGGGGATATCCACCACCACCGGGCCTGGGCGGCCGGTCGCGGCAATGTAGTAAGCCTTGCGAATGACTTCGGGAATCTCTTCCGGATGGCGCACACTGAGGTTGTGCTTAACCACCGGGCGGGAAACACCCATCATATCGGTTTCCTGGAAAGCATCTTCACCAATCAGGGTGGATGCAACCTGGCCGCACAGAACCACCATGGGGATGGAATCCATAAAGGCGGTGGCAATGCCGGTAATAGTGTTGGTGGCTCCAGGACCCGAGGTCACCAGTACGGTACCTGGTTTTCCGGTTGCACGGGCGTAGCCGTCGGCCATGTGGACCGCCGCCTGCTCGTGCCGCACCAGAATATGCTTGACTTTGTCCTGCCTGAACAGCGCATCATAAATATGAAGGGCTGCACCACCCGGATAGCCGTATATGTATTCGATCCCTTCATCCTGCAGGGAGCGGATCAGCATATCGGCGCCAGACAATAACTCCACGATTTTCTACCCTCTTCTACGAGTGAATGAGCCGGGTTTCGCCCCGGTTGCCTGGATCTTCGGTTTCCCTGCTTCTTTTGAAAGCGGAACCGGCGTACTCCTCCACACCATTCAATAAGAGGTTGTCTCCTGGCCAGCCGCCCTCCTGAGGGTTGCGGAGAACGACCAATCAACGGGTTGCACGTAAGCAACAACCAGCGCCCGCCAGCGCTTGGCGAACTCAGTGTGGTGATTAACGGGGGATACTCGCTCGGGATTGCCTGCCGTATTGACCCCAGTCTTCAGGCAATCGGTAATTCTGACAGCGGGAAACTCACTGTCAATAGGCGCTGTGGCTTAATTGCGACCATTTTCCTCTACACTCTGCCATACTGACCGGATATAACGTGCAAGAGATTTGAACCAGGCAAGGGAAAATCCATCGCTTCGGTGGCATGATATCCCCAGGCAGTAGACAAGAAACGGGCAGAGACATGAATCGAAAAATCCTGATGCTGACACTTCTTATGGCGATGACACCGGGCCTTGTGGCCGGCGCTTCAGTGTATAAATGGACAGATGAGAACGGGGTAACCCACTTTGGCGACCGCCAGCCAACGGGCGCGAACTCGGAGCAGGTGAATGTCCGCTCCGGCACGACCAGCAGAAGCCAGTCCGGCCAGCGCCAAAGTGCCCAGGAACAGCTGGGAGAACTGCAGGAGCAGCAGCGCTCCCAGGAACAGCGCCGTCAGGAGACCGCTGTTGAGGAAGCGCGCCGCAAGCAGCGGGAAGCCAATTGTGCCACCGCCCGGTCAAACCTGGACGTGCTGAACAGCAACGCGCGGATCCGAGTTGAGGAGAACGGCGAGATGCGCTATCTGGCGCCGGACGAAATCGAAGAGCAACGTCGCCGGTTCCGGGAGATTATGGAAGAAAACTGCGGGCCGGAAGGCTCGGCACCCGCCCAACGCTAGTTTTCTCACCACAAAAAAGGCCGGGCAACCACGTTTGGTTGCCCGGCCTTTTTTATTGGCTGACGCCCGGCTTTGTCAGGCCTTCGAGAACACCAACTGGTCGTTCTCTACAGCGGCACGAATAGTGTCGCCGGGCACAAAGCCGCCCTGCAGCAGCTTCTGCGCCAACGGGTTTTCAATCATCCGCTGAATCGCCCGCTTGAGAGGACGTGCACCGTAGACCGGGTCGTAGCCCACTTCCGCCAGCAGTTGCATAACCGCATCGTCCAGTTCAAGCTTCATATCCTGATCTTTCAATCGGCTCGCCAGATTCTCGATCTGAATGCGGGCGATGCCCTGAATCTGGTTCTCGGCCAGCGGATGGAACACCACCACTTCGTCTACCCGGTTGATAAACTCAGGGCGGAAGTGCGTTCCGACCTCCTCCATCACCGCAGCCTTCATGGCGTCATAGTTCTCCTCACCGGCTTTCTCCTGAATGATGTGGGAACCCAGGTTTGAGGTCATCACGATCACGGTATTCCGGAAGTCGACCGTACGGCCCTGGCCGTCGGTCAGGCGACCATCATCCAGCACCTGCAGCAGGATATTGAACACATCAGGATGGGCCTTTTCGACCTCATCCAGCAGCAGCACAGAGTACGGCCGGCGGCGCACCGCCTCGGTCAGGTAGCCACCTTCTTCATAGCCCACATAACCCGGAGGCGCACCGATCAGACGCGCGACAGAGTGCTTCTCCATGAACTCGGACATATCGATCCGCACCATGGCCTCTTCGGTATCAAACAGGAAAGATGCCAAGGCCTTACACAACTCGGTCTTGCCCACACCGGTGGGCCCAAGGAACAGGAACGAGCCGTTCGGCCGATTAGGGTCAGACAATCCTGCCCGGGACCGGCGCACCGCATTGGAAACCGCCTCGACCGCTTCATGCTGGCCGATCACCCGGTCATGCAGGGCGTCTTCCATCCTCATCAGTTTGTCTCGCTCGCCCTCGAGCATCTTCGATACCGGGATACCGGTCCACTTGGAGACGATCTCGGCGATTTCCTCGTCGGTTACCCGGTTGCGCAGCAACTTCATTTCCATCATTTCAGCCTGGCTGGCCATATCCAGCTGGCGCTCCAGTTCCGGGATGGTGCCGTACTGAAGCTCGGACATTTTGCCCAGATCACCCGCGCGGCGGGCGTTTTCCAGATCAATCCGGGCCTGCTCCAGCTGGCTCTTGATCTTCTGGGAGCCGTGGAGTGCGGCTTTCTCGGTGTTCCAGACTTCTTCCAGGTCGGCGTATTCGCGTTCGACATTGCCGATCACCGAGGACAACTCTTCCAACCGCTTTTTGGAGGCCGCATCGGTTTCTTTCTTCAGGGCCTCACGTTCGATCTTGAGTTGAATCAGGCGGCGCTCCAGCCTGTCCAGGGCCTCAGGCTTGGAATCCATTTCCATGCGAATCTGACTTGCCGCTTCGTCTACCAGATCGATGGCCTTGTCCGGCAGCTGGCGATCGGTAATGTAACGGTGGGACAGTTTCGCGGCGGCTATGATCGCGCCATCGGTCACTTCCACACCGTGGTGCACTTCGTAGCGCTCTTTCAGGCCCCGCAGGATGGCGATGGTATCTTCCTCGCTGGGCTCGGTCACCAGCACTTTCTGAAAACGACGCTCGAGCGCTGCGTCTTTCTCGATGTTTTCGCGGTATTCGTTCAGGGTGGTGGCACCCACGCAGTGCAATTCGCCCCGGGCCAACGCGGGCTTGAGCATGTTGCCGGCGTCCATGGAGCCTTCGGCTTTGCCGGCGCCGACCATGGTATGAATCTCATCGATGAACAGGATGATCTGCCCTTCCTGTTTGGACAGTTCATTGAGTACGGCTTTCAGGCGCTCTTCAAACTCACCGCGGAACTTGGCGCCGGCGATGAGTGAACCCATGTCCAGAGACAGGACCTTTTTATCCTTGAGGCCGTCCGGCACTTCACCGTTGACGATGCGCTGGGCCAGGCCCTCAACGATGGCGGTTTTACCCACCCCCGGCTCACCAATCAGCACGGGGTTGTTTTTGCGGCGGCGCTGGAGTACCTGGATGGTGCGGCGGATTTCGTCATCGCGACCGATGACCGGGTCGAGTTTGCCGGCTTCGGCGCGCTCGGTGAGGTCGATGGTGTATTTGGACAACGCCTGACGATTTTCTTCGGCACTGGCGTCGTTGACGGTTTCGCCGCCGCGCACGGCATCAATGGCTTTTTCCAGGGCAGCCTTGTCCACGCCCTGTTCTCTCAGCACACGGCCGAGGGAGCCGCGGTCTTCGACGGCCGCCAGCAGAATCAGCTCACTGGAAATGAACTGGTCGCCGCGCTTCTGGGCCAGTTTGTCGGCCATATTGAACAGCCGGCCCATGTCGTTTGACATGGACACGTCGCCGGCGTTGCCCTGCACTTCCGGCAGGTTTTCGATTTCTTTGGCGATGGCCTGGCGCACGCGGCCGGGCTCTACACTTACCTGCTGAAGGAGGGGTTTGATCGAGCCACCCTGCTGGTCGAGCAGGGCCTGCATCAGGTGGACGGGCTCGATGAAGTTGTGGTCTTTGCCGACGGCAATGGACTGGGCATCGGCCAGGGCGCTTTGCAGTTTGCTGGTGAGTTTGTCGATTCTCATGTGTTCGTTTCCCCGAATTTTGTGCGAATACCGGTTGTTGGTTGGTGAAGGGTATTCGTGTTGCTTTGAGAATTAATGTAGGGGCAACCTGGGGGACTTCAAGTTGGCTGGGGGCTATTTCGTCAGAAATTTGACGGCGATCAGTCTTGGCGTGGAGTTTGGTTCGTTACGGGCATGCTATTACGTCGTCGGGGCTGGAACAGGGAGCGCTTTCCAGAACACGCCGTAAATACTTCCATGTAGGCTTGACTGCAGCATCCCTGCTGCAGACAGTTCTGGAAAGCGCTCCCTGCCCCAGCCCGATGCTTCGGAGTTTTTCGCCCGAGACGTCTTGGGCTTGATTATGATTTCATCCAGATCAACGTCGCCATTCTTCCGGTTTCACCGTCTCTTCGATACGAGAAGAACCAGTCGCTGTCATTAACAGTGCACAAACTGCCGCCAGAGATGGACCTAACGCCGGCTGCTTTCAAGCGCTGACTTGCAAGTTGGTAGATGTTGGCCAGGTAGTGGCCGGGACGCTGTTTTGCGGGAATGAAAGCCTGGCTAGCATCGGGGTTGTGGTCGAGAAAGGCCTGCCGGACTTCGGGGCCGACTTCGAAGCTGTCGGGGCCTATGGCGGGGCCGAGCCAGGCCTGGAGGTTGGACGGGGGTACCGCCATGACAGTGATCAGGTTTTCGAGTACGCCACCGCACAGGCTCCGCCAGCCGGCGTGGGCGGCGCCTATGACGGTGCCGTCGGTGTCTGTCAGGATGACGGGCAGGCAGTCGGCGGTGAGTATGGCGCAGGCGATGCTGGGGTGTCGGGTGTAGCTGGCATCGGCTTCGGGTATTGAATCTACGTTGTCTGGCGTGAGCTCTAGTACACCGGTGCCATGAACCTGGTTGAGCCAGCCGATGTTGGTGGCATCCAGACCGGTGAAGGCGGCCAGGCGGTTGCGGTTTTCAGCCACGTGGTCCGGATTGTCGTTGACATGCCCGCCCAGGTTCAGGGCTTCCCAGGGCGGCAGGCTTATGCCACCTTTTCGGGTTGTGCACAGGGCACGAACATGAGCTGGCGCGCGCCAGCTCGGGGTCAGGGTGTTGTTGTCAGAAATCACTGTTTTCCAGCTCCCGGGCGTGTTTGCGCAGGGCTTCGATGAGTTGGACCATATCGTCCGGCAACGGCACTTCCCAACTGAGGGTTTCGCCGGTTTCCGGATGTTCCAGAGTCAGCCTTCTGGCATGCAGGGCCTGTCGGTTGAATGCGGCCAGGGCCTGGCGAAGCTCTTCCGTGGTGCCTTTGGGCAGGCGCAGGCGACCGCCGTAGGCCGGGTCACCCACCAGTGGGTGACGCACGTGGGTCATGTGCACGCGGATCTGGTGGGTTCGGCCGCTTTCCAGTTTGCACTGGATGTGGGTATGGGCAGCGAATCGTTCCAGCAAACGGTAATGGGTAACCGCCGGTTTGCCGGAGGAAACAACCGCCATGCGCTTGCGATCCTGGGGGTGCCGGCCGATGGGTGCGTCTACGGTGGCGCCGCCGGTCAAGGAGCCAACCACAACCGCCTCATACTCCCGCCCCATCGTGCGGGTTTGCAGCTGGTCTACCAAAGAGGTGTGGGCTATCAGACTGCGGGCCACCACCATGATGCCGGAGGTGTCTTTATCCAGGCGGTGTACAATGCCAGCCCGAGGCAGGTTCTCTACCTCTGGCGCGTGGTTCAACAGGGCGTTGACCAGGGTGCCATCGGCGTGGCCGGCGGCAGGATGCACCACCAGGCCAGCCGGCTTGTTGATCACCAGCAGGTGTTCGTCTTCGTAGACGATGTCCAGACTGATGGGCTCTGCTTCCCAGGTCACCTGCACTTCTGGCTCGGCGTCCAGATCAAGAACGTCATCCAGCATTACTTTGTCTCTGGGCTTGCGAACGGTTCCGTTAACGGTCAAGGCGCCACTTTTGATCCAGGACTGCAGGCGCGAGCGGGAATGCTCGGGCATCAACTCGGCGGCGGCCTGGTCCAGGCGCTTGTCGCTAAGCTGCGGGGGTACTATGTAATGTCCGGTAATCCGGTTATTGGAAGACATTCAGCCTCTTTTTGCTACAATGCGAAATTCATTCAAGTTGTGACCATTATACGGGATTCCGGCATGAGATCAGTTGTCCGATTACTGCTACTTTCCACAATGATAGCGCTGGCCACTGGCTGCGCTTCCAAGAAGGACGTGGAAGTGCTGCCGGAGAAGACCTATTACGACAATGCCCGCAAGGCGATGAACTCCGGCAACTTCAATGAAGCCGAGCAGAACCTGGATGCCCTGGAAACCTACTACCCGTTCGGCCGCTATGCCGAGCAGGCCCAGTTGGACCTGATCTACGCCCGTTACCAGAATCTTGATCTTGAGGGGTCCCGGGCAGCGGCGGATCGTTTCATGCGGTTGAATCCGCAGAGCGAGCACCTGGACTACGCCCTCTACATGCGTGGCCTTGCTTCCTATAATCTCGATATCGGTCTGGCGGCGCGATACTTCGCCATTGATGTTGCCGCCCGAAACCCTGGCGAGCAACTGCAGGCCTTCCGGGATTTTTCTCAGCTTCTGAACCGCTACCCGGACAGCGAATACGCCCCGGATGCCCGCCAACGTATGATCGCTGTGCGCAACCGGATGGCGGAACTGGAACTGCACGCTGCCCGCTATTACATCAAGCGTGAGGCATACATCGCGGCAAACAACCGGGCCCGCTATGTTGTCGAGAATTACCCGTCTTCACCGTCCGTGGAAGAAGCTTTGATTCTGCTGGCCGATACCTTCCGGTTAATGGACCTGAAAAAAGGCGCCAGCGATGCCATCGCCACCCTGCGCCACAACTTCCCCAACAGCGAAGCCTTTGACGAGAACGGCGAGTTCCAGTCTGACCGCCTGCGCCGCCAGAATCGCTCGCTCACCAATGTTGTCACCTTTGGCCTGATTGGCGACGAGTAACCATCCAGAGACCCAAAGGGCCGGGAGCATTCGCCACCGGCCCTTATTTCTTTCAATGGGAAGCAATCAGAAACCAAGCTTCCAGCCATTGGTGATCGGATAGCGACGATCCTTACCGAACCCCCGCTCGGTAATACGCACGCCGATAGGCGCCTGGCGGCGCTTATACTCATTGATGTCCACCAGACGCACCACCCGCTCGACATCCGCACGGGCAAATCCCTCCGCGACAATGGCCTCGGCACTGTAATCCCGCTCTACGTAAAAATGCAGAATCTGGTCAAGAATGTCGTAGCCGGGCAAGCTGTCTTCGTCTTTCTGGTCTGGCGCCAGTTCGGCCGACGGCGGGCGGGTAATCACTCGTTCGGGGATGACCGGTGACAAGCTGTTTCGATACCAGGCCAGACGGAACACCAGGGTTTTCGGCACATCCTTGAGCACATCGAAACCACCGGCCATGTCGCCATAGAGCGTGGAATAACCCACTGCCATCTCGCTCTTGTTACCGGTGGTCAAAACCAGCGAACCAAACTTGTTGGACAGGGACATCAGCAACACGCCGCGCAGGCGCGCCTGGAGGTTTTCTTCCGTGGTGTCTGGACGTGTACCTTCAAAGGGTTTGGCCAGAGTCGTCATAAAGGTGTCGTACATCGGCTCAATGGAGAACACATCGTACTGAACGCCCATAGCCCTCGCCTGAGCTTCCGCGTCTTCCAGGCTGGCGCTTGACGTATAACGGAATGGCATCATCACCGCCCGCACCCGCTCCTTGCCCAGGGCATCCGCCGCCACTGCCAGAGTCACCGCGGAATCAATGCCGCCGGACAAGCCAAGTACCACAGACTTGAAACCGTTTTTATTAACGTAGTCCCGAACACCGGTGACTAGCGCGTTATAAACATTCGCTTCCAGTGACGGCTCCGGAGGCAGTGGCTGAGACACCGGCTGGCAGTGGTGTTCACACAGAAAATCCACCGGAAACAGGCCGCTGGTGAACTGGGGAATCTCTACTTTTAAGGTGCCGGAGTGGTCATAAACCATCGAACCTCCATCAAACACCAGTTCGTCCTGCCCACCCACCAGGTTGACGTAGACGATACTGACACGATTTTCCGTGGCTTTGCGCTCCAGTAACGCCTTGCGGCGGGCCTGCTTGTCGATGTCGTAGGGAGACGCGTTCAGGTTCAGGACCAACTGGGCACCAGCGGCTGCCGCATCCTCCAGGGGGCCATCTTTCCAGAGGTCTTCACACACCGTGATACCTACCGGAACCCCTTTGATGTCGACGACCAGGGTCTGGGAGCCTTCGGCAAAGTAGCGTTTTTCATCAAACACCTGGTAGTTGGGTGGGCAGCGTTTGAAATACCGGCCCCGGATTTCCCCGGCCTCGATGATCACTGCCGCGTTGTAGAGCAGGCCCGCCGCGCGGAGAGGCGCACCAATGATCATGGCGGGGGCCAGATTCGCCTGCTTCAAACGCTCAAGCGCTTCTTGCACTCGCAAATCCAGGCTCGGCCGAAGCAACAGGTCTTCCGGCGGGTACCCTGTCAGGCAAAGTTCCGGGAACAACACGATATCAGCCTGATGCTGCTCCGCTGCCTCACGGGTGGCCTGAATGATCAAGTCGGTATTGCCAGGAATATCCCCCACCAGAAAATCCAGCTGGGCCATTACCACCCGCAATTTACGGGGCGCAGCAGTGTCTTCGGTGGTTGTACCGGTTACCGTCATGATCAGGGCTCCTGTAACTTATTGCCGTTAAAAGGCTATTATACCCCCCCATAGACAAGGATTTCTCCTGACCAAAGGCAGATAACCATACCCATGGTAACCGAAGCACCCTCAGCCATAGCCGCACGCTCCCCTTTCGGGCCGCGAGCACACCATCAGCAGGTGAGGCTGTTCCGCATCTACAATCATTACCGGCTGGTGATCAGCCTGATGCTGGTCGGCCTGCTGTTTGTGGACCCATTCACAACCGATTCCAAATTTCGCTGGCTGGATTATTACCAGGCAGGCGCGGTGTCTTATCTCGCCATCAATGCCTTTGTTGGCCTGATGCTGCTGGCCGGGCTGCAGCCACGGCAGCGGCACATTACCCTGTCTATCCTGATCGACATTCTGGTGATGCATGGGCTATTGCTTGCCAGCACCGGGATCACCAACGGCCTGGCCAATCTGGTGATCGTATCAGTGGCGGCAGGGAATATCCTGAACCCCAGCCGTATGGGCACTTTCTATGCTGCGCTCGCGGCCATCTGCTCACTGGGCATCTCCGGCTGGGCGGTACTGGCCATCAATGAGTCGGCAGACGACATTGTACGGGCCGGCTCGCTGGGCATTCTCTACTTTGCCGCCGCCTTTATCCTGCAAGGGATCTCAAAGCGCATGATGCGCAGTGAAGCACTGGCATCCAGCCGCGCCCGAAGCATCGCAGAGCTCGAACAAATCAACCAGCAAATTATCCAACGCATGCGTACCGGCATTCTGGTGCTGGATCGTTTTGGCCAGATACGCTTGGCGAATGCCGCAGCGGAAGAGCTGCTTTTTGGTTCTCTCAACAAGCAAAGCGGTGCAGAACACCACAACCGATTACTGCCCAGACCTCTGCGTAAAGGCCTGGAGGCATGGTTGAAAAACCCCAATATGCGTATCGAACCGTTTCAGGCGTCGCCCACCTCCCCCCTGCTACAAGCCAACTTTACTCAACTGGATCAGGAGCGGGGCGACCAGATTCTGGTGTTCATCGAGGACATGAGCAAAGTCACCCAGCAAGCCCAGCAAATGAAGCTGGCGTCGCTCGGGCGCCTGACCGCCGGCATCGCCCATGAGATCCGCAACCCCCTCGGGGCCATCAGCCACGCAGCACAATTGATGGAGGAGTCGCCCAACCTGGACAAAGGCGATAAACAGATGCTGGATATCATTCGCCGGCACTCGAAGCGGGTGAACGGCATCATTGAAAACGTACTCGACCTGTCCCGGCGCAGGGCCGCCAACTCAGAGCAAGTGGACGTGAGGGACTGGCTTAGCGAATTCACTCAGGACTTCCAGCAGACCCGAGACGACGGCTCCAAAGCCATCATTGAATTGTTGGCAGACGATGCCGTACCGCCTGCCCGCTTTGACAAGAGCCAGATTGAACAGGTCATGGTGAATCTGTGTGACAATGGTTTGCGCTACAGCAAACAGCAGACCGGCCAAAACAGGATACAATTAGTGGTTGGCGCCACCGCCGATGGCGAACGGGCTTACGTGGACGTACGGGATTTCGGCCCCGGCATTGCGCGGGAACACCGACACTCGGTATTTGAGCCCTTTTTCACCACCGACAAGAGCGGCACCGGCCTTGGCCTGTACCTGGCCCGGGAACTTTGCGAGGCCAACCAGGCGCATTTGTCGCTGGTGGAGAATGAACAGCCGGGCTGTCGCTTTCGCATTACCTTCGCGCATCCCGGGCGGATGATTTAAACCGGGCACGGGGCATCGGGCGTTTGAAATTCAACAGGGAACCGAATACCAATAATGACACACCAAACAGCGCTGATTGTTGACGACGAACCGGATATCCGGGACTTGCTGGAAATCACCCTCACCCGCATGGGGATTACCACCTACACCGCACCGGACCTGACCACAGCCCGGGCCTTGCTTGAACAACACAAGCCCCAGCTGTGCCTCACCGACATGAACCTGCCCGATGGCAATGGCATAGACCTGGTGTACTGGATTCAGCAGCACGCCCCCTGCACGCCGGTGGCCGTGATCACCGCTTACGGCAACATGGACACGGCTATCGAATCCCTGAAAGCCGGCGCTTTCGACTTTGTCTCAAAACCCGTGGAACTGCCCCGCTTGAGGGAACTGGTGAACAGTGCCCTGAAGCTGAGTGAACCCAGAAACCACGACACTGCCGAAACCGACGAGCCGGGGCTTCTGCTCGGTGAGTCTCCACAAATCCGCAAGCTGCGAAACCAGACCCGAAAACTGGCCCGCAGCCAGGCGCCGGTGTTTATCAGCGGCGAATCCGGCAGTGGTAAAGAGCTGGTCGCCCGTATGATCCACATGCAGGGGCCAAGGGCCGATGGCCCCTTTATTGCCGTTAACTGCGGCGCCATCCCTTCGGAACTGATGGAAAGCGAGTTCTTTGGCCACAAGAAAGGCAGCTTTACCGGTGCGGTCGAAAACAAGGAGGGCCTGTTCCGAAGCGCCAACGGCGGCACCCTGTTCCTGGACGAAGTCGCCGACCTGCCCCTGGCCATGCAGGTAAAGCTGCTGCGCGCCATTCAGGAAAAAGCCGTGCGGCCGGTGGGCGACACCAAGGAAGTGCCAGTAGATATCCGCGTACTCAGCGCCACCCACA
>Ga0209075_1003260_pt1 | contig 13656 bp, 9 predicted proteins | sample Stecom2011_FD_187523 | JGI IMG/M metagenome (GOLD analysis project Ga0209075, IMG submission 187523) | Agricultural soil microbial communities from Utah to study Nitrogen management - Steer compost 2011 (SPAdes) (version 2) | ecosystem: Environmental > Terrestrial > Soil > Agricultural land... | reverse complement strand
TCAATTTATGACTTATGAAAACAGATCAGAAGCTCTAAACAAGAGGTTTGAAGATAGTAAATACTACATATCACTAAATGGTACTTGGAAATTTTATTTTGTTGAAGGTTATAAGCAATTACCAGAGAATATAACAGATTCTGTGGTGTCGTTAGAGAACTGGAAAGATATTAAGGTTCCGGGAAACTGGGAAATTCAAGGTTTTGGAATACCCATTTATATTAATCATCCATATGAATTTGTGGAACGTAACCCTGTAACTCGTTTCCCTAAAGAGGAACCTCCATATTTACCGGAGATGAATCCTGTTGGAGTTTATAGAAAAGAGATTAATATACCAAGCGACTGGGATGGTCGTGAGATATTTCTCACACTCGATGGAGCAAAATCAGGTGTTTATGTTTATATAAATGGTAAGGAAGTTGGTTATAGTGAGGACTCTAAAACAAGTGCTGAGTTTAATATTACAAGATATGTGAATTCGGGGAAGAACTCACTGGTAATTAAAATTTTCAGATGGAGCACAGGTTCTTATCTTGAAGCACAAGATTTCTTTAGAATTAGTGGTATTGAACGAGATGTATTTTTATGGTCACAACCAAAAACATCCTTACGTGACTTCAGGGTAAAGTCGACTTTAGACGATTCTTATAGAAAAGGAGTCTTTGAATTAGAAACAACTGTAAGAAACTACGGTAAAGAAGTTTCTTATGCTGATGTTACTTATGAACTGTTAGATCCTTCGGGCAAAATAGTTTTAACTGAAACTAATCCAATAGGAATACAAGGTGGTGGCGAAAGTGCAATAAAGTTTAATGGTATATTGGAAAATGTAAAGACCTGGACTTCTGAACATCCAAATCTTTATAAACTACTTATAACAGTAAATAATTCAGGAGAAAATAACGGTGAGGTAGTACCCTATCCTGTTGGATTTAGAAGATTTGAAATTAAACCGGTAAAAACTGGAGATAGAACAGACAGATTGTTCCTTGTAAATGGACAACCCATCAAATTTAAAGGAGTTAATATACATGAAACAAACCCTGAAACAGGTCATTATGTTACCGAGGATATTATGCGGAAAGATTTTGAGCTTATGAAGTTAAACAACATCAACACTGTAAGGCTTTCTCATTATCCTCAATCTCGTCGCTTCTACGAGCTTTGTAATGAAATCGGATTATATGTATACGACGAAGCAAATATTGAGTCACACGGGCTTTATTATGGCGATAAATCGCCTTCGAGACATCCTGAATGGGAACAAGCTCATATGGATAGAACCGTGAATATGTTTGAACGTAATAAAAATCAACCATCGGTGGCAATATGGTCGCTAGGTAATGAGGCTGGTAACGGTATCAACTTTTTTCATACTTACAGATATCTTAAAGATCAGGAAAGATATTTTATGAACAGACCTGTTAATTACGAAAGAGCATTATGGGATTACAATACAGACATTTATGTACCACAGTACCCAAGTGCTGAATGGCTTGAAGAAATCGGAGCAAAAGGAAGCGACAGGCCAATAATACCATCAGAATATTCTCATGCAATGGGCAACTCCAATGGCAATCTCGACATTCAATGGGAAGCAATTTACAAATATCCCAACCTACAAGGTGGATATATTTGGGATTGGGTTGATCAAGGTATCGCTAAAACAGACGAAAATGGTAATAAGTATTGGGCATACGGTGGTGATTATGGAACTGATACACCAAGCGATGGTAATTTTGTAATTAACGGACTTGTTGATCCGGGAAGAACTCCCCACCCTGTTATTAATGAAGTTAAATATGTTCATCAGAACTTTGCTTTTGAAGCAGTTAATCTTGAAAATGGCATATTCAGGATTATCAACAGGCAATATTTCTCTGATACTGAAAATTATAACTTCAAATATAACATCACTGAAAATGGAAAGATAATTAGTGAAGGAAATATTGATGTATATCTACAGCCTCAACAATCGGTAGAGAAAGAAATACCTCTTGGAGATTTAAGACCAAAAGCGGGTGTTGAGTATTTTATTAATTTTGAAGTCGTTCAGAATGAAGCTTATAATTTGGTGCCTGCAGAGTATATTGTTGCAATCGAACAAATTAAACTTCCTGTAACAGCTCCTAAATTAAAATATAATGAAAAAGGTAACTTCTCAACACTGAAAATTAAAGATAGTGAGGAAAACATTAAAGTTACTTCATCGAAAATTAACTTTGAGTTTGATAAGAAAGAAGGAATTGTAACTTCGTATAAGGTTGATCGTAAAGAATATTTTAATGCAGGTTTTGGTATTCAGCCAAACTTCTGGCGCGCACCAAACGATAATGACTACGGCAATGGTGGTCCTCACCGTTTACAAGTCTGGAAACAATCGAGCAAAAACTTCAACGTTATAGACAGCAAAGCATACCACGAAGGTGAAAATGTAATTGTAGATGTAACATATTTGCTAACTGCGGGTAATCTTTACAATGTAAGGTACAACCTTTATCCATCTGGTATTTTAAAAATTGATATCAAATTTCATTCCACCGAAATGGAAGAAAAGGGCATTGAAGCATCCGAAGCAGCATTAACTGCAACATTCTCTCCAGAAGCATCTGCTGCACGTAAAGAATCATCAAACCTTATGGTACCCCGTATTGGTGTAAGATTCCGTCTACCAAAATCAATGAGGAATGTTATGTACTTTGGTAAAGGTCCAGATGAAAACTACATAGACAGAGCCTCGGGCAGTAAAGTAGGATTATATACTACTACAGCTGCAGATATGTATGTTCCATACACTCGTCCACAAGAGAATGGGCACAGAACAGACACACGATGGGTGGCTCTGACCGAAAATAAAGGTGGTTTACTTATTGTAGCAGACAGAACCATAGGTTTTAATGCTTTGCATAATAGTGTTGAAGATTTCGATTCGGAAGAGACAACCCATCGTCCATATCAGTGGAATAACTTCAGTAGCGAAGAAATTGCTGCACGAAATGATGAAGATGCCAAAAACAAGTTACCTCGCCAAACACATATTAATGATGTAATACAAAAAGATTATGTTGAGGTGTGTATTGATATGAAACAACAAGGTGTTGCAGGTTATAATAGCTGGGGTGCACGCCCACTACCCGAATATAGCATTCCTGCAAACAGGGATTATTCGTGGGGATTCACATTGGTGCCTGTTAAAAATAAATCCGATATTGATGTAAAGTCAGTGATTCAATATTAAAAGCAGCTGATAATTCACTATTTATTAACTGAAGGTGGGTAGTAGGAAGATGATATAGTTTAGGATTTATATTTTTTATATAATTATTTTAGATAGATGAAAACAAAATTACTTTTATTCATTTTCTTGTTAATTGGCATATCCGCTAAATCACAAGAGATTGCCAAGGGATATGTGTTTGAGGATTCGAACAATAATGGAAGAAAAGATCGACGTGAAACAGGTGTTTCAAACGTGGCTGTTTCAAATGGTGTAGATGTTGTTATTACTGATGAAAATGGATTCTATTCTTTACCAGTCTATGACGATAATACAATATTTGTGATAAAACCAAGCGGATACAAAACTGCTGTTGATGAAGACTTTATCCCACAATTCTACTATCATCACAAACCTTACGGATCTCCTGAAGATTTCACCTATATGGGGGTGGCTCCTACAGGTAAACTTCCTTCATCTATAGATTTCCCTCTATATAAGTACAATGAATCGGAAGTATTTAACGTTGTAGTTTTTGGAGATCCTCAACCCTACTCTATTCGTGATCTTGACTACTTCACAGAAAAGGTGGTCAATGATGTAAAGAAAAAAGAAGAGACAGTATTTGGGATCAGTCTGGGCGATATAGTTGGAGACAAACTCGATCTACAACCTTTATATAAAGAACGTATGCGCAGATTAGAGTTGCCATGGTATAATGTTATGGGTAATCATGACATGAATTTTGATGCAACAACTGATGAGCTTTCGGATGAAACGTTTGAAAAGAATTTTGGTAGTGCGAACTACTCCTTCAATTATGGAAATGCACATTTCATTATCCTTGACAACATTCTATATCCCGATCCTCGTGATGGTAAAGGATATTGGGCAGGTTATAGGTTAGACCAACTTCTTTTTCTTGAAAATAATCTGAAATATGTACCTAAAGACAAACTGGTAGTAGTTGCACAGCATATTCAAATGAAAGATAATTCCGGTAATTCTTATAGACTTAGTGATCGCCAGAGAATTTTTGATCTGTTAAGGGATTACGAAAATGTGTTGATATTGTCTGCACACACTCATTTACAAGATCAGATTGAATATAGCGAAGTTCATGGATGGCATGGCAAACAACCACTACATGAGTATAATGTAGGTACAACATCGGGCGACTGGTATTCAGGTTTACTTGATGAGAACGGACTTCCAGATGCTACTATGCGTGATGGAACTCCACAAGGTTATGCATATCTCAACATTGACGGAAACAGCTATGATATAGATTACCAGGTGGCCGGGAGAGAGAGTGATTATCAGATGAATATTTACGCTCCTAAGGTTGTTCATCATAAGGGTAGAACAACATCTCAAATTGTTGTAAACTTCTTTATGGGTAGTGCAAATGACACTGTTGAATATCGTATTGATGATGGAGAATGGCGAAGAATGAGAAATATTCAAACAATTGACCCAAATTACTATACAAAAGTTATTGAATGGGACTTTACAGAAGAGCTGCTTCCAGGCAGAAGACCTTCGAATCCGGTTATCAGTAACCATTTATGGAGTGGCTCATTAAACCTCAAGCTGCCTGTTGGAGAGCACATAATTGAGGTGCGAGCTACTGATAGATTTGGAAAGATTCATACAGGTAAAAAGACATACAAAATATTAGAGTAATTACTTAAACTCATTTTTTGTTTTAAAAGGGGGACTATCTCAAAAAAAAGAGATTTTCCCCTTTTTTATCTATCTATTTTTAAAAGAAAGACACTACAAACAGGTCATATTGTCCTGTTTTCCGTTTTATAATTCAAATATCTTACCTTTTCTCTGCCATTATGGCTTATTTTAGCCAAAACACAACACTACTTGTAATAGGTATATCTTTTGCATTTATATAAATGAAAACAATAACTATTAATTAAAGAAAGAAATAAATTATGGCAATAATTAGAAGAACAAACAGCTGGTTACCGAGTGTATTTAATGATTTTTTTGGTAACGAATGGATGGAAAGCAGCAGTAAGTCTGTACCGAGTGTTAATATACTACAGTACGACAATGGTTTTAAAGTGGAAGTTGCAGCTCCCGGTATGACAAAAGACGACTGTGTAGTAAGATTGGATGAAGACAACAATCTAGTAGTATCCTTTGAAAGAAAGAATGAAAATGAAGAGAAAAAAGAGGGAGTTTATCTAAGAAGAGAATTTTCTTACTCACATTTCCAAAGGACTATGATACTACCCGATGATGTTGATACAGAAAAGATATCAGCCGAAGTTAAGGATGGCGTTCTAACTGTTGATATTCCAACAGTAAAAGAGAAAAAAGCTTTGAAGGAAAAATTAATTGATATAAAGTAACTGATATTAAATGAACCTTAAAAAAGACTGTTTCGAGATATGAGACAGTCTTTTTTATGCAGAGTAATTTACAGTAGATAGTTATAATTTTAAAAAGAACGCTCTCTGAGATAAGTAAGAAAAAGCGTCATATACATTTTGATGTCTTTGTCGAAAGAAAAGCTCGATATAATTTCTTCTGATTCGGCTAAGAGTGCATCCATTTTTTTGTATGTATATTCTACTCCTTTATAATCTTTTGCAAACCTGAGGAGTAATTGAATATTCTCATCACTGTAATTACGCGTTTTAATTATCTCCATCATACCGTCTGACACATCTTTAGGAGCATTATTAAGCGCATAAATTAAAGGGAGAGTAACCTTTCCTTCGCGAATATCATTGCCTGTGGGTTTACCAACATCATCACTATAATAATCGAATATGTCATCTTTAAGCTGAAAAGAAATACCTAATAATTTTCCAACTTTCACAAACTGCGATATGAGTTCTTCATTTGCCCCACCTGTTATTGCTCCAATTGCCAAACTTGCGCTCAAGAGCGAAGCGGTCTTTTTATCAATTACATCGAAATAATCACTTTCACTTATGATAATATCTTTTGCAAGATTAAACTGCAACAGCTCACCATCGGCAAGATTTTTACCAAGCTCTGAAATAATCCTTACAATTTCTAAATTCTTAGTTTTCACGCTTTCTGCAAGTGCAGTTGATAGCAGGAAGTCTCCAATTAATATGGCACTTGTATTATCGTAAATTGCGTTTAATGAACGTTTACCGCGACGAAAATCTGATTCGTCAATTACATCATCGTGAATAAGTGTAGCAGTGTGCAATAATTCAACTGTAGCTGCTCCGTGATATGTTTCAGGAATAATTTTGCCGCAAGCCCTTGCAGTTAGGAGAACGAGGGTTGGTCTTAGGCGTTTACCATTTGAGTTGAGTACATAAGATGTCATATCAATGAGACGATGGTTATTGCTTTTCACCGAGTCTCTTAAATATTTGTCGAATATAAGTAATTCTTCCTGAAGGAAACCTTTAATAAGTTGACTTTGATCCATCGCGCACACAAATTAGTTGTATGCAAAAGTAAAGATAATTCTCCTCATAGCAACAAATATTTGTAACTTTACCATTCTAAACTCATTTTTTCAATAAATTATGAATAAAAATAGATTATTCCTTCTTGATGCATATGCGCTGATATACAGAGCCTATTACGCTTTTATAAGATTTCCGAGAATAGACTCCAAAGGCAGAAATACTTCAGCAATATTTGGCTTTGTAAATACTCTTGAGGATGTATTGCGTAATGCAAATCCTACGCATATAGCTATTGGTTTTGACCCTGTAGGTCCTACTTTCAGGCATAAGGAGTACGAAGCATATAAGGCACAGCGTGAAGCAACCCCAGAAGTTATTAAAGCATCTATTCCGTTTATCAAAGAGATAATTAACGCATATAATATTCCAGTTCTGGAGGTACCGGGATATGAGGCAGACGATGTTATTGGTACTGTTGCTAAAATGGTTGACAGAGAAAAATTTGATGTATATATGATGACATCAGATAAGGATTATGGGCAATTAACAGAGCCTACCATAAATATTTACAGACCTAAGTATGGTGGTAATGATTATGAAATTCTTAACGACAAAAAAGTAGTTGAAAAATATGATATAGAATATCCATCACAGGTTATTGATTTATTGGGATTAATGGGTGATAGTTCTGACAATATTCCCGGATGCCCCGGTATTGGTGAAAAGACCGCAGTTAAATTGTTGAAAGAGTTTGGCACGATTGAAAATCTGCTTGATAACACTGATAAACTAAAAGGTGCACAAAAACGGAATGTTGAAGAAAACCGTGAACAAATACTGTTTTCAAAATATCTTGCAACTATCAAAACAGATGTTCCAATTGAGATAGATGTGAACGATTTCGCTCTGAAAGAAGTAAATGAAGAAGAATTAAAAAGAATTTTTGAAGACCTTGAATTCAGAACACTATTAACAAGAATTTTTAAAGATGACAACACCCCTACCCCAATTTCACCTAAGGGTCCGGTTCAGGGTGATCTTTTTGCTACTGATAATACTTTATTTCCTGCACAGAACACAACAACCGAGATTCCATCAGATTTTCATGACATCAATTCAACTCCTAATAAATATAAAATGGTTGAAGGCGACGAAGAGATGGCATCTCTTTGCTCTGAATTATTAAAACAAAAATCTGTCTCTTTTGATACAGAAACTACAGGAATTGATCCATTGACAAGCGAAATAGTTGGAATTTCCTTTGCATTTATTGAGAGTGAAGCATACTATGTGCCACTTTCGGAAAATAGAGATGAAGCTGTTAGACAAGTAGGTATATTTAAACAGTTTTTTGAAAATGAAAAGATTGAGAAGTCGGGACAAAACACAAAATATGATATACTGGTATTGAGAAATTACGGCATTCAGGTTAAAGGACCTCTGTTTGACACAATGGTAGCCCATTATTTACTGAATCCGGAGCTTCGACATGGAATGGATTATATGGCTGAAATTTACCTTAACTATAGAACTATTCATATAGAAAGTCTTATCGGACCAAAAGGTAAAAACCAAAAAAGCATGCGTGATATAGATCCTAAAATAGTATCAGATTATGCTTGTGAGGATGCAGACATTACATTGAAGCTGAAAAATATTTTAGAGAAGGATATACGTAAAAATGGACTTGAAAAGCTGTATTATGATATTGAAGCTCCTCTGATTTATGTTCTTTCTGACATGGAGTGGACAGGCGTTAGACTTGATATAGCAGCACTTAGCGATCTATCAATATTATACACCGAAGAGCTCAAAAAGGTGGAAAATGAGATAATAGAGATGGCAGGTATTGATTTCAATGTAAACTCTCCCAAGCAAACCGGAGAGATTCTTTTTGATAGACTTAAGATTATTGATAAAGCCAAAAAGACAAAAACCGGTCAATACAAAACAGGTGAAGAGGAGTTAGAAAAGATTAGATCCAAACACCCTATTATAGGTAAAATACTTGAACAGAGAGGACTAAAGAAACTGCTTAGCACATATATTGATTCTTTTCCTCTACTGGTTAATAAGCGAACAGGTAAAGTTCATACTTCGTTTAATCAAACTGTAGCTGCAACCGGCAGACTAAGTAGTACGAATCCGAATTTACAGAATATTCCTATTCGTGATGAACGAGGTAAAGAACTTAGGAGAGTTTTCATACCTGATGAGGGAGATCTTTTTATGTCGTCGGACTACTCACAGATTGAGCTGCGTATTATGGCTCATTTAAGTGAAGATGCCAATATGCTTGAAGCATTTAATAAGGGACAGGATATTCATGCTGCAACTGCATCAAAAATATATAAGACATCAATTGAAGAAGTTGATAGTGATATGCGCAGGAAAGCAAAAACTGCAAACTTTGGGATAATATATGGGATAACTCCTTTTGGGTTATCAGAAAGATTAACCATTCCAAGGAGCGAAGCAAAAGAGTTAATTGATGGTTATTTTTACACTTTCTCGGGAGTAAAAAAATATATGGATGAGAGTATAGAAAAGGGAAGAGAAAATGGATATGTTGAAACAATATTCGGTAGAAAAAGATATCTTCCCGATATAACATCGAGAAATGCAACAGTAAGAGGTTTTGCAGAGAGAAATGCAATCAATGCCCCAATACAAGGTAGTGCGGCAGATATTATTAAGACGGCAATGGTTCGAATCTTTGAGAGGCTCAATAAAGACAACAAGAAGTCTAAAATGATTCTACAGGTTCATGACGAATTGAACTTTAACGTAGTTCCTGAAGAGTTAGATTATATGAAAAGGATGGTTACTGAAGAAATGGAAAATGCAGCAAAGCTTACTGTTGAACTTAAAACAGAGATTGGGGTTGGTGAGAACTGGCTTGTTGCTCATTAATCAGGAATAAAAAACAACAGGAGAATGCTCGACGGGTTTGCAGAATATGGCTACTGGGGATTACTTATTGCATCTTTTTTGGCTGCTACAGTTCTTCCTTTCAGCTCCGAAGTGGTTTTTGCTGCATTAATTGCAGCCGGATTAGATATGTGGACTCTAATTCTTTATGCAACCATAGGCAATTCTGTGGGGGGCGCTACATGCTACTATCTTGGAAAATTAGGAAAGATAGAATGGCTAAACAAATGGTTTAATATAAGTGAAGATAAAATTACTGAAACCACTCTAAAGCTGCAAGGCAAAGGTGCTCTAATGGGTTTTTTTGGATTCCTTCCTGCAATTGGTGACCTTATACTTGTAGCTCTGGGATATATGCGCGCAAAACCAACTTTAGTAATGATAAGCATGACAATAGGCAAATTTACAAGATATGTGATTATAGGCTACGGTGCTGGAGAAATATTCACATGGTTTTAAACATTATAGAATAGATTAAACAGATGTCAACAATTTTATTTAGTGAAATAGTGTTCGGTCCGATTCACAGCAGGAGATTAGGAACCTCCCTTGGTATAAATCTTTTACCATATGATGGAAAACTGTGTTCATTTGACTGTATTTATTGCGAGTGTGGTCTGAATAAAGATTTTCGTACAAAAACTAAGTTACCTGAAAGACAAAATGTTAAACTGGCACTCGAAGATAAACTTAGAAAACTAAAGAGCGATTGTGTAATACTTGATGTTATAACATTTGCAGGCAATGGAGAACCAACTATGCACCCTGAATTTGAAGTAATTATTGAAGATACTATCGCACTTAGAGATAAGTTTTATCCAACAAGCAAAATTAGTGTTCTAAGTAACGGTATGCACCTGAATAAGCCAAGTGTAGTTAATGCATTAAAGAAAACTGATAACCCTATTTTGAAACTGGATTCAGCTCTGGATGAGACTGTGAAACTAATTGACAGACCAAATTCATCATCATATAGTGTTGCCCGGCAAATTGAACTTTATAAACAATTTAATGGCAATTTTATATTGCAAACCATGTTCATAAAGGGGCAATTTGAAAATAACAAGATAGACAACACCACAGAAGAGGAAGTTTCAGCCTGGATAGAGGTCGTTAGAAGGCTTCACCCAAGAGAGGTTATGATTTATACCATCGACAGAGAAACGCCCGTAAAAGGGCTTGAAAAGGCATCCTTTGAGGAGCTGCAAAAAATATCAGATAGGGTTAAGGCAATGGGGATTGAAACAAACGTTGCCGGCTAATCTAAAGTTGAACAATTTTCATATGAGGTGGTTATTAAGTAATATGAGGCAGATATAGTTCTGTCTCTTATAAATTTAGGTTACATTAATTTAAGAAATTATGAAAACTTCAGTTGAAATTAGTTACTACCCTTTAAATGAAGGCTACAAGGAGCCAATAAGAAAATTCATCAACTCTTTAAAAGAGAATCAGAATATTACTGTTAAGTCGAATAGTTTGTCGACTCACGTATTTGGTAATTATGACGAGGTTATGTCAACAATTACAAAGTGTATTAAGGATGCATTCGAACTACCCCACTCCATTTTCGTGTTGAAAGTGCTAAATATGGATAGAGATAAATGAATAATTTATTGAATAATGATTTGGAAAAAGCTCACTGTTTATTGTTTTAATTAAATTCCGACTAAGCTTTAATCTTTTAAATTAGGAACAGCTAACTCTTAATAGATCTCTAAAAAATTTCCTAACTTTTTATAACGTTCGTATCGCGAATTATATAATTCGCAATATGGAATTGCCAACTTATTTGAGACAAAAAATTAAGCGACATTTTTAATTAATTGTTTTTTAATATTATACAGTTTCCAAAATTCATCAATCGTCAAATTACCCAATGCTGAGAATCTTCTTTTATGATTATACCAGAATTCAATATATTCAAATACATCCAAACGCATCTGCTCTCTTGCTTTAAGCTTGGATCCATAAATCAACTCGGTTTTGAAAGATTTAAAGAAACTTTCAGCCACTGCGTTATCCCAACAGTTGCCTTTCCCGCTCATGCTTTGCTCTACCTTGTAGTACTGCAACAAATTAACGGTCTGTTTGCATGCATATTGAATGCCTCTGTCAGAGTGAAAGATCAATCACGCACGTAAGGTAAAGGAATCCATCCTTACAGGATATGTAAGTAATGTCGGACACACAAGCCTTCATCGGCTCTTCTTGATTGAACTCGCGATTAAGCAGATTAGGCGCTACATTATAATTGTGGGATGCATCAGTGGTTACCTTGAACTTCTTCGAAAGCTTGCTGCGCAACCCCATCTCTCTCATATATCGAGCCACGGTTGTTCTGGAAACATTGACTCCCGATGCTTGTAAATCTTTAGCCAACCTGGGGCTGCCATTGCGCCCCTTGGCATCGAAGTATGCTTCTTTAATTTCGCAGCTAAGTTCCATTTGCTTTTGTTCTCGTTTATTAATAGGGTTCTTAATCCAACGGTAATAGCTGCTGCGAGACACACCCAATACTCTGCACATCATCTCGATCGTCCATTTTTTGGAATGATCTTTTATGAATTGATAAATCAACGATCGCTCTTGGAGATGATGCCTAAAGCTTTTTTTAATATGTCACGTTCTGTTTCAGCATCTTTTAGACGTTTTTCCAGCTCTGAAACCCTTCCGGCTTCTCCTTCACGAGAACGGACTCCATTGCCTGGGAAACTGCTTTCTCCTCGTTCCTGGTACTCTTTACACCAGCGATACAATAGTGCTGGTGAAATGCCCAATTCGTGTGCGAGTTCGGAAGCATTCTTCCTCTCGAGACTTAGTTTGACAGCATTCTCTTTGAATGCCTTGTCGTAATGTGTTCTTTGTTTTCTCATACCTTGACAAATGTAAGCTTTTTATGCTTAATTATTTGTCCCAGCAAAGTTAGTAACTCCACCTTGTCCATATGCTGCCCCATTGGACAAACATAATAATCTTCTTCTGAGTTATAGTAAAGGTTCTGAGAGAGAAAACCATTCTTTTTAAATGCTCTTTTCTGTTCTTTATGGAAGTAATTAAACTTTACAAATGGCTCAATATCATTCCTCTGCATAAACTCATAGTTTTCTTCACTACCATAACCGGAGTCTGCTACAACCTTGTTCGGAAAAATGTTATAACGATTATCAAATCCATTCAAAAAGGGAATCAAGGTTAATGTATCTGTAGGATTTGGGTAAAAATCGTAATGGCTTATAAACTGATTTTCTGTACTTATCTGAACATTATATGCAGGCTTTAGTTGTCCATTGAGCATATGATCTTCTTTCATACGCATAAAGGTTGCATCGGAGTCTGTCTTGGAATAACTGTTACGATTATCCAGAGTGTCTAAATGCTGCTCATACTCTTCAAGTTTAGGTAAAAGCTTGTTCTCGAGAGTCTTTATTGCTTTCTGTTCTTCTTTGCTCCGGTTCTCCCTATTAATCTGAGCAACACGTTTTCTTATTTCTTCGCTGTTGAATGGTGTCGGTGGATCATCCTCAGGGTTATTATACTTAGCAATACCCTCTTCAATCATTCCAAGCACTTTATGTATCTTCTCTTCTAATCTCTCTTTGTATTTTTCAATGGATTTACGCCAGACAAAGGTGTAGCGGTTGGCTCTTGATTCAATCTTGGTGCCGTCGATATATGCAACTTCAAGGCTTAAACAACCCATTTCAACAAGCATAACTACTACTTGGGTAAACACTTCATGTATTGAGTCTTTTAAACGGGAAGAACGAAAACGGTTTATGGTGTTGTGATCTGGTGTCTGGTTGCCCGATAGCCACATGAAGCTGACACGGTCTGTGAGAGCCTGTTCTATTTTACGACTGGAATAAACATTATTCAAATAGCTGTATAGAACAACTTTAAGCATCATACGTGGATTATAGGCTGTTGTACCACCGCCTTTGTAAGTGTCAAAGACTTTACTCAAGTCCAGGCTGTCTATTATTTGATTAATAATACGGGCGGGTGAGTTTTCAGGTACTTTTTCATCCAGACTGGGAGGAAAAAGAGTAACCTGACCCTGGTTATAAGATTTGAATTTAGGTT
>Ga0209075_1003259_pt1 | contig 13657 bp, 9 predicted proteins | sample Stecom2011_FD_187523 | JGI IMG/M metagenome (GOLD analysis project Ga0209075, IMG submission 187523) | Agricultural soil microbial communities from Utah to study Nitrogen management - Steer compost 2011 (SPAdes) (version 2) | ecosystem: Environmental > Terrestrial > Soil > Agricultural land... | reverse complement strand
AATGTAGCCGAGCTGCCGCGTGGTACGGATGTCTTCGTAGAAGGGGCTGCTGATGATCTGGGCCAATAACTGATAGCGGGCCCGCTCGGCATAGGAGGTATCTTTACCCTGCAGGTACAGGGTGTACCCGGTGTCTGGGTGTTCAACCTCCAGGGTAGCCCGGGTTTGTCCGTCGGGAAGTTGCCGCATGTTCGAGCGCTCGACCACCGTACGCTCTCGGTCGTTGAGCACCATGGCCTGAACCTGTTTGGCCATGTTGAGTGCAGACGCTTCGGTCAGGTTGCCGTGGGCGAGCATGATCGGGTCCGTCACTCTTACCAGTTCCTTGCCAAAGGCGACCAGTTCGTCCAGCGATACCTCCCTGGCCGCGGCCAGTTTGTGGGCGACCGGGAAAGTGCCCGTGAGCAGGGCGGTTTGGATGAACTCGGAGGTTTGCTGCACCGGGCGGTCTTTGGCTTTATTCTCCAGGCCGTCAATCAGGCGCTGGCGGGCAATCCGGAAGCGCTGTTCGGTGAACTTCGGATCAGAAAACTCCAGCAGGATGCGGTTTACCAGTTTATGGAGTTTGTCGTTGTAGCCGCCAACCCGAATGGTGACACCGCGCAGGTGCGGGTAAATGCTGTAATCAAGCCCGGCGAGCCTGGCTGAGTAGGCCCAGGCATTGAGGTTGGTGGTGATGGCGTCTACCAGCAATTGGGTGAGCACAGCGCTGCGGGCAGAGGCGCGGGCAGCAGGGGTTCGCAGGCTGATAAAAACGTTGGCCTTAGGTGTATTGAATCGGGTGTCCCGGGCATACCAGATGTCGAGCCCATTCGGCTCACCCAGCAGAATTGGTTGGGGCATGGATTTTCCATCAACCAGATCAAGATCTTCCGGTACGAAGGGGTTTGGCTGGGGCAGGGCGAGTTGTTCGGCCAGTTGCCGATTGGCGCTTTGCTGAACCGTCAAGGGTTCGCGTTGCCAGGAGGTTTCATACCACTGGGTAAACAGGGGCGTTTCAAAAGTCTGCTTTGGTGCAGACACCCAGGCCACGAGGTTGTTCGGGGTCAGCTGGTCGAGGATTGCCTGATATTGCTCGGGCGCGTAGCGCTCCATCAGCCAGGGCGCACTGAGTAGATCTTCTGGAGGGTAGTCCCGCAGCAGGCTCGACAGGCGCATGGCTTCGCGAATTGGCTCGCTGCGCTCCCGGAAACGGAAGTCGATCACCGCCAGTTGCTTCATTTCATCAAATCGTTCCCGGCTGATGCCCTCTGCCCGGATTTTGTCGATGTAGCGGAACACCAGTGCGATGATTTCATCCTGTTGTTTCAACCCCTCACGGGTGAGCGACATGCTGATGTCCAGAGTGGCGTGTTTGCCGGTATCCATGCCCATGCCGGCAGACAGCGACTCGACAAATCCGGCGCGCTTGAGTACGTCAAACAGGCTGCCCGGGCCTTCGTGGCCGAGCAGATTGGCCACGTAGGACGCCGGTTTGGTGGCGTAGTTCTCCTTCTGTGACGGAATCGGGAAGGACAGTGCCAGGCTGCGGCTGTCTTTCAGGGTTTCGGCGGTAATGCGCTCTGGTCTCTGCTCCGCGCTGTGCAATGGCTCCGCGTGTTCCAGTGCCTGCAGATTGCGGTTGGCGATAGCGCTGAACCTGCCTCGAACCATTTGCTCCAGGTCGTCCAGAGACTGTGGGCCGTAGACGGCCAGCGTCATGATGTTGGATGAATAGTTCTGCTGCCAGAACTCGATCAGGTCCGGCCGTAAGGGGTTCTCTTCGGTGTTTTCCAGGGTGGTGAGGTTGCCGACGGCGAACTGGCTGAAGGCATGGTCCGGGTTGCCGGCGGCTTTGCGGACAGAGAGCAGGCGACGGCCGTCTTCCTTGAGCTTGGCGCTGTATTCGGAATGGACGGCATTGCGCTCCCGGTCGACCAGGTCGGAGGTAAAGAGCGGATGGGAGAATTGCCGGGCAAATCGGTCCAGCGCCGGTTCCAGAAATTCGCTTTCTACGTCGAAGAAATAGTTGGTGTCTTCAAACGCGGTGTAGGCGTTGTGGCTGCCACCGTGGCTGCGAATAAACTGCTGGTATTCGCCTGCATCCGGGTATTTTTCGGTGCCCAGAAACAGCATGTGCTCCAGAAAATGCGCCAGGCCTTCACGATCTGCCGGGTCGTTGCCGCTGCCGACCGATACGTTCATGGAGGCGGCGGCTTTATCGGCCTCGGGGTCCGAGGCCAGGATGACACGCAGGCCGTTGTCCAGTTCCAGATACCGGTAGCTGTTTGGATCGTTCGGGCTTTTGCTGGGTGAGGTACTGGCCAGAGCGTTGGCATTCAGCAGCAAGCTGCCAATCACCAGCAGCAGTAGAAGCTGGAAACGGTACAAACGTTGGAACAGGGAGCGGTCAGCGGTCATGGGGCCTCATCTATCCGGGGGTCACGCGTGAAAAGTCAGATCAGTGCATCTGGCCGGTTTTTGTACTGGCCGGTTGTTGGTCCAGAGTTTGGCGGGCAAGGCTGGCCGCTTTGTCGGCATCCAGCTGGCCGGAAGCAATACGTTCCAGGACGCTGGCCATGATGGCGACTGACTGGCGGTACTCCGAGAATTCTGACTGAAAAGCTTTGTCGATGGCCTGATACACCGCCTGGATTTTTTCCTCTCGAGAGCCACTGTTTGCGGCGGTGTCGTTGATCGCCTTAAGGCAGGCCCGGGCGATGGCTATGTAGCGTTCAGTATTCGGGTTGTCGTTCTGCATGGCTGGTTTGGCAAACCTTGATGTTGTTGACTGGATTAGAGACGCCGGAAGGCGCCGGAAGTTCCCGATTATGGCATTGCGGAGCGCCGGTTGCATTGCTCGTTGGTAATTCTGCTCTCCGGGCAGGCAGGCTTTGGCTCATGTGCTAATCTCAAGTTCATTGTGTCGGCATTGTGGGCATAAATACCCGGGAGCTGTGAGGTTTTTAGAGTAATGGCTCTATTAAAAACAAAGGGTTACAGAGTAAAAGCTCTAATAAAGTTCGATACATGAAGGTTGCAATTAAGTAGAATGCCGGCGTTATGGGGCTCATATAAGACTTTAGTCTTAGCAGGAAGTGGCCCGGCGGAATGACAACAAATAAGTAACAGGCAGGATGGATTATCTATGAATTATTTCCTGACAGGCGGCACCGGCTTTATCGGTCGTTTTCTGGTAGAAAAATTGCTGGCTCGTGGCGGCACAGTGCATGTTCTGGTTCGCGAACAGTCCCAGGACAAACTGGCGAAGCTGCGTGAGCGCTGGGGTGTTGATGAAAGCCGTGTGAAGGCGGTCATTGGTGACCTTACCAGCAAGAACCTCGGCATCGATGCCAGGACCATGAAATCCCTGAAAGGGACTGTTGATCACTTTTTCCATCTTGCCGCTGTATACGACATGGGAGCCGACGAAGAATCCCAGGCGGCGACCAACATTGAAGGTACCCGTGCCGCCGTTCAGGCTGCCGAGGCGATGGCCGCCGCGCACTTTCATCACGTGTCTTCCATTGCGGCTGCGGGACTGTTCAAGGGCATCTTCCGGGAGGATATGTTCGAAGAAGCGGAGAAGCTGGACCACCCGTACCTGCGCACCAAACACGAATCAGAGAAAGTGGTGCGTGATGAGTGCAAGGTGCCGTTCCGCATTTACCGTCCGGGTATGGTCATCGGCCATTCCGAAACCGGTGAAATGGACAAGGTTGACGGCCCTTACTACTTCTTCAAGATGATCCAGAAGATTCGTCACGCCTTGCCGCAGTGGGTTCCGACCATCGGTATTGAGGGCGGCCGGCTGAACATTGTGCCGGTGGACTTTGTGGTGAACGCCATGGATCACATTGCCCACCTGGACGGGGAAGATGGTAACTGCTTCCATCTGGTCGATACCGACCCATACAAAGTGGGTGAGATTCTCAATATTTTCTCCGAGGCCGGTCATGCGCCACGTATGGGTATGCGGATCGACTCCCGCATGTTCGGTTTCATTCCGCCGTTCATTCGTCAGAGCATCAAGAACCTGCCGCCGGTCAAGCGGATCACCGGTGCGCTGCTGGACGATATGGGCATTCCGCCTTCCGTGATGTCGTTCATTAACTACCCGACTCGCTTTGATACCCGTGAAGTTGAGCGCGTGCTGAAAGGTACCGGCATTGAAGTGCCGCGCCTGCCAAGCTATGCCGCAGTGATCTGGGACTTCTGGGAGCGCAACCTGGACCCGGATCTGTTCAAGGACCGCACCCTGAAAGGCACCGTTGAAGGCAAGGTCTGTGTGGTGACCGGAGCTACTTCCGGGATTGGCCTGGCCACCGCAGAAAAGCTGGCCGAAGCCGGCGCCATTCTGGTCATCGGTGCCCGCACGAAGGAAACGCTGGATGAAGTGGCTGCGCATCTCGAAGCGAAAGGTGGCAGTGTTCACGCCTATCAGTGTGATTTCTCTGACATGGAAGACTGCGACCGTTTTGTGAAGACGGTTCTGGATAACCATGGCCATGTGGATGTACTGGTGAACAACGCTGGTCGCTCGATTCGCCGGTCCCTGTCGTTGTCGTTTGATCGATTCCACGATTTCGAACGCACCATGCAGCTGAACTATTTCGGCTCCGTGCGGCTGATCATGGGCTTTGCGCCAGCCATGCTGGAGCGCCGTCGCGGCCATGTGGTGAACATCTCCTCGATTGGTGTTCTGACCAACGCACCCCGGTTTTCTGCGTATGTGGCGTCCAAGTCTGCGCTGGATGCGTTCAGCCGTTGTGCTGCGGCTGAGTGGTCTGACCGCAACCTGACGTTCACCACCATCAACATGCCGCTGGTGAAAACGCCGATGATCGCACCGACCAAGATTTACGATTCTGTGCCGACGCTGTCTCCTGAGGAAGCTGCACAGATGGTGGCGGATGCGATTGTGTATCGTCCGAAGCGTATCGCTACCCGGTTGGGTGTGTTTGCGTCGGTACTGCATTCGCTGACACCGAAGATGGGCGAGATCATCATGAACACCGGTTACCGTATGTTCCCGGATTCGCCTTCTGCGGCGGGCAGTAAGTCTGGTGAGAAGCCGAAGGTATCTTCCGAGCAGGTGGCGTTCGCCGCCATTATGCGAGGCATCTACTGGTAAGCCGGATTGCAGGCAACAAAAAACCCGCCATGTGCGGGTTTTTTGTTGCCTGCGTCTCGCGCTTACTCGTCGCTGGCGCGAATGACTGGCGGCGGATACCCGCCCAGTTCCTGCCAGCGATTGACGATGCCGCAGAACAGATCGGCGGTTTTTTCTGCATCGTAGGCGGCAGAGTGGGCTTCCTTGTTGTCGAACGGAATGCCTGCCAGCTTGCAGGCCTGGGCCAGTACCGTATGCCCGTAGGCCAATCCTGCCAGTGTTGCGGTGTCAAAGGTGGAGAACGGATGGAACGGGTTGCGTTTGATGTCGGCACGCATCGCGGCTGCGAACACAAAGTTGTGGTCGAAGGTGGCATTGTGCCCGACCAGAACAGCCCGTTTACAGTCGAAGGCTTTGACCGCTTTGCGGATCGGGGAAAAAATTTCACTCATGCCTTCTAGCTCAGGAACCGCCTCTCGCTCCGGACTCCAGGGATCAATACCCGTGAAATCCAGTGCCGACTGTTCCAGGTTTGCACCTTCGAAAGGGTCGATTTGCTGAAGGTAGGTTTCACCGCGATGCAGCAGGCCATTCTCATCCATGGTCAACATGACGGCGGCAATTTCCAGCAGGGCATCCCGTTCTGGGTTGAAGCCAGCGGTTTCAACGTCCACAACCACGGGTAAAAAACCGCGAAAGCGCTGGGACATAGGGTGAGGCTGCTTGTTTTCGTCTGACACTCGAACTCCAATGTTCGTGTTATTTGAAAGTGTTTACGCCATGCGCCAGTGAACGGTTTCACCGGCTTTCAGCGGCACAATGGTTTCACCGGCGAGGGGCAGTTGTTCCGGCATGGTCCACGCCTCCCGCACCAGGGTAATGGTGTCGGTGTTTCTGGGCAGTCCATAAAAATCAGCGCCATTGAAGCTGGCGAACGCTTCAAGCTTGTCCAGAATGCCCAGCTCTTCAAAGATGTCGGCGTACAGCCCTATGGCGCCATAGGCTGAATAACAGCCGGCACAGCCGCAAGCTGCTTCTTTCTTGTCCCGGGCGTGGGGGGCGGAGTCGGTGCCCAGAAAGAATCGCGGGTCACCACTGGCCACGGCTTCCCGCAGGGCTTGCTGGTGCTTGTTACGTTTGAGTATGGGCAGGCAGTACAGGTGGGGGCGCACGCCACCAACCAGCATGTGGTTGCGGTTATACATCAGGTGCTGTGGTGTAAGGGTGGCCGCCAGGTTGCCGCCCGTGTGGCTTCGGACGAATTCGGCAGAATCCGCGGTAGTGATGTGCTCCAGTACCACTTTCAGTGTTGGAAACGCGTCCAGGGTTGGCGCCAGTACACGTTCCAGAAACACCTGTTCCCGATCAAAGATATCAATATCCGCATCGGTTACTTCCCCGTGCACCAATAACAGCATGCCGCAATCGGCCATGGCATCCAGCACCGGGTAGATCTTGCGGATATCGGTGACGCCAGAGGCGGAATTGGTGGTGGCGCCGGCGGGGTACAGTTTGGCTGCCACAACCCCTGACGCTTTGGCTTCGCGAATGGTTTCCGCCGAGGTGCTTTCGGTGAGGTACAGCGTCATCAATGGTTTGAAGCCGGTGCCTGCGGCGGCGGCCAGAATACGTTCCCGGTAGGCCATGGCGGCGGCTGCGTCGGTCACTGGCGGAACCAGGTTGGGCATGATGATGGCACGGCCGAAGCAGGCGGCCGTGGCGGGCACTACGCTGTTCAATACTTCGCCATCGCGTACATGCAGGTGCCAGTCGTCAGGGCGGGTGATGGTCATTTGTCTGGTCATGAGGTATCCGCAAAGCAGCCAAAAAATTTCGCGGATTATATCAGAAGGCAAGGCTGAATGTTTTCAATCTCAATTTGGTTACGATCGCTCAAGTAATGTTCAGGCTTGCCGTTACACGAAGAGCTAAACGTTTAACGACTGTCGGGGCGTTTCTATGGCCATGTTTCATCACGGGACTACAGGATCGGGTATTGCACCTTTTGCCGGTGCGCTGCTGCTGTGGGCTTCGGCCTTGCCCGTAGTCGCCTCCAGTTATGGTGCCGGTATTGAAAACAGCCAGTGGTACCTCTCTGAATCCGTCTTTGAGTGTTCGTTGATACAGGACGTGCCGGGCTATGGGCGTGCAGTGTTCAGTCACCGGGCGGGTGAAGAGTTGGCGTTCCATCTCGAGGCTTCCTTGCCGGTCATGCGGCCGGGCAAAGGGAGCCTGGTGGTGGAGGCTCCGGCCTGGCGACCGGGTGTCCCGCCAAGACCGGTAGGCACGGTCAATGTTTCGGCCGGCAGCCGAGCGGTGAGCGTGGGCAACCGGGAGGCGACGCTGATGGCGCAGGGATTACTGGAGGGCATGCAGCCGACACTGACCCGTGCCGCCCGCTATGAGGATCGCCCGGTTCGGGTTCATCTGTCGAACGTGAATTTCTCCGGTCCGTATTCTGGCTACCGGGAGTGCGTTGCCGGGTTGTTGCCTGTGAACTATGACCAGATTCGCCGTTCGCGAGTGCCGTTTTCCAGCGGCAGTACCAGCCTGTCAGATGCTGACCGGGCATTGCTGGATAATATCGTGACCTACGTAATGGCGGACTCCACGATTGAAAGAATTCTGGTGGATGGTCACTCTGATAGCCTGGGAAGCCGTATCGACAACCGGGCGCTGTCAGAAGAGCGGGCGACCGTTGTTGCCGACTACCTGAAAGCCCGGGGGGTTGATGAGAATCTGTTGATTGTGCGAGGCCATGGCGACCAGTTCCCGGTGTCTCGTCGGCACGCGGATAATCGCAGAACGACAATACGGCTGCAGCGCCAGGGCGAGCTGCCTGAATTTCAGCAGGCGAATGGCCTGGGTGGCGATTTTGCGGGTTGAACGCCGTCGGTGATTCAGTAAACGGCGTTCAACACTTCAAGATGGGCTGCGACACTTTCCGCCAACGCTTTCAGGTGATAGCCCCCTTCCAGCGTTGAAATAATCCGGTCATTGGCGTGGTCGTGAGCCACGCTTACCAGCATTTCCGTGAGCCAGCGGTAGTCTTCTGTCTCCAGATTCAGTTCGGCCATCGGGTCCAGCCTGTGGCCATCAAATCCGGCAGAAATCAGCACCAGCTGAGGCCGGAAATCCTGCAGTTTCTTCAACCACACCGCTTCTACTGTTTTCCGGTACTCTGCCGCCGTGCAATTTGCCTCGATTGGCGCGTTAACGATGTTGTCTGCCTGACGGTGGACATGGGAGTGCGGGTAGAACGGATGCTGAAAGCTGGAACACATCAGTATGCGTTCATCACCGCTGACAATATCAACCGTTCCGTTACCCTGGTGAACGTCAAAGTCTATGATCGCTACCCGGTCCAGGTGGTGAAAGGTAAGGGCTCGCATGGCAGCCAGAGCAATGTTGTTGTAGAAGCAGAATCCCATGGATTTTGCCCGCTCGGCGTGATGCCCCGGCGGTCTGGCACAAACGAAGGCGTTGGTCACCTGGCTGCTCATCACCATATCCACCGCCTGTACGTTGCCGCCAGCGGCTAACCGGGCTGCTCGCAGTGTATCGGGCATCATGGCGGTGTCCGGGTCGGTAAATACCCGGCCACGGGTTGGTTGCATCAGGTCCAGTTGCTGCAGGTAGGACTCCGGGTGCACGGTCAACAGCTGATCACGGGTAATTTCTTCCGGACGTATCCAGTCCAGTTCCTGTTGCAGATTGGTATCTGCCAGATACGCCAGAATGCTTGCGAGACGCTCCGGGCTTTCCGGATGCTCCGGTCCCATGTTGTGTTTCTGACAATCATTGTGGGAGAAAAATGCCGTGGTCATACTGAAGGTCTGAACCCGAGTCTGATTGTTATTAATTCCATGTTATCAGGGATAACCGAAGGATGGGGTATTTCTTTGGTCTAATAACGGTGATAGCGGATTTACATCAGGGAATACCCATCTAAGATAAGGTATACATTGATAAGTAACCTGTTTTATTGAGATTCTTACCGAAGTTACCGCCGCGAAGTTCAGGGAGAAACAATTTGAGTACCCGCTATCTGGAAAGCCTGTTCAACCCTGAATCCATTGCTGTGATCGGTGCTTCCGAGCGGGCAGACAACCTGGGCGGTATGGTGCTGCGTAACCTGCTGGGCGGTGGGTATCCTGGCCGCATCGTGGTGGTGAACCAGTCTGACTACGACAACGTTCACGGCGTGCCCTGTGTGGGCAAGGTGTCGAAGCTGGATTTCAGCCCGGACCTCGCCATTATCTGTACCCCGCCGGACACCGTGCCCAAAATGATCCGCAAGCTAGGGGAGCGGGGCGTTCGAACCGCCATCGTCATGACCGGCGGAATGTCGCGAACCCACAGTAAAACCGGTCAGCCTCTGATGTACTCGGTGCGCGATGCGGCGCGGGAAACCGGTATCCGGGTATTGGGGCCCAACACCATTGGCCTGATGGTTCCGGCCCGGCACCTTAACGCCACTTATGCCCATATGGGTGCCATTCCCGGACGGGTGGCCTTTGTCGGGCAGTCCGGCACGATTGCCAGCTCGGTTCTGGACTGGGCGTTTGCCCGGGGTGTTGGATTTTCCTATTTTCTGACCCTGGGCGATGGCATGGACATCGACCACGACGACCTCATCGATTATCTGGCCCAGGACACCCAGACCCGAGCCATCCTGCTGCACATTGAAAGTATTCCTAATCCCCGGCGGTTTATGTCTGCCGTCCGGGTGGCGTCACGAACCAAACCGGTGATTGCCGTTAAGTCTGGCCGTGTGCCGGAGTCCGAGTGGATTGCCCATGGCCTGCCGGCGGGCATCAAGCGCAGCGATCCGATCTACGATGCCATGCTGCAAAGAGCAGGTGTGTTGAGGGTAGACGGTCTGGGCCAGATGTTTGATGCGCTGGAAACCCTGACCCGCATGCGGCCGCTGCGCCGCGAATCCTTGGCTATCATGGCGAACGGCGTTGGCCCCGGGGTATTGGCGGTGGATCGCCTGGCGGACCTCGGGGGGGAGCTGGCGGATTTGTCACCGGGGTCTGTGGATGAGCTTGCCGAATTGCTGCCGCCGTACTGGACCCGCAAGAATCCCATCGACTTGAACTACGATGCCTCTCCGGAATTGTATGCCAAGGCGATCAAGATACTCGCCAAAGATCCGAACGTGGCCAACGTGCTGGTGATGTACGCGCCTACGCTGGTTCAGGACAGCCTGCAGATTGCCGATGCAGTGGTGCAGGCCTCCAAAGGTACACGCCTCAATATATTCACCTGCTGGCTGGGACAGAGCACCGTGATGGATTCCCGGGAGGAGTTCTACCGGGCGGGCTTGCCGTCGTTCTTCAATCCGGAGAAGGCCGTGATGGCCTTTATGCAGCACGTCAAGCACCAGCGCGTGCAGCGACTGCTGACAGAAACCCCGGAATCCTTCACAGACCACTTTGCCGACCGGGCCAATACCCGCACCCTGGTGGCCAAGGCGTTGCGGGACGGCCGTAGACACCTATCCAATCGCGAGGCCAGGCGGGTAATCCGGGATTATGGCGTCACCGCGATTGAGACCGTTTACTGTGACGACGTGGATGAGGTGCTGGAGATGTTTGCCGTCGAGCGCCGGCCCATCGATATAACGGTTATCCATGAGCAGGTCTGTTTTCCGTTTCTTGACCTGAGCCCGACCCAGCGGCGTTACAAGGGTACCGTCAAGAAGCTGAACAGCGAGCAGGCCATTATTGACAGCTGCCGGTTCCTGCTCGAAGAGTATCAGACCCACTTTCCACAGAGCGGGTTTCTGGGCTTTGCGGTGCAGCACTCCTACCAGCATGTTGGCGGTATTGAGTTCAGCGTGGGGATCACCCGGGATGAAGTGTTCGGGCCCCTGGTGGTCTGCGGCGCCGCTGGCGCGCAGGTTAACATTATGACCGACCGCCAGATCGCGCTGCCGCCGCTGAACATGGTGCTGGCTCGTGAGCTGCTGCGCCGGACCTACATGTACAAGCTGCTTAAAGAGCACAGCCTCAAGCCGGAGGAGGACATCCGGGCGGTGTCGGAAACGTTGGTGAAGCTGTCGCAGATTGTGATCGATATTCCCGAAATCCGCGGACTGGAAATCTCACCATTACTGTTCAATGAGCAGGGTGCTGTGGCAGTGAGTATTGCCATTGATCTGGATGACAAACCGGGCCGGCCGATCATTCAGGCCTATCCGCGGGAGCTGGAGGAATGGATCGTGTTGCCCCGGTCTGGTCGCAGGGTCATCATCCGGCCTGTGCTGGCTGAGGACGAGCCCGCTCACAGGGCTTTTCATGAGCACCAGTCTCCTGAGTCCATTCGCTACCGGTTCTTCCAGTACCGCAAGAATTTCTCCCGGGAAGACGTCGCCCAGATGGTGCAGATTGACTATGACCGGGAGATGGTGTTCATCGCGAATGCGCCGAGAGAGGACGGCGAAGGCGAGGAAACCCTGGGTACGGTTCGTACCTGGACCGATGCCGACAACCTGCGCAGTGAGTTTGCGGTCATGGTGGACGACCGGATGAAGGGTGAAGGCCTGGGTGTGGCGCTGATGCAGAAAATGATCGAGTACTGCCGCGCCCGGGGCACCATGGAGATGGTCGGCAACGTACTACCTGAAAACCGGCCAATGTTGCAGCTGGCAGAGCATCTGGGTTTCGAGATCAAGTTTAACCCGGAAGAAGAGGTTATGGACTTGCGGCTGGTGCTGAATGAGCCGGAAAAGGACTGGCAGAAAGAGCGGTTGAAGAAGCGGGGGCATTAACCCCCGCTGGTGGTACTCAGCCTGAAGCGGGTTCAGTCTTCAACAATGGCGGAGCGATCTTCGCCGCCAAGGGCTTCAAGCAACCCGGGAATCATTCTGGACAGCTCCAGGGTCATAATCGCAAATCCGGCGTCGAATTTGGCGACGGCATCGTCTGCATCCACGTCGTCCAGTTGTTCCTGAAGGGTTTCGCCAAATTTGAGACGGCGGATTCCCAGCTCTTCATCCAGGATGAAGTGAACGTTGTTGTCCCAGGTCAGTGAGAGTTTGGTGACCTGCATACCGGTTTCCAGATGGTTGCGGATCTCGTCGGCTTTCAGGTCCAGGCCTTTACAACGCACCACACCACCGTCTTCCGAAGGGTCTTTCAGCTCGCACTCGTTGCCCAGCTCCACGGTTGCGGGGTGGTCGATGGTTTCGTTCAGCCAGCCGGTAAAGGTAAAGACCGGAGCCTGCTCAACCGCCGGCGGCCGCACGGGCAGGGAGCCCAGGGTTTTGCGCAGTGTGGAAGCCAGGTCTTCAGCCTGCTTGGCGGAGCCTGCGTCAACCACCATGACGCCGTCCTGCGGGGCAAGATAGGCGTAACAGCGACGATTGCGGGAAAATGCCTGGGGCAGCATTTCCAGCATCACCTGCTCTTTGATTTCGTCTTTTTCTTTACGGCGAACTTTTCGGCTTTGCTCCAGCTCAATCGCTTCCGCACGCTCTTCAACGGCTTCTTTCACCACGGGGCCGGGCAGAATTTTTTCTTCTTTACGCAGTGCAATCAGGTGGTAGCCATTGGCACTGTGAACCAGCAGGTCACTGTGTTTTCCCAGTGGAGGAACCCATCCCTGGCGCATGGTTTCCTGCGGGCCACAGGGTTTGAACGCATCGGCCTGCAGCTTTTCTTCCAGGGCTTCAGCCGTAATGTCGAAGGGTTTGGTAAAACGGAAAACTCGGGCGTTACGAAACCACATGGGTTTTTGTCCTTGCTGTTTGATCAGGGCTTTTCAAGAAGGGGAGCGATGATACGGCCACCGGACGGCGGCCGTAAAGTTACCGGGCAGGCATGTTCAGATCTGCATAATCTCAACCAGCACGGTTTTGACAATAAAGCCGACAACACCGGCGCCCAGCACGGTAAACAAGGCCATGGTGCCAAACTTTCCTGCCTGGGATTTTTTTGCCAGATCCCAAACGATGAAGCCCATCCAGATAATAAGACCCGTCAGAAACACCGTCATGGCGATCTGGGAAAAAACTGCTTCGTTCATGCTTACTCCGATATCAACTGAAACTGAAATTCGCTAGTGAGGGGCGTGGCTATGGCTGTTCGTCACGCAGGAAGACCCAGTTGTTGTTATCGGATTGTTCTTCACTGAAGTAGTAGCCTTCCAGATTGAAGCCCTTGAGGTCATCGGCCTGGGTAATGCGATTTTGAATGGCGTAGCGGCACATCAGGCCTCGGGCCTTCTTGGCGTAGAAACTGATGATTTTGTACTTGCCGTTTTTCCAGTCTTTGAACTGGGGCGTGACCAGGCGGCCATCCAGCTTTTTGGCCTGAACACTTTTGAAGTATTCGTTGGAGGCCAGGTTAACCAGAACCTGATCGTCTTCCGCCAACTGCCGGTTCAGAGCGTCGGTCAGCTTGCTGCCCCAGAAGGCATAGAGATCTTTGCCCCGCCTGTTCTCGAATTTCGTGCCCATCTCCAGTCGGTAGGGTTGCATCAGATCCAGCGGTTTGAGCAGGCCGTAGAGGCCCGAGAGCATGCGCAGATGTTTCTGGGCAAAGGCGAAGTCGTCCT
>Ga0209075_1003258_pt1 | contig 13660 bp, 10 predicted proteins | sample Stecom2011_FD_187523 | JGI IMG/M metagenome (GOLD analysis project Ga0209075, IMG submission 187523) | Agricultural soil microbial communities from Utah to study Nitrogen management - Steer compost 2011 (SPAdes) (version 2) | ecosystem: Environmental > Terrestrial > Soil > Agricultural land... | reverse complement strand
TGAAAGACAATTTCCTCCAGGGGCTTACGTCTTTTTTCACCGGCCTCCAGGGGTGTTGCAGGATAGCCTAAGGGAAGTAAAACCATGGGCTCCATATGTTCGGGGAGTTGTAAAGCTTCCCGAACTTTTTCGGGATTAAAATTACATACCCAGCAAGATCCAATACCGATACTGGCTGCCATCAAACTGAGGTGGTCGGTTAAGATGGCTGCGTCGATGTCGCAATGGTCCTTTTGGTCGGCACCCCGCTTCCAGGCCTCGGTGTGATTGCCACAAATGACAAGGACCACCGGTGCGGCCTTGAACCAATCGCGGGGATAGGCTTCCCAAAGTTGTTGGCGTAAGTGGGGCGCATCGGCCACAACTATTTGCCAGGGCTGGTAGTTGACGGCTGAGGGGGCGAGTCGACCCGCTTCTAAAATTTGAAGAATTTCATTGCGTGAGGGGGCCTCGTTTTTGAATTGCCGGACCGATTGACGCAGGGCGGCGAGTTTAAAAAAATCCATACTGTCGCGGTTTTTGATTATGCTTCAAAAATAGAAAAAGGGAAAGAAACCTTTGTTCCCTTCCCTTTTTAACTAATATAAACCAAAAGCACTTCAAAGATAATAATTTTGTATTTGCTTGTGCAGCTACAGTATAATATTTATTGTATTTCTGTCGCGCTCGTCTATCTTTGTACAGTAAAGCAGTATAAATAATTATCGTTGAACCAAGTGGTGATACATTTAAACAGGTTGGTATTTGGAGGCATCTTATTACTGATGCTGGCATCCTGTGAAGGGATTCTTAATATTGAGGTGGTAGGAGATGGTAAGTCCGTCGAGCCACAAGAAAGGGTGCACCCTTCTTTTACTTCTATTGAGTTCTACGATGATTTTACCTTGCAAGTCCGGCAGGGTGAAAATCAGCAGGTGCAGGTTCAGGCCGATGCCAATCTTTTAAGCTACATCCATACCGAAGTGGTGCGCGGAACTCTGCTGATCCGTCGCTTGCCCAATTACACGCTGATCCCCAGGGAGCCGGTTGTGATTACAGTGACGACATCGAGACTGGACTTGCTGGAAGTTTTTGGGGATGGGCGGGTTTACATCGACTCCCTGAAAACCGATTTAAGCGATTTGAAGTTTTATGCCCGTTCCAGCGTAAAAGCCAGTGGCCTGGAGGTGGACCATTTAAAGGTTTGGAGCAATGGCGGTGGTGTTATCGACCTGGAGGGTAACTTTGGTGAGTTTCAGCTGAGGCAGGTCGGAAGCGGTTCTATAATTGTTCGTGGCCATGCCGATAAAGCGCGCTTAATTCAGGAAGGTTCCGGAAAGATAGAGGCGGGTGACTTAGCGGCCGATTACTTAAATGTCGGTCTTAACGGTTCGGGCCTGGTCTATTGTCGCTCCCTTTCCTTTTTAGGTATTGAAATTGAGGGCAGCGGACGGGTGTTTTATCGGGGAGCGGCCCCTGCTGAGGTGAAGGCGCCCGAAAATCAGGTGGGCAGCTATTAAATGCAGCCGCAGACAAAATCCTCACCCAAAGAATCGAGTGCCTCCCGAATCGCCATTTTTTCTGCTTCACTTCCCTTGCAAGTCCGGCACTCCGGCAGGTTGGTCGTGGGATGAATACTGTAGTCTTCTTTTGTCAGTTCTTTGCCGCAAACGAAGCATTTGCGTACGCTCGCCGGTGTCTCATTTTCCATAATGTCTGGCCTGATTTTTCTGTTCGACAAAGTTAGTTTTTTCTTCGAACAAGACATTTCTTCGATAGTTTGTAATTCAAACGCAAAAAAACGTGGTGGATTATAAGTAAAAGTCGATATAAACTGTTATTTTTGTCGTGGTTTAGGAGCCCAAACAGAAAATGAGCATATGATCAATCAAATTTATAACAAATGAAAAACCAGGTATCCCGTTTCGTTGACGATTTTATGGCCGGTGTTATTGCCCGCAATCCGGCTGAGCCCGAATTCTACCAGGCTGTACATGAGGTAGTAGAGAGTCTGGCTCCTTTTATAGTGGAGAATCCGGCTTTGATGAAGAATAAAATTCTGGAACGTATGGCCGAACCCGAGCGGGTGATTATGTTTCGGGTGCCCTGGCTGGATGATCGCGGTGAAGTGCAGATTAACCGTGGTTTCAGGGTGCAAATGAACAGTGCCATCGGTCCTTACAAGGGGGGCATTCGTTTTCACGCATCGGTGAACCTGGGTATTCTTAAATTTCTGGCTTTTGAGCAGGTTTTGAAAAACAGTCTCACCTCTTTGCCCATGGGTGGTGGTAAAGGTGGTTCCGACTTCAACCCCAAAGGAAAGTCCGACAACGAAGTCATGAAGTTCTGCCAGTCCTTTGTCACCGAGTTACACCGTCATATTGGTCCCAATACCGACGTACCCGCCGGTGATATTGGTGTAGGTGGTCGCGAAGTAGCCTATATGTACGGTCAGTACAAGCGTCTGCGTAATGAGTTCACCGGAACCTTTACCGGTAAAGGACTTGATTTTGGTGGAAGTCCCTTCCGTCCCGAAGCGACCGGTTACGGTACCGTATATTTTGCTGTAGAAATGCTGAAGACCAAAGGCGAAAGCTTTAAAGGGAAAACCGTAGCCATCAGCGGTTCCGGTAATGTGGCTCAGTTTGCTGCCGAAAAGGTGATTGAACTGGGGGGCAAAGTTGTTACTTTCTCCGACAGCAACGGAACCATCTACGATGCAGAGGGCATTACCACGGAGAAACTACAGCATGTGATGATGCTGAAAAATGCCATTCGCGGTCGTATCAAAGAATATTTAGAGAAGTATCCCTCTGCCGAATACTGGGAGAACGAGCGACCATGGAAGGCCAAATGTGATATTGCCCTGCCATGCGCCACTCAGAACGAACTGAATGGCAGCGATGCTCAGACTCTTGTAGACAACGGCTGTATTTGTGTGGCAGAGGGCGCCAACATGCCTTCTACTCCTGAAGCCATTAAGGTCTTCCTCGATCGTAAGATCCTTTATGGGCCCGGTAAGGCTGCCAACGCTGGTGGTGTGGCTGTATCGGGACTTGAAATGAGTCAGAACTCCATGCGCTTGCAATGGACTCCGGCTGAGGTGGATGAGAAATTACAGAGTATTATGAAGAACATTCATGCGGCCTGTGTGAAGCACGGAAAATCAGCCGATGGCTATGTCAACTACGTTAATGGAGCCAATATCAGTGGATTCATTAAAGTGGCCAACGCGATGTTGGCGCAAGGCTTGGTATAGACCAGGTCCGAACTGCTTAAAATCATCTGTAGATATAACCCTTAAAAGGCTTGCCTTTTAAGGGTTTTTTTCTTTCTTTGGGGGATTTTTGAATTTACCCCAAAAAAAGAACAATTTTTATGAGTGAATTTACCAAGTCTTTACCCCGCAATACCATTCTTGGGGTGCAGTTTTTATTTGTAGCCTTCGGGGCTACTGTGCTGGTGCCCTTGCTGGTGGGTATTAACCCATCCATCGCCTTGTTTTCTGCAGGAGTGGGTACCCTTCTCTTCCATTTGATAACCCGAGGGATGGTACCGGTGTTCCTGGGCAGCAGTTTTGCGTTTATTGCTCCCATTACTGAGGCTACGCGTTTATTTGGCTTCGCCGGGATGCTTTCGGGCATTGTGGCGGTGGGTGCGGTATACGGACTGATGTCGGCCCTGGTGAAATGGCGTGGACTGGGGCTGATCGAACGCATTTTTCCTTCGGTGGTTGTGGGGCCGGTAATTATGGTTATTGGTCTTTCTCTGGCGCCTACTGGTGTAGAAATGGCCAGCAGTGATTGGTTGTTGGCCCTTATTGCTTTACTTACGGCCATTGTTGTGGTGGTTTACTTTAGGGGATTGATTAAACTGATTCCTATTTTTTGTGGTATTGTTGTGGGCTATGTGGCGGCTATGCTTTTAGGAAAAGTCGATTTTGCGCCCATTCAAGAGGCCGCCTGGTTGGCTCTGCCCGAGTTTACCCGTCCTGAATTAAATTGGAGTGCCATTGTTTATATGCTGCCCGTAGCCATTGCTCCCATGATTGAACACGTTGGGGATATGTACGCAGTGGGCGCCGTAGCAGAAAAGAATTTTGTTCGTGAACCCGGCTTGCACCGCACCATGTTGGGCGATGGTTTGGCTACAGCCCTTGGTGGATTTATGGGTTCGGTACCCAATACCACCTATTCGGAAGTAACGGGTGCCATTTCGCTTACTAAAGTCACCAATCCCTTTGTCTTGCGCATTGCCGCTGTAACGGCCATTGTTTTTGCTTTAATCGGGAAAATAAGTGGTGTTTTGCAATCCATACCCGCCGGGGTGTTGGGGGGCATTATGCTTTTGCTCTTTGGTATGATTGCCACTGTGGGCATCAAAACGCTGGTGGACTCGGGTGCCAATTTGCAAAAGACGCGCAATCAGGTAATTGTGTCGGTGATTTTAACGGTAGGAATTGGCGGTGCCATGGTCGAATTCGGAAACTTTTCGATGGCGGGTATTGGTCTGTCTGCTGTAGTCGGCGTGTTACTTAATTTGATTTTGCCCGATAAGGCAAAGCCCGTCAGGGCCAAATAGACAAAACGAATTATTGAGGAAAGCGAAAGGGCTCAGGCCGTTTCGCTTTTTTCTTCCATAACCGTGTCTTCATCGAGGTTGACCACCAGGGTAAAGCCAATGTTGGTGATGCTGAGGTAGAGTTTCTTTTGTCCCCGGAGCTGTGTTACCCTTCCTGTTACCCCTTTCAAAGGGCCGGAGGTTACTGTGACCATTTGGCCCTTTTTTAAGCCGCCACTTTCCACCCTGAAACTCATCTTGTTTTCTACCGTTTTGCGCATGGCTTCCATTTCATGGTCGGGAATGATTACGGCCTTTCCTTTGTAGCAAACGTAGGCGACTACGCCCGGGACCTCGAAAACACTCCGGTATTCATTTTCGGGCAGACGCACGAAAATATAGGAGTTGATTACCGGGGTCTCTACCCACTTCTTGCGATCGCTCCACTGTTTGAGCTCTTTTCGCAAAGGCAAATAGGTGTGAATGCCCAGACGTGTGAGACTGTCGTACACCCGCTTTTCGGTGCGGGATTTGGTATAGAGGGCAAACCAATGTTCTGTTTTTGGGTCTGTTTTCAAGCTGTTGGCTTTTTTAATGATTTCAGGCAGCCAAAGGTAAAAATATTTGCTCTTTTTTCTTTATAAATGTGACCCGCGTCGTTTTTTTGAAGATGAATGCGCAGCTGGTCGCCTGGAAGAGGGCAAGGAGGGGACAAAAGCTTCAGAATTATCAACAGAATGTTATAAGGTGTTGTTTTATAGTGTTTTGTGTGTGTTTTATTCTTGTAAAATAAGCTTCCAGGAAGAGGGGATGCCGGGTAAATTTTGTTATATTTGTGGCACGCTCCGAAAAAGGTGCGATTAATGTAATTGTAAACAATCATGAGTGATAATTTAGAGCTTACGCCAGGCAAATCTAATGGCGATTATTCAGCCAACAGTATTCAGGTACTGGAGGGACTGGAGGCTGTAAGAAAGCGTCCGGCCATGTACATTGGCGATGTAGGGGTTAAAGGTCTGCATCACCTGGTTTATGAAGTGGTGGATAACTCCATTGATGAAGCCCTGGCCGGTCATTGCGATTATATTGAGGTAAGCATTAATGAGGACGACTCCATAACTGTTTTAGACAACGGACGGGGAATCCCGGTAGAAATGCATGAGAAGGAAGGAAAATCCGCTTTGGAAGTGGTTATGACCGTATTGCATGCCGGGGGTAAGTTCGATAAGGACAGTTATAAGGTATCCGGTGGTTTGCACGGGGTAGGGGTGAGCTGTGTTAATGCCCTGTCGACCCAGCTGATTGCCGAAGTGCACCGAAACGGAAAGATTTATCGTCAGGAATACTGCTGCGGTAAACCCCAGACCGGTGTGGAAGAAATCGGAACCACCGAGAAAAGTGGGACCTGGGTAAAGTTCCAGCCAGACGCTTCCATTTTTATCACCACAGAATACAAATATTCGATACTGGCCGATCGTATGCGCGAATTGGCCTTCCTGAATAAGGGCATCCGTATTGTATTGACCGACCGTCGGGAAATCAGTGAGGATGGGTCCTTTAAATCAGAAGAATTCCATTCCGATGAAGGGCTGAAGGAGTTTGTTCAGTTTGTTGACATCAATCGTGAAAAGCTGATCGACAACATCATTTATATCAATTCTGAGAAAAATGAGGTGCCGGTTGAGATTGCGATTGTTTACAACACCTCCTTTACTGAGAATGTATATTCCTACGTCAACAACATCAATACCATAGAGGGTGGTACGCACCTGACGGGCTTTCGCAGAGGTCTGACCCGTACCTTGAAGACTTTTGCCGAGAAGTCGGGAATGTTTGCCAAACTGAAGTTCGACATCAATGGAGACGACTTCAGGGAGGGCTTGACTGCCATTATTTCGGTGAAGGTACAGGAGCCACAGTTTGAGGGGCAGACCAAAACCAAGCTGGGTAACAGCGATGTGAGTCTGGCCGTTGACCAGGCGGTGAGTTTGATGCTTCAGAACTTTCTGGAGGAGAATCCCAAGGATGCCAAGGCCATTGTAAGTAAGGTGATTCTTGCTGCAACTGCGCGGCATGCCGCCCGTAAGGCCCGTGAGCTCGTGCAGCGAAAGACCGTCTTATCGGGCAGTGGTCTGCCCGGTAAGCTGGCCGATTGCTCGGAGAAGGATCCTGCGCTTTGCGAAGTCTTCCTGGTTGAGGGAGACTCTGCGGGTGGTACGGCCAAACAAGGCCGTAATCGTCAGTTTCAGGCCATCCTGCCTTTGCGTGGAAAAATCCTGAATGTGGAGAAGGCCTTGCAGCACCGGGTATTTGATAGTGAGGAGATCAAGAACATCTTTACCGCCCTGGGGGTAACCATTGGAACGGAAGAAGACAGCAAGGCGCTCAATCTTTCAAAATTGCGTTACCATAAGATCATTATTATGACGGATGCCGATGTGGACGGGCGCCACATCAACACTTTGATTATGACTTTCTTCTTCCGCTACATGAAGGACCTGATTGCCAACGGGCACTTGTACATTGCCGCACCTCCCTTGTATTTGATGAAGAAGGGTAAGATAGAAGAGTATTGCTGGACCGAGCAGCAGCGTCGTGAGTTTGTGGAGCGCTATGCCAGCGGTAAGGAGGATGCGGTACACATTCAGCGTTACAAGGGTCTTGGAGAGATGAATGCAGAGCAGTTGTGGACCACCACCATGAATCCTGAATTGCGTACCTTGCGCCAGGTAACCATTGAAAGTGCTACCGAGGCCGATCGCATTTTCAGTATGCTTATGGGCGATGACGTGCCGCCTCGTCGTGAATTTATTGAGCAGAATGCTACTTATGCCAAAATTGATGTTTAAGCGGCGCAACTGACCGAAGTATAATGGAACCTTCCCGGTGTAATGTCGGGAAGGTTTTTTATTTTAGCAGCGGAAATGAATTTTATGAAGCAGGCGAGCAGCATGCGAAAACGTTTGGTCATAACGGTCAGCAACAATTTGGTAACCGACAACAGGGTGGCCAAGCTGGTCCATTATTTTGATTCAGAAGGGATGGAGGTCTTTGTGCTTGGAAGGAATTGGCCCGGAGGGGCACTGCCTGCCCATCGGAAGGGCCAGCACAGGCGGTTTAAACTTTGGGTGAATAAGGGGCCTTTGTTTTATGCCTTGTTGAATCTTCGTTTGTTTTTTTGGTTGTCGGTGCATCGTTTTGACAAGGTGCTGGCGGTAGATTTGGATACCCTGCCGGCTGCCTGGTTAGGGGCTCGCTTGAAAAGGCGCCCGGTATTTATGGACAGTCACGAATTTTTTTCCGAGAGTCCCGAGTTGCAGCACCGCCCGGCTGTTAAGAAAATTTGGCGCAGTCTGGAAGCCTTTTTGTTGCCCCGTATAGATGGTGGTTTTACGGTTTCTCCGGGCATTGTTGACTTGTACCAAACCCTTTTTGGGGTGCAATTTGAATTGCTTAGGAATGTACCCCGGCGTCCGACTGAGCTATTGCCCCTGCGGGAGGTGGGCGCTGATCCGGTGGTTTACTACCAGGGCGCATTAAATGTGGGCAGGGGGCTAAAGGAAGCCATCAGGGCCATGACTTTGCTGCCAGAGTACAGCCTGCGCATAGCCGGTTCGGGCGATGAGGAGGAGGAGTTGCGGGACTTGGTTAAGGCGCTTAAGTTGGAGAAGCAGGTTGTTTTTTTGGGACGTTTGCCTTTTGAGGCTCTGAGCGCTGAGGCGGCCCAAGCCCATGTCGGCTTGTGTTTGTTGGAGAATATGGGGCTCAATTACTATCATTCGCTGCCCAACCGACTCTTTGATTACCCTGCCTTAGGGCTGCCGATTATTGCCACGAACTTTCCGGATATGGGGAAGTTGGTACGTCAATACAACACGGGCTTGTTGTTAGACAGCATGGCACCTGAAGTGCTTGCTGCGGCCATACGGAGGGCTTGTGAAGATGGTGCCTTGCGCTTGCTGTGGCAGGAGGCACTGCCGCGAATTGTGGCGGATTTGAACTGGGAGAAGGAAGCCAAAGTGTTGGCCAAATTATTGAATTACAGCAAATAAAAAAAGCTGCTTGCAAGGCAAGCAGCTTTTTTTATTTGTACGGGTCTTTATCCCAAATAGGTTTTCAGCAGTTTACTGCGTGAAGTGTGGCGCAAACGGCGTATGGCCTTTTCCTTGATTTGACGCACCCGCTCACGGGTCAGACCAAAGCGCTCTCCAATTTCCTCCAAAGTCATTTCCTGACAACCAATTCCGAAAAAGAGCTTGATGATGTCGCTTTCCCGCTCAGTGAGGGTAGCCAAAGCGCGCTCTATTTCACGAGCCAGTGACTCGTTAATCAGCGTCTTATCCGCATTGGGCGAATCGCTGTTGACCAGCACGTCCAGCAGACTGTTGTCTTCTCCTTCAACAAAGGGTGCATCTACTGAGATGTGCCTTCCGGCCACACGCAGCGTGTCTGCCACTTTGTCGGCAGGCAGCTCCAGCTGGTCTGCCAGTTCTTCAGGTGAAGGTTTGCGCTCATGCTCCTGCTCAAACTTGGAGTAGGCCTTGTTGATTTTATTGAGTGAGCCTACCTGGTTCAAAGGCAGACGGACAATACGCGACTGTTCGGCCAGGGCCTGCAGTATGGATTGACGAATCCACCAAACCGCATAGGAAATGAACTTGAAACCACGTGTTTCATCGAACTTTTCGGCGGCTTTAATCAGACCCAGGTTGCCCTCGTTGATGAGGTCGGGCAGACTGAGTCCCTGGTTTTGATATTGCTTTGCAACAGACACCACGAATCGCAGGTTGGCCTTGGTCAACTTCTCAAGAGCAGCCTGGTCGCCTTTCTTAATCCGTTGCGCCAATTCCACTTCTTCCTCTACGGATATCAGTTCTTCACGACCAATTTCCTGAAGATACTTATCCAAAGAGGCGCTTTCGCGATTGGTGATGGATTTTGTTATTTTTAGTTGTCTCATGTTTCCTCCAAAATACGGCGCAAAATTACTACATTTTATTCAGTAAAGCAATATCGATACCCGCCTGTTAAGGTTCTTTAATCAATCCTGAAGGTTGATGGCATAGTACGCCACCTGGCCGTTCGGATATATTCCCGTTAGGAAAAGTCCTTCGTTGAGTACTTCTACTACTTTTTTAAGATCTTCTTCACTATTTATTGGTACCCGGTTGGCCTGCGTGATGATGTAGCCTTCCTTGATCCCGGCCTCACGGAATTTTCCACTTCCGACGCTGCTTACTTTAAGGCCGTTTCTTATTCTTAATCGTTGCTTTTCGCTGTCGCTCAATGCTTCGTAAGCAGCTCCCAGTGCAGCCATCTTGGCTGAAGTGACTACTACGTCGGTACTGCCGTGAATGTTACGTAAAGTGACTGTAAAAGGTTTTCTTTTTCCATCACGGATTACCTCAACTTGTAAGTTGTCGCCGGGACGGAAGCGACCAACCTTTTCCTGGAGCTGGGGAACGGTATTTACTGCTTCGCCGTTGATGGAAGTGATGACGTCGCGGGCACGTATGCCGGCAGCGGCTGCTCCGCCACCTTCAATCACTTCAGCGACATAAACCCCTCTGGCGCGGTCCATTTTCAATTCGGCAGCCAGCTCGTTGTCCATTTCCCTTATGTTGACCCCGATCAGGCCCCTTTGAACTTCACCGAATTCCATCAGGTCGTTGACTACCTTCTCCACAATACTAACCGGAACGGCGAAGGAATAGCCACTGAAAGACCCCGTACGTGAAGCAATCGCGGTGTTGATGCCCACCAGTTCGCCCCGTGTATTAACCAGAGCGCCACCGCTGTTGCCGGGGTTGACTGCTGCATCGGTCTGTATAAAGGCTTCGATACTCATTTGTCCCAATATTTGAATGCTCCTCGATTTGGCACTGACAATACCTGCGGTAACGGTTGAGTTGAGATTGAAGGGATTTCCCACAGCCAGTACCCATTCTCCTATGCGCAGGTCGTCAGAGTTGCCATAGCGCAGGTAGGGAAGGTCGGAAGCGTCGATTTTTAGCAGGGCAATGTCGGTGGTGGGATCGGCGCCTACCTTAACTGCCTTAAAAGTCCGCTTATCGTTCAAAGTTACTTCAATTTCATCGGCTTTGTCAATAACGTGGTTGTTGGTTACGATAAAGCCATCGCTGGATAGAATCACTCCGGATCCGGACCCCATTACGGGCTGTTGCTGTTGGGGTTCCTGATAAAATCCGCGCGGACCAAAAAAGAATTCAAAGAGTGGATGGTTGGGCATCATTTGATTCGAGGCCGAACTTTTGGCTTTGGTGGTTACGTGAACCACTGCGTGTACCGACTTTTCGGCCGAAAAGGTCAGGTCGGGATAACCGCCCTGTGGTTCCGCCGGTAAAGAGGCGTAGCGTGCAGCATGTTCGACCTGTACGGGAACTTGTTCTTTTATAACATCGGGCTGTTTTACCAATGAATAGGTCATTACGCCCACAAAAGCACTTATTATGGCAATGGCAAAGGTGCTGAAGAGTTGTTTTGCGTTCATAACAATTCGTTTAATGGTTTGTATGACAAGCAATCAAATTGTATGCCTTGCTGCGTCGTTTAACAGTATTTAACGGGGATTGTTGGTCCGCTTTAGACCAGCTGACAAAGAAACAAACAGGTGGAGCGATTTGTTTAGGGCACAAAAAAGCCCCCTGCATATCTTTCCGGAAACCCTAACCCTTAACCAAAACCGAAAAGAAAATAACAGGGGGCCTTATTTGTTTGTGTGAAGATAGTACGGCCATGTTCACTTGTCAATTCAAAGATCACTTTTTTTTTGGCTTTGGCGGGATTTGTTTGACCAAAACAGTCGATTTATACACAAACAATAATTTTTATACTGGTTTGCTGTTGTTTCTTGTTTTGCTTTGGCTTCCGTATCTTTGTAGTTGTTCCATCTTACAGGAGACCAAAAGTATGAAGCAAGAGCTGTTTTTTTTCAAGTACCAGGGGACTGGGAATGATTTTGTCTTACTCGACAATCGGGAGGGGTGCTTCCCCGCTGACGATGAGGCGCTGATACGGGCACTTTGCCACCGTCGCTTTGGGGTGGGGGCAGACGGCCTTATGTTGCTGGAAGCTTCGAATAAGCAGCTGTTTTCGATGCGCTACTTCAACAGTGATGGTCGGGAGAGCAGCATGTGTGGCAATGGCGGGCGTTGTATGGTTGCATTTGCCTTTGATTTGGGCTTGGTGGATGCCGGTAAGCCTTTTTCCTTTGAGGCCATCGATGGTTTGCACGAGGCGGTGTATGTGCCGGGTGCCATTCGACTGAAAATGGTGGATGTGAAGGAGATTAAAGAGATGGAGGGGGATTGTTTCCTCAATACCGGATCACCGCATTTGGTTCGTTTCTGTGCACAAGCCGAGCAGGTGGATGTGCCTGGGCTGGGACGTGCTTTAAGGAATGATCCTGCGTATGGAAAGGGCGGCTGTAACGTTAATTTTGTGGGACGAAAAGCGCCTGGGTTTCTGCAGGTACGTACCTACGAACGTGGGGTGGAAGAGGAAACCTGGTCGTGTGGCACGGGTTGTGTGGCTGCTGTGTTGAGCGACCATTTTCTTCATGGAGAAACCGCTGCCTACCGGGTGGCTGTAAAGGGAGGAGAGCTGCAGGTCAGTTTTGTTTCTCCGGCTAAAGGCAGGTATAGCGATATTTGGTTGGAGGGGCCTGCTCGTTTTGTGTTCCGGGGAAGTCTGGATGCAGATGCATTATTAAAACAATCGGCTTATGGCTTTTGAATTGGTTTCAGATTTTCAGCCTACGGGCGATCAACCCGAAGCCATCCGACAGTTGGTGGAAGGTTTTCATGCGGGCAGTAATTTTCAGACCCTACTGGGCGTAACGGGTTCGGGAAAGACCTTTACGGTGGCCAACGTCATTGCGCAGCTCGACCGCCCGGTACTGGTGCTGAGTCACAACAAGACCCTTGCTGCTCAATTGTACGGTGAATTTCGTCAGTTTTTCCCAAACAACGCGGTGGAATATTTTGTGTCGTATTACGATTATTATCAGCCGGAAGCCTATTTGCCGGTTACCGATACCTATATTGAGAAGGATCTGGCCATCAACGATGAAATTGAGAAGTTGCGCCTGAGCGCCACTTCGGCCTTGTTGTCGGGCAGGCGCGATGTCATTGTCGTCTCTTCCGTTTCCTGTTTGTATGGTATTGGCAATCCCGAGGATTTCCATTCCAATGTTATTAAGGTGAAGGTGGGTGAGCCCCTGGGACGCAATCAGTTTTTACGCAAGCTGGTGGACAGTTTGTACTCACGCAATGAGGTAGAGTTCAACCGTGGGCATTTTCGGGTGAAGGGCGATACGGTGGATGTTTATCTGGCTTATGCCGACCACGCCTGTCGCATCATTTTTTGGGGCGACGAGGTGGAGCGGATCGAGACTTTTGATCCGGTAAACAACATTCGCCTGGAAATTTTTGAGGAGCTGTTGATTTATCCTGCCAATATTTTTGTGACGACGAAGGAACGCATCCATGAGGCCATTCATCACATTCAAGATGACTTGGTGTTGCATTTGGAATGGATGCGCGCTGAAGGCAAGAGCCTGGAAGCAAAACGGCTCGAGGAGCGGGTGAATTATGACCTGGAGATGATAAGGGAGTTGGGCCACTGTCCCGGTATTGAGAATTACAGTCGTTACTTCGACGGTCGCCTCCCGGGGACGCGTCCCTTCTGTTTGCTGGATTATTTCCCCGATGATTTTATGGCGGTGATTGATGAGAGTCACGTTACCATTCCTCAAATCAGGGCCATGTACGGGGGCGATTTCAGTCGCAAGCAGAATCTGGTGGAGTACGGTTTTAGGTTGCCTTCGGCTTTGGACAACCGGCCTCTTAAATTTGAGGAGTTTGAGACTCTGGCGCAGCGCGCCATATACATCAGTGCTACGCCGGCTGATTACGAGATGGCCAAAAGCGAGGGGCTTATTGTGGAACAGGTGATTCGTCCCACTGGTCTCCCCGATCCCGAAATAGAAGTGCGTCCCAGTCTCAACCAGATAGACGACTTGCTGGCAGAAATTCATTTGCGTGCAGAGAAGGAGGAGCGGGTTTTGGTGACGACCCTGACCAAGCGTATGGCGGAGGAG
>Ga0209075_1003256_pt1 | contig 13666 bp, 12 predicted proteins | sample Stecom2011_FD_187523 | JGI IMG/M metagenome (GOLD analysis project Ga0209075, IMG submission 187523) | Agricultural soil microbial communities from Utah to study Nitrogen management - Steer compost 2011 (SPAdes) (version 2) | ecosystem: Environmental > Terrestrial > Soil > Agricultural land... | reverse complement strand
CAAAATTGGAAAGAATTTGCAACCCTAAAGTTGTCAATATAGCCAAAGAAAAGATGCTCCAATCAAAAAGTCCTTGATGCATTGCATAAAAACTTCCTACTATAATTCCCGAAACCGAAAGCGGTAAGGTTCGTAATCGAGCTGCTTGTATCCAGTGTTTCATTTTGTGAATTTCATGAGGTGCAAAGATAATCTTTTCTCTATTCTCTATTTTCTGTTCTCTAAAATCTACATCCAATGTTTATTCGAACTCTCGACTTGATAGAGCCAATAATTGATTTGTTTATTGATTTCAGAGAAATTCGCAAATCTAAAACTAACGTCGCCTCCTGCTGTATGCAAAATAATATGTCCTACATCCGAAGGCTTATGCCAAAAAAACTGTTTTGTGGTGATTGCCTGAATTTTATGTGGTTCGATGATCTGATGTTCTACATCCCAAGCTCCGCTTTTTTTGATGATAAAATCATTGTTTACGAACAGTCTGTAATTTTTAAATCCGAAATAAATAAGCAATCCAACAATCAAAACATACAAACCAATAAACGGAAAATAGGTTTTGATTTCTTCATTTACAAAAAAACCTAAAATTAAAACTACCGCAATCGGAAATAACAATCCAAAATAAATTCCTCTCAAAACATATCTGTAGTTCGGATTAAAAACCATTCCTTTCTCTACGATTTTATCATAAATAACGTGTAGTATGTTATCTCTTTCGGCAGTATCAGCTCCAGGAATTTCGATAACCGAACTTTCGTTTTTCTTTCCGTCTTCTTTGACTTGTTGCGAAGATGCTTGTTTGATTTTCATTTTCAGCACATTCATTTTTTGCTGAAAAAAATTCTGGCTGTACGAAACAATTTGTGCTTTTTTAGGGTTCAAAAGCGTATTTTTTTTAGCAAAAAGCCCGTAAGAAATCAAGAGTGAATTTCGTTGCTTCACGATTTCTAAATCAAAGTAGCGAATAACCGTTCGGATAAGATTTATCAAAAAAGTTAAACCAAACAAGACCATAAAAACTGTCATAAACCCTAGCATTGTTCCTTTGACAATATATTGTTCGATCTGTTCTTCAGTAAGCATTTCGTTTTCGACAAAATCCTTTACATTATCATAAATGGTAAAGAAAAAAGCTAGCAGAATAGCTAAACTTCGTCCGTAATTTGAAGTAAGTCCAACTTTAAGCAATGAAGAAAGACTGATTTTGATAATCGGTTTTTGGTTTTCTTCTACAACTTCTGAGTCTGAAACTTGTTCATTTGTGGTTTCTCTTTCCAGAAGTTTTGATTTGAGAATTTGAGCCGAATTATGGTCAATAGCCCGAATACTGACTTCTTTGCCCCCACTTCCGGCAGTATCCACATCAAGGCTGTACACTCCAATGAGCTTCTGAATAATATTTTGATTGATATTGACTTGTTGAATCTTATCCAAACCGATAGAAAGGCGTTTTTTGCTTAAAATTCCGCTTTGTATCACAAATTCCTGTTTGTTTTGGTCAAGAAAAAAAGTGAAATTCCGATACCGAAGATAAGCCACAACTCCAATTAGCAATAAAATCACAACCACTCCAAAAATCATGTACAGCAAAGCATCTGATGGCATTCTGTAAATCATAATTGCCAAAGGAACCCAAGAGGCACGAACAAATTTTTGCAAAGTGTCCGCAAACATGATGACAATACCAACAACTGATTGTCTTTGAGGCTTATCGAATGTTTTTGTTTCGGTATTCAAGCTTCAGTTTTTTTAGTTTTAATAAATAATAGTGAGATTTTAATTAAATTTCAGGGTCTGATGTTGATTCGGCTACGTGATTATCATTTTCCTTGATTATACTTTTGCCTATGTCGGTATTGAGATTTTTCATCAAAAGTTCTTTCATCGCATAAGCCTTTTCTCTCTCGATTCCCGAAATACTTAAATCGCTACTGTTTCCTCCTGCTGTATAAATTTCTAGAGAAGCCAAACCATACATTCTCGAAAACATTCCTTCGTGTACTGCAATATGTTGAATGCGATTAAACGGAATAATCGTAGTGGTAGTCGATAAAATCCCGCTTCTGTAAAGCACGTCTTTTTCTCTCACTACATACCCTCTTTTCTTAAAAGCTATTCGATTGAGCCAAAACAAAAGTCCTATAAATACAGAAACAAAAACAAGAATCAACACATAGAATCCTACTCCCACCTTGCTGTTTTGATATACCGAAACAAAAGTAATGGCTGTCGCTATAAAAATAATAACCGTAAAAATCAATAAATTGATAACCGTTACGTTCCAATACTTTTTGTGGATGGGTAAAAAGGGTACTTCCTCGTATTTCGGGAGTAAATCTAAATCAACGGAATTATTAGTAAAATCCTGCATGGGTAAAGTATGAATTTGGTAAAAATACAAAAAGATTTTTTCATTTTTCAAACAATATTTAATTAGGTCTTTTATTCAATAACATATCTTAATTAAAATTTTTATCTTTGCAGTCAATTTTTCTAACCTTAAAATGTTTATAGCATGCAACTGTACAACACTTTGAGTGCGGAAGAAAGAAAACAGCTTATCCAAGAAGCAGGCAAACAACGCCTGACACTTTCTTTCTACGCCTATGCTCAAATCGAAAACCCACAAGAATTTAGAGATAACCTATTCCGTATTTGGAATTCCCAAGAAGTTTTAGGGCGTATTTATGTAGCCCACGAAGGAATAAATGCACAACTTTCTCTTCCTGCAGATCGTTTTGATGAATTTAAAGCTTATCTGGATACCTACGATTTTATGAACGGAATGCGTCTGAATATTGCAGTCGAGCAAGACGACTTTTCGTTTTTGAAACTAACCGTAAAAGTTCGCAGCAAAATCGTGGCAGACGGATTAGACGATGCTTCTTTTGACGTAACCAATAAAGGAGTCCACCTAAAAGCAGCTGAATTCAATAAATTATTGGAAGATCCAAATACGATTGTAGTAGATTTCAGAAATCACTACGAAAGCGAGGTAGGGCATTTTAAAGGTGCTATTACTCCTGATGTGGATACGTTTAGAGAATCGCTTCCGATAATCGAAGAGCAATTAGCACCTCACAAAGAAGATAAAAACCTATTGATGTATTGCACAGGAGGAATCCGTTGTGAGAAAGCAAGTGCTTATTTCAAGCATAAAGGTTTTAAAAACGTTTATCAACTTGAAGGAGGAATCATCGAATATGCCAGACAAATAAAAACGGAAGGATTAGACAGTAAGTTTTTAGGAACGAACTTCGTTTTTGATCATCGCTTGGGAGAAAGAATCACAGACGACATCATTGCAAGATGTCATCAATGTGGAGAGCCTTGTGATACGCATACCAACTGTGCTAACGATTCTTGCCATTTACTTTTTATTCAGTGTGAGAAATGTGCGGTATCCATGGAAGGCTGTTGTTCTAACGAATGTGTTGATGTAATTCATTTGCCTCTTGCAGAACAAATTGCTCTTCGAAAAGGAAAAATGAACGGAAATAAAATTTTCAAAAAAGGAAAATCACCTGCTTTGAAATTCAAAACCTTGCCAACTGATGAGGTGATTGCAAAAGTTAAAGAGAAGAAAAAAGAAGAGAAGAAAAAAACAATCCTAAAAAACCTCATCGGAAAAGCTACACATTATTATACCGCTTCAGGAATTTCAGAATTTACCTTGAGCGAAAATATAGAGAAAGGAGATGTTTTGTTAATTGTAGGCCCTACAACAGGAGAACAAAAAATCGAAAATTACAAAATGGTCGTAAACAGCGATTTTTCTGAAACCGCACAAAGTGGAGACAAAATCACCATTCAGTTATCATTCAGAACAAGGCTTTCAGATAAACTATATAAGATTGTAGAATAAGAAATTAAAGTATTTTGGGAAAGATTCATTTAAAAAATATTAGAACATTTTCGTATCATGGTTGTTTGGTCGAAGAAAGTAAAATTGGTTCAGATTACAAAGTTGATCTAACTATTTATACGGACTTAACCAAATCTGCTCAATCGGATAAACTTTCTGACACGGTCGATTATGTTCTTCTGAACCGAATCGTAGCTGAAGAAATGGCAATCCGTTCGGAACTTTTGGAACACGTTACCCAACGTATTATCGAAAGGATTTTTAGCGATAGTCCAGCGGTCAAAAAAATACAGATTGAAGTTTCGAAACTCAACCCTCCAATTGGAGGTGACGTAGAGGCGGTTACCATTATAATGAAACAAAAGCGCAAATAACTTTTGTTTGATTACTAAAAATATTATATTTGCCCTCCGATAAGGGCATCTTGGCCGAGCGGCTAGGCACCGGTCTGCAAAACCGTCTACAGCGGTTCGAATCCGCTAGATGCCTCAAAACAAAAACGACTCTGAATCAGAGTCGTTTTTTTATTATTTATTATTTCATCCTTCGATTTCCTTCACTGAAAACTGCGATTCGTAAAGGTTTTTATAAACTCCTTTGTTATTTTTCAAAAGTTGTTTGTGCGTACCTTTTTCAACGATTTGTCCTTTGTCCATCACAATAATTTGATCTGCATTCATAATGGTTGTCAATCTGTGGGCAATAACTATCGACGTTCGGTTTTGAGTTAGTGTATCGGTTGCATTCTGGATAAGCTCTTCCGAATAACTATCAATAGAAGAAGTAGCTTCGTCCAAAATTAAAATGCTCGGATTGCTCAAAAATGCTCTCAAAAATGCAATCAACTGGCGTTGTCCCGAAGACAGCATTACACCTCTTTCTTTTACATTATAATCGTATCCACCTGGAAGTTCCATTATAAAATCGTGCAACCCGATTTGTTTCGAAGCTTTTATTACATCTTCTCTCGAAATTTCAGGGTCATAAAGCGTAATATTATTATAAATTGTATCTGCAAATAAAAACACATCTTGCAAAACAATAGAAATTTGTTTGCGCAAACTACCAATTTCGTATTGTTTAATGTTTGTTCCGTCAATTCGAATTTCCCCGTTATTGATTTCGTAAAAACGATTTAATAGGTTGATGATTGTAGTTTTTCCTGCTCCTGTACTTCCAACAATTGCCAAGGTTTCTCCTTTTTGAATGGTAAGGTTTATTCCTTTTAATACTTCTTCATTTTCCTTATATCCAAAACGCACATCTATAAATTCAACATTTCCTTCGAATGATTGGGCTTGGATTGTTCCGTTTTGTTGAGACAAGTCTGTTTCTAAAATATCAAATACACGATTGGCAGCAATCATTCCCATTTGCATCTCGTTAAACTTATCTGCAATTTGTCGAAGCGGATTAAACAACATTCCGACAAGCATGGTATAAGTTACCAAATCTCCCATTGTGGTGTTTCCTCCCTGAATAATATCACCTGCCCCGTACCAAATCAAAACTCCAAGCGTAATACTCGAAACTATATCCGCAACAGGAAAGAACACCGAGTTATACAACACGTTTTTAAGCCACGCTTTTCTGTGTCTGTTATTGATATCTTTGAATTTTTCGTATTCAATTTTCTCTCTCGAAAAAAGCTGAACGATTTTCATTCCTGTTAATCGCTCCTGAATAAATGTATTTAAATTAGAAACCTGTGTACGAACTTCTTCGAAGGCTCCTTTCATTTTCTTTTGAAATATTCGGGTAGCCACCAATAGAATTGGCATTGCAACCAGTACAATCATCGTCAGCTTCCAGTTCATATATAACATAAAAACAATAGCTACAGCCATCTTCATCAAATCGCTTATAATCATAAACAATCCTTGGCTGAAAATTCGCGCTATAGATTCTATATCAAAAACTGAACGAGTAACTAATTGCCCGACAGCTGTATTATCAAAATACTTCATTCGGAAGTTGATGATGTGATTAAAGAGTTTGTCGCGTAAATCTTTGATGATATCTTGTCCGAGCCAATTGGCCCAATACACAAAGTAAAACTGCGAGAGAACCTCCATCAACAAGACAAAAAACATCAGTCCGATGTAAACCAAAAGTCCGTATTGATCTTTCGGCTCTACATATCCATCAACGGTTTGCTTTAATAAATAAGGGCGAAGTGCTGCAAAAACAGAAAGTAAAATCGACCAGACAATTATACCATTAAACCTCCATTTATAAGGTTTTGTAAAAACCATTATACGGCTGAAAACTTCTTTATTGCTTCGTTGTTTCATGCTGTTGTTTGTCGCTTTCTATTTTCTAAAAAAGGATATGCTACTTTGGTCAAATATAATCCGTGTGCAGGAACTGAAAAACCTGCTTTACTTCTGTTTTTACTCTTAATGATTTCCTCAAATTGTTCGATTGAGATTTTGTGCAAACCTACTCCAATTAGTGTTCCAACGATGGCTCTGACCATATTTCGCAAAAAGCGGTCAGCTGAAATAGTAAAAATCAAATTATTGGCTTCTTTTTTCCAAAAGGCTTCAGAAATTTTACAATTATAAGTAAACACATCCGTATTTGATTTTGAAAAACACTGAAAATCAATGTATTTAAACAAAGCCTCACAAGCTTTATTCATTTGTTCCACATCCAAATCTTGGTAGAAATACCAACTAAAATCTTCTCTAAAAACATCTTTTTGCAAGTGAATGTGATATTCATAGGTTCGCATGGTCGCATCAAAGCGTGCGTGAGCTTGATCATCTACTTGAAAAACATCAAAAATCGCGATGTCTTTTGGGAGAAAAGAATTTAATTTTTTGGTTAGATCTTTTCCGTCAATTTCGTTGTCAAAATCAAAATGAGCATACATTTCCTTTGCATGAACTCCGCTATCGGTGCGTCCTGCTCCTACGATTTCTATCTCAGACTTTAGCAATAACGACATCGCTTTGGTAAGTTCTCCCTGCACAGAAATTGCATCAGGCTGCACCTGCCAACCGTGGTAGTTTTTGCCAAAATATGAAAAATGTATAAAGTATCTCAATTTTACAAATCAAAGAGACAAAGATAAGGATTTCTATACTTAAGGAAATGGTAATATTTTTAAAGTTACTATTTTTGTCTGCCTCAGCAAAATCCCGAAACCTTTTATTCTCACTATCTAAAAGCCTATGTCGGGTGAATGTCGGGTATAATTACATCGAAATAATTGTGCTGAAATAGGTCTGTTTGTAGTATTGCCAAAAATATTTAACTTTAGCATTATGAAACAACCCGAATTAGGAAAGAAAATTTCCGATCTACGAAAAGAAAAAGGACTGACTCAAGAAGAATTGGTCGATTTATGCAACATCAATGTCCGAACCATTCAGCGTATTGAATCAGGAGAAGTAACTCCTCGAAGTTATACGCTGAAAACTATCCTCAAAGCATTGAATTACGATTTAGAAGAAATGCACCTAGAAGAAAAGAATAAAATCGGCTATTCTAAAAATGATTTTAAGTTATTAAACATTGCTTTCTGGATGGGAATTTTGTTTGTAATTGTAGATTCATTTAATATTTTCATGAATATTGCGATGGAGTTTAACATTGATGTTGTAGGAAGTATTACCAGCTTTAAAGTAGTATACTTAATCACTCAAATAGCTTCATTTGTTTTGGCTATTGCTTTTTATTCAGGGTTTTATATTTCAGGAAAGATTTTCAAAAGCACTTTGCTCAAGGTAACCGCCATTCTGATGTTAGTTGTTTCCGGATCAAACTATTTCTTTTCAGGATTTTTAATGAACTCAAATGATTTTATAGCCACTACTTTTGGAGTAGTTTCTTTATTGGGATACGGAGCTGTAGGAATTCCGTTCGGAATAGGAATACTAAAGCTACACAATCATGTAGGTTCTTATGCTACTATCACCGGGATTTTCACCATAATTCTCTATGCAACCATGCTAACAGTGATTCTAATATTTATGTCTGTCTTTTTGATTCTCCCGGTAATGATTTTGCAACTGATTCTGTTGTATAAGGTTAAGGAATATCTACAAAGCAGATAAAAGTTGTTAGTCGAAAAAGTATTCACTATTTTTGTACGAAAGCCAAAATAAACTTTTATGCTTCAATTAAACGTAAAAAATGAAACTTCAAGACTTCGAGCGGTGGTTCTCGGAACAGCAATCAGTAATGGTCCGACTCCAACAGTCGAAGAGGCGTATGATCCGAAATCTTTAGAACATATTCTGGCAGGAACTTATCCTGTAGAAGAAGATATGATTAAAGAAATGGAAGCTTTTAATGAAGTGTTCAAAAAATATGACGTGCAGGTTTTCCGACCTGAAATCATCGAAGATTACAATCAGATTTTCGCTCGAGACATTGGATTTGTGATTGATGATATTTTTATAAAAGCCAATATTTTACCTGACAGAGAAAGAGAACTAGAAGCTATTCGTTATATAATCAACCAAATGAATCCGGCAAAAGTGGTTCGTCCTCCAGAAGAAGTACATATCGAAGGTGGAGATGTGATGCTTTATAACGATCATATTTTTATCGGAACTTACAAAGGAAGCGACTATAAAAGTTATATTACGGCTCGCACCAATATGCGAGGAGTGCAGTATATAAAAGACCTTTTTCCGAACAAAATTGTGAAGGAATTTGATTTGGTAAAATCAAAAATCGAACCTCGTGATAATGCTTTGCATTTGGATTGTTGTTTTCAACCTATAGGTCATAACAAAGGAATCATCTACAAATCTGGATTTAGAGAAGAAGCCGATTATATGTATTTGGTCGATTTGTTCGGAAAAGAAAATCTGTTCCACATTACTAGAGACGAAATGTATAATATGAATTCGAATATTTTTTCGATTGCTCCGGACGTTGTGGTTTCTGAAAAGAATTTTACACGCCTGAATACTTGGCTTCGCGAAAACGGATTTACCGTTGAGGAAATTCCGTATGCCGAAATTGCCAAACAGGAAGGACTGTTGAGGTGTTCTACTTTACCGCTTATTAGAGACTAAATAACTGGTTTTCAGGTTTATTAAACCTGAAACTTACAACATATAACAAAAATGAAACAAACGACAAACACTATATTGATGATTCGTCCGGTAGCATTCCGAATGAACGAACAAACGGCTGTAAATAACTATTACCAAAAAGTTTTGGACAACCTTTCTCCCAAAGATGCCAACCGAAAAGCACAGGAAGAATTTGATGCTTTTGTAGAAAAACTACGAGCAGTTGGAGTAAATGTGATTGTGGTAGACGACACGCATATTCCAGATACTCCTGATAGTATTTTTCCGAACAATTGGATTTCATTTCACCAAAGCGGAGATGTAGTTTTGTATCCGATGTTTGCCGAAAACCGTAGAGAAGAACGCAGAGAAGACATTCTGGATATTATCGAAGAAAACGGATTCGTAATCGACAATGTAACCGATTATACTTTGGCTGAAGAAGCCAATATGTTTCTGGAAGGAACGGGAAGTATTATTTTGGACCGTCAGAATGAAAAAGCGTATTGTGCATTATCTCCAAGAGCCGATGAGGAATTATTTATCGAATTTTGTGAAGACCAAGACCTTGCCCCTATCATTTTTCATTCGTATCAAACCGTAAACGGAAAAAGAGAACTAATTTACCACACCAACGTAATGATGTGTATCGGAGAGCAATATGCCATAATTTGTGCAGATAGCATTGACGATAAACAAGAAAAAAAAATGGTTTTAGAATCACTGAAAGCAGACGGAAAAGAAGTTATTTTGATTTCTGAAGAGCAAGTGAACAACTTTGCAGGGAACATGCTGGAAGTAAAAGGTGAAAACGACAAAAGTTATTTAGTAATGAGCACCTCAGCTCACCAAAGCCTTACACAAGATCAAATCTCGAAAATTGAGAAATATTCAGAGATTCTATCCTCTTCACTCGATGTAATTGAGGCTTGTGGAGGCGGAAGTGCAAGATGTATGATGGCAGAAGTCTTCTTACCCAAAGCATAATATTCATACAATACACAGCAACAAATAGCTTGGATTTTACTCGTAATAGCAGGATTATTTGAAGTGGCTTTTGCTTCTTGTTTAGGCAAAATGAAAGAAACCACTGGAGCAGCTTCAACCTATTGGTTTATAGGCTTTCTAGTTTGTTTGACCATCAGCATGACCCTTTTATACAAAGCAACACAATCTCTACCTATTGGAACAGCGTATGCTGTCTGGACAGGGATTGGAGCAGTTGGAACAGTTCTGATTGGGATATTCGTATTTAAAGAGCCTGCCACGTTTTGGAGGGTGTTTTTCATCTCTACTCTAATCGCTTCGATAGTAGGATTAAAAACAGTTTCTTAATGCCTGTTTAGCTTAATAAAAAAAGGGAACTTGAACAAGTTCCCTTTTTTGGGTGAATGAGGGGTCTCGAACCCCCGACCTTCGGAACCACAATCCGACGCTCTAACCAACTGAGCTACAATCACCATTTTCTCTTACGAGAGTGCAAATATACACAAAAGTTTTCAGTTGCAAAATTTTTACATCAAATCTGACAAACTATTTACTGCTACATGCCTTTCCGCTGTAAATCCTTCTGCATAATCCACTCCAATTAGCCTGCCTAAATCCTTGGCTCTATACTCGATACTTTCCTGAAAATTTTGGGTTGCGATTGGAGTAACAGGTTCATTAGAACCCGGTTTAAAAAACTGTGAATCATACGCAAATACAGCTTCTAATTTCTTGTGCATAAAACCTGAAATATCAACTACAAAATCAGGTTCTATATTTTTCCATTGAATGTAATGGTATACCACTTTTGGTCGATGAGCCTCCTGCCTTTCTCCATTCAACTCGGTTTCAATCATTCGTAATCCTGACAAAAAACAAGCATCAGAGACTAATTTGCTTCCTTTTGGATGATCAATATGTCTGTCGTCAATAGCGTTACAAAGTACGATTTCGGGCTTGTATTTGCGAATCATTTTGATAATCTCAAGTTGATGTTTTTCATCATTCACGAAAAACCCATCTCTAAATTTCAGGTTTTCACGAGCGGAAACTCCTAAAATCTCGGATGCCTTTGCTGACTCCTGATACCGCTTCTCTACCGTTCCACGAGTTCCTAATTCGCCTTGGGTCAAATCAACAATTCCGACTTTTTTGCCTAAAGAAATTTCTTTAGCCAACGTTCCTGAACAGCCTAGCTCCACATCATCTGGATGGGCACCAAATGCCAATATATCTACTTTCATTTTTATTCGTTTTTTCAATAAACAAAGGTACAAAAAAGTAATCAGTGCATCATAAACCCGATTAGACGAACAAACTTTTCATTGTAACTGATTTATTTACCGTTTCAAAAAATTCATTTTCGGGATTACTGTCTTTAGTAATTCCGCAACCCATATAAAAACTCACTTTTTTGTCTTGAATTTCCATACAACGCAAATTGACGTACAATTCGGAAGTTTTGTTTTCTCCGAAATTCAATTCACCTAAAAATCCAGAATAAAAACTCCTGTCATACCCTTCGTTACTCAAAATAAACTGTTTGGCTAAATCTTTTGGAAAACCACAAACAGCAGGAGTCGGATGTAATTTTTGAATTATTTTCCCCAAAGAAAAGCCTTCCTTTAGTTTTGCCTTAATATCCGTTCGGATGTGCAAAAGTGTTCCTGCCTGGGAAGTAAAAGGTTTTGACAATTCGATTTTTTCCGATTCAGGCTCAAGGTTTTTTATAATAAAATCAGTTACAAATTGTTGCTCCTGCTTTTCTTTTTCTCCCCAAACTACATCGATTTCTTTTTGAAATTTTTGAGTTCCAGCATAAGCCATTGTCTGTAAAATATTCTTTTCGACGGACAACAGTTTTTCTGGAGTTGCCCCAAGCCAAAGTCCGATTTCAGGATGATAAAAACAATATCTAAAAGCTGTTGGATATTTATAAAACATCTTTTCGAAAAGTCTTGTTATGTCGAATTCTTGCGGAAAAAAATCTTCTTTTCGAGAAGCTACAATTTTACTTATCTGCCCTTTCTCGATTTCAGAAATCATTTTTTTGACCAATTCTTCAAAACAAATCTTGTCGAATTCAGAATAGGAATAATCCGAAAGATGATTTTCAACAGTTAGGTCTTTACTTCCTATTTCTTGAAGAAAATCCGAATTTTCAAGAGAAATAATAATTGCCTTTTCAGAATCATCAAAAGGTGCAAATACAAATCCGCTCTGAGAGAAATTCTCCAAATACTCCAAGGTGTCATTTTTCTGAAAAATTCCGTTTACCTCAAGCGAATTAGACTTTGCATAAATCACAAAGGGCAACTTTTCGGAAAAGCTTTTTTGTACTTTATTAAACATTTTTAGGCAAAACTATATTAGTTAATTTACAAAGTGAAATTAAATTGTCCTTCTCGTCTGTGATTCTTATTTCCCACAAATGGATTGTTCTCCCTTTATGAATGATTTTTGCTGTTGCAAAAACGGTTCCTTCTTTTTTACTTTTCAAATGATTCGCGGAAATTTCTATTCCTCTCACCTCATATTTAGAAACATCAATAAACATGAGCGAAGCGGCACTCCCGACGCTTTCAGCCAATGCTACCGAAGCTCCTCCGTGGAGCAGTCCCATCGGCTGATGTACCCTCGGATTTACAGGCATTTTGGCCTTTAAAAAATCTTCTCCCACTTCTGTAAACTCTATTTCTAACGTTTCCATCAGTGTGTTTTTGCATATTTCTTTTCCGAATTTTAAAAATTCTTCTTTAGTATAATTCATGTTTTAAATTTTTACGCATAAAATTAGACATTTTTACGCATAAAAAAAACTGCCCGAAAATTTGGGCAGTTTTAGTGTATTTAAAAAAGACTTACGATTATTTTATTTGGAAAGTTACCTTTCTAACTAGTCTTCGTGCTCCTGCAGAAGAGGCTTCAACAGATGTATCTTCACCTTTAGACACCACATTGATTCTATCGGCACTAATTCCTGATTTAACTAAAATATCTTTAACATTTTCTGCTCTTCTCTTAGCTAAATTGTTGTTGTATTCTGTATTTCCAATTTCGTCAGCGTATCCAAATATATCAACTTTTGAAGAAGGGTTATTCAACAAATACGAACGAACAAAATCTATACCTTGTGTCGAAAGACTTGTAGGTTGGTCTTTATCAAAATCAAAATAGGCACTTACATAACCTTGATTAATAAATCCTTCAGCCACTTTTTTACTCTCTTGTGCTTCTCTGCCGCTAACTGCTTCAGCACCATATTTTCTTTCGAAATACTCTTCTAACTCATCAGGAATACCGTTGTCATTTCTATCAACTGTTCGTCCTTTGGTATCAACAGCAACACCAGGCATTGAATTCGGCTCTACATCCAAATAGTCTGGCACTCCATCTCTATCCGAATCCTGCATCATAGTTTCTATATCTAACACTTTTCCTTCTAAATCATACAATTCTTCCATTAGGTTAGGTCCTGCATACCAATCAGCATGGTCTTTATGAGATCCTAAATATACCGTAACTCCTATAGAAGCATTGAATATATAGTTGTTTTCAAGACCTCTTCTACCTGAAATTGAAGAAAATCCGTCCCATGAATTATCTTGTTTCAGGGTATTAATTGCCGTAAAGTCAGCTGTAAGCGCCACTTTATCTGAAAGTTTTAGTTGTCCTGTAAGACCTGCCATAAGGTTTATCATTTGGTCACTACTGGCCATATTGTCATTATCGAGCATCGAATACCCTAAACCAGCATGAGCTAACAACCCGACAG
>Ga0209075_1003255_pt1 | contig 13669 bp, 5 predicted proteins | sample Stecom2011_FD_187523 | JGI IMG/M metagenome (GOLD analysis project Ga0209075, IMG submission 187523) | Agricultural soil microbial communities from Utah to study Nitrogen management - Steer compost 2011 (SPAdes) (version 2) | ecosystem: Environmental > Terrestrial > Soil > Agricultural land... | reverse complement strand
AATGGAAATTTACTTGAGTGATAAAATGTGAATATCATTAAGCTTTCATCTTTTTCAAATGTTTTGTATGTATATTTTATTTAAATAATTGTAATGATTTTTAAAAAATAGAAAGAAATAATATTAAATATTTTTTTTGGCATAAAACACAGTTTGTCAGTGGTTTAGGTCGGTTATTTTTCTTTAATTCTTTCATCTTCATATGTTAAATAATATCTTTTAAGGGCAAAAATTAGGTAATTCCTTAATAAAAGTTAAAATTTGCCATACTAATTACTATCATACTATTACATATTAAATGAAAACCAAACATTCATTTATTCTACTACTTCTATTGTTGACATGTGATTTTTTACTTGGACAGCAAGATACTTTTGAAATTCAAAGGTCTACTTTCGACTATAAAAAAGTTTCTAATGAATTATTAGGTATAGATAAATACAATCCTGAAGAGCAATTTAGTAAAGATAGTTTGTCAAATATAGGTTCTAATGTATGGGAAAACGCAAAGAATGATATCAAAAACATTCATGGCAAAATTGATTTAAATTATTCTTATGGTTTAAATACTGTTTTTACCGACACAGCTAGAGGCATATCCTCAATTATAGGTAGTTCTGGTCAGCTGCAATCTGGTGTATTAGGATTACCTGTATTGGTCAGTTATAATTACTCAACGTTAAAAATGCCTTTAGGAGCGAATAATTATTTTAGAATAAGCTTTGATAAACAGAGGTATATTGATAATCAAAAAGCCAGATTAGAAGATCAGTTGTCAGGAGTAACAGATGTAGAGGAAAAGTTAAAAAATAACAAAGCTAAAGTATCTAACATTCAGGGACAAACAGAAGTGTATTTAGATATGCTTAAACGTAAGTTGGAACAAGAAGCACGACGTTTGGCACAAGAGCGTAAAGAAGCAATAAAGGAAAGTATAAATATTCAGAATAGTAATGTTTCAGATTCTTTACTAGAACGCAGTGATAGTATTCAGCAAAAAGCGGAAGACACACAAAGAAACATCGATAACTATAAAAAGGAATACGATAAAGTGATGATTGCCTATGAAAAGATATTATCGACACAAAAAAAATGTGATAGCTTAATTGATAAGTATGAAAGCTATAAAGAAAAATTAACAGGATATAAAGAGAAACTTAATAATCCTGATTTTTCATCTTATGGTGATGAATCATTGGATAAAATAGGATTCGTTAAAAGCATACAGAAGATAGACATAGGTTTGACCTATCCAAAAACTACAGCTTTATCAGATCAGAACACAGCTATTAAAGGAATAGGAACTGAGTTTCATTCTAAAAATTATTATTTATCGATTTCGGCTGGGCTTACTATGAATAATGTAATGTTAAGTACTAATGAGATTTCAAATCAACTTGATAATAGCCAGAACGTGTTCAATCAGTTTGACTTTCAAAAAGTTAAAGATAATGGAGTTTTGACATCTATAAAGACAGGGTGGGGGAAACCAGAAGAGACGCATGCTTTTATTGGATTTAATTATTTGACCAATACTCGATTTTTAGGAGGAGGTAACAATCCAGTAGAAACACCATATGATCCTGCAGCTTCTTTTGAAATTGACCTTCGATATGTTCCTTTAATATATCGAGGAGGTGTTTTAGATGTAGTTTATGGCAAAACTTCTGCCAATAATAGTGCGGATTCACTTGTTAAATCAGATGTTTTTGGAACATTGTTTTCAAAATATCAATCGAATGTTTTAATGTTAAAGTATGCACAAAACGTGACTAAAATACGATCGGACTTTTCTATTCAATATAGGCTTATTGACCCAAATGCTAATACAACAGTTTATGGAATGATGCAACCTGGAAATAAACGGATTGCCTTTGAGTCTCGACACAGAGTCTTGCCTTATCTAAATTTTGGAACTACATTCAAAATAGATGAATCATATGGAGCTGATCGTTTTATGAAATTACAAGCAACAGGAGTAAATGTTTCAGGAAATTACAAGGAGTTTATTACTTATTCAACTATGTTCAATTATGTTGATTTTTCTACCGAAAGGGAAGCAGGTGATATTTTTAAAGGTGCCAGTTATTTGACAGGTGTCAACTTACAATCGAATTATAAAGTAAAAGGACTGAAAGCACTGACAGGAATTAACTATAACGATTATTTATTTTCAGACACTTCTAATGCTGTTAAGTATACCCAGTTTGGAATAATGTCAGCAATAGGCGATAGACAATGGTCTGCATCTTTAAAATACGATTATTTTTTTAAAACGAATGAAGGTGTTGCAACAGGTACGCACGTATATAGTGTTGGCGGAAAGTATAGTATCGAAGCAGTTAAATTAGATGGTGGTATTAGTATTTCTTCTGATAAGAAATCAAACATGAGTCTTGGAGGACATATTGAAGTAGGATGGAAGATTACTGAAAATATTGATTTAATGGTACGCGCTGAACGTTTTGTGAATGGGGACTTTTATAGAAGCTATTACAGAACGCTCTACGAACAGTTACCCTACTTATTTACTATAAATACAAGTTTTAAATTTTAGAGAATGATGAAAACGATTTATTTACTATTATTATTTTATGTCTTGAATTCTTTTTCAAGCATTGGTCAGGATGCCATAACTTTAATTCAGCCGTATGATAAAGATACTATCGAAACAATTTATCCTGTTTTTACCTGGTATGCCACAGACTTTTCAGGTGAAAGAGATGATATTCGATATGTTTTCACTTTAGTAGAATTGAATAATGATCAAAGTGCACATGCAGGATTGCTTATAAATACTCCCTTAATTCAAATTGGAAATATTCAAGGATACCAATTTTCATATCCCTTTGATGCTCCTGAACTAAAATATAATCATCGTTATGGATGGCGTTTGCAAAAACAAGTGAATGGTGCAATTGTAAATGAATCTGAATCTTGGGAGTTTATCCTTTATAAAGAAATTATAGTACCAAAGAAGTATGTTGTTTTAAATACAGATTTTACATCATTCATTTACGATGTAAATAGAGAAGGGCTTTATTTTAAATTAAAAAGTAGATATAAGTCTAATGGAACGCTTAATTATAAAGTTTTAAATGATAATTCTGAAATAATGAGATCAGAGCTTGGAGATGATGAAAAATTAGGTCAAGACGACGAGTTAGAGAAAACGGGACAAGACTTTTATTTTTTAAAGACAGATATATATCCTGAAGGAACTTATACTTTAATTGTTAAAGATCAAAAGGGAAACACATATAACACACGTTTTCGAATAAAATAGTCAAACAATATTGAGGATGAAAAATAATATGAAATATTTGAATAATTTTAGAATGATAAGACCCGATGCTATAACTCTAGCGCTTATCATGTTTTTACAAACGATATCACCTGTGTTTGTTTTTGGTAGAAATAATGAAGGTAGAATAAAAAGTTATGATGCTGTTTTTCCAATTAAAAACAATCATAAATCATATGCTTCAAAAAGTACTAAGAATAATAATTTATCATTTAGAACGGAGGCTCATTTAAATGAGATAAATCCAGACTTAATTGTTGATATTAATTCACCAGATAAAGAGTCAAAGAATGAATTAAAAGAAATTAATTTAATAAAACCTGGAGGTCCAGATCAACCTGAAGTACAAAGTTTTACACCAGTTGGAACAGATGGAATGGTAGATCCTTTCACAGGAGATTTTTCTTATAATATTCCATTAATAGAAGTTGATGGTTATCCAGTTAATCTTGCTTATAGTGCAGGGGTAGGAATGGAGCAGGAGGCTTCTTGGGTAGGACTAGGATGGAATGTAAACCCAGGTGTGATTAATAGGAATATGAGAGGAATCCCAGATGATTTTTCGGGTGATGAGATTGTTCAAGAATACAATCAAAAAGATAACTGGACGGTGGGTACATCAGCAGGTGCAAATTTGGAGGCATTTGGCCTTAGTTTGGGAAACTTTGGGTTAAATGCAAGTTTAGGTATTCAATATAACAACTATACAGGTTTTAGTTCTGATGTATCAATTGGCCCTTCTTTTAGTATTGCAAAAAAAAATCAATTTGAAGTTGGACTAGAGTTTTCTGGAAGTAGTCAAGGTGGGGCTACAGTAGGTGCAAATATATCATTGAGTGATGGGTTAAAAAAGTTTGATGATGTAGTAAATAAATTAAGTATAGGGTCATCGTTTAATTCTCGACAGGGACTTCAACAAACATCAATTAATTTATCCAGAGAACAAAAGTTTAAAAGTGGTAGCAAAAATATCCGTAAAGCAGGTGGGAATGATCATACAAATATCGGAAAAGGGTTAGGGTCAAGTTTTAACCTTGGTATGTCAAGCTTCATAGCAACAATTCCTTACAGTACTAAAGCAAATTCCTTTACTGCGCGTTTTAAGCTTGGGCCAGACATTGTGGGTACAGATGGACATGCAACATTTACTGGTTTTTTCAGTAAAAGTAAGCTAGTTAGAAAAACCAAAAGTTTAAAAGCTTATGGATACATATATATGCAAAATGGCTTTCATAGTAATACCTCTATGTTAGATTTTAATAGAGAAAATGATGGGAGTTTCACTAAAAATACCCCCGCACTTCCTATTCCTCATTTAATGTATGATATATTTTCTGTCAGTGGCCATGGTATTTCTGGAAGTTATCGAATGGATAGACAAGATATTGGGTATGTTTTTGATCCTCATATTACGTCACAATCTAATTCATTTTCTGCAGGAGGGGAAGTAGGTATGGGTGCAACATTTAAGGCTGGAATCGATGTAGGTGCAGTTTTTTCTAAGTCAAGTTCTGGAAAATGGAAAGAAAACAATAAAGCAAGGAGGACTATTTATTATAAGAGTAATATAAACTTTTTTAGAGATGCCAGTGAACTGGCTTTTGATGACAGTGATATACATTTTAATAATATTGGTGGATCTGAAGCTGCACGGTTTAAATTACTTGGATTTAAGGCTTTAGATAATACATTGTTGACAAGTTCTAATCAAAAATCAACTATAAAAAACTCAAAAAGTTTAAGTTTTAAAAGAAATCAGCCTTTGACAAGTTTATCTGTTCAAGAATTAAAAGATGGGTATGGAATAACACAACTACCATCAAATGCATATGTAAATACCAATACACCTAGTACTCTGCATATAGGTGCTTTTAATGTAACAAAAGTGGATGGTTCAAGATACTTTTATGGTCTTCCGGCATATAGTAAAAAACAAAAAAGTGTTTCGTTTGCAGTGGGTGCAGGTTCTTCTCCTGCGAGTACTCCAAATTGGAATACTCGTTTGGTTAGTTACTCAGCTCAAGACGCCTCTACTGTTAATAAAAGAGGATTAGATAATCATTACAGTGCTCAAACTATACCAGCCTATATTCATTCTTATATGTTAACGGCAGTGCTTGGTTCAGATTATATCGACAGTGACGATATTTTAGGGCCAAGTAAGGATGATTTAGGAAGTTATATTGAGTTTAAATATAAACAAGTAGCCAATTACAAATGGAGAAATCCAATTCAAGAATCTGAAGCAATGCATGATAGAGGTTTGAATGCAGATCCAACAGATGATAAGGCAAATTATATTTATGGAGAAAAAGAATTGTGGTATTTAGATACGATAAAAGGAAAGAATCACCTTTTAATTTTCAACACTTCTGACAGACGAGATGCAGTATCAGTTAACAATGAGTATGGCGGGATTGATGCAAATAATTCCCGCATGCAAAAATTAGACAGTATTCAATTGTATTCACTTACCGATTTTAATGAAAATGGGTTGTCTGCTATTCCAATTAAAACAGTTCATTTTGAATATGATTATAGCTTATGTAGAGGATATCCAGGAAATTTAGATGTAAACTCTGGTGATCTCACAAAAGGTGGGAAATTAACTTTAAAAAAGATTTATTTCACTTATGAAAATTCCTACAAAGGGGAGCGAACACCTTATGAATTTAATTATGATTTTAATCCAGATTATAACCCAAATAATGTTGATCGTTGGGGAACCTATAAACCAAACCCAAGTGGTTTATCAGGAAATGAAAAATCTGATCCATTGTCGAATTCAGACTTTCCATATGTAGGACATGATAAAACTAGTACTGATGTTTGGGCTTCTGCTTGGAACTTAAATGATATTAAATTACCATCAGGTGGTAAAATTAAAATCTTTTATGAATCAGATGATTATGCTTTCGTGCAGCATAAAAAGGCTACACAAATGTTTAAAATTATTGATGTTGAGGGCTGTTCTGAGGCTGCTTGTTCTGTTAGCGACAGTGATAATAAGAATCGAAAATTTTATTTTGAAATGTTACCCAATACATCTATACAGAATTATGGACAGAAGGGAGATTATATTTACTTTAAAGCTCTGTTGTCAATGGATAAAACAGCATCCAGTTTTGACTATGTTCCAGGGTATGCCCAAATCAAATCTATAGGAATTGAGAATGGACAAGGTTATATACTTCTTGAACCAGGAAAACTGATGGATAATTTATCCAATTCATATAATCCTATTGCTATTTCGGGTATTCAATTTGCGAGAAACTATTTATCACGTATTATTCCCCCATCAAATCAAGCAAATCCAATCGATGAGAATGCCGTTTTTTTGAGCATTGCAAAAGCTATGGTAGGGGCTTTTACATCTTATGGAGAATTATTTAATGGGCCAAATAAACCTTTGTGGAATAAAGAGATAGGTACAATTCTAGTTAAAAATAAAAGTTGGATCCGTTTAAAAAACCCAAATAATTCTAAGTTGGGTGGTGGTCACCGAGTAAAAGAAATACATACTTATGATTCTTGGGATGAAATGGTTCCTAATGGTGAGGAAAGTTATTATGGACAAAAATATGAATATAGTTTTGATGGGAATTCAAGTGGTGTTGCAGCTTATGAACCTCAAATAGGTGGGGAAGAGAATGTATGGAGGACTTTTGTAGCAAACAATATTAAAATGACTTGGGCGCCTGACAACCGTAATTATATGGAGACTCCATTTGGAGAACAACTGTTTCCTTCTCCATTGGTTGGTTATAGTAAGGTTTTGGTGAAAAATATTGAAAGAGCTGGAGTTGTTAAAACAGCAACAGGACATACCATAAATACATTTTATACTGCTAAAGACTTTCCTACTATTACAGAAAGGACAGATGTTGATACAGAAGAGTTTAAATTGAATTTAAACTTGTTGCTTTTTTCTATGACTAGAGATGCTATGGCTGCAAGTCAAGGTTTTGTTATAGAAAATAATGATATGCACGGTAAACCGCGTGCTACTCAAATATTCGCGGAAGGGCAGGATGCGCCTTATTCATCGGTAGAATACTTTTATCAATCACATCCCAAAACTATTGATGGTATAAAAGCAAATAAATTAAGTAATGGAGTTAGAGTTATACTTCCTTCTGGAGAGATTAAATCGGTAGAGGTAGGCAGAACTTATGAAGCCGTAGCCGATTTTAGAGAAAAGGAATCTAAAATGAATTCAGGGAACATAGGAATTAATTTAAATTATACTATTCCTTTCATATTTGTTCCAATGATTTTGGGTGCCAATTATTCTAATTCTAAGACAGGTTTTAGAAGTTCTGTTTTTGCTAAAACAATTGAAAGAAAGGGAATTCTTCATAAAACTGTAGCTGTAGATTATGATTCCAGAATTGAAACAGAAAACCTTGCTTATGATTCTGAAACAGGAGAGGTTTTATTGACTTCTGTCAATAATGGATTTAGAGATACGGTTTATAACTTTACTTATCCAGCTCATTGGATTTATGAAGGGATGGGGCAAGCGTATAAGAACCTAGGATACACCTCAACTGTTTTGAATAATTTTGTTGACGGTTTTTGCTCTACTTTGTCAAGTTTGAATCTATATGAAGGAGATGAGGTGATGATTTCCCAAAACGGTAATTTCATAAAAGGTTGGGTGACTGAATCAGCACCTAATGGTGTTCGAATATTAGCGAAAGACGGAACACCATTTACAGGATCAGTTACCTATTTAAAAGTCATTCGTTCTGGGAATAGAAATCTTCAAAGTGTACCTGTTGGAAATGTTAGCTTGATGAAGAATCCTTTAAATACGCTGACAGGTAATGTTTTTGAAGAGGTAATAAGTGCTCAAAGTATAGAATATGGACAAGCATGGAAAACATTTTGTGAGTGTAATGATTCAGCAGTGGGTAATCCATATGTTTCTGGATTAAAAGGAAATTGGAATCCAAAAGCTACATATCTTCCATTGAGTAATAGAACGCAAACTTTTGAGAATAACAACACCAATATTCGAAAAGATGGAATGATGGGATCTTTTGATCCATTTTTTAGACTCAATAATGGAAACTGGAGTCTTGATAAGGGTAATTGGACCTATACCTCAGAAGTCACTGAGTTTAGTCCATTTGGACAAGCCATAGAAACAGTAGATGCACTTAATCGTTATTCTGCAACCCATATCGGTTACAATCAAACGCTTCCAATTGCAGTAGTTACTAATTCGATGCGAAAAGAATCTGGTTTTGATGGGTTTGAAGATTATATGTTTGAAAGTTGTCCAGATAATCATTTTAGATTTGGTGGAATAAGCGCCAATTTAAGTAATAATGAATCACACACAGGAAGGTATAGTATTGAGGTCAATGCTGGCAGTCCTGTAATCTTCCAGAAACAGATAGCAGAAATATGTGAAGAAGAAGATCCGTGTGATTTTTCAAAATACATTGTAAAGACCTTGCCTGCAAAAATATTTGTAATGCAGAGCGATGGAGTGACAATGAATTATGAGGTTATTTATGGAAATCCTTCACCCGTGATAACAGAAGTATCAGGAGGGATTTTATTAACATTCACATCAAATCAAAGCTTTAGAGTAGAAGTGAAGCTTATCAATAAAGAGGGGTGTGTAAAGATTATACCAATTAGTTGGATAACACAAAATTAAATTATTAAGTAATGAAGTATATTTTTAGTATATGTATGACCTTAAAGCTAATGATTGCGATTAGTTATGGTCAAGTAACACCTGTAGCTGGTACTAATTTACTGTTGCATAATTCATGCGTTACTGCCAAGAAGGTGTGTAGTGAGGCTTCAATTTTTGAGGTTTTTAATAGTGTTGATTCTTGTTTATCCAAGATCCCTCCTCAATATTTTAAATATAACTTCTCAAGTTCAGGAATGTTAAATTTGAATACTTATTTACATTCTGGTTCGTATACATTATTTGGACCTTTCAGTGATTTTGATTTAAATTCATGCAATGATATTTCGTTAGGTAATTCATACGAGTTATCAGACACTTTATCAGGGGTTATGCAGATTCCCCATAATCAGGGACATTACATTCTAAAAGTAGAAGTAAATGATTGTCAACAACTACCGCGTGATAAAAGAATAGGTGTTCATATAAACACTTATTCTTATAATCTAACTTGTAATGAAGAAGCAGATTGTATCGACTGTTTAAGTTCTTTCGCACCAAGTCCGGGTAAATATATAATTTCAGCTTGGGTTAAGGGAGCGTCAGTAAATAAAAACACAAGTTATGTGAATCCTAAAATAAGAGTGTCTTTTACAGGGCACATAATGGATTCTATATATACAACAAAAGGTCTAATTATCGATGGTTGGCAAAAAATAGAAGAAGAAGTGATTGTTCCGGCAAATGCTACTGATATTAAAATAGAGTTAAACTGTCAATCTGGTAGTTGCTACTTCGATGATATAAGATTTGTACCGCTCAATGGAAGTATGAAATCCTACGTTTACGATCCTATAAGTAAGAAACTTGTCGCCGAGTTAGATGAAAGAAACTATGCGACTTTTTACGAATACGATGAAGAAGGGAAATTGATTCGAGTTAAAAAAGAAACCGAAAAAGGTATTATGACTATTCAAGAAAATAGGAATAGTATTATAAAAAGATAAGTGAAATTATGAGAGAATTATTAATATTATTTATTGCGACACCTTTTATTGTGTTTTCACAATCAGAATGGGAAAAAATTGAGTCAGAAAAGTTTCTCAAAGTCATTCAAGAGTTTGAGCAATCTATTTCTTTAAGTGAGAACTACTCTATGGAAACTTCTTATAATGTATTTAAGAATTATTCAGACTTAACACCAGTTCAATCATCTGTTGGGAAATTGACTTGTCGCAATGGGAATGAATTAAATGTTTCTCAATTGGGATATATTATGATTCAAGATGATCAATTGAATCTTACTATTGACACTGTAAATCAGCAGGTTTTAATTCAAAATTCTGATAGTACTTTTTTTTATAGAAAAACGATCAGTGACGTTTCAGCTTTCTCTGAGATGGCAGAAGTTGTTTATAAAAAGGAGGTGTTAGGAAAAACATTTTATTCTTTAGAATTAAAAAAAGGATATCCCTATTCAGCCATCGAACTTGAGTTTTTAGGTAAAGAAATAATTTCTAGGATTGTTATTTATAGTAATCAACCTTATACAACGGAGGATTATATGACTGAAACAGATAAGGCAAAGATTGAAGTTAAAATTACAAATTTTAAAAAAGGTAAAGCGGTGAACTTTAAAAGCTTTAAGAAAATTGCTGATTTTATTATCTTAAATGATGATGGTTTTCAGCTTATTGGGAAATATGAAAATTTCGAACTAATTGATTTAAGAAACTAACATTAAGATAATGAGAAATCATTTTAAATATACATTTACTACCATTTTTCTACTGTTTTTTGTCCAGCTGTCAGTTAATGCCAGTAGAGGAGATAAAACCTCATCTATACATACTCCCATCGGAGGTTCTCCTGTGATGACTGGAACAGCCACGGCTATAGACAGTGTTGAACTGGATCCTTTGGCATCAAATCAACGAGATTATAATGTGAGAAACCGAATTAGTTTCGGAGTTGATATGCAATATCCTAAATTTGTTTCAAGAAAGCAAAGGGTGGAAGTTTCTGTTAATGTAAAGCAATTCGATGAGAACAATACAGCATTAAGTGATTTGAATTTTAAATTGAATATTGCTTATAATCATCGAGATACATTAAAATCAATCATCCTTGATGATTATGAATTTAGTGATGCGTATAAAATAATATTTAAGATTGATACTATTCGTGTAAATGGTGATTTAGCGACAACTTTACCTGAAAATCTTTTTGTACAAGGTGATGTATTTGTTGAACGTTATTCAGAGTTATCAACTACGACAATCTTTGGTAACCCTATCCAGTTTTTAGATGTAGACTGTAATAATTCTTATGATGGAATTCATTTTTCTTGGCCTGACTTTCAAGGAGCAGAAGAGTATCAATTGGAATTTATGCATGTTTCTGATTATGGTGTAAATGGGTCTGTTAAACCAGAAGCATCACTAAACTATGATTTTAGAAATAATTCGACTAGAATTACAACGAGTAAGACATTTTATAACATAGGTCTTCTATTTGATCGTGGATGGATTGCTTATAGAGTAAGACCAGTAGGGGTTGATATTAATGATCCGTCCCATTTGATTTTTGGAGAATGGAGTGTTGCTACTACAAAATCTACATTAGATAATATTGCTCATCTTTATAAAATCCAAATTACAAATGCTGAAGTGCATGAAGATTCTTTGAATTGGCAATACTCCGCAACTTATGCGGAACAGGGGAAGAGAAAAGAAGTAATTACCTATTATGATGGAACACTTAGAAATCGTCAAGCAGTAACTAAGGTAAATACGGATAATAATGTTATTGTTGGTGAAACTATATATGATCATCAAGGACGTCCAGCAGTTAATATCTTACCGACTCCTGTTGAAATTCCAGATTGTAATTTGGATGCTGAACCAACAATTAAATATTATTCTGATTATAATCTCAATTCACAAGGTGAACCTTATTCTAAAACTGATTTTGACTTAAGTGCAATTGATGAATGTTCAATTGGAGCAGACTCTATGAGTACCACAAATGGGGCTTCCCAATATTACTCTCCCTCAAATCCAAATCAGAACCTACATCAAGCCTTCGTTCCAGATGCAGAAGGGTATCCTTTTCAACAAGTCGAGTATACACCAGACAATACTGGTAGGATTAATAGACAAAGTGGGGTTGGACCCAATTTTAAACTTGGAAGCGGAAAAGAATCTCAATACTTATATGGTAATCCAAATCAGTTAGAGTTAAATAAGCTGTTCGGTTCTGAAGTAGGTTATAGTAATCACTATCAAAAAAATGCTGTGATTGATGCTAATGGGCAGGTTTCAGTTTCCTATATTGATATCTCAGGTAAAGTAATTGCCACGGCATTAGCAGGAGAAGCACCACAAAACATGGAGGGATTAGGCGCTGATCCTGAGGAGTTCTTTGAAGTGAATCATATTTCATCGGATGGTTCAAATCAAGTTTTTGATGACCTATCTAACACCATTATTTATTCAGCATCATTTGTTGTAACATCGCCAACTTTAGCTGTTGTAGATTATCAAATGTATACCTTGCCATTGGTAGATTCTTGTCTAGAAAATATCTGTATCGATTGTGTTTATGAACTGGAATTATCTTTAAAAGATGATTGTGGTGTAGATTTATTGCCAGATACATTACAAAACACAACCGTTGGTAATTTTCAAATTGACTCACTGGGAAATTATGTATTTCATGAGCAATGTAGCGATACAACAAAATTTAATTCATATAACGAGGTATATTTAGATATTGGTAAATATACCGTTTCCAAAACACTTAAGATAAAAGAAGAAGCAGTTTTAAGTTATTTAGATTTGATTGATTCCAGCAATTGTGTTTTGAATTATGAAGATTTTTTAGCAAATGAAATGCAATTCATAGACTCAACTGCTTGTATGATTACATGCGATAATTGTATAGATGAATTGGGTACTTTACAAAATTTCATTACTACAGGCCAAGGATCTTCCAGCGAATATCATCTAAGAGTAGAGGAATGTAAAAAACTCTGTGAGGAAAAAGTTAGTGATTGTGAAATGTATCTCACTTTAATGGAAATTGATTTTTCTATTGGTGGTCAATATGCTCAATACTTGAATAACACAACTGGTGCTCTTGATTTAAATAAACCTTTATCTATATTTAACACCAACAACCTTTTACCAAATAGTAATGCAAGTTGGAGAAATCCAGTTTTGGAAACTTCTAATGGTATTCAATATATTTATGTAGATGGTAATGGAGAGAGAAGTAAGGTAATACTCTCTTTGGACACTACTAATCCCAATGTTTTTAGTCCTGTACCACAAAATAATAATTTGGTGCAATACGATTCATTGTCGGGAGAGTATTATATCTATCCTGAACAGCTTCAGTCAGTTGAAGATTTTATTGATTTATTCGAACCATCGTGGAGCTCATCTTTAGTTGTATATCATCCAGAGTATTGTTATTATGAAACATGTCTTTCGTTTAATGAAAAAAATACATCTTTAGATGCATTTAGTAGTCAAACTTTTGATGATTTATTGTTAAATACTCATACATTTTCTGAAGCGCAAGCTTTTGGTTTTATAGATGCTGGTGGAAATTTATCTAATTGGTTTCAACCATCTGCGGGTGATCCAACGGACTCAATAATCCCTTGGGATCCATTTGTTTTTTACAGTTCCACTTATGAAACTGGG
>Ga0209075_1003254_pt1 | contig 13670 bp, 14 predicted proteins | sample Stecom2011_FD_187523 | JGI IMG/M metagenome (GOLD analysis project Ga0209075, IMG submission 187523) | Agricultural soil microbial communities from Utah to study Nitrogen management - Steer compost 2011 (SPAdes) (version 2) | ecosystem: Environmental > Terrestrial > Soil > Agricultural land... | reverse complement strand
CTATTTCTCTTCCCTTAAAACAAAAACAGGAACATACGAATGGTACGCTAATTTTTTGCTCAAACTGGAACTGAATAGTTTTTCAAAGAAATTCATTTGTCGTTTTATGATACACATTACATCAACATTGTATTCGTCGATGAAGAAAAATACACTTTGTTCCAAATCCCTGTTCAGTACCGTGTGGAAAGTAACTCCGAGTGGAGCAAACTCTGCAACCCAACTGTTGAGTGTATCTTCATAATCACTTTTTTCATCTCTCAAAATGTGAAGACATTTGAATTTTGCCCCTAATTTTCCGGCGATTTTTGCAATGGTGTAAATGCCTTTTTTATCGGAATCTTTCAGCATTGTGGCAAAACCAATTGTTCTTATTTCAGAACGATAGAATTTTGCTTCGTTGGGAATACAAAGAATCGGAATATTAATATTGTTCATAATATTAACCGTATTGGAGCCTAAAAGTTTTTTCTCAAACGAACTGGCACCACTGGTTCCCATTACCATAAAATCAATATCTTCGTTGCTGATGATTTTCTTGATGATGCTTAATAAAAGACCTTCTTCAAAGATAAAAGTCAGTTTCACGTTAGAAAGACCTTGTTCTTCGGCTATTTTTCGCATCGAAGGAACTTCTTCTTTAAAACGGTCAAAATGATTCAACTCAATGGAATTATAAACCTCCTGAACCATTTCGGGCTGACCGGTGCTGGTGGTGGATAAAACAGGCATTTCATAACAATTCAGAACAAAAATTTCAGCATCAGTAGCCTGTGCCAGATTCAGGGCATAAACAAACGCATTGGTAGCGGTTTCAGAAAAATCGGTAGGGAAAAGTATTTTACTCATGGCTCTTTAAATTTGCTACTAAATGTACAAAAAATATTATTTATAACGAATAATATAGATAAGTTTTGTCAAAAATTATTTCATCTTAAAGGTGACTTTTTCTATTTGTTCGGATAAGTTGCTCATCCAGATCAGCTGATCAATAATTAATTGTGATTCTTCTAACTTCTGAATTCTTTGTTCTTCATTCAAATCCATCAGATCCACTTCCTGACGGCGAATAGCTTTTAGTTTAGTAATACTTACTTTAAAATCATCTTCAAGTACAGGATTAAATTCCACGTCGAAATTGAGGTTTTGTAATGATTTGTTCAGATTGTTGTTAATGTAATCCATCACTAATTTAAAAGCATTGGACGCTTCGGTAGTTTTATGAAACTGTACATAAGTTCCTATACTGGCAGCCGACGATACCAACGTTTGATTTAAAACCGCCAGTTCATACAGTTCTGCCCGATGCAATTGTTTGCGTTTGGGTTCCTGAATCATTCTTTGAAAACTTGTCATTAAATTTCCCACCTCGATAAAAGCGTTTTTGCGTGCTAGCTTATAAGACGTGGTAGGATCGCCTTTCCGGATATAATAGTGTTTTACTTCGGAAAGATAATCCCTGATCGCTTTTAGCGAACTTTCTGAATGTTTGTTGACCGAATGCAGTTCCCATGTTGGCCAGATAAACATGGTTGCCAAAAAAGCCAGTAAAGCTCCCACACCTGTATCCAGAATGCGGTAAACCAGTTGTGATTCGGCTGTTCCGTTCAGAATGCCGTAAATCATAATAACATAATAAGTAGTGAAAGTTACGCCGAGTTTGTAATCAGAATTGGACAACCAATAACTCAATAACATTGACACTATTGTCAGGATGCTTAAAATAACATTGTTGTCGGTAATAATCAAAGTCAAAATTCCCAGAATACCTCCGATTATGGTTCCGATGATCCGGTGTTTGGTTCGTTGTTTTGTCAATCCATATCCCGGACGCATAATAACCACTATAGTCAGCAAAATCCAGTATTCGTTTTCAAAATCAAAAATTTTTCCAATCAAGTATCCCACAAACATTGCCAAAGTAATCCGTAATGAATACCGGAAAATAGCCGATTGAAAATTAAGATGTTCAGCAATGGTCTTCAAGCGGTAATGTTCAGGCGTGAAAAACTTTTCCAGATCGCGGTATTTTCCCCGCAGTTCGTCTGCATTGACACGTTCTTTATAAATCCGTTCCAGACCTTTGATTTTTTCCACCTGTTTGTTGGCATAAAACAGTAAGTTATTGGTGTAAACCACCCGTTCGTCATAAGAAGAAACATGTTGTGATGCCACATAAGCATCCACGCTTTGTTTCAAATGTTTCAATTCATTGGTCAAACTGTAAGACGAATGGTATTTTTTATTGGTTTTAATAGCGGCAGCAAGCTTTTTCAATGTATTAGAAAAGTTTGTCGCAAGCAACTGGTATTCTTTCAGTGCCGTTTCATCGTGTTTGAAAAATTCAAAAAACTCTTCGTGATTGAAGACATTTGCCATTGCTACTTCCAGAATTTCCACTAAAGAAGTCAGTGCCACCAAAAGTTTTCTATTGTTGTTTGAATTGATGGTTCGTGCTTTGTTGTAAACCAGATACTCTCGGATATTTTCATGAAGTTCATTGATTCGAACTTGTTTCTCCAACAATTGATGATTGATTTTTTTCCGGTCGGCAGCTTTATCCCAAAGTTGCGAACGCAGCTTTAGATAATCCGCAGTAATATCAATGCATTCGGCCACTTCCAGATTGATATATCGTGTAGGTTTGATCAAATAAAAAAGTACAGAGACCGAAGTGTATATCAAACCGCCAGCCAGAAGATAGAAACAGTTCAACAATAAATTTTCGGGTTGGTCGTGATGGATAAATGATAAACTTATGGTTAAAAGCAAAGTAAAGGACAACAGGTTTGCACGGTGACCATACAGTGAAATAAAAGCCGAAAAAAAGATCAGCAAGCAAAACAAAACGGAAAAAACCGGAAAGTATCCGTAGGTAAAAGTTAAAATAAACGAAATAGCCGGAATGAGAAACGAAACCATCAAAAGTCCGATGATTTTATGCTTGAAATTACTCGAAATATCAATCGGTGCACACAGCATCGCACCTAATGTTACCGTAAATGCGGCGGCAAAATCGCTGAGATTGTAAAAAAACAAAAACGACAACATTGCCGTAAAGGTAATCTTTAATGCAGTATAAAACTGATTATCACCAAATTTCAGAATTATTTTATCAAGCATTTTTCACTGTTTTTTGCAATAAATCCATAGCACAAATTACGATTAAATATACATATAATTAGCGACTAATTTTGCAGGTTTTTGTAACTTTGTAGATATTTTTTTAAACAAGTAGCAATGATTTTACCTATTGTAGGATACGGAGATCCTGTTTTACGCAAACAATGTGAGGAAATCGCTCCAGATTATCCGCAATTAAAAGAACTTATAAACAATATGTTTGATACTATGTCACATGCTTATGGCGTGGGGCTGGCAGCACCACAGGTAGGAGTGGCTGTTCGTTTGTTTGTGATTGATACGGAACCTTTTAGCGAAGATGAAGATTTGCCGGAAGAAGAGCGCAGGTTTTTATCAACTTTCAAAAAAGCGTTTATCAATGCACGCATTCTGGAAGAAGAAGGAAAAGAATGGGCGTTTAACGAAGGTTGTTTAAGTATCCCCGGTGTCAGAGAAGATGTGTACCGCAGACCCAATATTACCATCGAATATTACGACGAAAATTTTGAAAAACATGTTGAAAAGTATTCAGGTTATGCCGCACGTGTCATTCAGCACGAATACGACCACATCGAGGGTATATTGTTTACCGATAAAATTTCGAGCCTTAAGAAGAAATTGAATACAAAACGTCTTCAGAATATTATGGAGGGAAAAGTATTTCCTGATTATAAAATGAAATTTATCAATAAAAAAGGAAGATAATTTTGGATATTAAATTCAATTTATGATATTTGTGCCCTCTTAAAAAAACTAAAAAATGAGCGTAGAGAAAGTTTTAGCGATATCTGGCAAACCAGGATTATACGAATTGAAAATCCAGACAAGATCAGGATTTGTTGCAGAATCATTGATCGACGGTAAAAGATTAACGGTTGGATTGCGCAGCAATGTAAGTTTATTATCAGAAATTTCTATTTATACAGAAACAAGCGAAGTAAAACTATTTGAAGTTTTTGCAAAAATCGCAAAAAAGGAAAATGATGGTCCGGCATTGGATCACAAAGTGGGAAATAATGAGTTGTTATCCTATTTCGAGGAAGTTATCCCCGACTTTGACCGCGACCGGGTATATGTTTCTGATATTAAAAAAGTATTGAGCTGGTACAACATTCTGCAAAAAGCAAACTACATAACTGCCTTAAATGCTCCGGCAGTTACTACTACCGGAACGGTAACTTTGGGCAATACTTCTATAGAAGAACCTGTTGAAGCAGAAAACGCACCAGAAGAACAACCAAAACCAAAACGGGGTAGAAAGAAAAAAACAGAAAACGAAGAATAAACCTTAATCCAGCCTTGTGCTGGATTTTTTTATCATATATTATGAATAACAGAGCTCAGCAGTTACAAGCCTTTGAACGTCTATTAGATATTATGGATGAATTAAGGGAAAAATGTCCGTGGGACAAAAAACAGACCTTTCAATCTTTAAAACATCTTACAATTGAAGAGGTTTACGAATTAAACGATGCGATTTCTGAAAATAATCCAGAAGAAATAAAAAAAGAACTGGGCGATTTATTGTTGCACATTGTTTTTTATGCAAAAATTGGAAGTGAAGACCACTCCTTTGATATTGAAGATGTCTGTAACGGAATTTGTGAAAAACTGATTGTTCGCCATCCGCATATTTATGGAGATGTTGAGGTCGAAGACGAGCAGGCTGTTAAAGAAAACTGGGAAAAAATCAAGCTGAAAGAAGGTAATAAATCTGTTTTAAGCGGTGTTCCCAAAAGCCTTCCGGCAGTGATTAAAGCCTTCCGGATACAAGATAAGGTAAAAGGTGTTGGTTTTGACTGGGACGATAAAAAAGACGTGTGGAGCAAAGTAGAGGAGGAGTTGGCAGAGTTTAAAGCCGAAGTAGCTGCCAACAATCAGGAAAAGCAGGAACAGGAATTTGGCGATGTTTTGTTTGCACTGATCAATTATGCCCGTTTTTGCGACATCAACCCCGAAGAAGCGCTTAATAAAACCAACAATAAATTTATCCGCCGATTTACAAAAATGGAAGAATTAATTAAAAAAGACCATAAAATATTAGGCAATCTTTCGTTGAGTGAATTGGATGTTTATTGGAATAGTGTTAAAAAAGATGAAGCTGTCTGATAGTTTCTTATATTTATAAGAAAAAAGCTATGAAGAATTTTTTAAGAGCCTTATTGGCAGGCTGGGGTGCAAAAAAAGCAGGTTGCGGTTGTTTTGGAACAGTAATACTTTTTGTTGTTTTGTATTGGTTGCTGGGATATGTGTTTTAAAAGTTCCTGAAAACAGAAAAATTATTCTGAACGCCTGATAGTTTGTGAGTGGTAGTCATCTATTATTGTTATGCGTTAAAGACTGGTTTACTTTGAGCACATTAAGAATGTTTTGATTTTATCGATGGATTATGGGATCGAAACATGTACTGAAAGGTCAGGGTATAAACTGTTTAAAGTAAAAAGACTGAAGAAATTTGCAACTTTTTAAACTTAAACTTTTTTTAATTTAAATTAATTGATGTTTTAATTGTTCAATATTAAATATTTTTTATATATTTGCACAGTATTTATTAACAGGCTTCTGCCGTTGCTCTTTCTGAATTAGTTTGAAACATTTTTTTCTCTCTCTCAGTTTTCGCTTTTTCAGTTGCCGTATTTTTTAATCTTAAATCATTTATAATGAACATTTTTATTGGCAATCTGAATTTTCAGACCACAGAAGAACAATTGCAAGATGTATTTGCTCCTTTTGGAGAAGTAGCTTCTGTTAAAATCGTAACCGACAAATTTACAGGACGTTCCAGAGGTTTTGCTTTTGTAGAGATGCCTGATCAGACAGAGGCAGAAAAAGCTGTTGAAGAACTTCACGATTATGTGCTTAATAACCGGAATATGGTTGTAAACGAAGCAAAGCCTAAAACTGAAGACAACCGTTTTAATAACAGGTCACGATATTAATCTTTTGATTAATAATTGTCTCCACAATGGAATAAACCGCGTAATCCTGATTACAGGATTACCGGTACTTTAAATGCCCTATTGGCAACTCCTATGAATTTTAAAGAATTAAATCTCATACCGCCTATAATGAAGGCGTTGGATCTGGCAGGTTATACCGTTCCTACCGACATACAATATCATTCGATTCCGCACGTTCTCAAAGGAAGTGATATTATCGGATGTGCACAGACAGGAACGGGCAAAACGGCGTCATTTGCCATACCCATTTTACAATTATTACAACAAAAACCATCTACACAGAAAAAGACCCGCGCGTTGATATTGACCCCAACACGGGAATTGGCAATACAAATTAGTGATAACTTTGAAATGTACGGTAAATTTTTGCCGTTGAAACATCTTGCCATTTTTGGGGGAGTACCTCAAGGAAAGCAAATAACAGCACTAAATAAAGGTGTGGACATACTTATTGCCACTCCCGGAAGATTATTGGATTTGATGCAACAAGGAATCCTGAGTTTGTCGCAAATTGAATTGTTGGTTTTGGACGAAGCAGATCGTATGCTGGATATGGGATTTGTAAATGATGTAAAGAAAGTACTTGCAAAAGTGCCTAAGAAAAGGCAAACTTTATTTTTCTCGGCAACCATGCCGCAAGACATCAGAAAATTTGCGCAAAGCATATTGAATCACCCTGAAGAAATCAATGTAACTCCTGTTTCATCTACCGCTAAAACAGTAAAACAATCGGTTTATTTTGTGGAAAAGAAAGAAAAGCTCAACCTGCTTGTCAATCTTTTAGAAGACCGGTTGGTTGATCGTTCGCTGGTTTTTGCACGTACCAAATACGGAGCAGATAAAATAGCCAGACAATTGGTTAAAAGAGGAATTTCTGCCGCAGCTATTCACGGAAACAAATCGCAAAATGCCCGGCAAAAAGCATTGGACGATTTTAAAAACAGCCGTGTCACAGTATTGATTGCAACCGATATTGCAGCGCGCGGCATCGACATAGACGAATTACCTCACGTAATAAATTATGAGCTGCCTAATGTAGCTGAAACTTACGTTCACAGAATCGGCCGCACAGGACGTGCCGGTGCAGAAGGAATAGCTGTTTCTTTCTGTGATAATGACGAAATGAAAGATCTGAAAAACATTCAGAAACTAATAGGCTTTAAAATGCCTGTAATGGAATACGAAAATAAAATTTTAAAATAACATAAAACTATGGCAGATTCTTTTTCTAAAAAAGAAAACAATAAGAAAAAGTCTAAAAAAAAGCAAGACAAAACGGCGAGAAGAGAAGACCGTAAAATCAACAACAACAAAGGGAAAACCCTGGATGATATGATTGTCTATGTGGACGTCAACGGGAACTTTACCTCGGTTCCGCCTCATCTTCAAAACAGAGAAGAAGATTTGGCAAAAGCAAAGAAATCAATGAATGAGGCAATGGTAAATGAAGATACTGTTTTTACAGGAGTTGTAACTTACCTTAGCGAAAAAGGATATGGCTTTATCACAGAAGATAAAACAGGTGAAAATGTGTTTTTCCATCAGGGACAATTAAATCAGCCTGTCAATAAACACGATAAGATCAGCTATAGAAAAGAGTCCACTCTCAAAGGAAACAGGGCTATTGACATAAAAAAGTAACAAATAATTAATTTAAATAAGCAAGTAATGTACGAAGGCACAGTAAAATTTTTTAATGAAACCAAAGGATTTGGATTTATTTCACAAGCAAACGGAAACGAAGATATTTTTGTTCACAATTCAGGATTGTTGGATAATGTTCGCGAAAATGACAAAGTTATTTTCGATATAGAACAAGGAAAAAAAGGTCTGATGGCGGTAAACGTTAAAAAAGGCTAATAAAACGGTTTTTTACAGAAAAAGGAAGTGTTTTACACTTCCTTTTTTTATGATGTAATTTGTTATATTTTACTGCGGGATTTCTTCTGTTAGTATTTTATTTCCTGCTTTGTCGAAGTAAGTACAGGTCATTTCATCCATAGAAACCGACCATTTTTCAATACCTGATTTGGACGAATCATTACAGAAGGTCAGATAATCAGTCTTTCCGTTTTGATGGATTTTTAAATCTGCTATAAACCGTTCTTTGTTGGAAACTTCTGCAATTGTCAATGTTTCGTATTTCACAGGTGACGTAATTTTGTAGTTGTTCGCACCATAATAGTTGGTGTGCCCATCTGCTACAAAAGTTTCGTAATGTGTAACTCCTAACTTCTTCATATCCTGAATGTAGGCAGGAAAATCAGCACCTGATTTTACTTTGCTGTGTGCTTCCGTAATTTGTTCGATTGTAAACATTGTTTTTTTATTAAGATTACGACGTAAAGATAAAGGAAAAAATTATTAGAGGAATTTTAAACAGGCTCTTAATCTTTCTAAAAATAAATCAAAACCTGTAAACAAACGCATTGATATTCATTCCGGCTCCTACAGAAGCAAACAGTGCAACATCTCCTTTTTTCAGGTTGTGTTCCGGTAATTCTCCGTTTAAAATCATTGTGAGTAATGAAGGAATCGTAGCAACACTGCTGTTTCCCAACTTGTTAATAACCATCGGCATGATGTTTTCAGGTACTGTTGTATTATACAACTGATAAAAACGGCTGACAATAGCTTCATCCATTTTTTCATTTGCCTGATGTATAATAATTTTATTCAGTTGATCTATGGAGTATCCGCTTTCATCCAGGCATTTTTTCATCGCACCGGGAACGTTCAGAAGAGCAAATTCATAGATTTTCCTGCCGTTCATTTTGATGTATTTTATATCCGAACACTGTTCGTTATTATAAGACTTTCCAAAATGTAAAAAATCTTTTTCCTTTAGGGTAAACGATGCCGATACGTGAGATTTAATTCCCGATTCATCCCCGCTGATTTCAAGGATTGCAGCTCCCGCACCATCGGCATAAATCATACTATCCCTGTCGTGAATATCAACTACGCGGGAAAGTGTTTCTGCCCCAATCACAAGACATCGTTTGGCAATACCCGATTTGATAAATGCGTTGGCCTGTATCATTCCTTCTATCCAGCCCGGACATCCGAATAATACATCATAGGCTATACAAAAGTTGTTTTTAATTTTCAAAAAATGTTTTACACGGGAAGCAAGACTCGGTACCGTATCCGATTGAATCGTCCCAAAACGAACATCGCCAAAATTGTGTGCAAATATAATATAGTCCAGTGTTTCAGGATCAATTCCGGAATTTTCTATCGCTGATTGTGCCGCAAGAAATCCAAGGTCAGACGTTACCTGATCTTTTTGAGCATAACGTCGTTCTTCAATACCTGTGATTTCTTTTAGTTTGTCCGCAATCGTTGCGTTATCTTGTTTTAATGTCTGTCCCTTTTCATCCAGAAACTGGTGTTGGTCAAAAAATAAATTGGTAATGGTCTGTGAAGGGATATAATTTCCTACACCAATGATTTTGCTTGTCATCAAAAAATATCACTTTCTGCAATAAACTTCTTATTTGAAGAAAAAGTAAAATGATTAGATCAAATGTAACAATTTTAAAGGAGATAAGAAAGGAAAACAGATAAATAAGTTTCCCTTTCGGATGCTTTTTTTATTTGTCAGATCTAAGCAGAATCAGCAAATTCGCAGATTCTCAAATAGACAACGCGCTCTTATTATGTTATTTTTTTGCCAGTTTATCGGTGCATTTTTGAATAAACTTCTTTTTTTCTATGAGGAAAGCTTCTGTTTGTTCGTCAAAATGGTTGTGTGAAATACTTTCCAGTTCTTCGTAACGGTAAAAATCATACAACATATTTTCTTTAAGGTGTTCTAAATGAAAACGGTATTCATCCAACAAAAAATTAATTTCTTCTTTTAGTTCTTTCTGAAATTCCTTTGCAGTTTTGATTTCTTCAAAAATCTGATCAATAGACTCTTCGGTTTCTAAAAAACTGTAAACAGTGTAAACGGGAGCAAGATTTTCAAATTCTTTATTGGTTTTTAGTTGTTCCAATGATTTTATGGAAGAAAAATCAAAGGCAACATATTCGTTTAATAGAGACTGAAAGCTAATGATATGATTGATGAATTGCGAATAAAATGTCTCTGTTTCCTGATCAGAATTTTCCAACTCCCTGAAATGACGAAGCATCATAAAAGCATCGTTGTAAAAACCCACCACATCGTCAGATATTGTAGTATCTGTGTAATTTTCAGTGAATTGCGTTATGAAATCTTCTATAGTATCGTTTTGATTTTTCATTACAGAATATTTTTAAGTTTATAAAGTGAGGTGGAATTTAGTACCATCTCTTTTTATTTTTTTTGGAGCTTTCAGACTTCCGGGATTTTTTAGACGAATGCGAAGAAGACTTTTGACTGGAAGCTGAACGTCCGGCTGGTTTTTTATTTCGAAAATCCTTTTTGGCATCCGGATTGGATTCCCGCCACGGAAATGGATGGTCTTTGATGATTTTTACCTGTAAACGGATAAGTTTTTCAATATCGTGCCAATAGCTTTTTTCATCCCGTCCGACTAATGAAATCGCCACACCTTCTGAACCTGCACGCCCTGTACGACCAATACGGTGTACATAAATTTCAGGAATATTCGGAATGTCGTAATTAATCACAAAAGGTAATTGAGGAATATCGATTCCGCGAGAGGCAACATCCGTAGCCACTAATATATCAATGTTTTTATTTTTGAAATCTTCTAAAATTTTCAAGCGAATATTTTGCGATTTATCTCCATGAATGGCATCGGCTTTGTAACCTTCTTTCTGCAAAAATGCCACAACATTGTCTGCTCCCTGTTTGGTTCTCGTAAAAATCAAAACGTTTTGGAGCTCCTGTTGTTCTAAAATTAAATGAAGCAATTTTTTCTTGTCTTCCTTTTCTACCTGATATACTTTTTGATTGACATTGACAGAAGCACTTGATATTGGATCTACGGAAACGTATTCGGCATTACTTAGAAATTCGTCTGCCAATTCTCGTACGCCCAAAGGCATCGTTGCAGAAAACATAACCGTTTGACGATTTTCGGGCGACAGTTTAATGATTTTACGCACATCGTTAATAAATCCCATATCCAACATCAAATCGGCTTCATCGATAACCAATTGATGCATCCCGTCGAGATTGATGTGTTTTTGTTTGTACAAATCCAGAAAACGTCCCGGAGTAGCAACCAAAACATCGATTCCTTCTTTTAATGCATTGACCTGAGGCACCTGATTTACACCGCCGTAAATCACAAAAGTTCTTATTTGCGTGTATTTGCTCAGTGCCTCAAAGTGTTCTGCCAGCTGAATTGCCAGCTCCCGTGTTGGTGATAAAATTACAGTACGAATTTGTTTGCGTTTTTTTCCCGATCCCACAATCCGGTGAATGTAATTGATGATCGGAATGGCAAAAGCAGCTGTTTTTCCAGTTCCGGTCTGTGCGCAACCCACTAAGTCTTTTTCCTGAAGCAAAAAGGGAATCGCTTTTTCCTGGATAGGCGTGGCTTCGGAATAACCTAAATCATTGATGGCTTCGGTAACGTTATTGTTTAAATCAAATTCGTGAAACTTCATACAGAAAAATTTTCAACAAAATTACGGTAATAATTTCGTAGTTTTACCTTTTTCTAATATCTTACCATCATTAATATTTAAAGTTATGAAGAAACTAATACTTTCAGCAAGTTTAATTATTACAACATATTCCTGGGCGCAAACCACTCCTAAGGTCGATTTTACAACTGCCAGTGCTTCCATACGGTTTGATTTGTCTGAACATTTGGTTATTGGCGAAGTTACTTATCAGTTTCAGGTAAACGAAATGACCGACAGCATCAAAATCGATGCAAAAAACATGATGATTCAAGGCATAAAGCTTAACGGACAAACACCGAAATATCATTATGATCAAAAGGCAATTGCTTTTACACAAGGATTTAAAGAAGGAGCCAATTCTGTAACTATAAGCTACAAAACCAATCCGCAACAGGCTTTGTATTATGTGGGTTCGGGAACGGATCTGCAAATATGGACTCAAGGTCAGGGAAAATATACCAGTCATTGGTTGCCCAGTTTTGACGATGAAAACGAAAAAGTGATTTTCAACACCAAAATTACTTTTGAATCGGGGTATGACGTGATCAGTAACGGAACTTTAGATAGTAAAACCAATCAGGGAAAACAAACAACCTGGAGTTATAAGATGACGCAGCCGATGAGTTCCTATTTAGTGATGATGGCGATTGGGAAATACGATAAAAAAACGGAAAAATCGGCTTCGGGAATTACGATCGAAAATTATATCAGACCGGTAGATGCTTCAAAATATGCCACTACTTATCAACATACCAAACAGATTTTTGATTTTCTGGAACAAAAAACAGGCTATGCCTATCCCTGGAAAATTTACCGAAACATTCCCGTAGAAGATTTTATGTATGGCGGAATGGAAAATACCACATCGACTATTTTCAGCAGTGATTACGTAGTAGATGCTATTGGAATGAATGATCGGGATTATGTCAATGTGAATGCCCACGAAATGGCGCATCAGTGGTTTGGAAACTTAGTAACTGCCAAAACACGTAATGACCATTGGCTGCAGGAAGGTTTTGCTACATATTATGCTTTGTTAGCAGAGCGTGAATTATACGGTCCGGATCATTATTATTGGAAACTTTATGAAATGGCGGAATTGATTACTAAAGATGCACAACAACGCAAAAATACCGCTGTTTTTAGTGAAAATGCAACTACTACAACTTATTATCAAAAAGGAGCGTGGATGTTGTTTTATCTTTCTACTCAGATTGGAGAAGCTAATTTTGATAAAGTAGTCAAAAATTACTTAGAAAAATATGCCTTTAAGAATGTTTCAACAGAAGACTTTTTAAATGAAGTACGTGCAGTAGCTCCGAATTTCAATATAGACAATTATAAACAAAATTGGTTGGAAAACCGCTCGTTCAATACCAAAGACGCTTTGTTTTTAGTAGAAAATTCTCCGGTTGTAAAATCTTATCTCGGAGTATTAGAATTGCAACCAAAAGCATTTGAAACAAAGAAAGATACACTTTTAAGCTTGTTGAAAAGTCCTGCAACACCTACAGAAACCCAACGCGAAATTGTTTTCCAATTGCACAAAGTACCTTACGATGATGCAAAAGAATTTTATCAAACCGTAGCACAATCCAAAAATTTAAAAGTACGTCAGGCACTGGTACAAATCATCGAAGAAGTTCCGGAAGATTTTAAAGCAGATTATATAAAATTTATGAACGACCAATCCTACATTACCCAGGAATTGGTCTTAAAAAACCTTTGGACACAGGATGAATCCGGAAGAGCTTCATTATTAGACAAAACTTCTGACTGGAAAGGCTTTAGTGATCATAACCTTCGTATTACCTGGCTGATGCTTGCGCTGAAAACCGAAGATTATCACAATACTAAAAAACCGCATTGGTATTCGGAACTGGAAAACTTTGCATATAACAAATACAACAGTAACGTACGTACCAACGCTATCAACGCCATGTGGTTTTTAAACCAATACGACAGTAATACGCTGCCGCATTTGGTCAATGCTTTGGT
>Ga0209075_1003253_pt1 | contig 13675 bp, 11 predicted proteins | sample Stecom2011_FD_187523 | JGI IMG/M metagenome (GOLD analysis project Ga0209075, IMG submission 187523) | Agricultural soil microbial communities from Utah to study Nitrogen management - Steer compost 2011 (SPAdes) (version 2) | ecosystem: Environmental > Terrestrial > Soil > Agricultural land... | reverse complement strand
GCGGGTCGAGCTCGTCGAGACCAATCGAGCTCGTCGAGATCCCAGCGCCCCTACATCGCGAGGATGATCTTCGGGCGGATGGCGACGTCGGCGCGCAGGCAGGCCGTACCGTGGAGGAATGCGCACGCTTTTCGAGTTCCGGCAACTGACCGCCGGTCAGCTGGCCTTCGATGTGTCCCTGGCCGTCTTCTGCGTGGTCATCCGGTTGTGGGCGATCGTCGAACTGGGTCCGATGATCCTGGTGGTGTGCGTGATGGGCGCCGCGCTGGCTGTCCGACGGCTCAGCCCGTCGCTGGCGCTGGTGATCGCCTGGGCCGGCGCCGTCTTCCAGCTCCTCTCCGGACTCGAACCGGATGTCTCGAACCTGGCGATTCTCCCCGTCCTGTACGCAACGGCCGCCTACGGAACCAACCGCACGAAGTGGTCCGGGCTCGTCTCAGCCGGATTCGGGGCACTACTGGCGACCGCCTATATGGCGATCGTCCCGTTGTTCTCGTCGTTCTTCTTCGACCTGCGCATCGGCTCGCCCGACGCGATTCCGCAGTACTTCATCTACGTGTTCTTCCTCGCTGGCGCTTTCCTCGCCATGTTCGGGCTCAGCTGGACGCTCGGACTACTCGCCCGGACCCGCCGCACTGCTCGAGAGAGTCGGGCAGCCTTGCAGCTGGCCGAAGAAGAAGAGGCTCGAGCCCGCCAGCACATCATCGTCGAACAGGAGCGCAACCGTATCGCTCGCGACATGCACGACGTGGTCGCCCACTCACTGGCGGTCGTGATCGCCCAGGCAGATGGCGCGCGCTACGCCCAGGCAAGCGATCCGGAAGCGACAGGCGCAGCGTTGACCACCATCTCGACCACAGCGCGAGAGGCTCTCTCTGACGTGCGGATCCTCCTCGGTCAACTCCGCCACAGCCAAGGCGAGTCGCCCCAGCCGGTACTGGACGACCTCGACCGGCTGCTCGACCAGCTGCGCTCCGCCGGACTGACCATCGCGCGGTCAGACTCCGGAACCGCTGTCCCCCTCGGAACCAGCCAGCAACTGGCGGTGTACCGCATCGTCCAGGAGGCACTGACCAACGCCCTGCGCCACGGCGACACTGATGATGAGGTTCAGCTCACCCTGGTGTGGGGCCAGGATGGGGTGCACGTGACCGTGGCCAACGAATTGAAGGCGACCCCTGCAGCTCCGCTCAGCGCTGGCCACGGCCTGGTGGGCATGCGCGAGCGGGCGACCCTGGTAGGGGGGTGGCTGACCGCCGAACCCAGGCAGGGCCAGTTCATCGTGATGGCAAGCATCCCAGCAGAGGCGGCAGAATGAGCAGCAGGATTCGCGTCGGGCTCGTCGATGACCAGGCCCTGTTTCGTGCGGGCATCCGCATGCTCGTCTCGTCACAGCCCGACCTCGAGTTCGTCGGCGAGGGCGGTAACGGGGTTGAAGGCATCGCGATGGCGGCAGCGAGTCGTCCCGATGTCGTGCTCATGGACATCCGGATGCCCGTGATGGACGGTATCGAGTCCACTCGAGCCGTTCTGGCCGCGGCCGAAGAACGAGGCGGCAAGGTTCCGCGCATCATCGTACTCACCACGTTCGACCTGGATGAGGCGGCGACACGTGCCATCCGCAGCGGTGCCAGCGGTTTCGTGCTGAAGGACGCCGACCCCGAGTTCCTGCTCGCCGCCATCCGCACCGTCCACGCCGGCAACGCCGTGATTGCGGCATCCGCAACCCGTGAACTCTTCGAACACTTCGACCGGAGGGGAGCACGGCCAGCCGAGCCCGAGATCTTCCTGACGCTCACGGCGCGAGAGCGCGACATCTTCCTGCTCGCCGCGCGCGGCCTCAGCAACGCCGAGATCGCCACGGGGGAGTACCTCAGCGAAGCGACCGTGAAGACCCACATCAGCCGCATCCTCGGGAAGCTGGGCCTGCGCGACCGCGTCCAACTCGTGGTCTTCGCGTTCGAGCACGGTCTCACTTCCACTCCCTGACTTCGCTCCCTGATCTCCTCGAAGGGCGCAACATCATCCGCTCGATGTAGGCACACCCATCCCTGGCCCGATGTTTCGGCTAATCCCGAAAAATAGCCTTGAAGCATGTCCTTCAACCATGCAGAAGCGGGCCTTGTTGCCCGCGTATCCCACCTCACCAAGTCCTACGGAACCGGCTCGTCCCAGGTCACCGCGCTCGACGATGTCTCCATCGGCATCCGCCAGGGGGAGTTCACCGCCATCATGGGCCCCAGCGGCTCCGGCAAGTCGACCCTCATGCACATCATGGCGGGCCTCGACTCGCCCACCAGCGGCCGAGCCTGGCTAGGGGACACCGAGATCACCGAGCTCGGTGACACTGAGCTGACAGTGCTGCGCCGCCGGCGCATCGGTTTCGTCTTCCAGTCGTTCAACCTGGTGCCGACGCTCGATATCCGCGGCAACATCCACCTCCCGTTCGAACTCGACGGGCGGATGCCCAGCACCACCGAGAAAGCCTGGATTTCAGACCTGATCCAGTCGCTCGGCCTCGCCGACCGACTCGCCCACCGGCCGCACGAACTCTCCGGTGGACAGCAGCAACGCGTCGCAATCGCTCGAGCGCTGGCCGCTCGCCCTGACCTCGTGTTCGCTGACGAGCCGACCGGCAACCTGGACTCCCGCACAGGTCGCGAGGTGCTCTCGCTCCTGGCTGCCGCCAGCCGCGACTATGGCCAGAGCATCGCCATGGTCACGCATGACCCGATCGCCGCGAGCTACGCCGACCGGATCCTGTTCCTCGCTGATGGTCGTGTCGTCGAGGAACAAGGGAAGTCCAGCGCCGAAGACATCAGCCGTTACATGCTGGGAATGGAGCAGAACGCGTGAACCGCCTCAAGTTGACCGGCAGGCCTGCTGATCATCGATCCAGCCTGATCGTCACGGCGCTCAGTGCTGCCTTCGGCGTTGCGCTGGTGCAGGCCACCTCCTACATGGCGACGATGGTCACCGCCGACGATGCCGGCTCGTTCGCTTCGGTTCAGCTCATGTTGTCGATGGTGAGCGGCGTGTTCGTCGTCATCGCCGTCTACGTCGGCGCGATCGTCACGGCGAACACGTTCGCGACGATCATTGCGGGGCGTACCCGCACGATCGCCCTGATGAGGCTCATCGGGTCGACTGCGTCAGCCCAGCGTCGCGCGGTTGCTCGGGAAGGGCTGCTGATCGGGCTGGCTGGCTCGCTCCTCGGCGGCATCGTGGGCTTCCTCGTTGCGTTGGTCGCCCTCCGCATCGCAGTCCTCGCGGGAGCCGTACCCGACCTGCCGTACGCCTTTGCAGACCTGTACCTGGTCCTGCCGCTGCTGTGCGTTGTGGTCGCCACCTGGGCGTCGTCCTGGGTCGGCTCCCGGCGAGTGCTGTCAGTCACGCCCATCCAGGCAACCGGCACGGTACAGGAAGCCTCCAGGGAAGAAACCCTGAAGCGACCGTTCCGCAACGCGTTCGCTGCGATCATGTTCTACGGTGGCCTCCTGCTCCTGGCCGGAGGGGTCGCGCTCGGGCTGTTCTCGCCGTTCGGCTTCATCGTTGCGTTCCTGGGCGGAATCGTCTCGTTCACCGGCTTCGTGACCGGCGCGCACGTGTTCATGCCGCCCGTGCTCAGGGTGGTCGGAAGGCTTATGGGAAACTCCCCATCGGCTCGAATGGCCACCGAGAATGCCACGCGGTACCCCGAGCGCAGCACCCGCACGACGATAGGCATCGTCATCGGCGTGACGCTCATCACTACCTTCGCGGTTGCGTCAGAAGGCTTCCTCGCCATGTTGCTGGGTTCGCCCGAAAATCAACCGCAGGATGCTGAGGAGGTCTACGAAATCCTTTACATCATCGTGGGCGTGTTCTCTGCGCTGATCGGCTTCTCCGCGATCATTGCCGCGTTCGGCATGGTCAACAACCTCTCGCTCAGCGTGTTCCAGCGCACCAGGGAGCTGGGTCTGCTGCGCGCTCTCGGCTTCACCAGCCGTCAGGTGAGGGCCATGGTCGTGGCGGAGAGCGCCCAGATGACGGTTGCCGCTGTCGGCACTGGACTGCTGTTGGGAATCTTCTACGGGTGGGCTGGTGCGCAATCCCTGCTCGGCCAGCTGAATGAGGGGCCGGTGCTGGTGTGGCCTTCGGTGCCGTGGCCCCTGCTTGCTGCCCTCGTCGTCGCGGCCGCAGCGCTGACCTTCGGCGCGGCACAGGTGCCGGTGCGACGTGCAACCCGCATTTCCCCCGTGCTCGCCCTGTCGATCGATTGAGTGCTTCGATGGCCTCCGTGCTCGGCGAACTCGCCGGTCATCGCTCCAGCCTGGTCGTCACGTCCCTCAGTGCCGCGTTCGGCGTCGCACTGATCCAGGGAACGTCTGCCCTGGTGACGCTGGTCGCGGCCGACGACATCGGCAGCCGGGACACCGTGCAGTTGGCATTGATGCTGGTCTCCGGCGCATTCATTGCGATTGCCGTGTACGTGGGTGCGATCGTGACGGCGAATACCTTCGCCACCATCATTGCCGGGCGCACTCACACCATCGCCCTGATGCGCTTGATCGGTTCCAGCGCCGTGACTCAGCGGCGCGCTGTCGCGCGTCAAGGCCTGTTGGTGGGCCTCAGCGGTTCGCTGCTGGGAGGCGCTTTTGGTCTGCTCATGGCAACGGTTGCGCTGCGCTGGGGGGTCGCATCCGGCGGTATCCCGGACCTCGGCTATTCGGCCTTCGAGCCGGCTGTCCTGCTTCCGATCGTCATCGTCGTTCTCGCCACCTGGGCAGCCTCGTGGGTGGGCTCACGAAAGGTGCTCACAGTCACCCCGATGCAGGCAACCGGAGCTTCGACTGAGGCGAGCAGGGAAGAGACGCTCAAACGCCCGATCCGCAATACCCTCGCCGCAGTCATGTTCTTCGGTGGGCTCGTGCTGTTGGGCGTGGGCATCGCGTTGGGCCTGGTCTCGCCTCTGGGGTTCCCGGTCTCGTTCCTTGGCGGGGTCGTCTCGTTCAGCGGAGTGGTGAGCGGAGCCCATGTCATCATGCCTGCCCTGTTGCGAATAGCCGGGCGGATGCTGGGGAGCTCACCTGCAGCGCGAATGGCGGCCGAGAACGCGACCCGCTACCCGGAGCGCAGCTCCCGCACGACTATCGGCATCGTGATCGGCGTCACGCTGATCTCGACGTTCGCCGTCGCCTCGCAAGGGTATGTCGACATGGTCGTTGCCGCGCAGCAGAATGAACCGCAGGAGTTCGGCGAGATCAGCGGCATCCTGTCCATCACGGTGGGGGTCTTCTCCGCACTGATCGGGTTCTCGGCGGTCATCGCGGCGTTCGGGATGATCAACAACCTGTCGCTCAGCGTCCTCCAACGCACGCGCGAACTGGGGCTCCTGCGCGCGCTCGGTTTCTCCCGACGTCAGGTCCGCGCCATGATCGTGGCCGAGAGCGCCCAGATGACCATGGCGGCCGTCGGCCTCGGACTCGTCCTCGGTGTCACCTACGGGTGGGCAGGGGCGCAATCGCTGCTCGGGGGAATTCACGGCAGTCCGGGGCTGGTCTGGCCGTCGATCCCGGCTTTCCTCATCGTGGTCCTGGCCATAGGTGCGACGGCCTTGACCCTGGCTGCTGCGCAGGTGCCAGCAAAGCGAGCGACGTCCGTGTCGCCCGTGCGCGCGCTGGCGGTCGACTGAGGCGGGATGTCCTAGCTGTCGACCGGGCGCAGGGCCGACTCCACAACGACCACGTCGGCGCCGTAGAGTTCGTCGAAGTAGTCCTGCACTTGCCCATCGTCGTAGACGACCGTGACGAAGAGGTAGCCGTTCTCGGGGCCAGAGAACAGGGTGTCAACCGCACGAAGCTCGTCGATCTCGGCCTGGATATCCAGGAGGACAGCTTCAGGGGTCTCGCCGGCGTTGCCCGGCTCCCGGTGCGGGTCGACGACCATCATCGGGTCATACAGGGCCAGCATTATCGGGGGCTGGGTGACGGTGAGCCGCTCGCCGTCCCACGTGCCCTGCACGGCGTAGGTTCCCCACGTCGTGGATCCCGCTGACTCCTCGCCGTCGACCGCGGCCCAGTCCCAGCCGACGATTTCCGGGCCCGAGCACTGGGGCGGGTAGGACTCAGCGACGGCACCGAGGCAGAGGGACGCTGCTTCGCCTTCCAATTGCAGGACCGTGCCCTGCCCCAGCACGTCGCCGTCGGCGGCGATGGCAGCGGGCGGCACTCCGGGAGTGATCTGCAGTCCGCCGCCGACCACCGCATCGTCGGGGCCAGCAGTGCTCGCGCATCCGCTGAGGAGGAGGGCGGCTGCGCCCAGGGTGACGGCGCTCCAGAATGGGTTCGATCTCATGCGTCAACTCTGGCGACTGTTCGTCGGGCGCACCACCCAACATTTTTCGCCTCTCCGACGTCAGGGCGCGGATGTCGGCCTTCCGAACCAATTGTTGTTCTGAGTGTAATAAAGCGATTCTGACGTCCTGCCGTGCGCTACCCTCGGTACGTTCACCCGAGAACCAGCGGCCACAAGCCGCGCAAAACCCGAGAACGGAACAATGGCGACCCTCACCACCACCCCACTCACTCGCTCGCAGCGGCTGGACGCGCTGCCCTTCACCCGGGAGCACCGCAAGGTGCTTTTCGGCTCCGGCGTCGGCTGGGCCCTCGACGCCATGGACGTCGGCCTCATCTCGTTTGTTCTCGCCCAGCTGGCGGTCCAGTGGAACGCGACCAGCCTGGAACTCTCCCTGATCGCCTCATCGGGCTTCGTCGGCATGGCCATCGGCGCAGCACTCGGTGGGCTGATCGCCGATCGGCTCGGCAGGCGCAACGTCTTTGCCGTGACCCTGCTGGTCTACGGGCTCGCGACCGGCGCATCCGCCCTGGCCGGCACCGTTGCGGTGCTGATCGCCCTGCGGTTCGTCGTCGGGCTGGGGCTCGGCGCTGAACTGCCGGTGGCGTCAACCCTGGTCAGCGAGTTCTCGCCCCCGCGCATCCGCGGTCGCATCATCGTCATCCTGGAATCGTTCTGGGCAGTCGGATGGACGGCGGCGGCGGTGATCGGTTACCTGATTGTCCCGCTGTCCGCCGACGGCTGGCGCTGGGCCCTGCTGATCGGTGCCGCCCCCGCGGTCTACTCGGCCGTGGTGAGGTTCGGACTGCCGGAGTCGGTGCGCTTCCTTGAATCCCGGGGTCGCCATGCAGAAGCGGATTCCACGGTGCGCCGTTTCGAGAAGGCAGCCGGGGTTCCGGCTGTGGCCGCGTCAACCGAGCCGAGCACGGCGGGGTCGACTGCTGTTCGCAGGCAGCGGGTCGGTGAGCTGCTCTCTCCAGCAAACCGGGCTCGCACGGCTGCCCTGTGGTTGGTCTGGTTCTGCGTCAACTTCTCGTACTACGGCGCCTTCATCTGGCTGCCGACGATTCTGGTGGCATCCGGCTTCTCGTTGATCCGGTCGTTCGAGTACACGCTGATCATCACGCTCGCCCAGCTCCCCGGTTACGCCGTGTCTGCCTGGTTGATCGAGAAGTGGGGCCGGCGCCGCACCCTCGCGACATTCCTGGTCGGTTCGGCCGTTTCCGCGGTGCTGTTCGGGCTGGCTGGCGACGTGTCACAAGTGATCGGTGCCGGGATGTTGCTGTCGTTCTTCAACCTGGGCGCCTGGGGCGCCCTCTACGCGGTCACCCCAGAGCTGTACCCGACGCGGTTGCGCGCCACCGGTGCCGGATGGGCCGCGGGGGTGGGGCGCATCGCCTCGATTCTCGCGCCGTTGGCGGTGCCGTTCATCCGGGACCTCGGCGGCACGCTCACGCTGTTCGTCGTCTTCTCAGCGTTCTTCGTGTTGGCGGCTCTGGGCTCATTCTGGCTTCCAGAACGTCGAGGGGTGCCGCTGGAGGACTGACGGGTCACTTTTCGGTAGCGATCCGTCCGCGGTCCCCGGTAGACCGCGGGCGGTGCTAATCTGATTTCGTGTTCTTCGGTCTGCTCCTCCTTAGCTGCCGCGACGAGTCCTAACCCAGGCCTCACTCGTCGCGGAGTTTGACGTTGGCTGAGTAGACCAGGGCTCTAGGGCCCGGGCTGGACAAATCCAGCACAGTGGCCCATAAGGCCGGCAAAGGAGCAGCAGGATCACCATGGAAAACACGCAAAAACCATCGGCCATGCCGATTCACAAGTACCGCCCGTTCCACGAAATCTTGAACGTGGACCTGCCAGATCGAACCTGGCCATCGAAGCGGATCACCCAGGCGCCACGCTGGTGTGCCGTCGACCTCCGCGATGGAAACCAGGCACTCATCGACCCGATGAGCCCCGAGCGCAAGCGCATCATGTTCGACCTCCTGGTGCGCATGGGCTTCAAGGAGATCGAGGTCGGTTTCCCCTCCGCGAGCCAGACCGATTTCGATTTCGTCCGCAGCCTCATCGAAGAGGACCTGATTCCGGACGACGTCACCATCCAGGTGCTGACCCAGTCGCGTGAGGCACTGATCAACCGCACCTATGAGTCGCTGCGCGGCGCCAAGCGTGCAATCGTGCACCTCTACAACTCCACCAGCGTGCTGCAGCGTGACGTGGTGTTCCGCACCGACAAGCAGGGCATCATCGACATCGCGCTCACGGGTGCTCGGCTGTGCCGGGCGGCAGAGGCACTGATTCCCGAGACCGAGATCTTCTACGAGTACTCGCCCGAAAGCTACACGGGCACGGAACTCGAGTTCGCGCTGGACATCTGCAACCAGGTGGTCGAAGTGTTCGAGGCGACCCCTGAGCGCAAGGTCATCATCAACCTGCCAGCCACGGTGGAGATGGCGACCCCGAACGTCTACGCGGACTCCATCGAATGGATGTCACGCAACCTCGCCAACCGCGAGAACGTGATCCTCAGCCTGCACCCGCACAACGATCGCGGTACCGCGGTTGCTGCGGCAGAGCTCGGCTACATGGCCGGCGCCGACCGCATCGAAGGGTGCTTGTTCGGCAACGGCGAGCGCACCGGCAACGTCGACCTGATCGCGCTCGGCATCAACCTGTTCACGCAGGGAATCGACCCGCAGCTCGACTTCAGCGACCTGGACGAGATCAAGCGCACAGCAGAACACTGCAACCAGTTGCGCGTGCCGGAGCGCAGCCCCTGGGCTGGCGACCTCGTCTACACCGCGTTCAGCGGCTCGCACCAGGATGCGATCAAGAAGGGCTTCGAGGCGATGGCCGCTGAGGCGGAGCGTCGCGGAGTCACGGTCGATGAGTTGGAGTGGGCTGTTCCCTACCTGCCGGTGGACCCGAAGGACCTGGGGCGCAGCTACGAGGCGGTCATCCGGGTCAACTCGCAGTCTGGCAAGGGCGGGGTTGCATACCTGTTGAAGTCCGACCACTCTCTCGACCTCCCACGCAAGCTGCAGATCGAGTTCAGCGGAGTCGTGCAGGCCAAGACCGAAGCAGACGGTGGCGAGGTCACCAGCGACGAGATCTGGAAGATCTTCAACGACGAGTACCTTCCCGCGACCGATGCCGGCCAGAAGTGGGGTCGCTACGAGCTGCTCCGCACGCAGACCTCGAGCAATCTCTCGGGCTCCGTCAAGCTGCACGCCGACCTGCGGGTAGGCGATGACGAAATCTCGGTCGAAGCATCCGGCAATGGACCGGTGGACGCGTTCCTCCAGGTGCTCGCTGGCCAGGGCCTCGATGTGAAGCTCTTCGACTACGTCGAGCACGCCATCGGCAGCGGAGGCGACGCCTTCGCTGCTGCGTACGTCGAACTTGGCGTGGGCGGCCGGACCCTGTGGGGTGTAGGTATCGACCCGGATATCGCGACGGCGTCGCTAAAGGCTGTCGTTTCGGCGGTGAACCGGGCCATTCGCTTGAACGCGGCAGACTCGGCAGGACGGGTGCTCGAGGCGGTCTGACGCGGCCAGCCTTCAGGTCTGCACGCCTGCAGCTGAGGGATACTGGAGGGGTGCCCCTCTACCGTGATGAAGTGGTCGTGCTTCGAACCCACAAGCTGGGCGAAGCCGACCGCATCGTCACCATGCTCTCGCGTCAGCACGGCAAGATTCGCGCAGTGGCGAAGGGCGTGCGGAGGACGGCGTCCAAGTTCGGGTCACGCCTGGAGCCGTTCATGGTCGCCGACGCCCAGTTCTATGAGGGACGGAGCCTCGACATCATCACTCAGGCTGAGTCGATCGGTTCGTACGGTGCTGCCATCACCGCCGACTACGGAAGCTACACAGCGGCGAGTGCCATGGTGGAGACGGCCGACAAGCTGACGGAAGACGATGGCGGTCTGCAGCAATACCTCCTGCTGGTGGGAGCACTGCGCTCGCTGGCGAGGCGCGAGCACGGTGCCAGCCTCACCCTGGACTCTTTCCTGTTGCGTTCGCTGGCGATAGCGGGCTGGTCGCCGAGCTTCCACGACTGCGCCATGACAGGGGCGCCGGGGCCGCACACGGCTTTCGTGGTGCAGCTGGGCGGTGTCGTGGCCGACGAAGTGGCGCCGCCGGGAGCTCCGCGGCTCGACAGCGCCACGCTCGGCCTGCTGTCGGCGCTCCTCACCGGGGACTGGCCGACGGCGAAAGCGGCAGACGAGCGCACTCGCTCCCAGGCCAGTGGCATCGTCGCCGCCTATGCCCAATTCCACCTCGAACGGAAGCTGCGGTCGCTCGAACACGTTGACCGCACCGATTCGCCGGGTGGGCTCGTCGAAGGGCACCACGCATGACCCCAGCCCCCAAGACGCACCGCGACGCCGTCGACTTCAAGCCCATCGACTGGACCGGGCTCTACCCGCCGCAGCTGCCGGCATCCGCTGTTCCGGAGCATGTCGCCATCGTCATGGATGGCAATGGGCGGTGGGCCAACGGTCGCGGCCTCACCCGGGTCGAGGGGCACAAGGCGGGGGAGGCGGCACTGCTCGACGTGGTCGCGGGTGCCATCCAACTGGGAATCAAGCACCTGAGCGTCTACGCGTTCTCCACCGAGAACTGGAAGCGCTCGCCCGATGAGGTTCGATTCCTGATGGGGTTCAACCGTGACGTCCTGCACCGCAGGCGGGACCAGCTGAACGACTGGGGGGTGCGCGTGCGGTGGGCTGGACGCAAACCGCGGCTGTGGTCATCGGTCATCAAGGAGCTGCAGTTCGCCGAACGGCTCACCGAGGGCAACAGCGTTCTCACCCTCACCATGTGCGTCAACTATGGCGGACGCACCGAGATCACGGATGCCGTTCGATCACTTGCCGAGGACGTCGAGGCCGGACGCATGAAGGCTTCCGGGATCACCGAGAAGGCCATTCAGCGGCGCTTATATGCTCCCGAGCTTCCCGATGTCGACTTATTCGTGCGCAGCTCGGGGGAGCAGCGCACCAGCAACTTCATGCTCTGGCAGAGCGCCTACGCGGAGATGGTCTTCCTGGACACCCTGTGGCCGGATTTCTCGCGCACCGACCTGTGGCATGCGGCAGAACTGTACGCGTCGCGGAGTCGCCGCTTCGGCGCTGCTGTGGACAAGCCCCAGTCCTAGCTGGTCGAGCGCGGTGAGATGCGCGTTTTTCCGACCAGCCGCAAGGTGGCAAGCTGGGAACCATGACTACGTCGTCAGCCCCTGTCGCTGCCCCTTCGCCCGCCTTACAGGAAGCGATCGCCCAGTTCGATGCCGAATCCGTCCGCGGCTACCTGGGAGCGGCCTCGATCGGGATCCCCACCCGCGACACGGTGCAGGCGCAGCTCGCCGACATCGAGGCCTGGCGAACCGCGAAGCTCAGCCCGGCACACTACGACAGTGTCATCGACCGCACGCGTTCTCACTACGCAGCCCTGGTCGGGGTGTCGCCGGAGCGGGTTGCGATGGGTTCCCAGACCTCCGTCATGGTGAGCCTGTTCTGCGCGGCTGCGCCCTCCGGTGCCGAGGTGTTGTGCGTCGATGGCGATTTCAGTTCGGTGGTGTTTCCGTTCCTGCAGCGTGCAGACCTGCGCGTTCGGTCGGTGCCGCTGGCCGACCTAGCGACCGAGATCACCGAGCAGACGTGGCTGGTGGCATTCTCGTTCGCGCAGTCAGCCACTGGCGAGATTGCCGACGTCGACGCCATCCGGGAAGCCGCAGCCAGAACCGGTGCCTTCACCCTGTGCGACACCACCCAGGCGGCTGGCGTGCACCCGATCGACGCATCGATCTTCGACGCCACCGTATGTCACGCCTACAAGTGGTTGTGCTCGCCCCGGGGTGTCGCATTCCTGACGGTGAACGAACGACTCGGCGGGCAACTGACGCCGACGCAGGCCGGCTGGTATGCGGGCGATTCGGTGTGGGACTCCTGCTACGGACCGGACATGCAGCTGGCATCGTCGGCGCGCCGCTTCGACGTGTCGCCGGCCTGGCCAGCCTGGATCGGCGCCGAGCCGGCCATCCGGATGTTCGCGTCACTGGATATCGCCGAGGTCTGGGAGAGGACATCCGCCCTGGGTGCCTCACTGTGCGCTGCTCTAGGCATTCCCGAGCAGCGGCAGGCGATCGTCACCTGGGCAGACCCTGACGGAAGCGACCTCACGCGGCTGACGGATGCCGGACTCACCGTCTCTGGTCGGGCCGGCCGGCTGCGTGCCGCCTTCCACCTGTGGAACGACGAAAGCGATGTGGCAGCCGTCGTGGCCGCGCTCGGCCGATAGTTCGTCTGCGCTCTCCGACAAGTAGGCTGGTGTTTCTCACCGCGACCGCGCATCCAGCACGGTCAGAACTTTGGAGTTTTCTTGGCCAACGCCTCATCCCTCGACCCGATCATCAACCTCGCCAAGCGCCGCGGCTTCGTCTTCCAGGCGGGTGACATCTACGGCGGATCACGGTCCGCCTGGGACTATGGCCCCCTCGGTGTCGCGCTGAAGGAGAACATCAAGAAGCAGTGGTGGCAGTTCATGGTGAACGGTCGCGACAACGTCGTCGGCCTGGATTCCTCGGTGATCCTGCCCCGGAAGGTGTGGGAGGCATCCGGCCACGTCGAGGTGTTCAGCGACCCGCTCGTCGAGTGCCTCAGCTGCCACAAGCGTTTTCGCGCCGACCACCTCGAAGAAGAGTTTGAAGAGAAGAAGGGCCGCGCCCCGGAGGGCGGCCTGGCCGAGATCGCCTGCTCGAACTGCGGCACCCGCGGCCAGTGGACCGAGCCGAAGGAGTTCTCGGGCCTGCTCAAGACGTTCCTGGGACCGGTCGACAACGAAGCGGGCATGCACTACCTGCGGCCGGAGACCGCGCAGGGAATCTTCGTCAACTTCGCCAATGTGCTCGGTGTCTCTCGCCTGAAGCCGCCGTTCGGCATCGGCCAGATGGGAAAGAGCTTCCGCAACGAGATCACGCCCGGAAACTTCATCTTCCGCACTCGCGAGTTCGAGCAGATGGAGATGGAGTTCTTCGTCGAGCCCGGAACGGACGAGGAGTGGCACCAGTACTGGATCGACCAGCGGATGGAGTGGTACACCGACCTCGGTATCAACCCCGATAACCTGCGCCTATTCGAGCACCCGCAGGAGAAGCTCTCCCACTACTCCAAGCGCACGGTCGACATCGAGTACCGCTTCGGTTTCCAGGGGAGTGAGTTCGGCGAGCTCGAGGGCATCGCCAACCGCACCGACTTCGACCTGTCGACGCACTCGAAGGCATCCGGCGTGGACCTCTCGTACTTCGACCAGGCCAAGAACGAGCGCTGGACCCCCTA
>Ga0209075_1003252_pt1 | contig 13676 bp, 9 predicted proteins | sample Stecom2011_FD_187523 | JGI IMG/M metagenome (GOLD analysis project Ga0209075, IMG submission 187523) | Agricultural soil microbial communities from Utah to study Nitrogen management - Steer compost 2011 (SPAdes) (version 2) | ecosystem: Environmental > Terrestrial > Soil > Agricultural land... | reverse complement strand
GGACCAAATGATGGAATAAAAATTGCAGCTCAATTATGGTCTTTTCGAAACAGCAGTTTCTATAACTTTAAAAGAAAGGGTCATTATGGTTCGAATTGCAATTAACGGTTTAGGAAGAATTGGAAGGGCTGTTCTCAAGATAGCCATGGATTCACCGGATATTGAAATCGCTGCAATAAACGATCTTCTGGCAGCAGAGAATCTTGCCTATCTTCTCAAATTTGATACTGTTTACGGAAGATACCAAAAAGAGGTAATGTCACATGGAGACATGTTGAAAGTAGGGGATCGGGAAATCCGGATGTTTAACAGTAAGGACCCATCAGAACTTCCGTGGAAAGACATGAATATCGACATTGCGCTTGAATGTACAGGTCACTTTACCAGTAAAGAAGGGCTTGAAAAACATCTAAAAGCTGGTTCCAGGTATGCCATACTTTCTGCACCGCCAAAGGACGGGGCGATGAGATACATTGTACCAGGTGTAAATCATGCTGAAAAGGGAGATACGATGTTTTCAACCACCAGTTGTACAACAAACTGTATCGCTCCGGTTGTTGAAATATTGAATCGCAGAGCAGGTGTCGAAAAAGCTGTTATGACAACTGTACATGCGTACACGTCTACACAGAGTATAGTGGACAGTCCTGCAAAAAAACTGAGACGCGGGAGAGCTGCAGCAGTTAACCTCGTTCCATCAACAACAGGAGCTGCAACAGCTACGACAAAAGTTGTAACAGAGCTTGAGGGGCTTTTTGATGGAGTTGCTATTCGGGTTCCAATTCCTGTTGGTTCAATATCAGATATGGTTTTTTTGACAAAAAAAATGACAGGTGTTGATGAGATAAACGGAATGTTCAAAGAAGAGTGCCAGAGTGACAGATACAGGGATATCCTTGGGGTATCTGAAGAGGAGATTGTTTCGTCTGATATTATCCAGGATTCACGGGCTTCAATAGTTGATCTTACCATGACTAAAGTTGTTGGAGGAAATCTGGTTAAGATCATGAGCTGGTATGACAATGAATGGGGTTATGCGGCTCAGATGATAAAAGAGGTTAACCGGATGTCAAATCTGTTCGGGTAGTTTTAATGTCAAATAATAAACCCCGGTGTAGCTGAATGGGTTTGCTAAGCGCGCAAACCTTAAAAACATATTGTTGAATCAGGTGTACAAGTCCCGACTTTGCTGACAAAGTCGGGACTTGATTATTGTAGCTTTATTCCGCAACAGGCTGTGGATGTTTCTGTTCAATATCATGTGATTTTATGCTGTTGTCCTGTTTGTTTTCACTGTATTTTGCAAAAAATTCAATTGCAAAAACTATTACGCATCCGCTTATTATTAAAACAGCAGGGAGAAACGTTTCGTTTTGAAGAGATTGGTTCTGAAACACCTCTTGCCAGGGCCACAATCGTCTGATAGATCCAGCCATCAGTCCCAGCATCATGCTCATCGTTATGTCCGGAAACTTTTTAATCATAAAGTTGATTATCCGTGAAGAACACATAATGCCGCAAACACAGCCGACTCCAAATACCGATAAAATCAGCAGGTGCGGATTGTTCAGACTGCTTTCAAAAGGAGCTTTCACAGCACTTAATATGTAGTTGTATTTTCCAAGGAGAAGCAAAATGAAAGCACCGCTTATTCCGGGCAGAATCATGGCAGTAATAGCGACAAACCCGCTCAGGAACACAACCGCAAGAGTGTGAGGTGTTTCAAAAGGGATTATTGAGACCAGTAAATACCCTGCTGCAGCACTTAATAAAAAAGAGATAATTCCGCTCAAACGCCACTTGATACGTTTTGCAATACAGACTGATGATCCAAGAACCATACCGAAAAACAGCCCGTAAATCCGTGAGGGTTGGTTTTCGATCATTGAAGTAATTATCCCGGCCAGACAGATAATTCCGGTACCAATACCAGCCAGAAGTGTAAAAAGAAATTTCAGGTCAATCTGTTCAAACGCTTTTTTAAATTTTCCGGAAAAGAAAAGGCTCAGAAAACGTTTATCAAAAGAACTTATTGTAGAGATTAGTTTTTGATAGATACCGGTCATCAATGCCATGGTTCCTCCGGAGACACCGGGTACAGTATCTGCAGCACCCATGAGTATCCCCTTGAGAAAGAGTATCATTGTTCCCTGAAGCCTGGTTTTGAAATTCATTTATCAGTTATGCCTTTCGTTATTGATCAAGGTATCTAAAACAGAGTACCGGGTCACCCTTAAACATTCTTTTTTCTCCACATTGTTACCACCGGGAGAATTGATGAAATATACAAAGGTATAGAATGTCTGAATAAGGTAAAATAATATCAAGCATGGTTTTTATCCATGGTAGCAAGGTCTCCATTATATGTATAAAGCATTCGGGTTCTCAATATTACAGTTTTAAGGTATTGATATTGTGATTTATATCACACATGATGAATTTTCATTTTTTCTTGATTTTTATGTTTTGAAAACTCTATCGTTTTGATTTTCTACAGCTCTTAAAGTTAATGTAGATGTAAGCCGGTCTGATCAAAAAGAAAGACTCATTCTGAAAGCGAAACCGATTTTGTCGATATCACCGGAACGAAGGTAAGCCGGATCTGAGCCGGTATTCAGATAGAATGTCAGATTTTGCCACTCTTTTTGTATAGCAATGATCCACGCTAAATCGGAAAGGTCGTTTAAACGGTCTTTTGTGTACTCAAACTCCAGTCTCAGTTGATCCAGTATTTTACCTGAAGGAAATTCCGTTCCAAACATTATCCAGGAGTTATCTCTTATGTCTGTGAGGCTGGTTATCCCATATTCAAGGAATATTTCAAGATCACTGATTATCTGATATGCACCGGAAATAATCAAACGGTGATCTCTTTCAGTGCCGTTTTCAGAAAGTGCTTTCAGATTAATTCCGGTATTGATTTCCAGTGGATCGAAAAAGTTTGCAGATATCAAAAACATTGCATACAGGTTTTCAAAATTTGATTCCTGGGGTAACAGGGCGAGTGAAAAGTTTGTATTTGAAAGAAATGGTAATGATAATTTCATCCTTAACCCGTCAAGTACTGTATAATCAGTAGAAATGGAACCATTTCCGTACCTGTCTGCACCGAAGAGATATCGTCCGAAATACACTCCGGGGGTATACTTTTCGTACCATCTTCCTGCGCTTAGATTAACAGACTGCAGCTTTACATTGAAAAACGCCTGCCTAAGCCAGACTGCAGCTGTGTCCATCTCAAAATTGGTCTGGAATCTAAGATGAACCATAGCTGAAAAGGTATTGTTGTTATTTTCTTTAAAGAATCTGGTTTCGCCACGGATAAATGCGTTATCAATATTGGTTCTTGTTGAATCTGTGGCATTTTTTCTGATCTCAACAGTTACGGAGTTTTTAATTTGAAGGTCGGAAGAATACAATAACCCATACAAGATGAAAAATAAACAAAAAGTGGTTAAATGTTTCATCCGGTACGCCTTGGTTACAGGAATAAAAACTGCAGATCAGGATTGGGTAATTTGAGGAGCAAGTGAAGTGCCGGATAAATGGATATTAAAGAGTCCGGGTCGGTAAGCAGTTCCAGACAACAATTCTTTGTAGTTTTGGATCATCATGTCCGCCAAGCGCGCACGCCCCCCGCGATAAACAATAAAAATTCGAAATAAGAAATCCTAAATTCGAAACAAAACGATCAGGAAAACTCGAAATCCTAAATTCGAAATAAAACCAAAGGAAAAATGAAAAAAAATCAGAACCAATAGGAAAAAAATTACAAAAAATCGGAAACAACAAGATAGAAACTACAAACTTTCAATTTTTACTGAATTGAACAATCAAGAATAAAATGCTTCGGAATCCTGGTTTATGAAATTGAATTTTGAAGTATTGGAATTTGTTTGTGATTTGATTTCTTATTGAAATTTGGATTTTATTCTTTGACCTCTTTCCCCCGTCCCTCTTTTCTGAACTTTTATTCATCGGTAATTTCTGATCCAATTAGTAAAGATACCTGAAAATTATTTTAAAACTTCACGTCGAAGATTCTGGAAATCATCAAAACCGGCTTTGAGGCTGAGCCGGATATTAAGATATGCGGAGAGAGACATTGCTGTAAAAATGGAAATCATAATTGCTATTTGATATTTGATCGCAACTACCGGAAACGAACCGCCCAGTATCTGTCCGGTCATCATGCCCGGAAGAGAAACTATGCCTATTGTTGCCATTGTTGCTACATGCGGAGAACTGGCAGCTTTGAGTGCAGCTTTAAAATATGGACGAACTGCCTCATTTAGCCGTGCTCCCATAAAAAGATATGTTGAAAACTCTTTCTCGTTTTTATGAATGGAATAATAAAAACGCTCGAGTGCCATTACATTACCTTTAAGACAGTTGCCAAGAATCATTCCGGCTATGGGAATAAGATACCGGGCATCATAGAGCGGATCAGGTTGTATTACAATGAATACAAATACTGCAACTACAACACCTGTACCAACAGCGACTCCGATAAAAGCGGGGATAAAGAAATAACGGAGTTTCAACCCTGCACTGCCGATAATATTAACATTTGCTACCAGGAGCATTACAACAAGCCATGTTATATTCAGTAAAAGGCTGTTAAGTTCGAACAGAACTCCAAGATACAGACCGACAAGCGTAAGCTGAATAGTCATGCGTACCAAGGCTATAACAGTAGTTTTAATAAGATCTACCCCGGTATTAAAAAAAATGATAAACGGGATAGCCATCAGCGCATAAATAATTATCAGGCCCGAATATGACAGGTCAATTGTTTCCATTAATGTTGTCCTTACATTTTTACTTTTGTACGGTCATCAGTGTCGTCAATAATTTGCCCATTGTCAATTTTAATGAACCGGCTGGCTATATTGAACCATCTTGGGTCATGTGATACAGACAATACTGTAAACTCTTTATTTTGGAAAACTGAAACGATAAGTTCTGCGCTTTGGGAGTCGAGTGCAGAAGTAGCCTCATCAATGCAGAAAACATTTTTATTTAATAGTAGTGCCCTTGCAATCGCGATTCTCTGTTTCTCACCTCCACTGATACCCGAAACACTGGAATCAAGAAGAGATTGAGAGAGTCCTGCCTTTTCAAGACTTTCAATAAGAGCATTTTTGTCTGGCTTGTTTGGGTAATTTGCCCTGAAATTGAAAGGAAACAGTAGAACGTTTTCAACCGTTCCTTCTCCAAGAACCGGTTCCTGTCCGATAAAGGCAATAGAGGTGCGGATTTTATGTATCGATTCCCTGTTCAGTAAAATCCCGTTATATTTCACTACTCCTTCAAGCGGATTGTGGCCGCCAAGAAGAGTAGTAAGGATAGTGGTTTTTCCGCTGCCGGATTTTCCGTAAAGGACAACTTTCTCACCTTTTGATACAGAGAAAGTGACTTTTTTGAGAATAGTGTTCTGTTGTTCTTTTACCGTTACATTCTGAAATTCTATCAGTGCAGCCATATATGTCGAAAGAGACCTTCTATTCAATATTTAAATAAAAAACAATATACCTGGTTGCGGAAACTGAATCAATTGTGAATTATGAATGGTGAATGGAATAAAATTAAACTGAGGAATCATTTTTGTAAGCCCAAATTAATGATTCGAGTCACAATAGCGGCATTTGTGCAAATATTGCAGTGATACAGCTATTTTTTTCCTTCTTAAAGTGCCGTTTTTTCTGATTTGTTTACAATAAAACCCGAAAAACAAGCAGATTAAATATTTCAGAAAGATTATCTGGTAAGGCATGCGCCCTTTATTACTGCTGCGGCTTACGGTATAATACGTCAGAATGCGGGCAGTGTTGCCTTCAAAACCAGATACCAAATCCTTTGTTTACATAACAATTTCAACGTTATACAGGCTGAATGGAGTTCATATCTTAAAAGCTATTATTCAGCAGTTATCATTTTACCGGTATCACTTTTTTCCGTAAAGCAGAACCTCACTTTTTGTTTCTACTGCAATAGAAAGGCCGCATGGAAGTGGCTCAGAAAGAAGCTCTGACGCATGCTGCCCCCCGGTTATAGACTGGGCTTTATTACAATTTTCCTGAATAATCCTAAAAGTGCATCAGTCATCAACAGGAACTTTTCTTGTATCTTGTCCTGATATATGTTTACAGTAATTTGAAAGAGGTTGTAAATGGAAATCAGGACGAATGAGGGTCATTTATGATACTTCTTGTTAAAGAAATAGAATCTGGCCGAATTTCTCAAGCTGAAGCATGTTGAGTCTAATTCAGAAGATCCTGAAAGTACCTCAATTCTTTCAGAAGCATTCCTGATGAAGATCTGTGGAGGGGTATAGAGTATATTCCCTGACTACAGGTCTCTGTATTATCCTTGTCAATTGTCGTTCTGTGTCATAGAGGTATTGGTGGAGTAGACTATTGTCATTAAAAAACACTTTTCAATAAGGCCGTTTTGATTATAGAATATGCTGTTTGAGCATGATCACGATAAATAATGGACTGTTATGATCTTTATATTGGAGATATTCTGCGCCTTTTTGATCTCAATGAGCTTCATTTTCATTTCAATTCAGCTCAGAGCGAAATTTGATCGCAGTTTTCTGATATTCGGAATAGCCAACCTTTTAATATGTTCCTTTTGTGCTATAGACATCTGGGTTCAGCCACATGCCGGAACTCTTCACTGGACTCGGTTTCAGCACGTACTTGCATCCTTTTTTCCTCCTTTTCTGGTGTGGCATATTATGATGATCACTAGAAAGGAAAAGCTGGAAAGCATAAAAGTGCTGTTTCTGATAAGTTTGATTTTTGCAGTACTGTTCTTTGATGATATCATGCTGAAACCATCAGATGCAGAGGTAATCAGCACAACTTTTTACAATGTGACATTTGCACCTTACATAATCGGAGCCATGGTTGCATTGATTATAATGATTGCGACCAATTTAAAATATGCTTATGGTTTCGAAAAACGATTACTACGATATCATCTGTTTGGTCTTATGATTCTTTGTCTTGGCGGGATGCTCGATATGGTTGCGTTATTTGTCGGAAAAAGAGTTCTTTGGTTTATGCCAAGTTTCACTATTCTTGGAACACTCGGATTCAGTTTTATTATAACTTTAATATTTACTGAAAAGTTGGCGACGATTGTTCGGGAGCGCGAGATAACGTTCAAAAAGCTCCGTGAAGCTTATAGAGAACTGGAAGAGGTCCAGGCATTAAAGGAACTGGGGCAGTCTACTGCCATTATCAATCATGAGATAAGAAACTATGCGACGGCAATTTCGGGGTACTCTGAGATGCTTGGTATGAACGTATCTCTTGACGACCAATCTAAGAAACTGGTTGGAAGAATCGGCGAGTGCATTACGCGCATGACCTCGTTCAGTAAAGAGATTCTGGAATTCTCAAAATCCAAAATATTAAAAGATAAGGTTTCGTTAAATCTCTGTAATCTCATTCATACCTGTATTGAGACGCATTTTTCCGACCTTAAGCGCAGTTTTATTTTAGGCAAAGAATTTTATTCCGATATTGCCATCAGCGTCAGTGGAGAATGGAGTAAACTGGAACAGGTCTTTTTAAATATATTCAAGAACGCCTTTGAAGCCGGGGCCAGTTGGATCTCGGTGAAGATTTCTCAAAGAGATTCCGTTCTACTCTGCATTGTTGAGGACGACGGGATCGGATGTACGGGGGAACAGCTTGGGAACATTTTTAAGTCGTTTTACACAACCAAAAAAGAGACTGGTGGAACAGGCCTGGGGATGTGCGTTGTCCGATCGATCATCGAAGTGCATGGGGGGCATATCAGTGCGTATACCAAAAACAGTCTTGGTAATAAGCAGCATGGGCTTTCGCTTCATATAACCTTTCCCAGATACAGATCTGAAGTACTTGATACCGAGCGGAAACAGAATATCATTCTTATTAAAGAGGGGTTAGGAAATCTCGCTGCTCTGATCAGAGTTTTTCAGAATGTCATGGTAAATCCTCACATCTTTCAGAGCATGTCGGAAATCGATCAGCGGACGTATGATCTCAAAAGAATGACTGTTTTAGCTGCACCATGCAGCATCGGCCAGTTCAGGAAAAAATATGGCACTATGTGCAAAGTACTTGCTCTTGTCAGGGGTGACGGGAACTCTATGTTTATTGTTGATGAGAGTGGAAATGAGTACCCGTCACTTTTTTGTGAAGATTATCTGCTCAATCTGATCGCTACTGGTTCTCCCGGGAGGTAGTATCCTCTTGAGCAATATCCGCTTAAATTTATGTTTCATTTCTACCGATCACACGAAATAAAACAAGGCTAACCCTATTGGTGAGAGCATGAGATGTGAATCTACCAGCAGTTCGATACTGGTTTTTGATATGGGAAGAACTTTAAAATACTGTGGAATCATTGTCAGACCTGCCCATCCCATACAGAAACATGAGAAGAGTGTGAGCTGGAATGATATCACTTTTTGAAATCCTAACAGCGAAATAATAATGATACTTGACATGCTCACAATCGAGAGAAGACGAAACGTAACATCAGGACCAAAAAGAACTGGCAGGGTATAAACTTTTCTGATACGGTCTCCTTCAATATCCTTTACATCAGAAGTGACAGTGCTACAGAATGTACTGACGAAAAATGTGGCAAAAACGACCAGAATGTCATATCTGAAGAAATTGTTGTTCGTTGTGATTGCGGCTAACAATAGAGATGCCCCTGCCCAGATTGCGCTCACAACGATTGTTTTGAGCAGTGGTATATCCTTAAGGCTGATCCAGATTATTTTTTTTTCTGAAAGAACCGGCAGAATCTTTACTGAATATGCTACTCCAATAAACGCAATCGCTGCAAACAGCAGGGCTGAATCAAAAAATTGCAGAATGACTAATACTACAACAGGCCCGAATAGAGTTATTCCTGCCAGCGCAATCCAGAAATAGGTACGACCAGTAGTTCCGTTGAAAAAAAGCCATCGTGGCAGGTTGTTGAATTTATCTTCCTTGTCTACTATTCGGTTCAACAGGTATATGCCTGCTGTTACAATGAAAAAAAGCGAAACTATGATCCAGTCTGGTTTACTCTTAAGGTAAAATTTTGCCCCAAGAAGCTGAACTGCAGCAGCTCCGCCCAAATAGATAATCGGAAGAATGGCATTGAAGACGACACTGTTTCTGGAAACCACAAGACCTCCCGTGTTATGATGGTGATTAGAGATCCATGAAATCCAGAGGTGAAAAGAATATTCTGTCCCTCTGGTAGTAGATTTACTCCGGGGCTCGAGCGTGAAAGCAGATCTTAGAAGATTATGGTATTCTTACAGGTGAAATGTCAAATACATTTTCGGGACGTATATGACTTTTGGCAAAGCAGATGCGAAGGCAAAATGTGCCGAAGGTCAGGGAATGAAGCGGCGCGCAGCATATATTTTAGTAATTTCTGATTCTTGTTAGCAAGGTTTTTCATAAACCAACAAACATCTCCAAAACAGGAGCCTTTTTAACTGATAATATTAAAAATACTATTTGTTAATTGCTTTATGTCCTTAATGGTAATTTCAGGTATAGCTGTTATCATTTTGCAATTGTATTCTTTTTGTTGCCTGCAAAAAGAATGAAATTAATTATTATTATGGGTTAATTGCTCAAGTGGTTGGTTTAGGGTTTAAAAAAATGCCCAGCTCTGGTTTGTTTTTTAAGTGCCTGCTAACATCGGAGACATCCTGTTCGATTTTCAATTGCACAAACCAGGATTACGAGATATTATATTCTTATTTGTTCCAAGAAACGATCTTGCATGTTTGCATGTTTTTATCTGATTTATTCTTATTATATTCCGATTGTTTGTAATTTCTATCTTATTATTTCTGATTTCACTGTAAACCTGAAACTTTAAGTGGTTTTCACACGCCCACGATATCACTTTATAAATGTATTTTGGTTCTGTTTCGTATTTCGATATTGATATTTCGAATTTTTAACAGGTACTGCGTGGAGTGTATGCGCTTGGCGTATATGATGGTACATCTTAACATCAAAAGAGCGTATGCCTTACCATATATTAACAATTCAAAAAAGAATTAATTGGCAGCGGTAATAATTGTAAGGCTCAGGCAAAGCAAATAAAGTGAACATTTTCCAGGATTTTGTTGTATTATAATAATTGAACAGAAAACCAATTTCTTACTCATGAATGTGAACTGCAGATGCATAAACGATTAACACTTATTGTTCTGTGCACCACATTTTCTCTCTGGAGCACGGTTACAGATATTACTCATGCTGACTGGTTTGTTTCTCCTTCGGGTAGTGCTGATGCTTCCGGGAGAGAAGGTGATCCAATTGATTTAGGTACTGCTTTGAGTTCTTCTGGTCCGGTTAAACCCGGTGAACTGGTACTGCTCAAAGAAGGCATATATGAGGGAAGATTTGTAAGCACTGTTTCAGGAACTGCCGACTCACCCGTACTGTTTTGGGCAGAACCGGGAACGCGGGTTACGATTGATGGTAAAGAGGGGAGTGGAAACCAGGCTCTTCATATAAAAGGTGAATGGGTACAATTCTGGAATCTTGAGATAACAAACACCTCTCAATCCAGAACGGATATGGTCGAAGGAGTGCGGTTTGATGCACCAAACTCAAAGTTGATAAACTCTGTAATCCACAATAATCTTCAGGGAATAGGGTTCTGGAGCCCGGCAATAAACAGTGAACTGTATGGAAACATCATTTTCAACAATGGCACAGAGGGTGAAACACGGGGCCATGGTCATGCCATATACACCCAAAATCAAACAGGAACAAAACAGATTAGAAACAATATCATCTTCTTTGGATATGGTTTTGGAATTCACACCTACACTGAAAACGGATATATTCAGGGGTATAATTTTGAAAGAAACGTCTGGTTCCGTGCTGGTGCATCGGTTAATGGCTCTTCCACTGTTGGCCAATCTGACGGACTCCTGATTGGTGGGTTGCAACCAGTTGATAGAGTGATTGTTAAAGAAAACTATTCCTGGGTACCCGTTCCCAATGCCAGAAGTGTTCGCTTTGGATGGGGTGGATCAGTCGAAAATGAGTTCATTGAAGTACAGGATAATTATTTTGCCGGAAATGTGGTGACTCAGGGACTCTGGAAAAATGCCATGGTAGAGGGAAACCATTTCTTTGGTGCTGAAATCGGACCGGATCCTGAGGAATTCCCCAATAATGTTTTTTCAAATCAGCTTCCAACCTGTACAAAAACTGTTTTTAATTCAAACAGGTATGATCCCCGCAGAATAGATTTAATCATATACAATTGGGACAATGATGATTTCGTACCGGTTAATTTCGAAACAATGATTACATCAGGTACTGATTTCACGGTTCACAGCGTGTTTGATATTTGGGGTGAACCTGTTTTAGAGGGTAAGTATCAGGGGGGATCATTGCACCTGCCCATGGGATCGAAACTGCCGCCACAGCCCAGTGGATTTCCTGATGCAATTGTGGGTGATGATATTCCAGGTAAGTGTTTTGAAATATTCGTAGTGCGATCAGGAGATGATTCAACCTCATCTGTAAAAAATAAACTCACTGCAAATTGTAACAATTCCACCTTTACTGTAAAGTTAGTCAGAAATACTACCCTTAAAATTACCAATCTGGGATCACCGGTAACAGGAAATGCAGAACTTACAATTTACTCCCTGTCAGGAAGAATTGCTGCCCGGCACAGAATAGGCAACCTGCCTGTTGCCACAAGCCATGAATATCAGATTCCTGCAACTATCCAAAGTGGAATGTACATCTACACACTAAAAGCAGGGAATATGGTTTACAGCAGACCGTTTGTCTTATGAATCAGACACCGTATAAGATCGGTGGCAACATTTTTTACAGGCAAATGATTAAGCAGTGCAAAGTTATTGTCCATACTTACGATATTATGGCATAAACTGATTCAATAATTAATAAAATTAATTATTGCTGGTCTATATTTAATTATCTATACAAATAATCCGCAATTTTGTACTATTTGTGCTTATATTTTAATATAAAGCGTTAATTGCTTTTTTATTTAATCTATTTCCTGATGGTACCGTTATTTTTTAAGGCTGAGATGTGTGATGTTAAGTTTAGTGACATGCAAAAGTGCATACATATCAAGGTAAGTTCCTGCTTTTTGATCTGGGCAAAGCGGAACGGCAGTAACAGCAAGCCATTAGTTTAACAACAAAGAGAAAAATTGTACGATTTTGCGATAAATAACAATTTTTTGAGGAGCCCTGATGAACACAAAAAATTGGCCTGGTTCATTGAATGCTTTAGTCTTTCTGCTTTTTGTTTTTTCACAGCAAATAATCTCTGCACCTCACAATGGAGAGGAATTTGAACTTAGGCAACCTGATGGGTCTCTTGTACCGGTGCGGGTGTGGGGTGATGAATTCTATCAGGATGTGGAGTGTCTGGAAGGGTTTACACTGATCAGAGATCCTCAAACAAACTGGATCTGTTACGCAGATCTTTCTCCGGATGGAAACGAATATGTTTCTACCGGTGTGATCTATCATGGAAAATCCACTTCTTCCCGGGGACGACCTGCAAGAAGAAATAAACGTATAAACATAAATGCTGTCAGAAAAAAACAGCAAAAGGCCAAAGATGCACTTGGTTATTATGAAATCATTTCAGAGGCTCCTCTCAAAAGCCTTCCCCCTCAGTTTGCTCCTGCTCCGGATGATGAACTTGATTCGGAACCAATGGTTGTTACAGGGCTGACACTTCTTGTCGATTTCTCTGACCAGCCTGCTACTGTATCACGAGAGGAAATCGATAACTACTGCAATCAGGAAGGATACAACAGCAACGGTAACAATGGTTCAATCTATGATTATTTTTATGAAGTTTCTAATGGTCTGGTACGATATAACAACATCGTAACCTCTTACATTCGAGTTACTTATCCAAAATCCTACTACGACCAGGGACCCGGGTACGGACCTGTATCCGATCTTATAACTGATGCACTGACCCGTTTAAGAGATGAGGGGTTCGATTTTTCCCAACTCTCAACAGACCGCCGTAACAGAGTTATCTGTCTCAATGTGCTCTATGCAGGAAGTGCAACTGCGGGATGGGCAAATGGCCTTTGGCCCCATATGGGAACCTACACGTGGAGGTTTTCTGTTGATGGTATATCGTTCGGCAAATATCAGATGACCAGTATCGAAAACAGATTGACTTTGGGAACATTTGTTAATGAGAACGGACATCTGCTCTTTGGCTGGCCAGACCTTTATTCTTATGATGGTCATTCAAATGGGGTGGGCAGTATTGTGGTTGGTGGTTGGGGTCGGACCACGCTAACTGATTGATTTTTCAAACAAAAAGCCTCCTAAAGCCATGTTTTCATAGCTTAGAAACCAATTTTTTGTATCAAAATCTATTGAATAAGGAACGAATAGTACACATAAACAACCATTTTCTTCATTAACTGCTTTCTTTACATTATTTTCAAAACAGGCATTTCCTTTTCATATTAAATCAGCCTCTCACCATTTACTGCAATTTTTTTTGCCATTTTGAAGCTTTTCTGGTATGTTGTGGAACGATCTTCTTCTATAATTCTTAAAACCATCTTTTGTAGCTCAAAAACAGCTGTTTAAGCCTAAAAAAGGTGGGTTT
>Ga0209075_1003251_pt1 | contig 13677 bp, 11 predicted proteins | sample Stecom2011_FD_187523 | JGI IMG/M metagenome (GOLD analysis project Ga0209075, IMG submission 187523) | Agricultural soil microbial communities from Utah to study Nitrogen management - Steer compost 2011 (SPAdes) (version 2) | ecosystem: Environmental > Terrestrial > Soil > Agricultural land... | reverse complement strand
ATTTTAAAACACTATATTTGAACCTGAATTCGACTCTTCTATTGGACTCATACCACTGATTATTAATGCCATAAGCAACCATAAATGTTTTTTTATAAACTTACCAACAAATGGCAACCTATTTCGCCCTTTTTACTCGAAATAGCCCGTTATTTCTTTTTAAAAAACGCTCGTATTTTACTCATTTATTGAAATATGAATCTTAATTTATAATCGAACTCAGGTTTTAAAGAATGGCACGCCATGGACGCAGACGCAACAAACAAAAAAAGCGGAAGATGGCTCTTCCGCTTTTTTGATTATTTCTCAGTTGTTTGGGAACTTTTCTTCTTATTCCTAGGGCGTTTAACCCCATAACTGCCTCTGATAATCTTACCTCTTTTTGTCTTTATATCTCCTTTTCCCATTTTAAAAAATTAAATAATTAAACAATAGAAAAGTAAAGATACGAATAGTTTCCCTGAATTCAAAATAAGATATAGCTATTGATGATTCAAATTTCTTCCTAAAGCAAAGCAGCTTATTAAGAAAGTTAATACCGCTGGCAATACCCATTCTAAATTGTAATCCGACAAAGGTAACATTTGTAAAATATCATTAAAGGATGTCTGTTCTGGAAACCATTTTACCAAAACTCTAAGAGATGAAAACAACATCGTTACTATAAGCGTAATGAAATAGGGTTTTTGATTTTTGATTGTACCGCCAAAAAGCAATACTGAAAGGATCAATACTAAAGTCACTGGATAGATAAAGTTAAGCAATCCGGCTGCATACTCAATGATTGCATCAACACCTGTTATTCCTAAAATTACAGAAACAATTGTAATTGAAATAACAGCTTCAATATATCCTAATTTTCCTTTTGTCAATCGCTCAAAAAAATTGGCTGAACCTGCTGTCAATGCAACCGCGGTAGTTGCGCTAGCAACCATCATCAATACTGAAATTAAATAAATTCCGTTTGAACCAAGGTTCTGTTGTGCAATATGCAGCAACAAATCGGAACGCCCTATTTCTGGGTGATTAATATCCGCATTCCCACCTAAATAAAACAGACCACCATAAACTAACAGCATGCAAGCAGCGGCAAATATGGCAGACTTTACAACTACTTCAATTCGATCATTAACGTGTGCGTAGCTTTTTTGTTTTGCTCCTGCAATCAAAATCACTGCAAAGATAAGTGCAGCCAAAACATCCATTGTTTGATAACCTTCATTGAATCCTTTGTAAAACAAGTCATTGGAAACCATCGCTTCAAATTCAACAGAGTTTGTTGTAAAAAATCCTGGAATAATCAATATTAAGAGTAGGATTAACAATAAAGGTCCAAGGAATTTACCTAAAATCTTTGTAATTCTTTCTAATGATAGTGACAGAATCATAACAACACCAAAGAAAACAACGGATACCCAAACAGGCTGTGCGTCGGGTAAAAGTGGTTGAATTGCAACCTCATAAACTGATGCCCCAGACCTTGGAAGAGCAATCAACGGACCGATACACAACACATTTACTAGTGACAAAGCGTAAGCCAATTTCACATTCGCACGAGAACCTAAATCTGTAAAATAATTTCCAGAAAGTGCTACTGCGTATATGGCTAAAAAAGGAGCCAAGATGGCTGTTAATGCAAAACCTGAAAAAGTGGTAGTCCATCCAGTCCGAGTCTCAAATCCGAGAAAAGCAGGCAACAATAAATTTCCTGCTCCAAAAAACATTGCGAATAAGGCAATACCCAAAAACAATATGGTTCTGCGCTTTCTTTGATCCATAATTCTTTAATTTTTTAGTTGTAGCCAAACATACAATTTTTTTCTATAAAAGCAAGTTTGTTTTTATAAAAAAACCTATATTTTATCTTAAAAAAAATACAAAGAGAAAAAACTATCCTCGAAAATTATTTTACTCCAACAACAGATTAATATAGAAAAAAGATAATAAATGTAGGAAAAAAACCAATTATTCCACCCATAACAATTTCTAGATTTGTATGAGCATTTAAGTACAATCGGGATGAAGCGACCAAACCTACAAGCACTAAAAATATTGGGAGTATTACAAGCGGTGGCAAAAAGTAAGTTGCTGTTGGTTGAATAAAAAGCGGTAACGCGCTGCATAAAGAGGCTACGTGAACACTGTATTTCTTATGAAACTGCACACTAGAAAACAGAATAATATAAGTAATTGCATAACCGATAAAAAACTGTTTCAAAGCGGTGTTTGAAGCACTTTCCCACACTCTAAAGACCAAAATTAGCATGATGACAATGTTGAGAAACATTGGAACGTTGCGCTCCTTTACACTTTCTACCATAATGGATGAGCGCAACATACCTACCGATTTCAAGAAGAAGTATATACTCACTGGCAATAAAAAGGTCATCAAAAAAACTTGCCCTACAGCAACGTATCGTTCAAACTCTGCGTAAAAAGAAGCATTGAAAAAATAATAACATCCCGTAATCATTGTTGGAATGAAAACAGGATGAAATAACAAAGTTGCTATTTTTGCGATAACCTTCATTAAATTTTCTTACGCATTCTTGCTACTGGTATGTCTAATTGCTCTCGATACTTTGCAACGGTACGCCTTGCAATAGAATAGCCTTTTTCTTTTAGCATCTCCGCAAGCTTGTCGTCAGGATAAGGCTTAATTTTATCCTCAGAATCAACAATTTGTTGTAAAATCCTTTTAATTTCTATGGTCGAAATTTCTTCCCCTTGATCATTCTTCATTGCCTCAGAGAAAAAGTCTTTAATCAACTTCGTTCCATAAGGCGTCTCTACATATTTACTATTAGCAACGCGAGAGATTGTTGAAATATCTAAGCCCACCATGTCTGCAATGTCTTTTAGGATCATCGGTCGTATCTTGGTTTCATCTCCGTCTAGGAAATACGCTTTTTGATATTCAATAATAGCGCTCATGGTTACAAAAAGTGTTTCCTGACGCTGTTTTATCGCATCGATAAACCACTTTGCTCCATCAAGTTTTTGTTTAATAAATTGTACAGCATCTTTTTGAGTTGTTGATTTCTCATTGCTGTCTTTATAAGTTTGCAACATCTCTTGATAACCTCTAGACACATGGAGCTCTGGTGTATTTCTATTGTTGAGTTGCAACTCTATGACGCCGTCTTCAACTTTCACTGTAAAATCGGGTACTATGTGCTCAATCGCTCTAAAGCTATTGCCGTAACTACCCCCTGGTTTGGGATTGAGTTTTTCTATTTCATCAATCGCCATTTTAAGTTTTTGTTGACTAACACCAAATTTTTGCAAAAGCTTTTCATAGTGTTTTTTAGAGAAAGCATCAAACTGATTTTCAATTATATCTTTTGCCATGTCGATGTTCTCATTAGGTGTTTTATTCTTTAACTGTAGAGACAAACATTCTTGTAAATCACGAGCTCCCACTCCTGTCGGTTCCAATTCATGGATAAATTGAACCAAAACCTCCTCCACTTTTTCTTCGGTAGTATAAATAGCCTGAGTAAATGCCAAATCATCTACTAAATCTTGAGTTTCGCGACGTAGATACCCCATATCATCGATACTACCTACCAAAAATTCGGCAATACTACGCTCCTCCTCAGTCATGATAAACGTGTCTAATTGCGTCAATAAATCTTGATGAAAACTCATTTGTGCAACGATAGGTGAAAATTTGTCATCATCATCTTCACTGTAATTATTGACTTGAAGTTTATATTCTGGTGTTTCGTCATCGCTCAAATATTCATCGATATTGATGTCTTCCGTATCAATTCGTTCGTTTTCGAAATCATCAAATTCGTCCTGAGCGTCAAATTCATCCGCTTGCTCAGACTCCTCTTTTCCTGTTTCCAAAGCAGGATTTTCGACTAACTCCTCCTTCAGTCGTTGCTCAAAAGCCAATGTAGGCAGTTGAATCAATTTCATCAACTGTATTTGTTGAGGAGATAGTTTTTGAGATAATTTTAATTGTAAATTCTGTTTTAACATAGGGTGTTTTCAATTAATTCCACACTAATTCATACTCCATTCACTTTTCAAATTTACTAAAAAAAACATTCGAAAAGAAAATTAAACACTAGCAATCAAAAAATTTATTTAAGGAATCACTAAATCAGCATGGTTTTTGTGGCAAGCAAGTTACATCTTTCTTATTGCAAAAAAAATCCCTATTCAAGAGAATAGAGATTTATGATATTTTACTAGAATTCAGCATTTTGCGGCGTCCTTGGAAAAGGTATCACATCTCTAATATTGGTCATTCCAGTTACAAACAACACCAACCTTTCAAAACCCAAACCGAAACCTGAATGCACACAAGAACCAAAACGACGGGTATCTAAATACCACCACATTTCGTCTGTTGGAATTTGAAGTTCTTCCATTTTTTTCAACAAAACATCGTAGCGTTCCTCTCTTTGCGAACCTCCAACAATTTCACCGATTCCGGGGAAAAGAATATCCATAGCCCTAACAGTTTTACCATCTTCATTCAATCGCATATAAAAAGCTTTTATTTTTGCAGGATAATCAAACAAGATTACCGGACACTTAAAGTGTTTTTCTACTAAATAACGTTCGTGTTCCGATTGCAAATCAGCCCCCCATTCTTCAATTGTGTATTTAAATTTTTTATTTCTATTTGGTTTTGAAGACTTTAGAATATCAATTGCTTCTGTATAAGAAACGCGCTTGAAATTGTTGTCTAAAACAAACTTTAATTTATCAAGCAACATCATTTCTGAACGTTCCGATTGCGGTTTGCTTTTCTCCTCTTCTATTAGCCGCTGTTCCAAAAACGCTAAATCGTCTTTGCAATGATCCATTGTATATTTAATCACGAACTTAATAAAATCTTCAGCTAAATCCATGTTACCGTCCAAATCCAAGAAAGCAACTTCTGGTTCGATCATCCAGAACTCTGCCAAGTGACGAGAAGTGTTTGAATTTTCAGCTCTAAAAGTGGGACCGAATGTATATATTCCCCCCAAGCCCATTGCATAAGTCTCTCCTTCTAATTGTCCTGAAACAGTCAAATTGGTTTGTTTTCCGAAAAAATCTTCATTATAATCAATTTTTCCATCTTCATTTCGGGCTGCCGAACCATCCAAAGGCAAAGTAGTTACCTGAAACATCTCACCTGCTCCTTCAGCATCTGATCCAGTAATAATTGGAGTATGAACGTAAAAAAATCCAATTTTCTGAAAATATTTATGAACAGCAAATGCCAAGGTACTTCGCACTCGCATAATTGCTCCAAACGCATTGGTTCTAATACGTAAATGAGCGTTTTCTCGTAAAAATTCTAATGAATGCTTTTTAGGTTGCATCGGATATTTGTCTGGATCTGAATCTCCTAAAACCTCAATATGCGCAGCCTGTATTTCATATTTCTGACCCTTGCCCTGACTTTCAACCAAGGTTCCTTTGATGCACATTGATGCGCCTATATGAATACGCTTAATGATGTCTTCAGAAAAAGCATCTAATTCTAAAACGCACTGTATATTGTGAATTGTCGATCCGTCATTGATTGCAATAAATTGGTTGTTGCGAAACGAACGCACCCAACCCTTTACCGTAACTTCTTGTAAAAGAGCTGTCCCAACTAACAATTCTTTAACTTTAATATTCTTCATTTTTATTGCTCTATAATATTATATCTACTTTATGATGTGCAAATGTACGATTTTTTCAGTTGCGCAGTTGTATTTTTTTGCAAGAAGCCATTTTGAAACTGCACCTAATATTTTCAATCACACATACACTTGTTTTAATTATGATTGTCAATTGCTTCTTGAATCTCTTCCCAAGAAATCATCGCTTGATCTAATTCCGTTTTTAACTTTTCATAATTAGTAAACCATACAGTGTCATTCATCAACTGTTCGTACTTTTCTGCCAATTCACTATTGGCATTTTCTATTTTCTTTTCCAATTGTGTTATTTCACTTTCAATTTTACTTAGACGATTGTTGAGGGTTTTCAGTTTCTTTTGCTCCTCATAGGACAAAGTTTTTATCTCTTTGACTTCACTCGTGGTTTTTTCCTTAGAGACGCCTCCATCAATTAGTTCAAACGCACGCATATCCGAGGCTTTTCTTTGCTCCAAAAAATAATTTATATCCCCAAGATACTCTGTAATATTCTTATCTTTAAACTCATAAACTTTTTCGGTTAACCCTTGCAAGAAATCACGATCGTGTGAAACTAAAATCAACGTACCCTCAAACTTCCTTAGAGCTTCTTTCAACACATTTTTCGACTGAATATCCAAGTGATTTGTAGGCTCATCCATCAACAAAACATTAACAGGCTTGAGCAACAAAACACAAAGAGCCAATCGATTACGCTCTCCTCCAGAAAGCACCTTGACTTTTTTCTCAACCTCGTCTCCTCTAAACAAAAAAGCTCCCAACATGTCTCTCACTTTTGAGCGATTGGCATCGGTTGCTGCGTCCAACATAGTGTCTAACAAGGTTTTTTCACCATCTAAATATTCTGCCTGATTTTGAGCAAAATAGCCCAACTGTACATTGTGCCCTAATTTAATACTACCTTCATAATCAAACGCACCTACAACTGCCTTGATCAGAGTGGATTTACCTTGACCATTTTGACCTACAAAAGCTATTTTACTCCCGCGTTCAATCAACAAATCTATACCTTCAAAAACGACTTTATCATCAAAAGACTTAGTCACTTTTTCCATATCTAACACAATTTTACCAGGCGTGACCGCAACTGGAAATGAGATACTCATAACCGATTGATCGCTTTCATCTACCTCAATACGTTCTATCTTATCCAATTTTTTGATCAACGATTGTGCCATCGAAGCTTTTGTTGCTTTGTAGCGAAATTTTTCAATTAACTTTTCAGTCTCTTCTATTTTCTTCGCTTGATTTTTCTGAGCTGCCAATTGCACTTCACGCATTTCTTCCCTCAAAATCAGATATTGTGAATAAGGTTTATTAAAATCATAGATTTTTCCTAAAGAGATTTCGATGGTACGATTGGTCACATGATCCAAAAACATCTTGTCGTGAGATACTAAAACAACTGCACCTGGAAAGGATCTTAAAAAATTTTCAAACCAAATAATAGATTCAATATCTAGATGATTCGTCGGCTCGTCCAGTAACAACAAATCATTATTTTGCAATAAAAGCTTCGCCAGCTCAATTCGCATTCTCCAACCACCAGAAAAGGTATCTGTGGCTGCTTGAAAATCTTCTGATTTAAAACCCAAACCCAGCAAAACCCTCTCTGTGGTTCCCTTATATTGATAGCCTCCTAAAATTTCATAACGATGCGTCAACTCACTTAGTCTCACCATCAACTGGCTGTATTCTTCCGACTCATAATCTGTTCGATTTGCCAGTGCTTCATTGGTCTGATTGATTTGTTTTTCAATTTCTAAAAGTGCTTCAAAAGCCTGGTATGCTTCTTGTAAAACAGTACGTCCTTTAACGAAATCAATATCTTGTTTCAAAAAACCGATTTGAATTTCCTTATCAGTAGCTATTGTACCAACATCTGGTTCCAAATCGCGAGAAAGAATTTTGAGTAAAGTTGACTTTCCCGCACCATTTTTACCGACCAAGCCGACTCTATCACCAGCTCTTAATCGAAAGGTAACATTTTCAAACAAATAATCACCTCCAAATGCAACCGATACGTTGTGTATGTTTAACATGAATTATTTAATTAATTGTAGTTTTTTATAATACCGAACAACATCGATATTTTTATCCAAAGGTACGCCATTCTCAATATTTTGCATTAATTTAGATGCTAAATAAGGGCCAAGAAGTACCCCTCGAGTACCCAAACCATTTAGAATATGTATATTATTATACATAAAATGACTCCCTATTAAAGGCCTTCGATCTTTGACAGTGGGTCGGACACCAGCATGATGAGAAATAATTTCATAAGGCGCATCAATTAAATTTTCAAGTCCTTCAATAAGTTCTTTTTTAGCAGAATCGGTCGGCAAATCTGATTTATCCACCCAATTATAAGTTGCACCCACCTTATACAAATCTGCTCCCATTGGAATGATAAACACGCCCGACTTCACGATAGAATTTAATTTCAAATTAGGAATTTTAATATAAAGCAACTCTCCTTTTGTTCCATCCAAAGGCAAATAATTAAAATATGGATTGTGATGCATTGAGAAACCTTCGGCAAATATAATATGTGCTGCCGTAACATCTTTGTACTTAATTTCATCTTTAGACACCTTCAATTGCATGTAGTCAAAAGTTGTGTTTAAAAACAAACCTTGACTGCTCAGATAGCGCTGGTAAGATGTCACAAAATGATGTACGTCCAAATAACCAGTATCATACACCTCGCCAAAGCCCAATTGTGAAGGCAGCATATTAAAGTTTTCTCTATACAAAACTTCATTCAAAAAAGGGCGCGTAGTTGGATTATCACAAGCTAAAAACCAATCATTTTGTTCTTCAATGCTAGCAAATTTTCTATAAATCGGTAATTTATAAAAAAATGTTTCACCTAAAAGCTGTTCTATTCGCGGATAAAAAGTATGAGCTAAATCAATCTGAGCTTGTGACTCCCAGATTGCTGTAAATCTTTTTAGGACTACAGGATTAAACATACCGCCCGCTACTTTAGAAGAAGTACGCGTAGCATTATCGAAAACAACAAACGAAAGGTTATTTAATCTGCATAATTCTGCAAAACAAAGACCCGCCAGCCCGGCACCTACAATGATATAGTTTGTTTTCATAAGCAAAAAAACTCTTACCTTACGATAAGAGTTTTTGAATTATAAATTATATGTAGATTAATAATTCCACAAATCATCTTCTAGATCTCTAATAGATTCTTTAATACGTTCCGCTTCTAAAAGCTGCATCATTGCGTTTTCTCTAACATAATCGCTAATATTTCTATCTCCATAGATGTTATCAGCCTTGTAAATTGTAGCAGAAAATCTTCGAGCATTGAACAAATAATCAAAATTTGTCCGCATAGCCGAATTACGCTCGTTATACGCATAAGTGTTGTATAACGTTTCACGAGCATCTGGGAAGAAAATCCAGAAAATAGGAACCGCTTGTTCGTACTCTTCTCCCTTGGTGGCAAGATCCGTTACAACTGGAGCTAATCCTAATATTCTGTATTTTAATTCACCTGCATTTCGATCTAGATAATACATACCCATAACTCGATATTCCTTCACATCTGTTGGACGTAGTTCTACATCATAGATGTATTGTTCATCGATTCTACCTTCAAGCATGTATTGTTCCTTACCATATTCGGCGGTATCTGTACGAACAAATCTTGTTGCAAGATCTCTAAGATCCAGTTTTTTAGAAAAGTTTTCATCCTGATATACCTCAGTAATCTTACCGTTCATTACAGCATCTTTAAGAACATTCCAAAGTGGTGTGCGATCCGATGTTGGCTCCAAAGGAAAGAAATAGATCAAGTTTTGTCTTTGATCAGCAGGAAGCACCTCCCATACTTTCTTTTGAAAAATAACATCTCTTTCGTTTACATACTCGTAAGGAATGGGACCATCAGCTTTCGCATAGATCTCTTCAATCGACTCGTCTCCTATTTCTGCAGCTGTATGAGCGTTTAATACATTGCTTTGTGCAAAGCCTGTATTATAAGCAGCTAACATACAAAATGCAAAAAATAAATTTTTCATATTTTTCATAAACCAAGAATTTTTATTGAATTGTAAATGTTGCATTGGTTGGATCTCTCAAGATAACATCCGGCGCACCTTCAAGTCTGGTCTTAATATTTACGATACGGACTACATCACCAGGACGTAAACGAGCTGCTTTATCTTGTGCCGCTTGTGTCAATCTTGTTCCATCGATTACTTCAGATCCCATTCCTGGAAATACGATTGTAAACTGAGTTACACGTAAATCTAAATCAAAATCAAAGTCCTCCAAACGCGCCCCGATAGTAACGTTTGCTAAATTATTCGCAGGACCACGTGCATCTGTTTCTCCACGAATGGTTCCTAACGGACGTGGAATCACTTTCACGCGGAATTTTTGTTCAGATCGAATTGTCTGACCGTCAGATAAAGTTCCTGTAGCAGTAACTACTATTTCACGAGTTCCAGTAGCTGGTTTCAGCATATATTTACCGTTTGCAACTTTTCTCATAGTTGCACCACCAGAAGCAGTTGCATTTACTTTATCAGAAATTACTCCTTCAACAGTAACTGAAATCGGGTTATCTAAACCTAAATAAACCACATTCATCTTATCTGCTGAAATTGTTGCCGAGTTAGGTCGAGGTACAACCACATAGTTTGAGTTAACGATATCCACAGGAATCGCTTCTCCATCTTCAATAAAAGTAAAGGTACCTGTAAATTTATGTTCTCCAACTCCTCCAGCTGTCATAGATGCAGTCACACGACCGTCTACGATTTGATCTTTAGGAATTTCAACATTGTTTACAACCAACTTAGAAGGTACTGTAGATTTATCTAAACGACCTAAAACCACCTCATAATCAATTTTCTCACCCTGATAATAGACTGACTTATTGGTAATAACCATAGCTTGATAGTGTCTCATCGAAGCAGCTTGTTTAAGCGAGTTACCTAAAAACAAGTTATATGCTTCATTCTCTAGTTCCCGTACGTCGTTTTGCAATGATGATAAATATGCAAGTGAAGCGGCCGCAGGAAACCCTTTAAAACGATGTTCAAGGTACGGGCGCGGTTGCCCATCTTTATTCAACACATCATCCGTAGAGAATTTCTCATCTATCTTTTGTCTAAGAAAGTCATACTTTACATCGTTTTGAGAATCATCTCCGAGTATGGCTTTGAAATCGTCTCGGTATTTCTGAAAACGATCGATAATTTCGTTACCTCTTGCTGAATACCCGTCTTTTTCAAACCAACCATAATCAATCCCAAAACCTTTTTGCATTGCTTCGTATGGATATTTACCAGTTTCTGGATCAGGTTCAAAACCTTCAGTAGCATCATCTTTGAGCCCTTCAATAAATGTATAAAATTCATTTGAAAGAGCGTTTACTTTCTGTGCCATTGAGTACATATCCTGATAACGAGCCGGTTCTTCTTCGGCTTTAATACCTAATGCACTAAACAAATTTTCATTATTCGCCTCAGCAGCTTTATTAGCTGACTCGAACTTTTCGTTCATCAATCCAAAAGCCGTAATAACCTCAACTGATACCTGTATAGCCATCAATGCGATAAACACAAGGTACATCAGGTTAATCATCTTTTGTCTTGGACTTAATTTCCCTCCTGCCATATCTAATTAGATCTTAAAGTTAATGGTTATACTAATTAGTTAGCGGTTTTACCCATAGCAGACAACATACCTCCATAAACAGCGTTTAGGGTTGAAAGGTTTGAAGTCAATGCCATCATTTGCTCTTTTAATTTCAGATTATTTTCAGCAACTTCCTTGTTGATATCTGCATTCTTAGTAGCGCTTTCTAATTGTACTTTATACATCGTATTTAATGTTCCTAAATGTTGAGCGGCTGCTGACATTTCTTCTGCATATTTGTTTGAAGAAGCTACTGCATCAACTGTAGGAGCGATTCCTTTCGCTGCTGCTTCAAAATTCTTGATACTATCGCGAAGACTTTCCATTAGATTTCCATCTATTTTTGCTTCTTTCAAAATATCGTCTAATTTTTCTGACAACAAGGTTCTCTCCATTGGTTGCTGAACCGCTACTGTTTGTGCAGCTGCATATACTGGAGCTGCTTGTTTTACATTTGTTGCAGCTGATTGAGTAGCAGCTGGAATTGCACCAGACACTCCAACATTTCCTGCTACTTGCATGGTTCTAGGTGCGCCACCGTCTAACTCAGGATAAACCTTAGACCAGTCATATTCTTTATCTACAGGGTCAAAAGCAGAAATCGCAAAAATAAATGCCTCCACTAAAAGTCCAACGGTCAACATATTGTTCCCGTTCAACGGACCTATCTCCATATGTGTAATTTTGAATAACGCTCCAACAAGTACTACTGACGCTCCCATCCCGTAGCAAAAATTAATTACTTTTTTAGGTATAGCCATTTCTTTCTATGTTTAATTAAAATTAGTTAGTTATAAATAAGTTTTTGTTTGTTCAATTTATTAAATTATTTCGCGTATCTACCACTTTGTGGACTATCAGAATCATTTAACATGGCCGGACTTGGCGCCGAAACAACTGTTCTAAACCCGATAAATGAGCGAGCTGAATCTGAATGCTCTCTATCACGCGTTGCTACTTGTAGGAAATAATGAGAATCTCTCCAAGAACCACCACGTACAACCTTCATTGGATTTGATGTTGTTCTACCTTTGGGTTTTAATCCTGATTGCATAACGTATGTTGTTTCATCATAGGCTGTATCTGTCCACTCGGCTACGTTTCCAGCCATATTATACAAATTGTAACCATTGGGCTTGTAGGATCTTGCTTCTGCTGTGTACAATGCTCCATCAGAGGCATAATCATCTCTTGAAGGTTTAAAGTTTGCTAAGAAACAAGCTTTTTCATCGGTTGTATACGGTCCACCCCAAGGATAAATTGCATTTTCTAATCCACCACGAGCTGCATATTCCCACTCTGATTCGTTTGGCAAACGGTACTCATACAAGTCGTGTGCCATGTTTCTACCCGTGACATAGGCTTTTTTGTAAAGAGTTCTCCAAGCTGCAAAAGCTTTAGCTTGATGCCAAGTAACTCCTACCACTGGATATTCTCCATAAGCCTCATGCCAAAAGTACTCTCTAAACATCGGCTCATTATAAGAGTAATTGAAATCGCGCACCCAAGCTGTTGTGTCAGGGTAAACGTTAACAATTTCTGTTTTAAGGAATCGATCTCTACGGTTTCTTACATCTTGATTACCTTCTCTAATGTAGGCACCTTCATCCCAATAAGAATATTTAAAGTTCAGTTTACGAACATCAAAGGAAACCATACCGTTCAAATTTTGATCAGCAGGAATAAACAATGAGTCCATAACCTCTACATAATACTCATCTGGATAGCGTCTTGGATCAGTGATCAGACGTACTTTTGTGTTTAATCTTCTTCCGGCATACTCGTCGTCGTCCATGGCCATACTGTAATAGTTGTCATACATATAACGATCGAATGCGGTTTGATTTTGATTCAAAGACGGATCTTCCATCTCTTCAAAAGCAAACATTCCGATTCCTCCAGCTGTCGCATCCATTCCCATGTCGTCTGCCATGATAGCTAAACGCGTCCTGATAACTGAATCTTTCACGTGTTCGACAAACTTACGATACTGATTGTTGGTGATCTCTGTTTCGTCCATATATATGGAACCTATAGTCACAGAGCGTAGCGGCGCATCTTGTGCTCCTAACAAATCTTCGTGTGTTTTTCCCATCGTATAAGACCCACCTGGAATGAAAGCCATCCCTTGAGGTTTTTCTGTAAACCAGCGTTTCCCTTGAACTCCATCAAGTAGTTCTCCTCTATCTCCAGAACCACAACTGAATAACGAGACAACCGCAGAAAGTGTAATGAACTTCTTCATATATTAATTGGGGTTTTATTTTAAAAATTATTCAAAGCGTAAACCTATTTAATTATTTTTAAATATACAAAGAAATCTTAAAAAAAATTTTAATGTATATTTAACAAT
>Ga0209075_1003250_pt1 | contig 13678 bp, 14 predicted proteins | sample Stecom2011_FD_187523 | JGI IMG/M metagenome (GOLD analysis project Ga0209075, IMG submission 187523) | Agricultural soil microbial communities from Utah to study Nitrogen management - Steer compost 2011 (SPAdes) (version 2) | ecosystem: Environmental > Terrestrial > Soil > Agricultural land... | reverse complement strand
TGCACGGCATAGGCAAAATCAATCGGTGTAGAGCCTTGCGGTAATTCTAAAATTTGACCACTAGGGGTGAACACATAGACTTCATCGGGAAATAAGTCGGTTTTAACGTTTTCGATAAACTCGAGGGAGTTCCCGGTATTTTGTTGCATTTCCAGCAAGCCTTGCACCCATTGTCGAGCACGTTTATGGCTGCCAGAAAGCGCTGAGGAGTAATCACCGCCTTGCTTATAGAGCCAATGGGCAGCAATGCCGCTATTGGCCATTTCATCCATTTCTTCGGTACGAATTTGCACTTCTATGGGTACGCCATGCATGCCGATAAGAATCGAATGCAAGGACTGATAGCCATTAGATTTGGGAATGGCGATATAGTCTTTAAACTGCCCTGGAACGGGTTTGTACAAGGCGTGCATAGCGCCTAATACACGATAACAGGTGTCGACGTTATCGACGATAATGCGAAAGGCGAACATATCCATAATGTCAGCAAAGGTTTTTTTCGACTGCCGCATTTTTCTATAGATACTATAGAGGTGTTTTTCGCGACCACTAATCCGCGCCTGAATGCCTGCCTCATTTAAGTAGTTCTCAATTTGCAGGCGGGTTTCTTCAACTAAAACATTGCGTTTGCCGCGTACGCGTTTTATCGCAGCACGAATGCGCTCAGCGCGCATAGGATAAGCGGCTTCGAAACAGAGGTTTTCAAACTCGACACGGACGTCGTTCATGCCTAAGCGATTGGCAATAGGGGCGTAGATTTCTAGGGTTTCGCGGGCTATTCGACGTCGTTTATCGGGCCGCATAATGCCCAGGGTGCGCATATTGTGAAGGCGGTCGGCTAGTTTGACGAGAATAACGCGTATATCGTTAGCCATAGCCATGGCCATTTTTTGAAAGTTTTCTGCTTGCGCTTCGGCTTTGCTGGCAAATTCTATTTGTGTCAGTTTGCTGACACCATCGACTAACTCGGCAATCGTTTCACCAAATTGTTTAGCAAGGGCCTGCTTGCTAACACTGGTATCTTCAATAACATCGTGGAGTAAGGCGGCTATCAGGCTTTGATAGTCCATACGCATATTGGCCAGTATATCGGCAACAGCTAATGGGTGGCTTACATAGGCTTCGCCGGAGCGGCGGAATTGACCATCGTGCGCTTGCTCTGCGTAATAGTAGGCACGTTTGACTTGCTGGACTTCAGCGTCGTCGAGGTAGAGGGAGATTTTCTCAGCGAGACTTGCAATAGATAACGCAGCAGTAGACTTAGGCACTGCTGCGCTTTTGGCATTGCTATTAGATGAAATCGTCACCGATGTAATCATCGATCTCCTCTTGCTTATTAATGCTATCGACACTAATCAAGCCTTCTTCGAGTTCGCGTAAAGCCAATACGGTGGGCTTATCGCCTTCTTCTTTTACCAAGGGTTTATGACCGCCGGTGGCGATCTGGCGAGCACGTTTGCTTGCAACCATCACCAACTGAAAGCGGTTCTCTACTTTGTCTAGACAATCTTCTACGGTAATACGTGCCATAAAAAAACCTTAAGCGTGCTTATTTTTTGCGGGCTACCATTATAGCTAAATTTAGCGCAAAAGTTAAACAGAATCAGCTTGGCCAGCGATTATATGTTTTGCGCTTCAACGATAATAATTTATTCATCGTAATATATGGCGTGCAGACGTTTTTCATCAAAGCCGCTGATGCGCAGCTCATCAATGAGGATAAAGGGAATGCCTCGCCCGCCCAACGATTTATAACGCTGTAAAGCTTGCTCGTCTTTTTCTATATCGTATTCGGTATAGTGAATATTATTGGCAGCAAAATATTCGCGTGCCTTTTGGCAGTAAGGGCACCATGAGGTGGCATACATAATAACAGTTTTGCTCTGCGTTACTGGCTTGTTGGTGGTTTTCGTTGTTGGTGTTGTGGCTCTTTCAAGGGGTTGTGCTTGAATATAAAAAAAGGCGGCAGCTAGGGTAAGGGCTGCGAATACAAAAGCGGTTATTTTTAGGTGTTTCATACTGTCTCAGTATTTAATAAATGTTGTAGTAAATCGCTGCTCTTTCGTTGCTGCAAAATCGTGCGGCAGCGTTGGCTGACAATAATGGCTTTTAACTCAGCAAGTGCGGTTTCAAAATCATCGTTGATCACTAAGTAATCGGCTTCTGCAAAGTGCGACATCTCTTCTTGAGCTTGTGCCATACGGTGGCTAATGGTGTCGCTATTATCTTGCCCGCGTGCGGTTAAGCGCTGCTGTAGAGCATCAATGCTAGGCGGCAAAATACAAACTCTGCAGCAGTCCATTAGGCGTGCGACTTGTTGTGCGCCCTGCCAATCAATTTCTAGGATGACATCAATACCTTGTTGTAGGGTTTTTTCTACCCACTGCTGCGAGGTGCCGTAGTAATTGCCAAAGACTTGTGCATGCTCTAAGAAGGTATTTTTATCTAATAGTTCAACAAACTCTTCAAGGTTGATAAAGTGATAGTCTACACCGTCTTTTTCGCCCGGGCGCATCGCCCGCGTGGTGTGGGAGATCGACACTTGGGTATGGCGCATTTGGTTGGTTAAAGCCTTAACCAAGGATGTCTTACCCGCTCCGGAAGGCGCAGATATAACAAATAATGTGGCCTTGTTCAGCTTACTCATAAAATACCTACTTTATTGCTTAGAAATGCATCATCTTATAAAACCGACGTCGGCTCAATCTCTGCATGTAATTGTGCTAAAGCATGATGCAAATATTCTTGTGAACGCATGCGGCGGCGACCCATTGTCGCTTTTTGATTGTGCATATTACCATCTAATACGCGTGCTTTTACATTATCCTGCCATTGCGCGGCAATAATGGTATCCAATAATCGCTGTGCCACACTATCGTAGACTGGGCAGGTAACTTCGACTCTAAAGTCGATATTGCGCGTCATTAAATCAGCTGATGAGATAAAGTAGCGCGGATTGCCGGCGTTATGGAATATATACACTCGAGCATGCTCTAAGTAGCGATCAACGATGCTGATAGCTCGGATATTTTTGCTAAAGGATTCGCCAGCAATAACTGCGCACATACCACGTACAATAAGCTGAATATTAACCCCCGCTTCACTTGCACGATAAAGCAAGGCAATGATTTGCTCATCCACGAGGTTATTGCATTTTAATGTGATACTAGCCGCTAGACCTTGCTCAGCATGAGCGATTTCTTGCTCGATCAGTCGGTGTATATTCGGCCGCATGGAGTGAGGAGATACCCACAGATGTTGATAGTCTTTTCGCAAGTAACTGCGCTGTAGAAAATCAAATAAGTGGTGCATATCACGGCCTATGCCTTGGTCGTAAGTAAGCAAGCTAATATCGGTGTAGATTTGCGCGGTTTTCTCGTTAAAATTTCCCGTGCCCACGTGGCTATAATAGCGAAGACCACAAGCTTCCATACGCGACACGCTAATGACTTTGGCGTGTACTTTTATGCCTTGTAGGCCGAACACAACCTGTGCGCCTGCATCTGTTAGCCGTTGTGCAGCGAGAATATTATTAGCCTCATCGAAACGTGCTTGTAGCTCGACCACGGCAGTTACTTGTTTGCCGTTACGCACGGCATTGATAAGTGCCTCAACGATGTCGGAGTCTTCAGTTACCCGGTATAAGCAAATAGAAATCGCTTGCACATCGGGGTCTACAGCGGCGGTTTTTAGAAAATTAACCACGGTAGTAAAGCTGTGGTAGGGGTGATAAATGCAAATATCCCTTGCTCGAATGGCCTGAAACAGATTCCTAGCGGGCGCTATCATGGCCGCAACCCTAGTCCATGTGGGATAAAGCAGTTTCTTAGCGCCGATTGGGGGGAAAGACATAAAATCTTTGGCATTGTGGTAACGACCGCCGGGCATCAGTGCATCGAAAATGCCGATATTGAGTCGCTTTTTTAGTGCATCGAGTAAATCATCCGGCATATTGTCATCGTAGATAAAGCGTACAGGATCAGCCTTTTTCCGTTTTTGTAAGCTTAACGATACCTTGTCCATAAAGCTTTGGCTGATGCCGTCGCCTAGCTCAAGCTCTGAGTCTCTAGTGAGTTTAAAGCTAAAAGCTTGCGCACTCTCAATATCAAAAACACCCATAAAGAGATCAGGCAAAAACAGGCGAATAATATTATCTAAAGCGATATAGATGGTTTTTTTCTTATGCTGGGGGCTAATATTTTTGGGGATTTCAATAAAGCGAGAAATTCTGTGGCTAGGGATTTGAATCAGGCTATAGCGAGTAGTCTTGTCCGCTAATAGGAGTTTTACTGCAAAGTAAATTTCTTCGTCATGCAGTGACGGCAGAGTGAGCTTCTCATCCAGCAAAAAAGGTGATAGCAGAGGAAATACGTTTTCTTGGAAGTAGGTGTGAATATAGGCTTTTTGCTCGTCATCAAGCTGATTTTCATGCAATAAGTAAATTCCGTTTTCACCTAGGCTTTTTAAAACCGCTAGGTAAGTATCGCTAAACAGCTGGTGTTGTGCATGCAAGGTGTGGCGCATGGCATCAAAGAGTTGATTATAATGCTGTTTTTGCTCGCTCTGAGCAAACGTAGCTAGTTTTCTGGCGTCAGCAACGCGCACACGGAAAAACTCATCTAAATTATTCGAGTAAATGCCCAAATAATACAATCGCTGCAGTGTGGGCACGCTCAAGTCTGCAGCCTCTTGCAGTACGCGGCCATTAAACGCGAGCCAGCTTAGCTCTTTAGCAATAGTGGGTAAGTTCCGCGGCATACCATTCCCTTATTTTTATAAACCGTTTTACGCAAACTTGCACGTGGCGGCAATGTTAATAGTTCTTTATACTTCCCACTAGCGACTTTAAAACGAGAGGGATGGTTTTGTTGTCTTCACCGGTTTATGCAGCATTAGATCTAGGCTCAAACAGTTTCCATTTGTTAGTTGCAACATTTAATGGGGAAAAGCTGGTTGTTGTTGATGATATCAAAGTTATGGTACAACTGGCTGGCAAACTGCAAGCTGATAAGACTTTAAGTGATGAGTCTATAGCGCAAGCTTTAGATGCCTTATCGCTGTTTGCAGATCGTCTAGGTGCCATTGATAGGAAGTACTTGCGCGTGATTGGTACTAGCACCTTGCGCCAAGCAATCAATGCCGACCAATTTTTAGAAAAAGCCGAGCAAATACTCAATGCCCCGATTGATATTATCTCAGGTGTTGAAGAAGCAAGACTAACCTATTTAGGCGTCAGCAAAGATTATAGTCCTACGGCGAAGCGATTAATCATTGATATTGGTGGCGGCTCTACAGAGTGTGTGGTCGGGCAAGAGGAACCAGAGCTATTGAAAAGCCTGCATATCGGCTGCACCCAGTTTGCAAAGCACTATTTTATTGAGGGCGTCATTAGCGCCAAAAATTACCAACAAGCGCTTTTAGCCGCGCGTACCGAAGTACAAGCCATAGTTGATGAAATGCGTCAGTCGCAATGGCAAGAGGCGGTAGGGTCATCGGGCACGATACGCTGCATACAGCAAATTCTTTTGCATGATTATCAGCAAAGTGTCATTAATCTTGATGGCTTAGAGCGTTTAGCTGCGGATGTGATTAAAGCGGGGCATTATAATAAACTGCAATTTTCAAGTCTGAGCGAGAGTCGACGCTGTATTTTAGCTGGCGGCTTGGCGGTTTTACATGGCTTGTTTATTGAGTTAGGCATTAATGAAATGCATGCCTCAGATCAGGCTATACGCGAAGGTATTATCTATGAGATGGATGGGCGAACCAGCTATTTAGGTCGGCGCGAAACAACGATTCAGCAGTTGCAGTTGCAATATCATGTCGATACATTACAGGCAAAACGGGTTGCCGATACTGCCAATGCTTTGCTACAGCAGTTGGACAAACCTTTGGCCGATGAGAATGCCATGGCAGATTTGCTGCATTGGGCGGCGCAATTACATGAAATTGGCCTGCCAATTAATCACAGCGGTTATCAGCGGCACGGTGCTTATATTATAGAAAATAGCTCAATGCCCGGGTTTTCTCAGCAAATGCAGCAAAGCATCGCGTATTTGATTGGCAGTCATCGACGAAAAGTTCGCCAGTTCACGCCGCATTATCGCGTCACTCAAAACAATAGTTTGCTCATCGCGTTACGTTTGGCATTTTTGTTTTGTCGTCGTCGTGGTAAGCCCGTGTTACCGCAGGACTTATTCTTGTCCTTACTTGATGGTCAGCTCATTCTGAATATAAACCCGCAGTGGTTAGCACAATACCCACTCGTGCTTGCAGATTTGGAGCAAGAAGTGCAGCATTTGCGGCTGATTGGTATAGAGTTATTACTTAACCCCAGCGACAATAGCGCTAAAATGAAAGGCCAATAATGCAAAATTTACTGATTATCCTGCTGGTATTGTTTGTCAGCTTATTTGTTATCGTGCCCTTGGTGGAGAAAACAGCAAAGCCTGTGGATGCAGACAAAATGCAAAAGTTACAGAAAACCATGGGTATTTTGATGATGTTAATGGTGGTAGCGGCAAGCTTTAAATACTGTACGGGCGGATTTTAGACGCGTTGGCGCCTATCTTTGCCTGAGCGTCTATCCTTATCAGGATGGCTAAAAGGGTTGCTGGAATCCTGACGTTTACGTCTATCCGGTGTTTTTCTTTCTTCTAGAATTTCTTCAACTTCTGCGAGTACATCAAGGGCAACTCTTACTGAAAGATCAGGCATGGGTAAACCTTATTGATATTGAATGTTAGCCACAGTGTAGAAAGCTTTTTGGTATTTGCACGAAAGCAAACACTTTGTAATGTTCTACAGCCCCATCACTTGCTTGATCACGCGCCTTTTTAGTAGTGAAAACTGGCCCACACCACTCATGCCTTTATTACGCAGCCACAGCAAAGGCAAGGATTTTTGCTCAAATAAGCGTTTAAAGCCTTCCATAGCGGACATAACGAGTAAGTTCTCACCTTTACGCCGGCGTTGATAGCGTGATAATACGCAAACGTCGGCTAAGTCGCGGCCATTAGCTTGCGCGCGCAGTAACTCTTCAGCTAAAACGCGGACATCCTGCAAACCCATATTAATGCCTAAACCCGCTAGAGGGTGAATGGTATGTGCCGCATCGGCGACTAAAGCGACGCCATGCTGCACATAGTTGATTGCATGGCGTTGACGTAAAGGGATGCTGAAGCGTGCACTAGCCTGCTCTATATTACCTAAAATGGATTCTGTAGCTTGAGTTAGCTGCTGGCAAAATTGCGCATTATCCAGTTGCATGATGTCTTCTGCCGTCGTCGTTTCAGCTGACCATACTACCGAGCAATACTGCTGTGACTCATGCTGAAGTGGTAGCAAAGCGATGGGGCCGGTTTGCATAAAGCGTTGCCAAGCGGTGTTATCATGCGGTTTTTCAGTTTTTACCGTACACACAATAGCGTTATGGCCGTAATCCCATTCGCGGGTTTTGAAACCATAATGCTTGCGTACAAAGGATTGTGCACCATCAGCACCGACCACCAATTTGGCGATGATATTGGTTTGCGCCAAGATAATATTTTGCTTGCTGCCATCGCGCTCAGTAATGGCTTGGATTGTTCTAATGTGGGCGTCGTCGATTAATTTGACGTTGCTGCTCATGGATAAATTATCCAATAAGCTGTGTACTAGAATACGGTTTTCAACAATATGCCCCAGCGCTTCTGCGCTCACTTCGCTGGCTGAAAATGCAATTTTACCTGTGCCTTCCCCGTCCCAAACGTACATATGATCAAAGGCTTGGCTGCGCAATGATTCCACTGTGTACCATGCGCCTAAATTTTGTAAAAACTGAATGCTGCCCAAGCTTAAAGCACTGACGCGCATATCGTAGCCGTTAATATCACCATCTGTTTCAGGCCGCCCTTTAAATTTACCGGCTTCTAATAAAACCACTTTTAAGCCGCTATTATCCAAAGCGTTGGCCAAGGCAAGGCCGGCAATACCCGCGCCGATAATGGCGACATCAAATTCGTTTTTCTTCTGGCTCATTTAAGGCTTTCCTGTTGGCGTAACCCAGCAGCAAACCGGGTAAATGATGCTTTAAGCGAAGGCAATAGCTCTAAGCCTAATAAACCTATATTACGCCCTAATTGAATGGCGGCTGGGCTTTGGCTAAACAAGCTAGGTAATCTATCGCTAAACAGTATGGTGATATCTTGGTCATTAATTTGCTGGGCAATATAACGGTTTAATAAGGCTAAATCACCCAGGGGTTGCTGTTTTTGTTTTGCCTGTATCAATAAATTGGCTAGCACTTGTGTATCGCGTAAGGCCAAGTTAAAGCCTTGGCCTGCCACAGGGTGCAGGCTGTGTGCCGCATTACCCAGCACCACAACATGCTGGCGTACTTGTTCTTTGGCGCGGCTCAGTTTCAAGGGGTAACTACTGCGCTTGCCAATACGAATAAACTGCCCTTGCCAGTGACCAAAATGCTGTTGTAGCTGGTTAAGAAAATCCGCATCCGACAGTGCTAATAAAGCTTGGGCTTCTTTTTCGGGTAGAGTCCAAATTAACACCGAGCGATTAGCGCTATCATCGGTACTAATTTGTGGTAATACTGCGATGGGGCCGCTGCGCGTAAAACGCTCGTAGGCTATGCCTTGATGGGCTTGATCAGTGCTGAGGTTGGCGACAATAGCCGTATGGCCATAGCTGCGTATATCATGCTGTATACCTAAAATGCGGCAGCTGTCTGAGCTTGCACCATCGGCAACGACTAATAGCGGTGTATGAACAGTGTGCTGTGTATCATCCTGTTGCACAATAATATCTACGCCGCCAGAAACCACGCGAATATCGGTTAACTTTGCGGGACAAAGCATTTGCACATGGGATTGTTGGCTGAGCACATGCAGCAAGCCGCGGCCTAATAAAGCGTTTTCGACCACATAGCCCAAAGCCGGCCATTGCTGTTGCTGATGGTTTAAACTCACCGAGCCCCAGTGGCCTTTGTCAGAAACGTGCACATCGGTGATGGCTTGCGCATATTGCTCTAAAAAAGACCATACGCCCGCTTGTTGTAAAATTTGGAAGCTTCCATGGGATATGGCCGTCGAGCGCGCATCATAGCTCGGTTGATAACCTGCTAGTGGGTTATCGGGTAAGCGATGGCTTTCAATAATCAAAACCCTGAAGTTGTCAGGTAATAAAGCGGCGAGGCTTGCGCCGACCATGCCGCCGCCGACAATAACTAAATCATAGTGTTGCGCAATTTCCATGCTTTACTCACTAGCCATTAAAGCTTCAATGTCAGCCACGGTTTTTGGTGCATCGCCACTTAATATGCGGTTGCCGTTGCGAGTAATCAGCACATTATCTTCAATGCGCACACCGATGCCGCGCCATTTTTCGTCAACATTTGTGTTATTGGGCGAGATATAGATGCCAGGCTCTATGGTTAACGCCATGCCCTCTTCCAATACGCGCCATTGCCCAGCCACTTTATAGTCGCCAACATCATGTACATCCATGCCCAGCCAGTGACCGGCGCGGTGCATATAAAAATCGCGGTAGGCTTGCGCTTCGATGAGGGCGTCCAGCTCACCTTTTAACAAACCTAAGTCCAATAAGCCTTGAGTGATGATTTCAACAGTAATATCGTGGGGTTGATTCCATGTGTTGCCAGGCTGGGCAAGTTTGATAGCCGCTAATTGGGCATCAAGCACTATATTGTAAATGGCTTTTTGCTCGGCAGAAAACTTGCCATTCACAGGAAAGGTGCGGGTAATATCCGCGGCATAATAATCCAGCTCGCATCCGGCATCGATAAGCACTAGGTCGCCGTCTTTGAGTGCTTGATTATTTTCTACATAGTGCAAAATACAGGCATTGTCGCCGCCGCCAACAATGCTGCTATAAGCAGGTAGCCGTGCACCCGCCATGGCAAATTCGTGTTGTATTTCTGCTTCTAATTGGTATTCATAAACGCCGGGGCGGCAAAATTGCATGGCGCGCTTATGAGCGCGAGCAGAAATAATACCGGCCTCCTGCATCATTTTAGCCTCGGCTGCACTTTTATAGAGGCGCAAATCGTGCAGTAGGTGATCAAGATTAATAAATTCACCGGGGGGTTGCGCACCAGAGCGAATATTGGCGCGTATGCTATTTACCCAAGTCATTACTTGTAAGTCAAAATCTTTGTGTCGTCCCATCGCATAATAAACGCAATCACGGCCTTCTAATAAGCCGGGCAAAATATCGTCGATATCACTGATTGGGAAAGCATCGTTGGCGTGGTAAGTGGTGCAAGCACCCTCGGGGCCAGCGCGATAGCCATCCCAAAGCTCACGCGAGGGGTCTTTATCACGGCAAAAAACAATATATTCGCCATGTTCGCGCCCGGGAATCAGTACCGCAACGGCATCGGGCTCATCAAAGCCTGTGAGATAGTAAAAGTTACTATCTTGGCGGAAAGGATAATGCACATCATGGTTACGTATAACTTCGCTGGCCGATGGGATAATGGCGATGCTATTGGTCTGCATATCATCCATCAAGGCTTGTCGGCGTCGAGCAAATTCTTTGGGGTCGATTTTCAACATAAGCGTAGCGGGTAATCGTTAGTGTAATTGGCGGTTGCGAAATAGGTTTTGTACTGACATACCGCTAGGCTCTTTTGCCGGAGCAGGCGCGGTTTCTTTCGCATATTCGGCAAAAATGCTCATGCTGGCTAAGCGCACATACTCAACCAACTGGGTGTAGTCATCGTTGGCGCTGTTATCATTGTCTTGTTCTAGCTCGGTATCCACGCGGGTGATGGCGGCCATATCATGCAGGGCATCATTAACCGTATCGGATAAATCATTGACGGCTTTTTCAACCAAGGCAAAACCCACCATAAAGCCCTGACACCATGTTGCTAAGCAGCTCAGGCGAGTTTCTAGTGAATGGATATCATCGGCTAATAAAGGGTAAAAACCGTAGTTCTCATCGGCTAGCGACGCCAAGGTGTTGGCGTAGATGCAGATAAAGGCCTCCTGGTTGGCCGGGCTGATATCATTATCAGCATCAATCAATACTTGCGCTTCTTCTAGCCACTGCTTGTCGGATAAGCGTTTGCCGGCTGCAAGTAGTCCAGACAAATAGCCGTGAATTTCTGAGGGTGAGGCATGCGCACCCAAAGCCACTAACATATTGCTAATATCATCAAAATCGAGCGGAAGGATTGTCTTAAGCATGGATTTAACCCAATATCTATGAATAGAAAACAGGCTGCTAAAGATAGCACAGCAGAGGCGAAAAATCGCGGAGATAAAATAAGTCCTGTGTCGCTTGATTGATCACAAACAAACTTCACAAGCATTGACCATCACCAGTGCTAGCACTATATTAACCAAAGTATCTCGTAAAACTTACTGATAAGTTATGGATAAACAACAAATTACCGCGCTAGAAAACAAAGTTGATGAGCTGATTCGCCTTTGCGAACTGTTAAACAGCGAAAATCATAGCCTAAAATCCAGAGAATCCAATTGGGCGGTAGAGCGTGGGCGTTTGGTAGAAAAAAACGAGCTGGCCCGTGTGAAAATCGAGGCGATGATTACACGACTTAAATCCTTGGAGCAAAGCTCATGAGTCGCCCCGCGCCAAATACTGTTGTTATCCAGTTAATGGGCAATGATTATCAAATTGCTTGTCCAGTGGATGAAGAAAAAGCCTTGCGCGCATCAGCGGAGCATCTGGATAAGCAAATGCGTCGAATTCGTGAGAAAGGCAAAATTATTGGTTTAGAGCGCATTGCTGTTATGGCAGCGTTGAACTTGGCACACGAATTATTACAAGTAAAAACCGATGTCGAAGAAGATAGCGGCACCGACGAGGCAATTAAGCGCCTTAATAGCAAGTTGGATAAAAGCCTCAATCAGCTGAAGCAGCTGAAAATCTAAGATTAAATGGCCATCGGCTGGTGTATGGCACGTTTTTAAGATAAGCTTTTAATCGTGACTCTCTGGCGTATTCGATGACTGGCTCTAACCTCGAGCCGATACGTACTACCTAAGGGGGCGCTGCTTGATAATGGCGTGCATGTCCGCCCGTCGGAAAGCCCGATTTATTGACAGCTCCACCGCCTTGAACTTTCGGGTTCAAGGGCTAGGCCAGGAAACGGTACGTTGGGAGTCACACCTTCTTTATGCTTAGCAAACCACAACTTCGCAGAAAACTCCGCCAACAACGTAATAGTCTAAGCTTGCGCGAACAACATCGCCGTGAGCAGCAATTATGCCAGCGTCTTTTGAGCTTGCCGGAATTAAAAAATGCACAGCATATCGCCGCCTATTGGCCAGCTAATGGCGAGATCAGCACCTTAAGTGCGTTAAAACAATGGCAGCAAGCAGGTAAAAACGTTTACTTGCCGAAAATCCTACCTCAGCGGCAAATGCAATTTGTGCCATTTACCCAGCAAACCGCCTTCTTAAAAAACCATTATGGTATTTTAGAGCCACAAAGTCGTCAGCGAATCTCGCCGCAACGCCTAGATGTGGTGTTATTGCCACTTTTGGCATTTGATCAGCAATGTAATCGTTTAGGCATGGGTGGCGGTTATTATGATAGGGCTTTTGCTTTTATGCAGCAGCAGGCTTGGCGTAAAAGGCCATACCTGATTGGCGTAGCGCACGATTTTCAGCAAGTCGATCGGCTAAGTTGTGATCCTTGGGATGTGCCTCTAACGATGGTGGTCAGCAATAATAAAGTCATCAAAGGCGCACATAACAGAAATATTACACTTAATAAAAGTGTTTCATTTGCCTAAAGCACGAGACTACGAGAAAATACGCTGCTTTATACAGTCGTTTTATTTCAGGAGTCGGTGATGACCTCGCGTATTGATACAGCCAATGCTATCCGTGCCTTAAGTATGGATGCCGTTCAAAAAGCCAAAAGTGGGCATCCAGGCGCGCCAATGGGCATGGCAGATATTGCCGAAGTGTTGTGGAACGATTACCTACAGCACAACCCTAACAACCCTAATTGGGCTAACCGCGACCGCTTTGTGCTGTCTAACGGTCACGGCTCTATGCTAATTTATTCTTTATTACACCTAAGTGGCTATGATTTAACCATAGACGACTTAAAAAGCTTTCGTCAGTTACACTCCAAAACACCTGGCCACCCAGAATACGGCTATGCACCTGGCATAGAAACAACCACCGGCCCATTAGGTCAGGGTATTAGCAATGCCGTCGGTATGGCTTTAGCCGAGAAAATCCTTGCAGCGCAATTTAATCAGCCCAATCACGACATCATCGACCACTACACCTACGCATTTATGGGCGATGGTTGTTTGATGGAAGGTATCTCGCACGAGGCTTGTTCTTTAGCCGGCACCTTAGGCTTAGGCAAGCTGATCACTTTTTATGATGATAACGGTATTTCCATCGACGGTAATGTTGAAGGTTGGTTTACCGACGATACGCCAGCACGTTTTGCTGCCTACGGCTGGCACGTTATCCCGAATGTTGATGGCCACGATAGCGCAGCCATTAAAGCCGCGATAGAAGAAGCGCGTGCTGTAAGCGACAAGCCCACCATCATTTGCTGTAAAACCGTAATCGGTAAAGGCTCGCCCAATAAAGAAGGCTCTGAAGTCAGCCATGGTGCGCCTTTAGGTGATGAAGAAATCGCCTTGGTGCGTAAAACCATCAACTGG
>Ga0209075_1003249_pt1 | contig 13680 bp, 9 predicted proteins | sample Stecom2011_FD_187523 | JGI IMG/M metagenome (GOLD analysis project Ga0209075, IMG submission 187523) | Agricultural soil microbial communities from Utah to study Nitrogen management - Steer compost 2011 (SPAdes) (version 2) | ecosystem: Environmental > Terrestrial > Soil > Agricultural land... | reverse complement strand
AATGACAGCAGCAATGTGCTCAGTATCTTAGCTACTTTACTGCAACGCGCACGCGCTATACCGGGGACTCCATCAGCATTTTCTCAAGCAACCGAGCTACTTGCTAGCGCACACATTCAGATCGAAGAAGCAATCGGCGACTTTAATCATTTTCTTGATCACTTTGATGCAGACCCACAGCGCCAGCAATGGTTAGAGCAACGCCTCGACGCCATTTACACCTTAGCTCGCAAACACCGCGTGCAACCCGAACAACTGCATGCTCTACAAACTCAACTGTCAGGTGAACTGTCCGCGTTGGATGCCGACGATGCAAATCTCGAACATTTACAGCAAGCCAGCGCATTATTACAGGAAGAGTATCAAGCAAAAGCGCAAACGCTGAGTAAACGCCGTACCAATGCGGCAAAGAAACTCAGCAACGCAGTCATGCAGCAGTTGCATATTCTGGGTATGCCAGGAGGTCAGTTTAGCGTTGATCTGCAGCCAGTCAGTGCCACAACACCCGCTCTGCACGGCTTAGAAAACATTGAATTTTTAGTCAGCGCCAACCCCGGTCAACCTTTACGCAGTCTCGCCAAAGTTGCCTCAGGCGGTGAGTTATCACGCATCAGCTTAGCAATTCAGGTGATCACCGCACAAACATCGCGCGTGCCAACCCTAGTCTTTGATGAAGTGGATGTTGGTATTGGCGGCCCCACCGCTGAAGTGGTTGGACAATTGTTGCGCCAGCTCGGCGAATCAGGTCAAGTGCTTACAGTCACCCATCTGCCGCAAGTAGCAGCGCAAGGGCATCAGCATTTATTTGTGCATAAAGAGCGCAAACAAAAACAAACCAACACTGCCGTGAGCTTGTTGTCTGACACGCAACGCATAGAAGAGTTGGCGCGAATGCTTGGCGGGATTGATTTAACTGAAGAATCCTTAGTGCACGCACGTAAAATTTTAGAAAGCGCACAGCAACCCATAGCCGCAGCGCAGCGCGCTTAATCACGCTGCACTGCCTACTATTTACGCGATTCTTTACTTAACGAAATTGTCGGATTTTGCCACTTACCTGAAATGTAATATTTAACACTAGCAAAACGCGCAACGCGATCACCAATCAAGCGATCGACAATAAACAAAGCACCACCAATGGCTGGGGCGCCGACAGCAATAGCGGCGAGTGGCAGGTTGTTGGTTAACGGCAAGGCAACCTGCAGTGTGGCATTGACCTGTTCTTTGACTAAGTCAATCTGGCCTTTTAACTCTAAATCACTCGACGGTCCATTTAGGTTCAAAGTTTTATTGGTTCGATAGGTACCATTATCGATCAGTAACTCACCTTTAATCCGATCATAAGCTAAGCCTTTATCAATCAAGTCAGAGAAATCTAATCGCAAACGGCGTCCTATCGAATCAAAATTCAACAAACCAAATACGCGTAAGGCTTGCGCACCGCCATCTACAGATACTAACTGACCTTTGCGAAAGCTTATGTCTGCAGTACCGTTGATATTAGTCAAACTCAGCCCTGCAGGCGAACCCGGCCAGTGCACCGAAGCATCTATACGAAACTCATCGCTGGTAATGCTTGGTGCATAACCCCAAGCCAACAATATCTCGCTGGCATTGGCACCACTGATTCGACCAGTATACTGACTACGCACCTGCCCGCTAACCTTCTGCCAATCCAACTGGCCTGCAACTTTCAATCCTTTTAAAGACAAATCAAGTTGCTCAAAACTAATTCCGCGCGGTTTTGGTCGTGTATTGAATGACCATGAGCCCAAATGTTCCTGCCCTTGATAGAGCGCGTCAATCTTTACATTCATGGCAGGAATGCTGCGCATATCAAAGTTCGACAACAGGTCACTGCGTGGCCGCGCGCTTTCGCCAGGCACACTTTTCGGCAAGAAAAGATGTTCAACGTGCACCACAAAAGGCTTTGCGCTATCAGATACAGCAAGACTACCTTTGAGCTGCTGACTGTCTAGATTAAGACTCCAAGCCTTGCCCTTGCCTGCCTGCCAAAGCAATCCCACATCATTGGCGCTCAAACCCATGCCATGCAAATGTTTGACCTGCAATTGCGCTTTTTTCAACACGCTTTGATGATCTGTGGCGCTTCCGGCATAACGCTGCAATACAGTTTGCCATTGCTCGATATCAAGCTCATTTAAACGACCGCGCACTTGCAAGCCCGCTTGCGTCGGTAATCGCGCGAGCCCGCCACCGACCCGCAGCTCTGCGCGCCCAGCTAACAAATCATCGGCTGCAGCGGCTAAATTCAGACTCAATTGATCCGCGTAATCCAACCAGTAGCGACGCTCTTTGCCTGCCAAAGTCATCCGCCAATCAGCATAGCTTTGCTGCTCTGAAGTTTTGCCAAAAGGTGCAGGCAAGTCTATTTTGACCCCTAACAAGCTGGAATCAATTCGCAGTTGACTGTCATCGCCCTCCAGTAACAAGCGTAAGCGATACGGCAAGGTGCCGGACGCTGGAAGTGTCTGTTTAATATCAGCCCAGCGGGTCAAGGATACAATCGGCATCAACCCGGTAACATCAACATGCGTACGCAAATTGCCACTGCGTCCTTGCGCTTCAATACTGCCGCTAAAGCGCTGATCCAAAAACCGCCCACTAACGGTCTTGGCACTCAGCCCTTGTTTACTATTAAAAACAAACTCGCCACGCAATTTGCGCAGCTCAACATTAATGTCGGGGATATTGAGTTCAACATCCTGCGCATGCAATTGCAGATTAATCTCAGGGCTTTGCCCAGCATGCAAAGGAATCAACAAATCTAAGGTTGCCGGTAACTGACCTTGTCCACTCCAGCGCGCAAAGCTATCCGTTACTTTGGCCAGCGGTGTTTTTTGTAAAATATGCAAACCATCGGCAACACTGCTTTGCAACTCAGCTTGTAGCTCTAACTCCGGCGGCTGGCCATCCTTATGGGCAATTTCGGCAAAAGCTGAAGTAACAGAGGAGTTGAGAATTTTGCCTTGCTCAATACTAATGCGCACACCGCTGTCTTCAATCAGTACTTCACCTACCGCCTCAGTCAATGCCGGCCAACCCGGCTGATATTCTAACTCGGCAGCCTTTACGTCAAAGTACAAACTGATTGAGCGATCTGCTGGCGCTGCGCCTTTATTGAGCGAACCCTGATATTGAAAATAACCTTGGTTAACACGCCCTGCACGAATTGCCGTACTCAGCCAATGCTCTAAACCATCACTAAAACTAGGCAGCAAGCTCGGCAAATACTTGCCAGTAAAACGCGCATCGCCATCACGCAACCCTACCCGTAAATCCATGTAATCTTCTTCATTAGGATCTGCCAGCAGGCGAATTAAAAAGTCTCCACCAATCTCTCCCTCTTCACCGCTTACCTGCAAATAAGGACTGCGCAAAGTAAACCCCTGAGGATCGAATTCCCAAAGTAACTGTGCATGAGCGCGCAGATACTGCCACGGCTTAGGGAAGAGACGTGCTAAGTGCAAGCTAAAACCGTCATCACTGGCTAAGCGCAGCTCTCCACCGGTTAAACCGCCAGCAATTTTCCCACTGATTCCTGTGGCAGCGGGTACATCATGCCAGCTGGAAAACCCCACCTGCTGCACATCCGCGGCAAACGCTAAACGCTGCTCTCGTGGCTGCTCTGGCTGCCACTGCAGATTAATATGACGCAGCACGCCTTGCGGCTGCATGCTCTGCAGCACATCAGCGGCCACCTCAGGCAAAGGCAGTAAACGCTCAGCTAAGTAATGCACGTCAGCCAGCTCTAACTGTTCAGCAGCTAGCTTCCAGGTTGGTGTTTCTTGATCGCTGTAACGCACCAACAACGGCCAATTGCGTGGTGCCAGATCATCCACTTGCCAAGTAAAACTCGGCAACCAAGCAACCTGCTGCTGCCCATCATCTTGATAAAAGCCTTGAATAAGATTGGCCTGCCAATGCACTGCACTAGCTTGCGGTGCTTGCACGTCAGCGACTAGATCAGCAAACTCGATTGCTGCAGTATGGATACGTCCTTGCTGAGCCTGTAGCCACAGCTCACCACCCGTGCGTAATTGTGTTACTTGCCAATCTGCTAAGTAACCTTTGGGCAGCCATTGCGCAAGGTCACTGCTAGGGATTTTCAAATACACATTGATGGCGCTCTGCTGCCAGTCTTTGCCAATTAAGCGTCCTTGTGCACTCAATTCTAAAGCCTGTCCATCTGGCAACACTGCTCGCACCGCTAAGTGCTGTTCTGCACCGACACGACTGAGAGTGAAACCTGCATATTTCAATGGCAAAGGCTCATTGCCATAGGCTTGCACAATCACCCGACTGTTAATCACGCTCAATTGCGCCACTTGCTGCAATTTAGCCAGCCAATCATTGAGCTTAAATACTGCTTTTTCGCTGCTGTCTAAACGCACGCCCTGCACAGCCCATTGCCGTGGCTGCACTTCTTCTACAGAAATTTGCAGACCCACTAAAGTCACAGCTTTTAAGCGCAACTCTCGGGCCAATAAACTGGCCAACATGTCGGGCTGAATATGCAGTTCATCGAGCAATAATAAATCAGCACCGCTGCCGATCGAGACGTCACGCGCCTCAAGCACTGGTGAAAAACCGCTCCAAGTGCCCTCTAGCCGTTCAATGTGAATATCTTGCTGTAAGCGCTGCTGCAACTCTTGTTCAATTTGTTCGCGGTACTCAGCAACCAAAGGAATAAACTGGCGCCCGACACTGACATATAAGGCAGCCAAAATCAGCAATCCAGCAATGCTCCACAGACTCCAACGCAGCAGAGTATTGAAGAAGCGCAACAGAGCCATCATGCATACACCTTAATGATTGCCGGCATTACAACAAAACAACATCATATTGTTCTTGCGAGTACATCGTTTCTACTTGGAAGCGCACAGGATGCCCAATAAAGGACTCTAAATCAGCGACGTTGGCAGACTCTTCATCGAGCAAGCGGTCGACCACACTCTGACTGGCCAGCACCATATAACCATCGGCTTGAAAGGCCCGCGCCTCACGTAAAATCTCACGAAAGATTTCATAACAAATGGTTTCCGCACTGCGCACTTGCCCACGCCCTTGGCATGTAGAACAGGGTTCGCAAAGCACTTGCGCCAAACTTTCACGGGTGCGTTTGCGCGTCATCTGCACCAAGCCCAGTTCGGTGATGCCAATAATGTTGGTTTTTGCGTAATCGCGTTCGAGCTGACGCTCCAAGGTACGTAAAACCTGGCGACGATGCTCTTCGTCCTCCATATCAATGAAGTCAATAATGATAATGCCGCCGACATTGCGCAGGCGCAATTGACGGGCAATGGTTAAAGCCGCTTCAAGATTGGTTTTAAATACCGTTTCTTCAAGATTACGATGACCAACAAAACCACCGGTATTGACATCAATAGTGGTCATCGCTTCGGTTGGATCAATCACCAGGTGCCCGCCTGATTTGAGCGGCACTTTTCGCTCTAAGGCTCTTTGAATTTCATCATCAATGCCATACAAATCAAAAATCGGTCGCTCGCCTGGGTAGTGCTCCACCCGGTCAGCAATTTCGGGCATTAATTCTGCGACGAACTGCTGTGCTTTAAGCAACGTTTCCCGCGAATCAATGCGTACTTTTTCCGTATGCTCCGCCGCTAGGTCGCGCAAGGTGCGCAATGGCAGAGAAAGCTCTTCGTAAATGACTGTCGGTGCGCCGCAGACTTGCATCTGCTCACGAACTTGCTCCCAGAGACGGTGCAAGTAACGTATATCCAGCATAATTGCTGAAATATCTGCACCTTCAGTGGCAGTGCGAATAATAAACCCGCCCTTTTCCTCAAGACCTTCACTGGCCAAGCACTCAGTCACGGCTTGCTTTAAGCGCTCGCGCTCTGCTTCTTCTTCAATTTTCAGTGACACGCCAATATGACTGCTGCTCGGCATATACACGAGGTAGCGCGAAGGAATCGATAAATTGGTGGTCAGGCGTGCACCTTTACTGCCAATCGGATCTTTAGTGACTTGGACGACTAGCGCTTGGCCTTCATGCACTAAGCCGCTAATACCCTCTCCGGTCATACCCTCACGAGCAGTGATATCCGCAGCATGAATAAACGCCGCACGCGATAAGCCAATATCGACAAAAGCCGCCTGCATACCCGGCAGTACACGGACGATCTTACCTTTATAAATGTTGCCAACAATGCCGCGACGCTGGGTACGCTCAACATGAACTTCTTGTAAAACACCATTTTCGACCACGGCAACCCGTGATTCCATTGGCGTAATATTGATTAAAATCTCTTCACTCATGGCGTTCTCAGTCTAAGGCTTGGCGGTGCATGGCTCGCACAACCTAATAATGCAGCGCAATACAGTCACTCCAATATGCCCTGTATCTTTAACAAAACCAATACGCTACACCTGAGAAGATTACATTGTTATCAATCATCTAGCTAAAAAAGCTCAGCGACAGCTCGAATAAAGATTTCGCCACGTTTTAGCGCACACTAGCTTCTGCGCAAAGGTGCGCAATAAGACGCTACTACTGGTCGAGCCATTAACGAAAACCACGGATACGCTTGACGTTAACCAACACTAAATACAGCCAAGGCCACAGCAGACAGCTAATGAGCACTGGCCAAGCATAATAATTTATCTCAGGTCGCATTCCCGATAAAGTGCCCAACCACAACAGCACGAGCTGCGCCAGACCATAAATCACCAGTAGCGCAAACGACTGCTGCCACAATGGAAAAACTTTCAGACGCTGCTGCAAGGTTAAGACTAAAAACACGATAATCACTAAAGCCAAGGCATGTTGACCAAACAAGGTGCCATACAACACATCTTGCGCAATGCCCACACACCAGGCCGTCAGCACACCTATATTTTGCGGGAAATGAATCGCCCAGAAGGTTAAAACTAGCGCCAGCCACAAAGGTCGACCAATTTCCATTTGCTCAGGCATTGGCATCACTGACAGCAATAAGGCGACAACCAATGTCAGCCACATCATCAGGGTGATATTGCTGGATTTATTGCTCATTATTCTGCCTCCGCTGCCGTAGACTCTGTGGCTTTGAGCAGTTGCACTGCATCGTCTAAGGCGTTCTGCACCGTATCATCTAATGCTTGCGTGGCACTCTTGCTGTCACTAAAGACCAGCAACAGATAGCGGCTACGATTTAGTGTTGCCGCCGGCAAAGCCTGCACTCGAGCAAAGGGCTGCCCAGTATTGCGCTGCACTTCAGTCACCACCGCCACTGGATAGCCAACAGGAAAGCGCTGCCCCATGCCTGAGGTGACTAACAAATCGCCTTCTCGAATGTCAGCGCTATCGGTGACATAGCGCAATTCGATAGATTCTAGGTCACCTGTGCCGCTCGCTATAGCACGCAAACCATTGCGATTCACTTGCACCGGCACACTGTGGTTGCTATCCGTGATCAACAATACTCGCGAGCTATAGGGCATCACTTCTACCACCTGCCCCATCACTCCACGCGCATCAAGCACCGGCTGTCCGAGAGTCACACCACTATTACTGCCTTTATTGATCAATACACGGTGAGTATAAGGATTGGGGTCGACGCCAATTAACTCAGCAACTAAGACACGGTCATCAATTAAAGCGGATGAATTAAGCAGTTCTCGTAAGCGGACATTTTGCTCTGTGAGCGTGGCCAATTTTTGCAAGCGACGTTGCATCAACAGGGTTTCCGCACGCAACTGTTCATTTTCAGCCAGTAAATCAGTGCGACTACTGAACATCTGCATGGTGTTGTTCCAGCCACGTACAGGTAAATCGCCCAGCCAATACAATGGGGTCAATACCATGCCCAAGTTACTGCGCACGGGCTTGAGCACATCAAGGCGCGCATCAACCAGCATCAGAGCAATGGAAAAGCAGGTAAGAATAAGAAACCGCGTACTTAACGAGGTTTTTTTGGCAAATAATGGCTTAATATTGTTTCCCCAGCGACTTAAATGCGGATGACTGTAATTGGCTCATACACATTTAAGTTTAACTATAAACGCCGCACTCAGCGACTCGCGGGTAAAAAGATGCAGCTTTATTCTGCGGACAACAGATCCATGGAGTTGCGATCCATCATTTCTAAAGCTTTACCACCACCCAGGGCCACACAGTTTTTTGGATTCTCAGCAACAATAACCGGTAGACCGGTTTCTTGCGCAAGCAATTTATCCATATCGCGTAGCAGTGCACCGCCACCCGTCAAGACTAAGCCGCGCTCAGCAATATCTGATGCCAATTCAGGTGGAGACTGCTCCAGCGCACTTTTTACTGCCTGCACAATCGCAGCTAAAGACTCTTGCAGAGCTTCAAGCACTTCTTCGGAATTCAAAGTAAAGCTGCGCGGCACACCTTCAGCAAGATTACGGCCGCGCACATCAAACTCGAGTAACTCACCGCCCGGGAAGGCACAACCGATTTCTTGCTTAATTCGCTCAGCCGTCGACTCACCAATTAAGCTGCCATAGTTACGGCGTACATAAGTGATAATTGCTTCATCAAAGCGGTCGCCGCCGACACGTACCGATTCAGCATAAACCACACCATTAAGGGAGATCAGCGCAATTTCTGTCGTACCGCCACCAATATCAACCACCATTGAACCGCGCGCTTCATCGACCGGTAAACCAGCACCGATTGCGGCAGCCATTGGCTCTTCAATTAAGAACACTTCACGCGCACCAGCACCTAAGGCTGATTCACGAATCGCACGACGTTCAACTTGCGTGGACTTGCAGGGTACGCAAATCAACACGCGCGGGCTTGGCTGTAAAAAACTGTTCTCATGCACTTTATTAATAAAGTACTGCAGCATTTTTTCGCACACACTAAAATCGGCAATCACGCCGTCTTTCATGGGACGAATCGCACAAATATTGCCTGGAGTACGACCAAGCATACGCTTTGCATCAGTCCCCACAGCGACTACACTTTTCTGATTACCGCGCGTACGAATCGCAACGACAGACGGTTCATCTAAAACAATACCGCGATCACGTACATAAATAAGGGTATTGGCAGTCCCTAAATCGATGGATAAATCACTGGAAAACATGCCGCGTAATTTTTTAAACATGGGATAAATAACCCTAGGTGACGCGCAATAGAAACGCTAATTTAAAATGAATAGGAAACTCTAACAATCATCGACCTTTTGAGCAAGGTACGCACTGTGATAGATTAGCACTTTCTAAACACTCGTATGATTTTTTACACGCTTATTGGATGTATCTGTAGCACTATTGTTCCATTGCTACAGATTTAATCGCTCCACCTACATTATTCTTTCAGGAGATCCTCACATGGCACTTGAACGCTGCGACGTGGAAAAACTGGCTCACTTGGCGCGACTCGGCCTCGATGATGCGCAAATAGACAGCAGCACCGCATCTCTAAATGCTGCTATCAATATGATCAATGCCATGCAAGCAGTGAACACTGATGGTATTACACCATTGGCCAACCCGCTCGAAGCCAATCAGCGCTTACGTCCTGACACTGTAACCGAAAGCAATCACCGTGATGACTACCAAGCCCTCGCTCCTGCGGTAGAAAACGGCTTATACCTGGTACCTAAAGTCATCGATTAAGGACTCCATCGTCATGCATCAACTTACACTAACTGATATTTCTAAGGCGCTCGCGGCCAAGCAGTTTTCCGCACGCGAGTTGACCACGCATTTACTTGCACGAATTGAACAGCTTGATCCGCAACTCAATAGTTTTATTACTGTTAGCAAAGAGTCTGCATTGCAGCAAGCTGACGCGGCAGATGAGTTACGCAGCAGCGGCATCAATGCGCCGCTACTGGGTCTGCCCATTGCGCACAAAGATTTGTTTTGTACTGAAGGGGTACGCACCAGTTGTGCGTCAAAAACCCTCGACAACTTTATTGCACCTTACACCGCGACAGTGGTTGATAAGCTCAATAAAGTGGGCTGCATCAGCTTAGGCAAGCTGAATATGGACGAGTTCGCCATGGGCTCTTCTGGTGAAACCAGCTTCTACGGCCCAAGTAAAAACCCATGGGATACTCAGCGCATCCCCGGTGGCTCATCCAGCGGCAGCGCCGTAGCGGTAGCAGCACGCTTAGTCCCAGCTAGCACTGGCAGCGACAGCGGCGGCTCAATTCGCCAGCCAGCAGCATTCACCGGCTTAACCGGCATCAAACCAACCTACGGCCGCATCTCACGCTGGGGCATGACTGCCTATGCATCGAGTTTTGACCAAGCTGGTTTTTTAGCTCACAACGCTGAAGATTGCGCGATGCTGTTACAGGCCACTGCAGGCTTTGATGAACGCGACTCAACCAGCGCACAACAACCGGTTGATGACTATGCCGCAGCCTTAAGCCTGCCTCTGCAAGGTTTACGCATTGGTTTACCTAAAGAATATTTCAGCAGCGATCTCGACGGCCGCATTGGCGATGTCGTCAACAACAGTATTGAGCAACTAAAACAGCTTGGCGCCACCTTTGTCGATATCAGCTTACCCAGCCTGCCACACGCCGTACCGGCCTACTATGTGATTGCCTCTGCAGAAGCCTCGACCAACTTAGCGCGCTTTGATGGCGTGCGTTTTGGCCACCGCTGCGAGAACCCACAGAACCTTGAAGACCTGTACTTGCGCTCGCGCGATGAAGCCTTTGGCAAAGAAGTCAAACGCCGCATCATGATTGGTACTTACGCGCTGTCGACCGGTTACTACGATGCTTACTATTTAAAAGCACAGAAAATTCGCCGCTTAATCAAAAATGATTTTGTTAGCGCATTTAAAGATGTTGACCTGATTCTAGGTCCAACCACACCAAACTTACCTTGGTTAATCGGCAGCAAAATCGACGACCCTGTGGCCGCGTATTTAGAAGATATTTATACGGTACCCGCCAACCTTGCAGGGATTCCCGGCCTCTCTATGCCTGCTGGCATGATTGATGGCTTACCGGTCGGCGTACAGCTACTCGCACCGTACTTCCAAGAAGCACGTTTACTGCAAGTTGCACATCAATTTCAACAACATACTGATTGGCACGCTCGCACGCCAGCCGGATTCTGAGGACGACTCACATGCAATGGGAAACCGTGATCGGGCTGGAAATCCACGCACAGCTCGCAACTAACACCAAAATCTTTTCAGGTAGCGCCACCGCATTCGGTGCCGAGCCCAACAGTCATGCCAGTCTGATTGACTTAGCAATGCCTGGCACCTTGCCGGTGCTCAACGCTGAAGCAGTACGCATGGCCTGTATGTTTGGCTTAGCAGTTGATGCACACATCGCTGAACACAATATCTTTGCTCGCAAAAACTACTTCTATCCTGACCTACCAAAAGGCTATCAAACCAGTCAAATGGATGATCCGATTGTGGGTCTTGGCCATCTGGATATAGCTCTCGACGACGGTAGCATTAAGCGCGTGAATATCACTCGTGCGCACCTTGAAGAAGATGCCGGTAAAAGCTTACACGAAGACTTTAGCGGCATGACCGGCATCGACCTCAACCGTGCCGGCACCCCGCTATTGGAAATCGTTTCTGAACCAGAACTGAGCAACGCCAAAGAAGCGGTGGCCTATGCCAAAGCCATTCACACCTTAGTACGTTACTTAAACATCTGTGACGGCAACATGGCCGAAGGCTCATTCCGCTGCGACTGTAACGTGTCGGTACGTCCTAAAGGCCAAACCAAGTTGGGTACGCGCACCGAAATTAAAAACGTTAACTCGTTTCGCTTTATCGAGCGTGCCATCAATCATGAGATTCAACGCCAAATTGAATTAATTGAAGATGGCGGCAAAGTCACGCAAGAAACCCGTCTGTACGATCCTAACAAAGATGAAACGCGCTCCATGCGCAGCAAAGAAGAAGCCAACGACTACCGTTACTTCCCTTGCCCTGACTTGTTACCGGTGCATATTCCACGGGAGATGCTTGAGGAACTGCGTACTCATCTACCGGAACTGCCAACGCAAAAACGTGAGCGTTTCGAAAAAGACTTTGGCTTATCCACCTACGACGCCAGTGTTTTATCCGCCAGCCGTGAAATGGCCAATTACTTTGAAGCAGTCGAAAAAACCTGTGCCGACGCTAAATTAGCGACCAACTGGGTGATGGGCGAGCTGTCGAGCTTACTCAACAAAGAAAACCTCGATATCACTCAATCACCCGTCAGCGCAGAGCAACTTGGCGGCATGCTGGTGCGCATTAAAGACAACACTATTTCAGGCAAGATCGCGAAAATGGTGTTTGAGGCAATGGCAGCAGGCGAAGGCGACGCTGATCAAATTATTGAACAACGCGGCCTCAAGCAGGTCACAGACAGCGGCGCTATCGAAGCCATGCTCGATGAAGTGCTCGCCGCCAATGCCGAGCAAGTCGAACAGTACCGCGCCAGCGATGAAAACAAGCGCGGGAAAATGTTTGGCTTCTTTGTTGGCCAAGCCATGCGCGCATCAAAAGGCAAAGCTAACCCGCAGCAGGTCAATGAGTTACTCAAGCAAAAGCTTGATCAGTAACCCGTGATACACGCCAAGCTGGCGGGCAACCTCAGCTTGGCGTTGCACTCACCAATCTCTGTTCAAGGAATATCTCATGCGTCTGTATTTTCTCTTTGCTGCTCTAGTTTTATTGAGCGCCTGCTCATCGCAGCGTACAAGCCAAGACGCAGGTGTCAGTGGTCAAGCATCCTGGTATGGAGCAAAACACCACGGCAGAAAAACGGCTAGCGGTGAACGCTTTAATCAAAATGCCCTGACTGCCGCACACCGCACTCTGCCTTTTGGCACCCAGGTCAAAGTGACCAACAAACTCAACAATAAAAGCGTCACCGTGCGCATCAATGATCGAGGCCCTTACAGCAAAGGTCGTATCATTGATCTATCGCGCGCTGCCGCGGTAAAAATCGACATGATAAAGCAAGGTGTAGCCCCTGTACGCTTGCAGGTTCAGCGTTAAAAATCACTGAATTTTGCATCACGCGGCGCTGACAACCTGCTACTCTACGCCTAATTTAGCAGCACACCGTTCGGAGCAATTTGATGTCCACCCTGATGTTTGTTTATTTAATTGGCGGTTTTATTCTTTTAGTGATTGGTGCTGAAGTTTTAGTGCGTGGCGCTGCGCGTTTAGCCGCCCGTTTTGGTATTTCACCACTGATCATCGGCCTCACTGTGGTTGCTTTCGGCACCAGCGCGCCAGAGATGGCTGTCAGCACCCAGTCCGCCTTTCTTGGCCAAGGCGATATTGCCATTGGCAACGTGATTGGCAGCAATATTTTTAACGTGCTGTTTATTCTTGGCTTATCGGCATTAATCACCCCGCTACTGGTGTCGCGCCAACTGGTGCGTTTAGATGTGCCGATTATGATTGCCGCAGGCTTTCTGGCGTGGTTCTTAGCGATGGATGGCAGCTACAGCCGCCTTGATGGTTTTATTTTATTTACCTGTATTATCAGCTACACCAGTTACTTAATTATCAGCAGCCTCAAGGCATGGAAAGCCGGAAAAGCCTTAGAGATTGATGACGAGTACAGCTCTCAAGTCAACCCTCACCGCTTTGCTTGGTTAATTAACAGCGCTTACATTTTAGCTGGCTTAGTTTTACTAGTGGCAGGCTCAAATTTACTGGTCAGCGGCGCTGTCAGCTTAGCGCAAGCA
>Ga0209075_1003248_pt1 | contig 13680 bp, 10 predicted proteins | sample Stecom2011_FD_187523 | JGI IMG/M metagenome (GOLD analysis project Ga0209075, IMG submission 187523) | Agricultural soil microbial communities from Utah to study Nitrogen management - Steer compost 2011 (SPAdes) (version 2) | ecosystem: Environmental > Terrestrial > Soil > Agricultural land... | reverse complement strand
AGGCCTTTTGCCCTATCAGAATGGATGAGTCTGATCCCTTCAGAATGGACTGCCGAAAGCGCTCCTATTATTGCTGCTTACGGTATGGGCCTTCATGGCTGGGATGCTTCATTTAGCTTTGCCATAGATCAACCGGCCTACACACCCACGATACAAACCCCACCCTCTGAGGGGGTATACAATGTCACCTCCCCCACCCAATTGGCATTATACCCGGCACTGGCCATGATGATCTATCGGAATGACCTGCAGGAAGGTGAAACAGTTGTAGATCGCAAAGTGAATTTTGAAGCTTTGGAAGCCGGATCAAGTGTTTTCGATGAACAGGTAATCCAGGATCACGACCGGAAAATCTTTAAAAGCATTTTCCCCATGGAAGCAATGGCAGCTGGGAAGGTCACGCTCACGTTTACCGAAGACAACACACCTGATGAAATCGAAAACCTGGATGATTTCAAAAAAGACCATGGAGTTGTTTCGAACACGGGTCAACTGTTTTGGACAGAAGTAGATCAGGGCCATTTCACCATTAATAGTAGTGGAACAAAAGGGATAGCGGGCTTTGCCAAAGACAAAAAGATTGATCTGGATAAATTCAGCATAAAGACCGATAATGAATTTGCCGTTATTCTGGTGAGCAGCATGGATCCTTCCAAGGGGCTAGAAGAAGCAGAAAGACTTCTGATCACGACTATGGCCCGGGCAAAAAATTCAGGGATGGAATTCAACAAGGATAAGACGGAGTTGCTTGATATAGGAGATGCACCTGTGTTGGTTGAAGCGGTCAATGTGGAACTCACGCTTCCTGAAGGACGTGAATTTGAAGTACATATTCTTGACCATGTGGGCAATAGGACAGGGAGGTATCTAAAGAACAGCGGCCGCACCATCCTCATCAATGGCCGAGAAACCAAAGCCATATATTATGAGGTGGTTTTTGAATAGCTGTTAAAATAGAGTTGGGTAACAAAAAATGACAATGAGCTCCAGGAAGGCAGTCCGTACATTTATCGGCTCCAGAAAAGTAGTTATTTCGGATTTTTAATTATATTGATTTGTCTTTTCAAGGATAGAACCCGTATCAAAAGTTAAGTGAATTGGGTTGGGAGATGTAGTCCACGATTACAGAGGGGATGTATGAAGGATTCTCTACTGAAACACGGTTGAAACACGGTTAAAACACGGTTTTTCTATGGCGATGCCCTGGCCAGTTTAACTTTGTTTATCGCTTCAAGTAAGCCGGAGGAAATGGATACCGTGAAGAAATTGGTGATCAGTGTACTTAACCGAAATAAAGAATAACGCTTCAACAATTTTTGTTATCTTAAAGGTGAGTCAGTTTTTATAAATTTTCCGAAAGACGATGCCCGACATGAACATATATGAATCTGTAATGAAAATAACCACATCCCTATTCATTCTTGTCACCTTCCTTGGTTTGTTTGTGGATGCTTATGCCATCAAGCCAGATCGGGAATATTTTATGACACCGGATTCCGTAGGATGGAATTACGAAGAGTTAAAAATTAAGACGTCAGATGAAGTTATGTTAAATGCATGGATTTACGAAGCGAATCCGACGAGAAGCAATGACACCGTCATCATTCTGGCCTATCCGGATGCCGGAAATATGTCTTACTTTGTTTATTATTCCGCAATAGTTGCGAACGCTGGTTACACAGTAGTCACGTTTGATTACAGAGGATTCGGAAAAAGTGACGATTTTGAAATTCAGCAAGATTATCTATACTATACTGAGTTTGCCAAGGATCTTGAAGCAGTGGTGAAAACAGTTTCTTCAAAATTCCCTGAAAAAAAAATCGGAATATGGGGAATGTCTATGGGAACTACCATAGCTTCCCGGGCATACCCAGCTTTAAAGGGAAAAGTTGATTTCCTTATCGGCGAAGGTTATGTGACTGATACTTTAGCTATCATTGATCGGTATAAGGCATTGGATAAATCTCTAACCCTTCCTGAAAAGCATACCGAATACAAAAAGGCAATACGAGCTATAGACATTCCCCTTCTGATTTTCACAGCATCCAATGACACAATAACCACCCATGAGGATGCATTGGCTCTAAAAGCGATCCTTGGCTACAGTTGTGAGGTGATCCCATATTCAGGAGATCACCTCACAGGGTTTCAAAATCAGCTGGACAGCAAAGGATTTGGTGGTTGGTATGTGGAACAAATCAATCAATTTTTAGAGAATATTTAATCATGAAGTGGAATAAAATAATTATAACTGAACAGGATATGAAAGCCTTTGGACAGGCTAGCAATTATCTTTGAAGCAGATCCTGATAGTGCAGAAGGAAAGGAAGCATAATTATTGGTTACCCTGATTGAGAAATACGAAAAAGAGCATTACCTACCTTTTTGACACTGAAGAAAACGTAAATAAAAAACAGATAAATTTAATCTTCGATAAACTTTAATTTCAAATTTCCGTTATATCGGCATCATGAACCTATCGGGGATTATCTTGCGCTATCTTTATATCGTTGTCCTGTCGGTATGGGTCATTGCCCTTCCCCAATATCATCACTCCATTCCTGAAGATCAATCAACAGATTTGGAGCTTTCCTACGGGGAATCAGGCTACCTGGAACAGCCGAATAACCTTTGCCTGCTTGGCCATGGCAGTAGTGTCCATACTGCGATCATTTACGGCTATGGCCACCCTGGAACTGACCTTTTGTTCCATAAATTCTTTTTTCCGGATCTTTATTGGAAGAACTTTGGAGCAGCAGCCCTTTCTTTTTTAGCTGCAGTCAATATCAAATCCGGGGCTACAGACTATATCTTTCCTTTCCATTTTTTCTGGTAATTCCCTGGCCTTCCTTATCGGCAAACCATGAAAAGTTCATTCATCAGGTTGCTATTACCCATTGCCCAATTTACTTGAGGCTACAAATAAACGGTTACCAAAAAACGCCGATAGAAAAAAAGCTGTACCCAGATGAAGGCCGCACACGTGCAGCAGGAATTCTGGGCCAAGCAGTCTCTTAAAGCGGCAGCTGTCAATCAGCCCCCAAGGTGCCTTTAGGGCCCTTTCTCATTATGCCGGTAAGCTGATAGCTTACTAAAATATCTTTGAAACCTATAAATAAAATACAGATGTTCTCCCTATTTATACTTTTGTCAGGAATTGTAATATTAATTTTGGGAGCCGATAAATTGGTGGATGGAGCTTCCAGCCTTGCAGCAAAACTGGGAATTCCCAATATTGTTATTGGATTGACCATTGTGGCATTTGGCACTTCCGCGCCGGAACTGGTGGTGAATGTTTTTGCAGCTGTTGAGGGTAATACGGGAATAGTTCTCGGGAACATCTTAGGGAGCAACATCTTCAATGTTCTGGGTATTTTGGGGATTTGCTCCATTATTTATCCTCTTTCAGTGAAGAACAGCACGACTTGGATCGAAATACCCTTAAGTCTGCTGGCCGCACTTGCTTTATACATCATGGCAAATGATGTACTTTTTGATCAGGCAGGCTCCGACCTGCTCACAAGAACCGACGGATTGATTTTGCTCCTGTTTTTTGCGATTTTCCTGGTTTATAATATTATGTTATCCTTAAACTCAACTGATGTAGTCGGCATTGAACATAAAAATTATACGTATTTAAAGGCTACTGCTTATATCATTTTAGGACTTGCCGGATTGGTTGTAGGAGGAAGGATGATCGTAACAAGTGCAGTAACTATTGCCCAATTAATGGGCCTTTCCGACAGGATCATTGGATTGACGGTCGTTTCCATCGGTACCTCCCTACCTGAGTTGGCAACCTCACTGGCAGCTGTTAAAAGGAAAAATTTAGACATAGCGATCGGAAATGTAGTGGGTTCCAATATTTTCAATATATTTTTTATCTTGGGAATATCAACGGTTATAACCACAGTGCCTGTTCAGGCAGCTTCCTTTGTGGATATTGTCCTTAATATACTTGCTGGCCTTCTGTTGTTCGTCTTTATTTTCATCGGTAAAGGAAGAAACCTGGAAAGGTGGGAAGGCATGTTCTTCCTGGCCATGTATGTTGTGTATTTGGTATTTGTGACCTCATACCAATAGTATGGATTCAAGGGCTATCTCGAATGGAATCAAAATGAATGCATGTATAAAATATTTAATTTTGTCATGAATCCATCAGATTTAACATTCCGATGGCATACGCCAGCAAAATACTTACAATCAATCCAATATTGACCTTATAAAGATCCCTGAAAATCTGCTTTCTTGATGTTTTTATTTCATGTTTGTTGAGCCGGAAACTGATGGCTATTTCACGGCCGGCCAAAATTCCTATAAATACCCAAGTGGTACTCATAGGAACATTGCTTAATTCTGTAAACAGAAACAATACTATGGCATAGGTAAGGTCGATGAAGGTGGCCGAACGGATATGCCTGGTGTTGGCTTTGGAGTGGACGATCTCCTGGATTTTTCCGCCCCGGGATTTAAAAAGCTGGGCCATTAAAACCAAAATAATCAATAAAGAAGTTATCAGTTCTGTCAATGTAAGTTGCCTCGGCAAATACACATAAAGATTGGCAAAATCCTGGACCAGCCATTGAGACCATAGCAGTCCAGTGGACAGCCATTGTGCCACGAGCCATCCATTTTTGGCTTTTTCTTTTTCTGATCTGGAAATGCTTTCTTTTGACTCAAACCTTTTTGCGATCAAGAGGTAAACCCCAAATGCAAAAATAAAAGCCACCGCATAACCCAGAACAGACTTAAGGATCATTTTTTCAATCACTGCCTGGGATGAAAAGACACTCAGAATCATGAACGTGGTACTTACAGGGAGTCCCAACCTAGTGAGAACGATCAGAACCAATGGAGGAATAATATACCAATAGGCCATATTCTCCGGCAATGGGATCATGTCCAGTCTCCCATAGGAAACATCCCCGGAATGACTGATCCAACCGTACACCAATACCAAGGTCAATATGGATGCTGCATAGAGCCACAGTATCCACCATTTCTTTTTGTGATTGGAGGTGAGAAATGTCCCTAACGTCTGAATGACATCATTGCCGATAACAGAATAGGTTGCCAGAACAAAGGCAACCAAGGGTATGATTCGTTCCAATTGCATTTATCATTAATAGGTGAAGAGGCTCGGTTCTTTTAACTCGTGATGGTGGAAACTACTTTGGGGAAGTAGAAAGTTCTCCATAGAAAGTTTGTCGGACCCTACGAAGATAAGCATAAACACTTCAAATTTTCTTCAGGAATTATTCTTAATTTGAAGAATGAAAATCCTTCTGATAGAAGACAATGTTGAGCTGACCAAAAATATTCTGGACTATCTGGGAAAGGAAAAGCTGATTTGTGAATCCTGCGACAATTGTTTTGATGCGCAGGACAAGCTGCTTTCCTTCAGGTATGACTGTGTGGTTTTGGATATCATGCTCCCCGACGGCGATGGCTTGGAAATTCTGCATTTTATCAAGAACCAAAAACTGTCCTGCAACATCCTGATCATTTCGGCCAAGAATTCACTGGAGGACAAGATCCACGGTTTAGAAATCGGGGCGGATGATTACCTGACCAAACCTTTTTACCTGCCTGAACTCCATGCGCGGCTCAAAGCCATATATAGAAGAAACCAGCTGGACGGTGACCATGAAGTGGTTTATAAGGAAATCAGATTGGATACCCTCACCATGGAAGCCATGGTCGGAGATCATGTTCTGGATCTTACCAAAAAAGAATATGACCTGCTTCTTTTTTTTCTTACCAATAAAAACCGTGTACTGGGAAGACAATCCATCGCCCAACATATGTGGGGGGACTATACGGATGACCTGGCTAATTTTGACTTTGTCTATCAACATATCAAAAATCTCCGGAAGAAAATATGCCAAGCCGGAGGCAAAGACTATATCAACACCATTTATGGCATCGGTTATAAATTTAACACCGGCGTCTGATGAAACTGATCAACAAATTTACCCTTTGGTACTTGGGGATCTCTTCCGTTGTTTTGCTCCTTGGTGGAATAATGATTTTTCAGAAACTGGAATCTGAAATTGACTTTGAGCAGGGGATGGAACTTGAAAGGCAGCTGGACAGCTATGCAGAAAAACTGAAAAACGGAAAAGCTCCTGATCGACTTGAAAGAGACAGGCTGGAAATTACCGAGTTGCCGTTGGAAACCGCCTTACAGCCTTTATACGTAAGAGACACCTTGGCCTGGCACGATCAATTGGAGCAGATGGAAAGGCAACTGAAGGCGAGCCGATCCTATTTGATCAACGGAAAGCATTATTACCTCGCCACCTATAACATTGTCATTGAAACCGGTGATATTACAGAAACGGTGGTACAGACCATGGTGGCGATTTTTATCTTGCTTCTAATCTTCATTGCGGTTACCGGAAGGATCGTTTCCAAAAAAATTCTTTCCCCATTCCACGAAAGTCTGGAAAAAATAAAATCCTTCACTTTTAAAGAAAATGAACCTCTTGTTTTTGCACCTTCTAAAACAGAAGAATTTGTCAAACTGAATGATTTTCTCCACAAGATGTCTGTTCAGCTATTGAAAGATTATAGAGTGATGAAGGAATTTTCAGAAAATATATCCCATGAAATACAGACTCCCGTTTCAGTGGTGAGGGGAAAACTGGAATTGCTGTTGGATTCACCAATAGATGAAAAACAGGCCAGCCTCATAGAATCCGCCCACCATGCCAATGAAAAAGTCGCCAGAATCGTGGGGTCTCTGGCTGTGTTGGCAAGGCTGGAGAACCATGAGTTTACCTTCTCTGAAGAAATTGATTTTTCTTCCAAAGTAAACCAATCCATCAAGGATTTTGAGGAATTGATAGCCATTAAAAGCATTTCCATGGAAAAAAATATTCAGCCGGGTGTTTTAATCAATATCCATCCCAACATGGCAGAAATGCTTCTGCAGAATCTTCTGTCCAATGCCATCAAGCACAATGTAAAAGACGGAATGATTTTTATCCGATTAGGTCCCAATATGCTGGAGGTAGTCAATTCCGGACAAGAACCCCAAGAGGATGTGGATAATTTTTTCCAGAGATTTAAAAAAGGAAACGGTAACCATGATTCCATAGGACTGGGACTATCCATTGTCAAGCAGATCTGCATCGTCAATGGTTTTGAAATTGATTATTCCTACCGACAACCCCACCACTGGGTACAAATTTCTTTTGGTTAATGCTGGCTTCAAAATTGGTACAAATTGTATTGCTAAGTTTGTTCCATAAGCTAAACCGACATGAAACCTATATCCTTTATTCCATTGATTGCTTTTTTTACTGCAGTTCTGGTCTCCGCTACCGCTCTAGGCCAATCTCAGGAAAACCCATTTACGCTGAACGGGCAATTATTGGATGCGGATTCTGGGGAGCCTTTGCCGTTTGCCCAAGTAGCGCTATTTGAATCCGGGGCGGAATCGCCCGTTTCGTTCACCGATACCGACGAACAGGGCAGGTTTTCCTTAAGTTCCAACAACGGATCCTTTAGCATCCGATTTATTCTGTTGGGATATTCCGAATCAGAGCAGACGGTTGAAGTCAATGGAGATAAAGATCTTGGAAAGGTGGAGCTCGTCAGCGAAAACCAAAATCTTCAAGAAGTAGTGGTTCAGTCCAGCAAAGTTCCCATTAGGGCTGACGTGGAAGGTATTACCATCAACCCCGAGCAGAATCTGTCTAATATTGGAGGCACGCTTTTGGATATTCTGAGAAATACACCCTCTGTCAGTGTCGCAGAGGATGGTACGATCTCGCTCCGAGGCAGTTCGGGAACCAACGTGCTGATCAATGGCAGAAATTCTTCTTTGACCCAGAACCTAGACCAGCTGCCGGCAAGTGCAATAGAACAGATCAAGATCATCAATAATCCCAACGCACGTTTTGACGCTGAGGCTGAAGGAGGCATCATAGATATAATACTGAAACGGGGGGAAGATCTTGGGACAAACGGTGGCGTAGAATTCACCTATGGTACTAGGGGAAGGATGAATACAGGGGCAAGACTTAACCATAGAACGGTGCGCTATAACCTGTATGGGGGTTATAATTTGAGAAGATGGCGGGATGTCGGCGAGAGGAATTCAGTAAGGGAGATCTTCGAAGATAACGAAACGCTTGAACAAAACACCAATAACGAAGGGGAAAATCTTGGACACACCTTCAATTATGGTGGGGAATATTATTTTGGAAGAAACATCATCAGTTATGAAGGGGTTTATAGCACAAGTGACGACAGCCAGACCAACACCCTGTTTTCAGAATTGAAGGATAAAGAAACAGGAAATCTAGTTCTGGATTATGTGAGACGAAACAATGAAACAGAAGCAGATGACGGATTGGACAATGCGCTGATCTATGAAAGGACATTTGATGACCCGGATAGACAGTTCAGGTTTACCGCCAGCAATTCGTTTAGAAACCAATATAAAATTCAGAATATAGATATCTTCAGGAATACTCTTAACCCTATTCCGGAAAATCTCAATGGTCGTGAACGTGCTTTCACAGATGAGAAAAGATACATTTCAGTATTCCAGGTGGATTATATCCATCCCTTTGCTGAAAATTCAAAATTTGAAACCGGATTGAAATCCAACCTGAGGAAGTTTGACAATGATTACTTATATACTAGGTTTGAAGAGTCTGCACAGGATTACATCGAAGATCCTGCAGTCAGCAACCGGTTTATATATGAAGACCAGATCCACGCAGCTTACTTTATTTATTCAAAAAGCTCCGCGAAATTTGATTATACCTTAGGACTGAGGGGAGAATACACCTTGGTCGACACTTATCTGGCTAATACGGATGAGAGAAACGCCCAAGAATATATCGACTTTTTCCCCAGCTTTCAGTCCCTGTTTAAGTTCAATGATGTCCATGGGCTAAAACTTACCTACAGCCGGAGAATAGACCGTCCCACATCCTGGAGGCTAAATCCATTCCCAGATATCACTGATTCACTAAACGTGAGAAGGGGAAATCCCAACCTCGAACCTGAAATGATCCATTCACTGGAACTTGGTCATCTGGCAAATTCGGAAAAATCAAGCTTTACCACCAACCTTTTTTACCGTCACGTATCCGGGCAGCTGGACTTCATTACCACTATAGAAGATGGTATCTCGTATTCACAGCCGGACAACCTGAACTCCGCCGAATCGTATGGCCTTGAATTCATTGGCCTAGGGGAAATTGCTCCATGGTGGACGCTCAGTGGGGGCTTGACCCTGTTCCGAATCAGGGTGGACGGGTCCAATATAGGAGAAGAATTTGTCAACAGCGGTTTTGCCTGGAATACCAAAATCACCAGCGATTTTACGCTTCCATTGGATTTCACCTTCCAATTGGTTGGCAATTATGAATCTGCAGAAATCGAGGCACAGGGAAGAGACCTTTCCCAATATTCTTTGGATGCCAGCGTCCAGAAAAGTTTGTGGGATCAAAAGGCAAATATTTCAGTCAGCCTGAGAGATATTTTCGACACCGGAAGATTTGAAGGAAACAGCCTCACTAACAGTTTTTCACAGAGATTCTATGCCAAAAGGGAGACAAGGATACTGATTATGAGTGCGCGATACAACTTCTAACGCAATGCAATATCCCTATCTTTGATTTCAAAGTTTCAGTTGGTTTTTATACAAAAAGGAAAAACAACCCTATGCTGAGAGAAAGTTTTACCGCCATCCGTAAATCAACGTCTGGTTGGTAGCAAACCATCCGACTGCAAATTCCAAAGCAAGAGCTAAAAGGAGAATTAAAATCATCACCCATCCCTTTTTCTTGACGGCAGCGTAAAATGGCCCACTCCGAATAATAATTTCCAAAAATGGAAGAACTAAGAGCATCTCTATTGTGTAAACCAAACTTTCCTTACTATTTACCTTGCCCCAATCCCAATTTAACCTTTCCCTACTTTCAATTATTTGATACCCCAAAACAGAATCCATTTGAGGATTATGTAACCAGAGAATTTTAACACTGCCCCATTAGCTGATTTTTATATCGGTTGTAAAAGTAAGTACCCGACCAACTACATAGCAAGAGTATTTTTATCCGCAGCAACCACGCTTTGTTTACCGACAGAATAAGTTTTTGTAAAAGTAGACTTCACCCGCTCCGATTTCAGAAAATAGGGAATCCAAATAAACAAGCCTATAATGCCCCGGGTTATGTCCACGGACGAGGACTCAATCGCTAACTCACGGAGATATTGGTCCGTCACATAAGCCTCAAGTAATAATGAAACAAAATTGACGGAAATTAATAGTATAAACATCTGAGGGGTAGCGGTACGCAACTTGAAGAAGAAAATTGCGGTGAGGATGGAATAGCAAAACATGCCGACTAAAAATACGAAATTTACTCCGTAATACACCTGAACACCTGTTCCATAAACTCCAATCCCAGTCCACACCGAACTGTTAAAATAATCACCACCAATTAAATGAGATACCGTGGTGAAAGGGACAATTATTAAGGTTATTGCAGGTAATATAAGCCAACCACCGATTCCATCGTGATAACTTCTGCTCTGCGGTGATGGATTGAAATTTTTATAGAGTTTCCTTCCCAAAAAGAACGATGCCCCCAAAATCAGGGCACAAATGAAGATAGCTAGGATGCTTGGTGAACTTCCACCATTTGGACTGTAGGTCAAATAGAAACTTAATTCATTATTGACGGCATTCTTCTTTTCGATTATTTGCGCCACTTCTTTGCCGGGAACGCTCGCTTTCAGCAATTCATAATGGTGGACGATATCGATAACATTTCCCTTGCCGCTTATTTGGTTTTCATATACAAAAGCACCCGCATCTATCCGCTTTTGATATGCTTCAACATGCCAAACTTCAGGCATCGTAACCTTGGTGGAAACAATAAACTCCTCTGGTTCTCCCAAATAATAGTCCATCTCCCGATTCGCACTTTGGGGGAAGCCAAGTCGGGAATTTAGTTCCAACGGATAAACTTCAGCATAGATTTGATTTTCATCGGTTTCAGATCTCTTCCAAAAATTATCCACAGTATAATTTTCCACCGTAGTAACTACATTGGAAATATTGCGATCTGAATCTGTAAACGCTATAGGTCCGCTTGCTTCAATTCCGGGATAGAGTGCCGAGTAAAAATTCAAATACGTTTTGGAAATTTCATCAATGGTACTATTTGCAAAACTTGCACGGATTTCATCCGCTTTCCTCCCTCTATACTCTGTCCGTATTTGAATTGTGGCATTCCCTTCCAAGTCCTTGACTGAGATAAGTTCATCTACCTTTTGAAACGGCTTGTCACTCTCGGGCAAACGGGTTAGGGCGGAATTACCTGGCTTCACCACTAAACCCATTCTATAATCAGGAAAATAGATCCTTGATAGATCTCCTCCCTGATCGGTTAGGGTTGGATCAACATAAATATCTTTACCGTTCCACTTATACGTCACCACGCAATGATCAAAAGCGGAAGCATTGGCTGTGAAAGCTTCTATATTATCTTTCCATTCCGTATTTACCAGCACTGGATATGCCTCCAGCCCCTCACTCCTAAGCAGGGCCACAAGCAATAGAGATTTGTCTTTACAATCTCCGTATTTCTGCTTGAATACTTTTGCCGGAGGATTGGGTCGATAGGCACTCATTCCTGACTCTAGACCCAAATATCGAATGTCATCCTGTACATATCTAATAATATCCGTTATTCTGGCACCATCCTCCTTATTTTCAGCGAATTGTCTTTTAATACCCTCCACTTCACTTTCCGAATAGCTGTAAAGTGGCAATGCCCAATCCACCACTGATTTCCAATCCAAGAATGACGAGTAGGAAGTCATAGGATACGATGCTGACCAGTAGGGCACATTGACATCAAAGCTGATTGCCTGCAGTCCGTCATGCTTCCACTGATAAATATCCATCCCATTTCGGCTCAATTTTGTAGGTTGATAGGAATGTCCAGTGGCCTGAATGTTCAAAGCCTGTCCTTGCTGCACCAACACACGATAGTTGAATTTTTCAACTTTAGCCTGGATTTTATGATATAGAAAACCTGAGAACTGCTTGCCATAGACCGGATTAAAACCTGTTATGGTATAACTATAATCGATAATGTCATTTTTACGTACATCGCTTAAATGCATCAATGCGCTTATAGCGCCATCGTAAATGTGCCTATCCGCCCCGGTTTCCTTTTGGATAAGTTTAAAATCGGAAAGATTAAGTTTATTGATATTCTCTCCGTTCCGATAAATATTCACTTCATGGATTTCCAATTTTTGGTAGGTCGGATCATGGTCAATTACCAAATCCGAGAATTCTTGGATGCCATCGGGAGATAATACCTGCACACTGTATCTATGAAATACTTCCTGATTCGGAATATTAACCTGCTTTTCGAAAAGCAAATAGCGATAACCTTCACCTAATTGGTTTTCACGTTTTAGATTTACCTCTAAGGTAGGGGTCTCTACCCAAGGAGGTATTCCAGAAATACTGACCTGTTGTGCATTAACGGGGAAAAATACTGCCAAAAGCAACATTCCCAAGAGTAAAAATCTTTCCATAATTCGGGCCGAAATTAACAAATAAAAATATAAGTAATCACTTAAATGTTATATCCTTATGTAAATAATTTGGAGGAAACGAGTCAGCCAAGATAAACAGCAGGTACATGATTGATTTCCTTCAGAATTTTCTCAAGTGCCGGCTCCTTTGAACTGATGAACCTTGTTTCCTTGGCGATCAAAAGTTTTTACAACATCCCAGAACAGGTATTATACTGCGCTGAATCTAAGGTATTTCCCGGGATTTAATCGCTCGTCAGTGCTATACAGACGCACCGCTATCCTATTAATCCCTGATTTTCAAGACACTTTCACGTGGGTTTTTTGTTTATTTTCGAACACCCCCGAGGCGTTTTTCCTGTTCATCATTTTCAGGACAAACTTCTTTAAAAAATTAGGAGGCATTTTATAACCTTTTGCCATTCTTTTGCCCATCTCAGCATATTCATCTGGGTCTGCCGGCGTAGTTCCTAAGCCATCGACATATCTATTAAACATACAGAATGCCGCGGCGATCAAAACCGTATCGTGGATCTCTTCATCTGTTGCACCATTGAATTTCGCTGCTTCAACATCTTCTTTTGTAAGCAGTTTACCGCTCTTTTGAACCTTGCCGGCAATTTTTAAAAGGTCCTTCATTTTCTCCGAGATATCGGCGGTTTGAATATCCTCTATTATACAAGCAATGGTCTTCCCATGGTCCCCCAGGTGTGCATTGGCTGCGGCAGCATGGGATAAATGACAGAACTCGCATTCATTCAAATGAGAAACATACGCAGCGATCAACTCCCTCTCCCCAGAACTAAGCGGTGATTCACCGAGCAAAAGAGTTTGGGCCAGGTTAGACAACGCATTGCCGGTGCTATTTTTATAAAATAGAAGTTCTAGGATCCCAGGTTGGTTTATTCCGGTGTTAATATGTGCCATTTTTTGTCGCTTTTCATCAATTATAATTTGTATTATCAAGAAACGCAAGGCTTTTTTCACTTATTAAAGCGGAAGATGGATATTTAATTTGAATTATCAGGTTATCTTGGAATTTTTATTCTAGCACCTCTTCCAATTGGTTAATTTTTCTGCTTGTTATTTTCGGTC
>Ga0209075_1003246_pt1 | contig 13684 bp, 14 predicted proteins | sample Stecom2011_FD_187523 | JGI IMG/M metagenome (GOLD analysis project Ga0209075, IMG submission 187523) | Agricultural soil microbial communities from Utah to study Nitrogen management - Steer compost 2011 (SPAdes) (version 2) | ecosystem: Environmental > Terrestrial > Soil > Agricultural land... | reverse complement strand
AACCGGATTGAGTATTGTGGTTGAAAAGCATTATATGGATTACAGCATCAGCGAGATTGCTCAAATTGTTGAAACCAATAACAGTAAACTTTTGGGAATTTTTCTGTCTGATCTCAAGAACGACCGCGCACAAATTACCATAAAAGCATCGACCGGAAACATCAATGAAATAATTCAGACGTTTCGACGTTTTGGTTATGAGGTCGTTTCGGAACACAATCAGGATATTTATCTAAACGATTTAAAAGACCGTTCAGCATATTTGGACAAATACTTAAATATTTAAAAGATGAAATTTGCTATTTACGCACAAAATTATAAACCGCATTATAAAGAAATTGTTGAAAAACTGGTACGTGCGATTCAATCAAACAATGCAACCGTCGTTTTTGAAAAAGATTTTTATGTGTTGTTACAAGAAAATAACGTGTTGGATTACACCTATGAAACTTTTTCTTCGCATAGCGACATCGACGACGACACTTCTTTTTTTGTGAGTATTGGTGGCGATGGAACGATGTTGCGTGCCGCAAATTTTGTAAAAAGCAAAAATATTCCTGTTGTGGGAGTCAATACCGGCAGATTGGGTTTTTTAGCTAACGTACAACAAGATGCTATTGGGTTTTTGATTCCGCTTTTGTTTTCCAACCAATACACTTTATCTCGAAGAACCTTGCTGACACTGGATCCGATTACAGAAGAAGCCGCAAAATTTTCGGTGAATTTTGCATTGAACGAAATCACAATTGCGCGGAAAAACAGCACTTCGATGATTACGGTGGAAACGTATATCAACGATGAATACCTGGCAACGTATTGGGCAGACGGAATCATTATTTCTACACCAACCGGAAGCACAGGTTATAACCTCAGCTGTGGTGGACCAATCATCACACCAGACAGCAATTGTTTGGTAATCACACCGATTGCACCACACAATCTCACAACCCGTCCGTTAATCATCAACGACCGAAGCCGAATTGGAATGAAAATCAAAAGCCGTGAACCGGAATTTTTATTATCTCTGGATTCGGAAACGGCTGCTATCAGCAATGAATCGTATATTGAAATTCGTCTGGCAAACCACACGGTCAATATGGTAGAGTTTCCTTCGGTCACATTTTTAAAGACGTTACGAAGTAAATTATTGTGGGGAGAAGACAAAAGAAATTAACCTTATGACGGAAAATCCATTATATTTATAAAACTATTGGTTTACATTAGTATATTTGCAAATTAATCCTATTATGACAAGAAAACTTTTAATCATATCAGCTTTTTTAGGTGTCTGCACAGTTCAAGCTCAGATTCACGAGCTTGGTGTTACTGTGGGTGCATCTAATTATATCGGAGATATAGGTTCTACAAAATATATCAACCCAACGGATATGGGCTATGGTTTGCAGTATCGTTGGAATAAAAGTCCAAGACATTCGTGGCGTATTAATTATACTTATATGCCCATTTCGGGTAAAGATTCTAATTCGGATATGCCGTTTAGAAAAGCCCGTGGATTAGAAACAAAAAATACAATAAACGAACTGATGCTGGGATTGGAGTTCAATTTTTTTGAATTTGACCTGCACAATGATTGGTTTGCTTTTACCCCATACGTTCACACGGGAATTGCCGGTTTTTCTTACAAAGAAACCTATTACAACCAATATTGGAAACAAACAGAAAAAGAGACGGAATATGCTCTTGCTATTCCGGTAACACTGGGCGTAAAAGCTTTGATCAACAAGAGATTAGTCATTAGTGCTGAAGTAGGTGCACGTTATGCACTTACCGACAATTTAGACGGAAACAATCCCGCTAATCCGTCCACAAGTATTCAGCCGTTTGGAAATGTAAACTCCAAAGATTGGTATGTTTTTTCAGGAATCAACATCTCCTATACTTTTGGGAAAAACCCTTGTTATTGTGCACCAAGATAAAGAATGAAAGAAAATAATATAAACCCAGAAAAACTTCCTCAGCACCTTGCCATTATTATGGATGGAAACGGAAGATGGGCAAAACAAAAAGGTTTTTTAAGAACCATAGGTCACGAAAACGGCGCAACTGCCGTTAAACGCGTTGTGGAGCAATGTGCACGTTTGGGCATTCCGTACCTGACTCTTTATGCTTTCTCTACCGAAAACTGGAATCGACCAAAATTTGAGGTCGATATGCTGATGAAATTGTTGATAAAAGCACTGCGCAAAGAATTAAAAACTTTACAAGACAATAACATAAAACTCCAAGCAATTGGCAATCTGGATTCACTTCCTCAATCGGTTCGTAATGAATTAACAGAAGTTTTAGAAAAAACTAAAAACAACAGTCGTTTAACGCTTTCTTTAGCACTGAGCTACGGCTCTCGAAATGAACTCATTGAAGCTACAAAACAGTTGTGTGACAAAGTTAAAAATAATATAATTTCAATTGATGCTATTGACGAATCAGTTATAAATAAGCATCTTTACACCCATAATTTACCCGACGTGGATCTGTTGATCAGAACAAGTGGCGAACAGCGTATCAGCAACTTTTTGTTATGGCAGATTGCCTATGCAGAGTTGTTTTTTACGGAAGTGCTCTGGCCCGACTTTTCCGATGAACACCTTGTGGAAGCTTTGATGGTTTATCAAAACCGCGAACGCCGCTACGGTAAAACAAGTGAACAAATCAATAAGTAATTTTGTAAGATAATGCATCGCAAAAAATTAAAATACCTTTTTCCTCTATTGTTTAGTTTTGTTATTGCAAATGCGCAGGACGAACCTGTGACAGTACCAGAACAAACTATTTCTGATAACAACGTTCAACAAACATCGTCGCCCGAAACCGGCACTATTTCTCAAAAACAATATCGTTTGGGAACGATTAAAGTAACCGGAAATTACCATTTCAACGAACTGACCATATTTACGTATGCCGGTTTAGAAAAAGGACAAATCATCAACCTGCCCGGAGAGGAAATTTCCGACGCAATTAAAAAACTATGGAAAACCAAATATTTCAGCGATATTGCTGTCTATGAAACTTCTGTAGAAGGCGATGTCATCAACCTTGAAATTTATCTGAACGAACTGCCGCGATTGAAAAACGTGGAAGTAATCGGGTTGAAAAAAGCTAAAAAAGAAGAGATTTTAAAAGAATTGCAATTAGCTGTTCCCAATACATCAACCAGCGGAAGCAAACAAAAGTCCATTAAAATTGCTGAGGGAAAAATCATTAACGAAAATCTGATTTCAACCACCAGGAATTACCTTACCAGCAAATACCGCAAAGACGGTTTTTTCAATACCAAGGTTACAGTAGATCAAAAACTACACGAAGATCAAAAAACAGCCGATTTAATCATTACTATTGACAAAGGCAAAAAAGTTCGTATTTCAGACATCGACTTTAGCGGAAACACACAGTTTACCGATGCTAAACTGCGTAAAACGATGAAGAAAACCAAGCAAAGAAGTCCGCTGAATCCGATGCGTATTTTCAAACCATCGAAGTACATCGAAAACGAATATAAAAACGATCTGGATAATATCATCGATGCTTATAAAGAAAAAGGATACCGAGATGCACGTATTATCTCGGAATCAGTAATATACAATGACAAAAAAAATGATGTTGCTATTACTATCGATTTAGAAGAAGGGCGAAAATATTATATTGGAGATATCCGTTTTATTGGAAATACCGAATTCCCAGATCAGTATCTGCGTCGTACACTTCGTGTCCAAAAAGGCGAAGTCTATAATGGGGTTTTATTGGAGAAACAAGTAAAAGATCATACAAATCCTGATGCAATCAACATTGAAAATCATTATCAAAATGCTGGTTTCCTCTGGTCTCAGGTAAACTTAATAGAAACTGCTACTCGCAATGACACCATTGATTTTGACATTAGAATTATAGAAGGCCCGGTGGCACACATCAACAATATTACCGTTTCAGGAAACGACAAAACCCACGACTACATCGTTTTACGTGAACTAACAACTGTTCCAGGGAAAAAATGGGCAAAAGCCGACCTGATAGAATCTTTACGTCGTCTGGGTAGTATGGGCATTTTTGACGGCTCTTCTTTAAATCCTGAAATAAAAAATCAAGATTATATAGAAGGAACTGTTGACATTGAGTATCAAGTGGTAGAGCAGGGACAATCACAGGTTGAAGTGCAAGGAGGTTATGGTGGTCGCACATTTATTGGTACGCTTGCTTTATCATTCAACAACTTTTCGGCACGTAATCTTTTTAACAAAGACGCCTACAAGCCTTTCCCGATGGGAGATGCTCAGAAAATGTCGTTACGATTACAGGCTGCTTCTTATTTCCAAAATTACAGTTTAAGCTTCTCAGAACCTTGGCTGGGCGGACGCCGTCCAACCTCTTTATTCGGTTCCATTTCACATACAAGACAGAGTTATTACAACCCGAACTCCGGTGATGTGGACAGAAATCAGGGGTTAAACATCTCCACAGCAACTGTTGGTATGGCTAAACGTTTATTGGTTCCTGATGAATATTTTGTATTGTCGCATTCATTGAGTTTTCAATATTATGAACTAAAAAATTATAATACACACCTCTTCGCTTTCAGCGATGGTTCTTCAAAAAACTTAGCCTATACCATTGAATTATCACGAGATAACCGTGGTGGAATAATGCCTTCAATCTATCCACAGTCGGGAGCGCACTTCAGTGTATCGGGAAAATTCACTTTCCCTTATTCTTTAGTGAATAATATTGATTACAAAGGATTAGAAGATTTGGAAGAATACAAGAAAAGAACAACTCAATTACAGACAAACCCACAGACAGGTGCCGATATTCCTATTGGAAGTTATATCGATGAAAGTGGAATGCCAGTATCAGATTATCGCAATGCCGCTGTGGACGAAGACAAACTGAACCAGAAGAAATTTAATTGGTTGGAGTATTATAAAATTAACTTTAAAGCGGATTGGTACACCACAATTGCTGGTAAATTGGTATTGCGAACGCAAGGTCAATTTGGTTTCTTGGGAGCATATAACAGAGACCGCGGTATTATTCCATTCGAACGATTTTATTTAGGTGGAAGTGGAATGATGAATTATTCTTTAGACGGAAGAGAAAACATCGCTCTAAGAGGCTATAGTGACAATGACCTAACCCCTAGCTATAGAGATGAGTATGGGTATAAAAGAGATATTGGTGGTACAGTGTACAATAAATTCTCCTTAGAATTACGTTATCCTATATCGCTAAAAGGTCAGATGAGTGCGTATGTATTAGGTTTCGTTGATGCCGGAGCGGCTTATGAAGGCTTTAAAAATTACAATCCGTTTAAATTGCAGCGTTCTGCAGGAGCGGGTGTACGCGTGCATATGCCAATGTTTGGTTTACTTGGGATTGATTTCGGTTACGGATTCGATAAAGTACCAGGAACAACTCAAATAGGCGGATGGCAAACGCACTTTATTTTAGGTCAGCAATTTTAATGGCACATTTTTTGAATATCTGTATATTATGAAAAAATTAGTTTCTCTTTTACTTATTTGTTTGTGCAATGTAGGCTTTGCTCAAAAAGGTCGTATCGCTATTATTGATACCGATTTTATTATGAGAAAAATGCCCGAGTATCAGGAAGCTAATAAAGAATTACAAAAACGTGATGCCGAATGGCAATTAGTCATTGAACGAAAAAGAAAGGAAATTAAAGACCTTAAAGATCAGCTTAATGTAGAGCGTCCGCTTTTGACCCAACAACTTGTCGAGGAAAAAGAAGAAGACATCCAAATCATAGAAAAGGAATTGTTGGAATTTCAAAACGAAAAATACAACAGTCAAGATGGTGATTATTTCCGTCAAAAATTGTCATTGGCAAAACCTATATTGGATCAAATCAATACTATTGTAAAAGAAATAGCTGAAAGAAAACGATATACAATGGTTGTCGATAAAGCAACCAGCAGCGAAACAGCAGTAATGTACGTTAACAGAGCAGATGAAATCTCCGATCAGGTTTTACGGAGATTAGAGCAGGCACGCAACAAAACCAAACTGTCTAAAAGAGAAATTGCACAGCAAGAGGAAATGGAACGTCAGTTGGATGTAAAAGAACGCCAACGCAACAAGCGGGAAGACTTGGAACACCGTCAACGACTTTTAGAAGAAGAGAAAGAACAACAAGCCTTATCTGAAAGCATTGCTCCCGATCCAATTGGAGAGTCTCCGCAAGAGAAGCTGCGCCGTGAACGGATGGAACAACTGGAAGCTGCAAAAAAAGAACGTGAAAAAATTCGTGAAGAGCGATTGAAAGAAATAGAGGAACGTAAAAAAGAAGCAGAAAGAATAAGAGCAGAAAGATTAAAGGAAGCAGAAGAACGAAAAGCAAAAATATTAGAAGAACGTCAGCGTTTGGCGGAAGAACGTAAACAAAAAATCGAAGAACAAAGACAGCAAAAGTTAAAAGAAGCTGAAGATCGTAAAAAAGAATTAGAAAATAAAAAATAATCTATTACCTTCGCAGGGAATTTTATAAGTCAATTTAAAATTAAACATCAAAATGAGAAATTTAAGAAAATTATTTTTAGCAGTAATAATGATTGTAGGAGTGAACATAGCACAAGCACAAGAAGTTGCTCACATCAACATTTCAGAATTAATTCCCGCTATGCCGGAATCAAAAGCTGCTCAGGATGAATTAACCAAAATGCAGGAAAAACTTAGATCCGATTTGCAAAAAATGCAGAATGAGTATATGCAAAAAGCGGAAAGTTACCAAAAAGAAGCTGCAACAGCAGGCGACGCTTTAAACGAAACCCGTGCAAAAGAATTACAGGATATGGAACAAAGATTGTATATGTTTCAACAAAATGCACAACAAGATTTAGAAAAGAAAGAACTTTCTTTAACAGAGCCTATTTTTACAAAAGCGCAGCAAGCAATTCACAAAGTTGCGCGTGCAAAAGGATATAAGTTTGTATTAGACTCTACCATCGGCAGAGGAGTTATCTTAGCAGACGGTCCGGATATTATGGCAGACGTAAAAAAAGAGTTGAAAGTAAACTAAAAGTTCATCAACTACTAACATAAAACTACCTGAAATTTCAGGTAGTTTTTTTATTTTTGTTTTTATGAACAACGATACAAGACCTATTGGCTTATTTGACTCTGGAATCGGCGGCACTACAATTTGGTCTGCCGTACACAAGCTGATGCCTAACGAAAACACCATTTTCTTAGGCGACAGTGCACACGCACCTTATGGACAAAGATCTAAAGAAAATCTCATTGCACTTTCTGCTAAAAACATTGACTGGCTTTTAGAAAATAATGCAAAGTTGATTATCGTTGCCTGTAACACCGCAACCACCAATGCCATTGAAGAGTTGCGCAGTAGGTATGAAATTCCCATAATAGGAATCGAACCGGCCATTAAACCCGCTGCTCTCAAAACCCAAACAAAAAAAATAGGCGTATTGGCTACCGAAAGGACTCTTACAAGTCATAAATATGCCGAAGCACAAAAGAACTTTCCGGAAATCACATTTATTAATCAGGCAGGACATAAAATTGTTCAACTGATCGAAGAAGGTCAACTATATTCTGAAGAAATGAAAACGCTTTTAAAAATGTATCTCACTCCAATGATGGAACAGCAAATAGATCAGTTGGTATTAGGATGCACGCACTACCCTCATTTACTTCCCATTTTAAAAACCATTGTCCCAGAAAACATCCAAATTATTGATTCTGGGGAAGCAATTGCACAACAAACCCAAAGAATTCTCCAAACAAACAACTTGCTAAAAACAGACGGTTTACCTGGACAATTCCAGTTTTACACTAATAAAGATGTTGAAATTCTTCAAAGCTTTATCAACGGATACGGCACCGCTGAAAAGATTGATTTTTAAGATCCAACAAGCTGTTTTAATGACTTTTTAATTTTACGTGAACTAACACTAACAATCGAACTCCACTTATCACCAATAAAAAAGCCGATTCAAAAAAACATTGAACCGGCTTTTTTAATCTTTCAGTACTCACTACTCCCTATTGTATTTACAACAAAAGTGTAAACCTTCATAATCATCTTGTGATGCTTTAACTTCTTTCGTATCATGCCCAGCCTCTGCAACCGCTTTTTGAACCTTTAAAACATCGGTTTTATTTTCATCCAAAATCAAATGCAGTGTTTGATCTTCGGCATGCCAATTGGCAGATTTTACACCTTTCACACGAAACGCAGCCTTTTCGATACGTTTTTTACACATATCACAATTACCTTTTACTTCTACATCTGCTTTGGCATTTTTATTTTTCTTCTCTTGTGCCTGACTTGAAAAAGCCACACCTAAAACTGCCAAAATCATTATTACATATTTTTTCATTTTTTCTGTATTTTAATTTTATAAAAAATTATTGAGCTATTTAATCTTGAATCTCAAACCTGCATAGTACATCTGTCCAAAAATCGGACCATAGACAATAGTACTATCAAATTCATTGCCAAAAGGATCATCCGCACCTAAAATCACACGGTTTTGACGGTAATTAGCGATGTTCTCCCCTCCTACATAGATTTCAAATGTATCTGAAAACACTTTTGTAATTTGGGCGTTGATTGTAGAAAATGGATTGGTATAATCAGCCAATTTATTTTCTGATGAATTGTCGCCAGTATAAGGCAATCGCTGTTTTCCTAACCAATTCCAAGTAGCATCAAACTTCCAGTAACGTCCGTTGTTTTCGTGAGTAGAATACTCCATATTGGCAAACAAACGGTGTTTTGCTTGTAACGGACGTTCCAAAGTTTTATCGCCATACGTTGATTGAATATCGTAATATTTGTAAGCTGTTCTTAAATTCAAATGTTTGATGATATTGTAATTTAATTCCGCTTGAAAAGAGTTTGCATACGATTTTCCGTCTAAATTATAAAAATCTACGGTGCGTGCAGACTGATCTAAGTCCACCACTATTTGGTTTTGAAAATCGGTACGGTAAAAATCTAAAGTAATATTCGCACTTTTGTTGAGGAATCTAAAATCCTGAGAAACGCTCACACCATAATTCCACGCAATTTCCGGATTCATACCATAGGCTTTTCCACCATCCTCCTGAATATTAAATCTTCTGGAACTTGCAAACAAGTATTGGTTTTCTGCAAAAATATTCGCCAAACGTTTCCCACGTCCTGCCGACATACGCAAAGTAGTTTTTTCCCACGGATTGTAACGCAAGTGCATCCGCGGCGTAACAAAAGCCCCAAGACGGTTGGAATTGTCGGCACGTAATCCCAAAACCATTGATAAGTTGTCCATATTATCGTAGGTATATTCCATAAACGCTCCGTAGCTTGTGTCTGTTCTGTCGTAATGATTCGCCCCATAATTGGCCACAAACTCCGAATAATCATCGTACATAAAACTTGCTCCGGTCGAAAACTTGTGCATTGTATTATTAATAATCGAGCTATATAAAAAGTTGGAATAAATGCTGCGTTGGGTAATATCAAATTGATTTAAACCAAAATAGGAATTTTGTGCGTGATAACTAAACGCATTTTGCCAACCGAAACTCTTGTAAGGTTGATTAGGAAAAACATATCCAATTTTTGCACTAACGTCAAACTTGTCTGTATTTAGCTCAGCACCCCATTTATCAGTGCCAAGTTTATGAATATCTTTATCAAAATCGATTGCTCCTGTTTGCTTTTCGTCTTTCATATAACGTGCAGTAAGAAAAGCAATCCAACCTTTTTCGAGATTCATATATTGCCAGCGGTTCATCACATTAATCTGGCTTCCCAACGGATTATCGAGAAAACCATCGTGATTCATATCGTTTTTCTTTACCCGTGTATTTCCGTGTACAAAAAGCGAAGAACTCCATTTATCCGAAATTTTCTCGCTAAAATGTGCATTTACTTCAAAACGGGAATCGGTAGAACCGTATAAATTGAGAAAAAACGGAAGATCATCACTCGGTTTGATCAACTCCGTATTGATTTGTCCGGAAATCGACTCAAAACCGTTTACTACACTTCCCGCTCCTTTGGTTACCTGAATACTTTCGACCCAAGTTCCCGGTGTAAACGACAAACCATAAGCTTGTGAAGCACCTCGCACACTTGGAATATTTTCTTCGGCAATCAAAATATAAGGACTTGTGAGCCCCAACATTCTGATTTGTTTGGATCCCGATATAGCATCCGAAAAATTCACATCAATGGAAGGGTTTGTTTCAAACGATTCAGCCAGATTACAACAAGCTGCTTTCAATAATTCGCCGCTGTTCATAACTTGCATATTCGTAGCACCGCGCCCGCGCTGTGTATTCTTTTTATTGGTCGTAATAACCAATTCATTCAAATCGTCTTCCGGTTGAATAGTGATAAAATAATAGTGTAATGGATCATTAAATTCGGTTTCATAAACCTGATAACCTTCGGCATAAATATAAGCTGTAGAAGGTTCATCTAACGTTAATTCAAATACTCCGTGAGCATCTGTTGTTGCAACAATACTATCGTTGACTGTAATCTGTGCGGATTCAACCGGACTGTTAAATGTGTTTAGAACTTTGCCCCGGTATGTATCCTGAGCAAAAACGACTTGCATACTCAACGTACACAATGTCAATAAAATATATTTCATAAAATTGCATAACTTAATTAAACATTTCTTTTTAATTCAAGAAAATGTTTGTTATGCGTAGAGCAGAAACTGTTGGTATAATTTATATAGAGGCGGCGCATTGCTTTCACAATGAAAAGCTGCTTCAATCTTTTTGGGAAGACGGATTTCTGAAAGAACTAAAGGCTGGAAGTCATAAACTGCCGGAATTATAAATTCAGAAAATTGTTGTGAAGAAAAAACTTTTACTGTAACATCATCCGTTTTTTGTTTGATTGTTTCGTCTTTGCAACAATCTTTTTCAACAGACTCATCTTTTTCTTTGCAGCAAGGTTTTTCTTCTAATTCTTCATCACAACTCATCGATGAAACGTAACCTAATTCAATTTTTTCTACAACGCTTCCGCAATAATGAATATTAACTGCCAACCCTAAATTGGAGAAAAGTAAGGTTGTGGTCAATAATACACTATATAAATATCGCTGAAACATCTGTATAATCTTGTTTTAAGATTTTGTAAATTTACAAAAAAAAGACAATGATTTTAAAACAATTAAAGAATACTTTAACAAACCTCTTCCAAAGCAGCGATGCAACGGAGGAAAAACTGCAAAAAACCTGTGAACTTTTACAGTCAAACGTGCCGCATTATGACTGGGTAGGTTTTTATTTTGCCAACCACGAACACAAAACGTTGCATTTGGGTGCGTATGCCGGCTTGCCGACCGACCATACCGTGATTCCGTTTGGAAAAGGTATTTGTGGACAAGTTGCAGAGCGCAACCAAACTTTTGTAGTGGACGATGTCGCTGCACAAGATAATTATATTTCCTGCAATATTAATGTAAAATCCGAGATTGTAGTTCCAATATTTGTCAACGGAACAAACATCGGGCAAATCGATATTGATTCCAATACGTTGAATGCTTTTTCAAAAGAAGATCAGGAATTTTTGGAATGGTTGGCAGGAAAAATTTATTAGATATGTTGCAAACATTTATATATTTTACTCAAAGAAGAGAAGTAAAAACAATCGGATTATTTATATACAATTTAAAATAATTCTCAAAAAACAGAAAATATATTTGTTATACCATTTATTTTATCTTGTACCGCATTAATAATCAGTACGTCCGCTTTTTGTGATTCCATAGTTGTGAGCGGTACATTCATAAACTTTAAAAATTATGAAAAAAATAGTACTCTCTATTTTTGGAATCTTCGCACTCGTAACGTGTAACAGACGATGTTTATATCATTTTTCAATAATTAAAAACTTAAGATGATGAAAAAACACATTTATATTCTATATTTCGTGTGCCTTTTAGGCAGCGGTGTGCAGGCACAAATATTGTGGAGCGATGATTTTAACAATTATACTTTGGGGAATTTAGGAGTTATAAATATTTATAATAACCCTAATAATTCGGTTTTTTCACAAGGAGATTGGCTACTGTCCGAAGTACCTCATACAAATTCAACAGCTCCACAATTTCAAGCTACAATAGAAGCAGAAACCGGTAGAGGAAATGTTTTAAAAATGCAAGACATTCCTATATCAAATACGCCATTATCTATGCATGCCCCGCATCTATATGCAACAAAAAAAATACCTGATTTAGATACACTCTGGAGCAATAGAACCGCAGGAAACGATATTCTTAAATATGAAGGAGAGTTTTATATAGCTTTTGAAGAAGGTTATCCTTCACTTCCTAGCATAAATATAAAGGTAAGTAGAATCGAAAGCAATGATACCATTAAACACAATATATCTGGTCCACTAAGTATAGCGTATTCAGGGTCTGCTATGGAAATAATAGCATCTGCAACGGGTACTGGTTTTCCAGGAGCATTTCATACACCAAAATCTCCCTATACGTGGACTAAAGTAATTATATATGTAGATTATACGACCGGCTTTGTGTATTTTGAAATTCCTTCAGTAAACACTGCCTATAGAAGCAGTAATCCTTTACAATCTTACCATTTAAAAGTTTTCAATTTATTACACCTCACTTTTGCATCAGATGTAGCAAGTGGTGGTGGTAATAGATTTCCAAATCTTGTGAAGTTTGATAACTTTAAAGTATCCGCTGTAAACACACTGCCGCTCTCCTTAAAAAAGTTAGCCACAACAACATTTACTATTTTTCCTAATCCGGTTACGGATATCGCTACCATTACCAACAGCGAAAATATCGGTGTAGAACAGATAGAAGTGTTTGATAGCAGCGGAAAAAAGGTTCAATCACAAAACTTTAGTAAAGAAAACGAAGTACAATTAAACCTTTCAGGTTTTGCTTCAGGTACTTATTTGCTACACATCAAAACCAATGAAGGCACTGCCATTGAAAAAGTGGTGAAGAAATAGGCTTTTAAATACATAATAACTATAGCGTTCTGATATAAGCCCCGCCGAAGTTTTAACTCCGGCGGGGCTTATTAAAAAACAAATCAAAATTTTATCTTATTTAATAAAAACCAAAAAAAATTGCACGTTTAAAAAAAAGACGTACATTTGCAACGAATTTTTCAATTCAAAATTACATAATAATCATTTTTAATAATATTGGAATGTATTTAACTAAAGAAATTAAAGCAGAGATCTTCGCTAAGCACGGAGGAGAAGCAAAAAACACAGGTTCTGCAGAAGGACAAATTGCATTGTTTACTTACAGAATCTCTCACTTGACAGAACACTTGAAAAAAAATCGTCACGATTATAATACAGAGCGTTCGTTGGTATTGTTGGTAGGTAAAAGAAGAAGTCTTTTAGACTATCTAAAGAAAAAAGACATCAACAGATATCGTGAGATTATCAAAGAATTGGGTATTAGAAAATAATCTATTACTATGAGGTGTGCGTTTGCACGCCTCTTTTTTTATATAAAAAGTATCATCAAAAGCTTGGTTTTTCATTGGGGACACAACAACTACAACTACACACAACAACACAACCCATTGTTTAATTAAGAATTAAGAAATTATGATTCCGCAATTATTTGTAGAAAACATCGATTTAGGTGACGGTAGAACCATCACCATCGAGACAGGGCGTTTA
>Ga0209075_1003245_pt1 | contig 13684 bp, 14 predicted proteins | sample Stecom2011_FD_187523 | JGI IMG/M metagenome (GOLD analysis project Ga0209075, IMG submission 187523) | Agricultural soil microbial communities from Utah to study Nitrogen management - Steer compost 2011 (SPAdes) (version 2) | ecosystem: Environmental > Terrestrial > Soil > Agricultural land... | reverse complement strand
TTTCAATACGATTTAAATATTCATTTGCGTGAGCCAACGTGTAAGCAACTTGCTGAATCATGTTGGCACCTGCATTTTGATAGGTTGTTGCATTTACGGTTAACCAATTGATATTGTTAGCTTTTTTATTGATTTCGTTTAATGTGGCAAAATCAGAATTTCCGTCTTTAAAGAAATTTCCATCAAATCCTAATTGATGAATTGGATCTACCAATACAAAAATTTCAAAGGATTGTTTCGCTGCTTCTTCGTTAATTTGAGCGATTACATCAGCATCCAAAAACAATAATTGTAAATAAACAGCTTTTGGATTGTTGAGATTATTGAGCAAAAAAGCACTGTCAATTTCGTTGTTGGGAATGATAAAACGAATGCTTTCCGCTCCCCGATTGAGGGCTTCATTTGCTTTTGCTACGGATTTTTCTATGTCGTTTACATAAATATCCTGAACGATGTTAAATTGTGAATTTGTTGTAGAAACTGCATTTGTCAGAGCATCTTCATCGTTGTGATAGAAAGGTTTAACTTTAATTCCTTCCAAGCTTTCCCAAACCAAGGTGTCGTTGTAATCAGCGCCTTTTAACTCAAATTGAATTTGATTTTTCCATTGTTTGGACGTTATTTTTTCAAAATCTTGAAATAACATATTTTATCTATTTTGTTATTAATTTTCTTCGTTGGTATATTCTTTATCACTGTCAATAATAAAGATATCTTCGTTTTCATGTTTCATATAATACTTTTCGCGTGCATAACGTTCCATTTCTTCTTTACGATTTAATTTAAGAATGTTATTTTGATCTTTTTCAATTTCTCTTTGATAATATGCTTTTCTATCTTCTAATTCACCAATTTCATTATCAATCGCTTTATGGTCAAAGTACGCATAAGTGTCAAAAAACAGCATCCAAATTATAAAAAACAAGGTTACCAAGACAAACCGATTAGTTGCCCATTTCAAGAAGGGGTATTGAATCAAAAGTTTTTCAATCTTTTTTTTCATAATTGCTTAGTTTTTTATGTATAAATGTTCGGATAACTTCTATAGCGACAGCGTTGTGTTTGTCGTTTGGAATAATAAGATCAACAAATTCTTTTGATGGTTCTATGAATTGTTCGTGCATTGGTTTTAAAGTTGTTTGATAACGATTTAATACTTCATTCATATCACGTCCGCGGTCTTTAATATCCCGTTTTAATCTACGAATCAATCGTTCATCAGAATCAGTTTGAACAAAAATTTTGATGTCCATCAAATTGCGTAACTTTTCGTTTGTAAATATTAATATACCTTCAACGATCAAAATTTTTTTTGGAGTCATCGGGATTTGTTCAGGCAATCTATTATGTTGTACAAACGAATATATCGGCTGTTGAATTGTCTTATTTTCTTTCAACTGGCCAAGATGCTGTGTCATTAATTCAAAATCAATGGCATCAGGATGATCAAAATTAATAAGACACCTTTCGTCCATGCACAAATGGTCGTTGCATTTATAATAAGCATCCTGCGAAATCACACCTACTTCATCTTGGGATAACTCACTGATTATTTGATCCACCACCGTAGTTTTTCCGCTACCTGTACCTCCAGCAATACCGATAATCAACATTTCATCAAGATTTTTTACAAATGTACTACAAAAAATGCAAATTGTTTTCTTCTGATTTGGTTAGAATTTCTTTAAATATAAACTTTCTATATGTTCGCTGCCTTTTTTTTATAAGAAAGTTTGGTTTTCGTAAGATAGCTAGAGAGACTTTGGGAAAAAAATCCACACAAGTTTGCTTTCACTCTACAATTTAATAGCTAGTGTTTTTTTATAAGAATCTGTTTGTCAATTGATTTTAATATTGGCACATACTTTGCTCTACAATAATTAAATTATTATGAAAAAGGAAATGTCGTTTCGATGTCAACTTATATTTAGTTTTCAGTATTCGACGAAAAGAAAAAAGCTAATCTTGTATAAAAGTAGTTTTTTGAATGTTTTTAGTTAAGTGTATTGAATTCTATCTTTTAGAGTTCATGTAAGTGTCGAAAAAGGAAGGTTTTTACTTTCCTTTTTTGTCATTTATAGCAACTTTTGTTGCGCTACGACTTATGTCATTATATACCATCTCCATTTTGAAGTAAGTGATTGTTTTCGTGAAATAAGTAGTCGATGAAAAGCTTATTAAAGTAAAAAAATAAAGAAGTTTCAAATTCGTAAAAACAAAAAATCAACCAGTTAAGGTTGATAAAAAATGGCAAGCGACCTACATCGCACCGCTACAACCACATACCTTTGCTGCGTTCCCACCCTGGAGGATTCTGTAGGAGCTGGTCGTGTAGGACTTGCCGGTGCAAATATACAAACAAATTTTATTATGCCAACACTTTTGCTAAATAAAAAAAGCTTCGTATTATTGTAGTAAAAATAAAACAGAAATGAAAAAATATAAACACCTTACTTTCTTTGGGTTAACTTTAGCGTTGATTGCTTGTAACGATGAAAAAAAATCTGATTTTACTGTATCAATCGACGCTTCAAGCTGGAAACAGGTCTATACATTGGACGAATCAGTGGCTTTTCGTCTGAATGAAACTACAGGAAAAACGGTAGATTCGGTACAATATCTTATCAATGACAAGAAAGTCGGTTCTGTAAAAGGAAATGAAGTCTTCAATTATCAGTTAACTAATGAAAAACATGGGATACAAGTAGTGAAAGCAATAGCGTATCTCAATAATGAAACGTTTGAAAATATTTCTCGATTTAATATATTTTCCAAAATACAACCTGCAATGTATTCCTATACGATCTTGAACACCTATCCACACGACATCAAGGCTTATACCCAAGGTTTGGAATTTTACGGAGATGTTTTGATTGAAAGTACGGGAAATGGTGAAGGAATCGGTACTGGATTAAAAGGAAAATCAAGTATTAGAAAGGTCGATCCAAAAACAGGAGAGGTACTGAAAATTAATGAATTGGATGACGAAATTTTTGGTGAAGGTACTACTGTTTTGAATGATAAAATATATCAATTGACTTATTTGCACAACGAGGGCTACGTTTACAATGTAGAAACTTTGGAAAGGGAACAAACGCTTCCTTATTTTCAAGCAATGCAAGGATGGGGATTGACCAATGATGGCACTCATCTCTACATGACCGATGGTTCTGACAGAGTGTATAAAATTAATCCAACTGACTTCAAAATGATTGATTATTTTACTGTTTCTTTGCCCAATAGAACCGTTCCAGCAGTAAATGAGTTGGAATGGGTAAATGGAGAAATTTACGCTAATTTTTATGGACAAGATGCTGTCGGTATTTTTAGTCCTGAAGATGGCACGGTTCTTGGAGTTCTTGATTTGTCTGATTTAAAAAACAAGGTAACCCCACACCCTGATTTGGATGTATTAAATGGAATTGCATACAATAAGAAAACGAATACCTTTTTTGTTACTGGGAAAAATTGGGATAAAATGTTTGAAATCAGAATCGACAAAAATTAATTTTAATTAATATGAAAACACTGCAAAAGATCGTTTCAATTCTCATTTTTGTTATCGCTACTGCAACCTACGGTCAGGTTTCGGATTGGGAAAAATATGCAGATTCGTTGCGAACAAACGTTTTGGACGATGGTGATATTGAAAAAGAATATCTTTTGCCTGAAATGCATATCAACTTCTCGAAAGAAGAGTTAGAACGCATTAAAATAGAAAGTGTTTTAAGAAGAAGGTTGCTACGCGTCTATCCGTATGCTGTGATGACAGCTGAGAATTTGGAGCAAATCAATGCCAATTTAGCAAAAATGGAAACCCGTTCTCAAAGACGCACCTATATTAAACGCTCCGAAAAATACTTGAGAAATCAATTTGAAGAACAATTAAAAAAATTACCCAGAAAAGACGGTCAAATTCTAGTGAAATTAATTCACAGACAAACCAATAAAACAACTTTCGAGTTGATTAAGGATGTTAAAAGTGGTTGGAGTGCATTTTGGGGAAATCAAGCAGCTAAGATATTTGATATCAACCTAAAAACTACCTATGCTCCGGCAGATGTTTTGGAAGATTTTTATATTGAGATGCTTTTGAATGAACTGGCAAGTGAGAAAAAAATCGACTACAAACCAGCAGCGCGTGATTTGAAAATGGAACAAGTAAAACGGGCTTGGAAAAATAAATTAGGAGATTCAGGATATTATCCTGATATAGATTTATAAAAAGTTTTTTGCTATCTTTGTAGCAAGGCATTTATTTATGGAACAATTCATCGTATCAGCACGAAAATATCGCCCACAGACATTTGAAGATGTGGTTGGGCAACAAACGATTACCAAAACACTTATCAACGCTATTGAAAACAATCATTTAGCGCAGGCTTTGTTGTTTACAGGTCCGCGTGGAGTAGGTAAGACCACTTGTGCTAGAATTTTAGCAAGAAAAATCAATCAGGAAGGATACGATGACCCTAATGAAGACTTCGCTTTCAATGTGTTTGAATTAGATGCAGCTTCTAATAATTCAGTGGACGACATACGTAATTTAACCGATCAAGTGCGCATTCCACCTCAAACGGGAAAGTATAAAGTTTATATTATTGATGAGGTGCATATGCTTTCTCAGTCGGCTTTCAATGCTTTTTTGAAAACCCTAGAAGAACCACCAAGTCATGCGATTTTTATTCTGGCCACTACTGAAAAACATAAAATCATTCCAACGATATTATCTCGTTGTCAAATATTTGATTTTAAAAGAATTACCATTAATGATGCAAAGGAATACTTGAAGTTAGTTGCAGACAGTCAAGGGGTCACTTATGAAGAGGATGCGCTACAAATCATTGCACAGAAAGCAGATGGAGCCATGCGTGATGCATTGTCAATTTTTGATCGTGTAGTGTCATATTGCGGATCTAATTTAACCCGACAAGCTGTAGCCGAAAACTTAAACGTATTGGATTATGATTATTATCTAAAAGTTACTGATTTAATCATTGCCAACGATATTCCAAATTTACTACTTTCTTATAACGATATTTTGACAAAAGGTTTTGACGGCCAGCACTTTATAATGGGACTAGCTACTCATTTTAGAAACCTGTTAGTTTGTAAGAACCCAGAAACACTAAAATTGCTGGACGTAAGTGATGAAAATAAAAAATTATTTCATACCCAATCACAAAAAGTTGACAACAATGTACTGATTGAAGCAATACAAATAGCAAACGAATGTGATTTGAAATTTAAGACTTCTCAAAATCAGCGCCTTCTGGTAGAATTGTGTCTGATGCAATTAGCTACTATTACACATCCAGAAAAAAAAAATTCAAATCTAAACTAATTCCTGCGAGCTTTTTTGTTTCTACAACAAAGCAAATCAACGATATCAAGATACAACCTGAGAATATTATTGAGAACATTTCTCAGAAACCGGAATCAAGCAACAGTCAAGTAGCTGAACCTTCTTCATTGATTACTCAAAAAGTACAGTTGTCAAAAAGTACCAATGAGCATACTTTTTCATCGGGACTTTCATTGAAAAGCATCAAGAAGAAAAGAGCATTGGAGGCTTCTATCAACCCTTTGAAAAACAATACTGAAGATTTACCAAATGATCCTTTTACTTTTGAAGAGTTAAAAGAACATTGGGATTTTTGTGCCGAACAATTTTATAAAACCGGTAGAATGTTGATGTCATCAACTATGAATATGGCACAATTATCAATGGATGAAAACAAACTGATAGTCGAGTTTCCCAACAAAGGCAGCCAGCTCAGTTTTGAAGAAAATCTTTATGATTTGACAGTATATATTCAAAGAAAACTTAATAATTATCATTTAAAGTTCGACATAAGGGTCAACGAAACGGTGGAAATTAAGAAAACTTATACCATTGATGATAGACTCAATTATTTAAAAGAATTAAATCCAAATTTAGAAACATTAATCCAAGTTTTTGATTTGGATTTGAATCCCTGATAAATATTAAAATCAAAAATAAATGATGTTTTAATACACGACAAAAAACACGAACACATTATTTACAAACCATTGCTGGAGCTGCCACAGATGATTTTTTTGTTTAAAGTGAATTAAAATACGCAGACTTTATTGAATACAAAGCATTCAATATCCGTAAAATTATTATTTGAACAAAAATTACTTTTGAAATTTATATCTGTGGCTAATAATTAAGTGTTTGTTTTTATGGCATTTATAATCTTTTACTTGTACTAATAAATGAGATCATTAAAAAAGAGATTCAAAGATTTGTAAACATGGAAAACTCGTGTTATGTTTGCAATCAAATAAAACCAAACTTAATTTGGTCTTGGAGAGGTGCCGGAGTGGTAACGGAGCAGATTGCTAATCTGTCATCGGGTAACCGATGCCAGGGTTCGAATCCCTGTCTCTCCGCTTTTTTTATCAGAAATTACTACTTCCTACTTTTCAGTGGGATTTTTAATTTTAAAAAATTGAAGCAACTAATTTGAAGTCAGTGTTTTTTTATTTATCTTTATTGTCGATTTCAACTTTAACCTTAAAAGTATGACAAAAAGATTACATTTAATACTGATGGTTTTGTCTTTTGTTACTGGGTTTTCCCAACCTATTTCGACTTTCCAACAGTTTACTGGTTCTTATGATTTCACAATGATTGGAAACACAATGAATGCTGCTCCAAATGGTACAGGAGCTGCTTGTATGATGTTGACACAATCAAGTGCCATGCTGAATTTAGCACCTAATCAGACAGTGGAAGCCGCTTATTTATATTGGTCGGGATCTGGAAATTTGCAACAAGCCGATTTAAATGTCAATTTGAACGGTGTTCCAATCACGGCGCAGCGTACATTTACCGTTGACTATGCTGGAATATATCCTTTTTTTGGTGCATATGCTGATGTAACAAATATATTGCGTACAACAGGAAACGGTCTTTATACGTTATCAAATTTTGATATTAACGCCGTTCTTCCTCATTATTGTCCTGGAGGTTTAAATTATGCAGGTTGGGCCATCGTTATTGTTTATGAAGATCCAACTTTGCTGAACAGAGTAGTGAATTTATATGACGGTTTTGAAATTGTTGATCCAAACAACCAATTTATTTCCATCACACTAAGCGGATTAAATGTAACAGATATTGCTGGAGCAAAGTTAGGTTTTTTGGCTTGGGAAGGTGATGCAAATATTGCCATTTCAGAAGAGTTGCGTATCAACAATAGTTTGGTTAGCAACCCACCACTTAACCCAGCAAATAATGTTTTTAACGGAACCAATAGTTATACCAATTCCAATACTCTGTATAACATGGATTTGGATTACTTTATGATTTCTAATTATATTTCACTTGGAGATACTTCACTCAATTTTTCTATCAGATCAGCACAAGATTTAATTATTTCCAATGCGTTTGCCGTTTCTTTGACCAGTTTGTTTGCCGATGCAACTATTGAAATTGATGACGTCAAAGTGGAGTGTGCTAGTAGAGAAATTACTGTAGATTACACTGTTTACAATCACGAAGGAACAACCGATTTACTACCCAATGTACCTATTGCATTTTACGCTGACGATGTTTTAGTTGGTACTACAACGACCCGAACCACAATTCCAATAGGAGGTTCTGAAAGTGCAAGTTTAAAAATTAATTTACCATCTAATATTGCAGAAGAGTTCGTTTTAAAGCTTGTTGTTGATGATGATGGTACAGGTAAAGGAATGATTGTTGAATTAGATGAAGAAAATAACGAAGATGAAACGTCGGTTCGTTTATTGAAAAACCCTCAAATTGGAAAACCCGAGGACTTGTTTGCTTGTGATGAAAATAAGAGAGGTTATATTCATTTTGATTTAACGATTAACACACCGCTTGTGCGCTTGGATCCGAATCATAAAATCACCTATTATGAATCAGAAAAAAGAGCGGCTGAACAAGAGAATCCGATTACTAACCCAATGGATTATGAAGTAGAAAGCTTTTCGTATAAACGAATTTGGATACGTGTAGACGACCCAACTACAGGTTGTTTTTCAATCACTTCATTTCGAGTTACTGCTAAGAAAAAAGTCTTTGGAGAAATGGAACAACCGTTTATGATTTGTAGTAAAAAAGACCGTTCAACCCATGCTAATTTAGATGTGGTTTATCGAATATTGTCGCAAAAAGTTGATTTTGTAGATGAAATAGATTTTAGTTTTTATACCTCTTGGCAAGATGCACAAGATGAAGTAAATGAAATCAAGGAAACCTCTGATTTTAAAGTGCCCTATTATCCGTTTATTGTATATGTCAAGGCAAAGGGAGGAGAAGCGCTTTGGTGTGATGATTTAATTGAAATTCAGATTAATCAGTGTGTTGTCCCCAGAGGAATTTCTCCTAATTCGGATGGATTAAATGACGGACTTGACTTGACAAATTTTTATTTAAATGATTTAAAAATATACAATCGATACGGAAACTTGGTTTACGAATACGGCGAAGGATATACGAATCAATGGAAAGGACATGATCGAAATGGTAAAATTCTTCCAGCAGGTACTTATTTTATAGTTTTTCAAACCGATTTTGATACATACACCGGCTATGTCTATGTGATTAGAGAGAAACCATAAAAAGATATATCCACCTTAAAAAATGAAAATATGAGATTGGGACTGTTTTCTATTTCAACTCAACATTATTTATATATCACAATGAACGACAATACGTTGAATCCAAACAGCAACATTCTTTGTTCACTTTTGTCATAACTTTGGTGGATTAATATTTAGCTTAAAAACCAATAAACATTATTTAATCATATTGCCTCCAGACTTATCTGGAGGCAGGTGTTTTTAAAAGTTGAATAATTTATTCGTTTTCGTTAATAAATGTAATTTTCTTGGTTGGAGCGATATTCACTCTTAAATCAAAAATATCAAAACGGTTGTAATGCCCCAGAATATCGTGCATTTGTTTTGGTTGTATACATTTTGAAAGATCGATATCGGCATAAATAATTCCTTCATCATCAATAAGAGGTTCTCCAATCACAGCTCCATTTGGTCCGATAAATCCTGAAAAAGCACTACTTTTTCTGTCTAATAATTCATCAACATTAGGAACATCGGTTCTTAAAGCATCTTTAATTTCTTTTGAAATCGTGGAGCATGAAACAATGGTAAACAACTTGCCTTCAAACGAATGTGCTGCCGCACGGATTTTAATCGCTTCAGCCATATCATAATCGGGTGGGGCAACAGGAAGCGAAATATAGTTGGCAATGTGGATTAACTCGCCTTGAGAAAGCAAAGTAAATCGAGCCAAAGTATTAGTATTCTCGCCACAAGCTAATGTTCCGATTGGACCAACTTCGGTATCGTAAACTTTTAACGAAGATCCGTCGCCGGAAGTCCACGTAAGTTTTTCAGCCCAAGTAGGAACTAACTTTCTGTGTCTGCCGATTACATTTCCGTTATTGTCAATGATTAAATTGGTGTTGTAAATTTCGCCATAACTTTCACCGCGTTCGTTGATTCCGATAACAATATGTATATCAAAATCCTTTGCTGCTTTGTATAATTTTCGCATAGCTGCATCGTTAACGGCAACCGAATTTTTATACAGTTCTTCGTACCATTTACTACCTTGAACCGGTGTCATGATCCAATTCCAATACGGATAACCGGCAATAAAAACCTCGGGGAATGCAATTAATTTTGCTTCGTTTTCATGTGCTTCTTTGATAAAAGAAATAGCCTTGTCAATTGTTTTTTCTACATTCAGAAAAACAGGTGAAGTCTGAACGGTTGCGGCTTTAAATTTTTTGAATTCCATAGTTAGTTTTAATTACGAATTAATAATTATGAATTATAAATTACTTTTTGTTAGCATTTTCTTTATAAGAACAATTTGTCCTAAATGATAATAACTGTGTTCGATCACTGCTTCGATGTTTCTTCTGAAAGACCCATATTTTTCATCAACAAAAACCGAATCTAATTTTTCATCGCTCATAGCTTCTACTCTTCGGGCAAAATCTTCAGAATCATTCCAAAATTTATCTAAAAACAAATTCCATTGTTCTTGAGATTCGATTGGAGGAAAATTGAAGCTAAACTGATCTTTTATATCTAATGTTCCACCATTAAAAACATTCAAAATGCCTGAAATATAATAATGTATATGTTGGGCTAAATCTGCAATGGTGTTCAATGAATCTACTTTTTTAGTTGTTCTTTGCCAGTCTGAATCTGCCAACTGATCTTTAAAATTGGTATTAGCGATCCAAGTTCCGTTAAGTATTACTTCACGAACTCGATTAGCTATTTGTGTTGACTGATTCATAAGTTACAATAAATATTTTTCAATTTTCGCTTTCACTTCTTGATTAAAAGCTTCGGCTTTAATGGTTTTTCTATCTTCGGCAATGGCAACGTTCACTAAAGTAACTTCGCCTTCTAATACTGTTTTTTCTTGCTGATTAATAAAATGAAATCCGCAAACTACCGATGAACTTTTTAGTTCTTTCACCCATAATTTTTTGGTTAGAATTTCCCCAATTCTAGCTGCATTTTTAAACTGAACCTTTAAATCAACAGTTGGAATTCCGTTTGTTTCGTGAATTTTAGAGAAAGGTCGGTTTAAAGCTTCTTCAAACCAGTCTTCCACCAAATCGTTTAACATTTCTAAAAAGCGTGGATAAAAAACAATTCCAGCAAAATCGGTATGTTTAAAACGTATTTTTTCTTCTTTTATAAAATAACTCATTATTTATTATATGTTTTTATTGATTGAGAGATTTAATATTGATTTAAATTTTTGCCAAATATTTTGATATTGTGAGAGCTGTTTTTAAACTTCAATAAGTATTTCATTTCATCAATAATATCAGGTTTGTGTAAATATTCAGGTTTTCCAAACTTTAAAATGACTTTAAAATGTTTAGCAATTTCATTTAATGTTTCTGTTGTTGCCTTAATTTCTCCTTCACCCCAATTATCCCAAACTAATAAAATTGTCTCATTATTTCTTTCAAATTGATATAGGTCAAAATCAATTCCCTTATCAAAAATTTCGTCACTATATTCAATAGTGAGTTTCCAATCATTTTTCTTTAAAAATTTGATGATTGAATAAAGAATATCGGTTTCAATATTTGTTGCAATTTTTGTTTCCATATCATTTCAACTTAAATCGTTGAATTTTACCTGTTTCTGTTTTAGGTAATTTATCCAGAAAGTTAATCACTCTCGGATATTTATACGGAGCTGCATTTTCTTTAAACCAATTTTGAATGGATTTCACCAATTCATCACAAGCATTTTCTTGGTTTTTCAAAACGATATTGGCACAAACCAACATTCCTCGTTCTTCATCGGGAAGTCCTACAACAGCACATTCCAAAATTTCTTCGTGGGTTAAAAGTACGCTTTCTACTTCGATTGCCGCAATATTATAGCCCGAAGAAATAATCATATCGTCACCACGAGCCACAAACCAGAAATAACCATCTTCGTCTTTTCGGAAAATATCACCGGTCAGATTCCAGCCGTCTTGAACGTATTCTTCTTGTTTTTCGGTTCGGTTTAAATATTTGCAACCTGTAATTCCACGAACAGCTAACCTGCCTTGTTGATTGGGAGGAAGTTCGTTGCCTTTTTCGTCAATGATTTTTGCTTCGTAGCCTGTGATGGCAACTCCGGTTGCTCCCGGTCGCATATTATTTTCGTTGGATGAAATGAAAATATGAAGCATTTCAGTTGCTCCGATTCCGTCAATGATTTTCAGTCCTGTTGTTTTGTACCAGTCTTCCCAAATTTTTAGCGGAAGTGTTTCTCCAGCTGAAATACATTTTCTCAAACTCGAAATATCATACTCTTTGGCTTTTTCGGTAAGAATTCTCCAAGCGGTCGGAGCTGTAAAACAAATGGTAATCTTGTGTTTTTCAATGGCTTCTAAAAGCAAATCAGGCGAAGGCTTTTCAATCAAGAAGGTACTTGCTCCAAAATACATCGGAAACAAAACCAATCCACCCAAACCAAAAGTAAACCCGATAGGTGGACTTCCGGTAAAAACATCTTGCTCGGTTGGTTGCAAAGAATAATTTGGAAAAGCTTCGCAAATATTCAGTATGTCTTTGTGATAATGAGCCGTCATTTTAGGATTTCCAGTAGTTCCTGATGTAAAACCAATTATCGAAATATCATCAGCTTTGGTTGGGTAATTTTCAAACGTTTTTGGTTTAGACGCCATTAGTTTTTCAAGCTCTCCATCTCCGTAAAAGCAACTTGTTTTTAGAAAATCTGATTGTACCAAATTCACCTCGTCAGCCAAGTTGGCATCGCACAAAACATGAGAAATTTCGGCACAATCAATCAGGGTTTTCAGCTCTTTAGCACGAAGTAAAGGCATTGTAGCCACGACAATTCCGCCTGCTTTCAGCACCGCAAACCAACAAGCAACCATCATTGGATTATTGCACGATCGAAGTAACACCCGATTTCCCGATTGTAAACCTAAATCATCAATTAAAACGTGAGCAATCTGATTGGCTTTTTCGTATAAATCTCGATAGGTCCAAATTTCATCAAAAGTTCGAATACAAACGTTGTCGCCTTTGCCATTTTCGATATGATCGTCCAAAAGCCTTTGAACACAATTCAGGTTTTTAGGTCGTTGAAATTGTGGTAAATCCAAGAAAGTATATTCGGGTTGTAACTCCAAACTCGGTAAGCTGTTTTGTGCGAAATTGTCTTTCATATTTTTATTGTTTTTTCCCAAGGCGTTGCCGTTAGATTTGTTATATGCTGCCCTTTGACTTCGTCGAATCTTCGATTTCAGGGCGTTTTTCCCAATCCCAATGCGGTGCATTGGGTTACGTATATATTTCCCTTGCAGGAAAAACTGTTTTGTTTCGTGTTAAAGGCTGTAAGCCTTTTATATATTAGTCCGAGGCAACGTCTTGGGTTTTTTATAATAAAATCCGATAAATCGCCCTGAAAGGGCAATATATTTTATGTCCACAGATAATTTTCATTAAAATCAATTTTATATTCAGCCAAAAATTGTACATATTCGTCCTGAAATGAAACCTTTTTGTGATGTTTCTTTTGGTTTTCTATGTATTTTTTCACTCGTTCTACTACCGATTGGCTAACCGAATATCCCGCATATCCGCCTTGCCAAGCAAAATGTTGATATTCTTCACCTTTAGTTTTTATCCAACGACTGCTGTTGCGTTTGATTTCTTCTACAAATTTTGCCAAAGCAATATTTTTTGACATTGTTGCCAAAATATGAATATGGTCTTCCGTTCCGTTGATTTTTATAGGAACAGAATCGTTTTCTTTGATGATACCTCCGATATAAGCATACAATTCTTTCTCAACATCGGGACGGATTAATGGCTGATTGTATTTCGTATGAAATATAATGTGTACATATAATTGTGATAACGACTGTGACATATTTATTTTGTTTTTCCCAAGGCGTTGCCGTTGGGTTTGTTATATGTTGCCCTTTCAGGGCGTTTTTCCCAATATGTTGCATTGGGTTACGTATATATTTCTCTTTCAGAGAAAACACTTTGTTCTATACACCAAAGGCTGAAAGCCTTTTATATATTTAGCCCAAAGGCAACGCCTTGGGATTTTGATAATATATTCAGCCCGATAAATCGCCCTGAAAGGGCAA
>Ga0209075_1003244_pt1 | contig 13689 bp, 11 predicted proteins | sample Stecom2011_FD_187523 | JGI IMG/M metagenome (GOLD analysis project Ga0209075, IMG submission 187523) | Agricultural soil microbial communities from Utah to study Nitrogen management - Steer compost 2011 (SPAdes) (version 2) | ecosystem: Environmental > Terrestrial > Soil > Agricultural land... | reverse complement strand
TACTTTCATGATCAAAATAATCTTCCTGTTCGCCATATGCAAAATCGCGGCGAATATCTAGCAGCTGGTCAATAATCCATTGTTGTCCGTCTCTCGGATCGGGACCTTCAATTCCGTAATAATCACCAAAGAATATACATGGATAACCATCCTTCCTCAACAATATCAAAGCATATGCTAGAGGCTTAAACCAATCCAAAACATAAAGGTCATCATCGTGTAAATGAGAATCGTGATTGTTTACGTATGTAACGGCAAGTTGTGGATATTGTGAAACAATAGTATCGTCAAAAATAGTACTCATGTCATATCCAGGTCCATCGAGACTGCATAATCTGAAATGGTAGTGAAGAGCAACATCAAAAAGATCAATTCTATGCTCCACTTTTTGCAGGAAGGGATCCATATCCATACCTTCATAATATGAATACTCGCCCACAACGTAAAAGTCCTCACTAAATTCGTGTCTTACATGTTCAATAAATTCCTTTATAAACCAATCACTTATGTGTTTTATTGCATCCAATCTAATTCCATCAACACCTGTTTCGTTTATAAACCAACTTATCCATCTTTTCAACTCGTTACGCACATCGGGGTGCTTAAAATCGATGTCATTGTAAAGTAGGAAATCGAAGTTCCCAAACTGTTGTCCCACCGATTTATCATTGGGGTTGACACCCTTATTTTCACCTTCAATTACATAAATTGCATCTCTAGGATCTCTGTGGTTATAATCAGTAGCAGAAAAATGCTCCCAACTCCATTTAAAGTCTGAATACTTGTTATTTCTTCCGGGAAAGGTGAACCTTGTATAACTTTCTATCTCCAAAGGTTCAGAAATTATTTCGTTTCTGTCATCAGGGTTTACTTCTACAACTGTAAATGTTTGTAAATCATCTCCGCCAGCTTTATGGTTAATAACAACATCTGCATAAACGGCTATACCTACCTGATGCAGTGTTTCTATAACTTCATGCAGTTCGTCCTTTGTTCCATATTTAGTTCTTACAGTACCCTTTTGATCAAACTCCCCTAGATCGTACAGATCATAAACACCGTAGCCCACATCGTTTGAACCGGTCCCTTTTGTAAGTGGTGGAATCCAAACACTTGTAACTCCAATCTCTTTAAGATGCTGGGCATCACCTTTAAGCTTCTTCCAGAGACTACCATCATCCTGTAAGAACCATTCGAAGTATTGAAACATTATTCCGTTTGTATGCATAGAGCTACAGTATTAATATAAAACTTAATATATAAACATTATTTTATACCCATAAGTTCTTTTTGTTAACTGATTTTATTAAACTTAAAGTAGGTGTAAGTCGTTACTTATTACTACTTTTGCACTTGCAGCAGGTCGGTTTGTCGCTCTACCCTAAGGTAGAGAGGAAAGTCCGGGCAACGCAGAGCACCATGTTTCCTAACGGGAAGCTGTTCGTGAGGGCAGATTAGTGTAACAGAAAATAACCGCCCTGTTTTTTTAACAGGGTAAGGGTGAAAAGGTGGGGTAAGAGCCCACCGGGTACTGCGGTAACACAGTATGCCGTACACATTATGGGTTGCAAGGCCATGTATATCGGATAAGTAGGGTTGCTCGCCCGATGCCGAGGGGTAGGCCGCTTAGATAAATGACAGACACCCAATTTACTGGGAACAGAACCCGGCTTACAGACCGGCTGCTTTTTTAGACCTTCATAATATGGCAATAAACGGTAATAAAAAAGATCGAGATGATTATAAGCCCAGTAGAATTGAGCGGTTGGGCGCTAAAGTAAGGGAGTTGATATACTTCCTGACTTACGGTATATGGCGTTCCGATCCAGATACAATTTCTAATAAGAGAAATATACTATACAATGCCACAAAAACTATAATCTTAACAGTAAGGAATATACGCGAGCTGAATATCGCTGCCAGCGCAAGATCACTTACCTACAGAACCCTCCTATCAATTGTTCCGCTTCTAGCAGTTCTATTTGCAATAGCTCGAGGCTTCGGAATTGAGAATATACTTGAAAGCAGCATATTCAATTTGTTTACTTCTAGTCCCGTTGAAACTGAAGCAGGTGCTTATTCGGCTACTCCGGCAACATATTCAGATAGTTTATCAATACCTTCAGAAGAGTTCGCTCAAACTGATACGGCCTCAAACACTTTTGGACAAATTTCAGGTGCTGGTACGGGTGAAGTTGTTTTTGCAGAAGAGGCTACTGCAGAAGGAAGGTTTAAGGAGTTTCTGGACTTGATGTTTCAACTAATAAACAATTCACTTGAGGAGGCTAAAGGAGGAGGAATATTTGCCGGAATTGGTATCATATTATTGCTTTATACCATACTTCTGCTTTTTAATGATATAGAGAATAATTTCAATCAGATTTGGCAGGTTAGAAAAGGTAGGAACATTGGGCGAAAAGTTACAGACTACACAGCCATGGTGCTTTTGATGCCAATATTTTTTATCCTGGTTAATGCTTTAAATATTCTAAGTTATCCCCAAAATCAAACACTTAAAATAATATATATATTATATCCTTTTATACCTCAGTTGATGAGTATTGTGCCTTATATAGTCATCATACTACTATTCACAATCTTATTTAAGTTTATACCAAACACAAAGGTTAAGGTTAAAAATGCACTTATTGCAGGGATTATAACAGGTGTTGCATTTCAGTTGTTTCAACTACTGTTTTTAAGCGGACAGCTATGGATTACCCGCTACAATGCAATATACGGAACGTTTGCAGCCATTCCATTAATGCTTCTATGGATTCAGTTTTCGTGGTTCTTAACACTCATTGGGGCAGAGATTTCTTATGCTGCACAAAACGTGGGTAAATTCTCTTTTGAGAAAGAAACAAGACGGATTAGCCGTAGATATAAAGACTTCTTTACTATTATTATAGCTTCTGAGATTGTAAAACGTTTTGCCGATGAGAAACCTCCTCTTACGGCTGAACAAATATCAGAAAAATGCAAATCGCCTTCTCGGTTAACGAACAATATCCTCGATAAATTGTTGGAGATAGGTGTTGTTTCTGCCACTATTTCACAAGATGATGAGAGGGAGGTTGCTTTTCAGCCTGCAGTTGATATTCAGCTGATTACTGTAAACTATCTGATGTCGAAGTTAGATAAGAACGGTTCGGAAGACTTTATGATAGATACGCAAGGCACCTTTCGTAAGCACTGGAAAGCATTAGTAGACAATAGGATGTATATCTACGAAAGTGATAAAGATGTCTTACTGAAAGATTTGTAATTTTTTTTATCTTTGTACTTTATGTCAGACAAAGAACAAACCACATGAATTTTTTCAGATCAATAGAAAATGTAGGTGTATATGCATTGTTGTTGAGGAGAGTAATAACTATCCCCGACAGAATGCGGGAGTTCTTTAAAGAATTCTTTAAGGGTGTATATCAGCTAGGTGTTAATTCGATTTGGATAGTGATTATCATATCATTTTTTATTGGTGCGGTAATTGTTTTGCAGATTGCAATAAATATTGATTCACCCATGCTGCCACGATTTACAGTTGGTGTAGTCTCACGTGAGATTATTCTTCTTGAGTTTTCATCAACAATTATGTGTCTTATACTTTCAGGTAAAGTAGGGTCAAATGTGGCTTCTGAGATTGGGTCCATGCGTATTTCAGGGCAGATAGATGTGTTGGATATTATGGGGGTTAATTCTGCCAACTACCTTATTCTGCCTAAGATTGCATCTTTTGTTGCATTTATGCCAGTACTTGTAATCTTTAGTATGTTTATGGGTTTGTTTGGTGGATATATAATTTGTCTTGTATTGGGAACCCCCTCTGTTGAGACATACGTTTATGGTATTCAGGCATTCTTCAGAGAGTCGTTTGTCTGGTACTCGATAGCAAAATCGATGCTCTTCGGTTTTATTATAGCCTCCGTTGCAGGATATTTTGGATACAATGTAAAAGGAGGAGCACTTGATGTAGGTAGAGCAAGTACAGATTCGGTAGTAATAAACAGTATTTTAATTCTTATAACCGACTTGGTTTTTACACAGTTGGCCATGGGTTAAGGAATATATTAGATGATAGAAGTAAGGAGTCTTAATAAGGAGTTTGAAGGGGAGATAGTCCTTAAAGATATTGACGCAAAGTTCGAAAAAGGACTCGTCAATATGATTATAGGTAAAAGTGGATCGGGTAAAACAGTACTTCTTAAATGTATTGTAGGCTTGCTTCCCCCAAATTCGGGAGAGATAATGTATGACGGTCGCAACCTTCTTGCGTTGAAAAACAGTGAGGTTAGACGATTGCGTCGTGATATCGGTATGCTTTTTCAGGGTTCGGCATTATTTGATTCAAGAACTGTGCTTGAGAATGTAATGTTCCCACTTGATATGTTCTCCAGAAAGAATTTTAGAGAAAGAAAAAAGCGAGCCGAGTTTTGTCTCGAAAGAGTTGGTCTTGCTAATTCAGCTAAACTTTACCCCTCCGAAATTAGTGGGGGTATGATGAAAAGAGTTGCAATAGCAAGAGCCATTGCGCTGAATCCTAAGTACCTGTTTTGTGATGAGCCCAATTCGGGTCTTGATCCTAAAACAGCTCAACTTATTGATGAACTTATACATGATATCACTGAAGATTTTTTGATGACAACAATAGTTGTATCTCACGATATGAATTCTGTAATCAATATAGGCGATAAAATTGTCTTTTTGAATGAGGGTATAAAAGAATGGGAGGGATCGAAATCAGAAGTGATGGACGCTAAAAATGAAAAGTTAAATGACTTCGTTTTTGCTTCAGATCTATTTAAAAAGATTAAAGCAGCAGACGAATTAATTTCAGACGAAAAAAAGGGTGTCTGACACCCGCAATATTAATATATATATTAAAAATTGAGTATGTTAACAATTAAGAACTTGCATGCAATTATTGAAGAGCAAGAAATATTAAAAGGGATTAACCTACAGGTTAAACCGGGTGAGATACATGCAGTGATGGGACCAAATGGTTCGGGCAAAAGTACACTGGCCTCTGTTCTTGCAGGTCACCCGAAATTTGAAGTTACAAGAGGAAGTATTGAATTTAAAGGTCAAGACTTACTTGAGATGGAGCCTGAAGATCGCGCACGCGAAGGTCTATTTTTAAGCTTCCAATATCCAGTTGAGATTCCCGGTGTAAGTATGGTAAACTTCATGCGCTCAGCATTAAATGAACAAAGAAAATATAGAAATGAAGAGCCCATCTCAGCCACTGACTTCTTAAAGCTTATGCGTGATAAGAGACAAATGCTGGGAATGGACAGTCAGCTTGTTAGTCGCTCTGTAAATGAGGGATTCTCTGGTGGAGAAAAAAAGAAAAATGAAATCTTTCAGATGGCAATGATAAATCCTTTGCTGGCAATACTTGATGAAACAGATTCAGGACTTGATATCGACGCATTAAGGGTTGTTGCTGCAGGAGTAAATAAACTTCAGACAAAGGATAATGCTACTATTCTGATTACTCACTATCAAAGATTGCTTGAGTATATTAAACCAGATTTTGTACATGTGCTTAGTGCAGGAAAGATTATCAAATCAGGAGGGGCCGACCTTGCCTTAGAACTAGAAAAGAAAGGCTACGAATGGCTTATAAACCCGTAACCAGTAAATAAAAATGATAGAACAACAATATATAGATCTGTTTCAACAGTTCCGTAGCGAGATTGACTCAAACTCTGCTGACGGAATGAACAAGCATCGTGATTCCGCTTTTGCTAAGTTTAAGCAGATTGGTTTTCCAACTTCAAAACTGGAAGACTATAAACACTCTAATATAGCACGTCAGTTTGATGCCGATTTTGGATTAAATATAAAGAATTTAGAAATTCCGGTTAATCCCTATGAAACATTTAAATGTGATGTACCCAACCTACATACGTATACTTATTTTCTTATCAACGATAGATTTTATAATAAAGTTGAACAGAAAGAAAGCTTGCCAGAAAATGTTTTCGTAGGTAGTATGAGGCAGTTTGCACAAGAGCATCCCGAAATTTTTGAGAAGCATTATGCAAAGATAGCCGATAACGAAGAGAATGGATTGGTTGCTTATAACACCATGTTTGCTCAGGATGGCTTTGTTGTATATGTTCCAAAAAATGTAGAAATTGAGAATCCTCTGCAGCTAATAAATATTCTTAGTGGTGGTGTGGATCTGAATGTAAACAGAAGAATTCTGATTATAGCTGAAGAAAACGCACATGTGAAGCTGCTTGTATGCGACCATACAGTTGACGATGTAAAATTTGTGGTAACACAAGTGACAGAAATATTTGCTGATAGGAGTGCACAGGTAGATGTATATGAGTTAGAGGAAAACTCAGAAAAGGTTACACGACTGAGTAATCTATACAGTGAACAGTTTGAAGACTCTAAAGTCGTTACAAGCAGTATAACACTTCATAATGGCTATACAAGAAATAATATCCGCTTTCGTCTCTTAGGTGAGCATGCCGAAGCACATGCTGGTGGATTAGCTATATGTGATAAAGAGCAGCATATCGACAATTTTGCATTCCTTGATCATTCAAAACCTAACTGTTTGAGCGATGAACTCTTTAAGACGGTGTTGAACGATAAGGCTACAGGTGTTTTCTGTGGAAAGATATTAGTTGAAAAAGATGCACAAAAAACATTAGCTTATCAAACAAGTAGAAACCTACTCAACTCTGATAAAGCTCAGATGTTTGCCAAGCCACAACTTGAGATTTATGCTGATGATGTAAAATGTTCGCATGGACTTACAACCGGTCATCTCGATGAAGAGGCACTTTTTTATCTTCGCTCAAGAGGTATGGATAAAGAAGAGGCCCGTTTACTGTTACTTGTAGCGTTTACTAGCGATGTGGTTGATTTAGTTCGCATTCCAACTCTGCAGGAGAGGCTCACAACTCTTATAGACAAAAGATTCCGTGGTGAGCTGATGCGTTGCGGCAACTGTAACGTTTGTAAATAATAATAACAAATCTGAATGGATATAAATAAGATGCGAGCAGACTTCCCTATACTTTCACGTGAAGTATACGGAAAGCCATTGGTATATTTTGATAATGCTGCCACATCGCAAAAACCGCAATGTGTGATAGATAAAATTGCTGAAATGTACACTACTGTGAACTCTAATGTTCACAGAGGGGTACACTATCTCAGTCAGGCAGCAACCGATGAGCATGAAGCTGCAAGGAAAACTGTTCAGAAATTTATAAACGCTGTATCACCCAATGAAATAGTTTTTACCCGTGGAGCAACAGAGTCTATAAACCTGGTTGCTTCATCATTCTGCCATAAATTCTGTAAAGAAGGAGATGAAATACTGATAACTGCCATGGAGCATCATTCAAATATAGTTCCATGGCAGCTACAGGCAGAAGAACTGGGGCTGAAAATAAAAGTTGCACCTATTAATGATGAAGGTGAGCTTCTTATAGATGAGTTAGAGAAGCTAATTAGTAATAATACTAAGCTTATAGCTGTTACCCATATCTCAAATGTGCTGGGCTCAATAAATCCGATTGATAAGATTATCGAGATTGCTCATAGTTACAATGTGCCAATACTTATTGATGCAGCACAAAGTGTTCAGCATGCTAAGGTTGATGTACAGAAACTCGATTGCGACTTCTTGGTGTTTTCTTCTCACAAGGTGTATGGGCCAACAGGAGTGGGTGTTTTGTATGGTAAGGAGAAATGGCTAAACGAACTACCCCCCTATCAAGGAGGAGGAGAAATGATTGAAAATGTCTCTTTTGAAAAGACTACTTTCAACCATTTACCGTTTAAGTTTGAAGCAGGAACTCCCGATTTTGTGGGTACTGCTGCACTTGCCGCCGCATTGAACTATGTGACTTCAATTGGATTAGATAATATCGCCAGCCACGAAGATGAACTATTGAGGTATGCAACCGAAAAGATGTCTACAATACCAGGAATGAGAATTATTGGCACAGCAAAGAATAAGAGCAGTGTAATTTCTTTTCTTATTGACAATATACATCCCTACGATATTGGAACTCTTTTAGACAAGATGGGTATTGCAGTTAGAACTGGTCATCATTGCGCCGAACCCCTTATGAAAGAGTTAGGTATAGACGGTACAGTTCGTGCTTCATTTGCATTTTATAATACCAAAGAGGAGGTTGATATATTCCTTTCTGGTTTGAAAAGAATAGTAGCCATGTTTTCATAAAAGATTATTTACATTTGAGTGAATAACTTTTAATATTCCTAAAACATACTTATATTTGTCTTCATAGATTGAAGATAAATGAAAAAGAATCTGCCAGATTTTACCAGAAACGAAGACCATACTCTCTTTATATTATTAAAAAAGAGAGATAAGGAGGCATTTTCTGCAATTTATGAAAAGTATCATCGTTATCTTTATTCCCTAGCTTTGAAGTATCTAAAAAACACCCAGATGGCAGAAGATGCCGTACAGCATGTATTTGTGAAGCTTTGGGAAAGCACTTCAGATATCCATATCGAAATAAATCTCAAGAACTATCTTTACACAATGACTAAGAACTATATTCTTAATCAGATACGCGATCATAAGGATGAGATTTCATTAAACTATATAAATGCCCAGATAGATATTCCCGGTCAGGAAGACGTGATAAAGGCAATGGAGGATAAACAGATGCGTAATTTTCTCTACAGAGGAGTTGAGCTGCTGCCACCACAGAAAAAAGAGATATGTCTGAGAAAACTCGAAACTACCGACAGTAATCAGCAAATAGCAGATAAGATGGGATTATCAGTAAATACAGTAAAGTCACATTATCAAGAGTCTATTAAGATGTTGCGATCTTATTTTGATCAGATAAAAATTAAGTAGAAAAAAATATGCAATCAAACTAATATCTTTTGCTCATTTATGTGTCAATAAAGAATAAGGGAAAATAGATGTCAGCAGATAGAAATATATTAAACAGAGTTATAGGCGAAGTCTCTACAAAAGAAGAGGCGCAAGAAGTTGTTGAATGGTTCTCCACTACAATTGAAGGGCAACAGCATCTTGCAGACTTATTGGATAAAGATGCCTACTTAATGGAAAATGATTCTTTTGCTGGCAAATCGTTTACACCTGTTCAATCTGATAAACTTTTCAGGAAAATTGATCGTGAGATAAGTAAAAATAACTTCAGGAGATTTATTCTAAGAGTTGCAGCAGTTTTTATACCTCTGTTATTAGTTTCACTTTTGGCATTGTATTTTAACTCACAAACATCAATTTTTGAAGGGGTGAAATATACCGAACTATATATACCTAATGGCGAAGATGCAAGAATATTTTTTCAAGATGGCACAGAAGTCTATTTAAACTCAGGCACCAGAATACGTTATCCCGATAGGTTTGGACTTAGACAAAGAGAAGTTTTTCTTGATGGTGAGGCTTATTTTAATGTAGCGACTAATAGTAAGCGCCCTTTTATAGTAAATGCACATAATACATCTATTAAGGTAACAGGAACGTCATTTAATGTAAATGCATACAGTGAGAGTGAAATTATTAAAGTTGTTTTAGATGAAGGTAAAACATCTTTTCAAGTCCAGAGCAACATCTATTCAATGTCCCCCGGCCAACAACTTGAATATAATAGAACAACAGGAAGAACATTACTTTATAATCTTTCAAAACCCTCAAACGCCTCTCTGTGGAAGAGTAATATGCTTTATTTATACGATACTCCACTTGCCGAAGTTATAAAGATGCTTGAAAGGAAATATGATGTACAGTTTCATTTACAAGCCCCCGATGCCTTAAACTACACCTATACCTTAACAACAAAACACTCTGGAATAGAGTCTATATTAGCTGAGTTACAGAAAATAGCTCCTGTTAGATTTGAATATAAAGGGGAGAATGTTTTCGTAACTTTATAGTATCTATTCATAATCATCAATTTATTTACTAAGCAATTTTTTTTATAGATATACTGCATTATTTATACGTTTAATATATTGCCTATAAAGCGTATACTTAGTTAATATAAGAAGTGTGCTATAAGTTTTAATAACACTTAGGTGTTAAATGTGCATTTATAACCTAATTTTATTCTGAAATGTTTTGATTATAAAAAGAATATTTATAAATTGCAAGAGCAAAGTTCAAGAATGTTAATTAGAGGGTGATGTTTTGAGAAGCTTTATTTTCATATTGTCGTTGATTTTGAGCACATTGTTATTTGTGATAGATACTTATGGACAGTCAAGTTCCGACGGCGTTACTGTAAATATAGTATTCCACCCAATTCAAACCATTACTGTTAACTCATCTCAGAAGAATGTAGAATTACAATATCTCACCAAAGAAGACTACAACGAAGGTGTTGTGGCAACGTTAGATGATCACTTAACTGTTACTTCTACAGGTGGATTTCAAGTAAACGTTTCTTCTGTTCAGGAAGATTTCACACTATCAGGTTCAGGCGAGTCCATATCCGTTAGCGACCTCTCTATAAGGGCAATAAATGGAACAGATAATGACTTAACTCAAATTTTTGACAACGTTATTCTTTCTACCAGACCTGAATCTTTAATAAAATCGGGAATAGGTGGGGTGAACTTGAAATACAATGTAACCTATGATAATACTGCTGGTGCATCTGACAAATATGTAAATTTGAATTTAGGAAACTCAGAAGCCATATTTTCTACTGAAATCACATATACTATTACATCTAAATAGTGAAGAGTCTGTCTATTAGGTATTGTCATTAAATATAACTAACACATTTTAGGATATTAGTTAAATGTTTTTTTCGCTATTTTGCGCACAAAATGTAACAATATGATGCTAATTAACTGGATATTACATAAAAATATTATATTCAAACTTTCTTGGTAATCAATCAACTCTCAGTACCACAGTATTATAGGTTGTAAATGTGAATATTGACAACTTCGATAAAGTTATTAAACGTTAAACGTGTGTCTTTTATTTGCAAGTAGAATTAATTTTTATACTTTTGACGACGTTATCTGAAAGTGATTTTGTAAACAATATTTCATTCATAGATTACACCAACATTTAAACATCAAAAAACTTCTTCGAAAACTAAACTTCTTCTCTACGTAACTTCCGTTAGAGAGAATAGTGTCGGGGAGATAAAACAAATTGTCTGAAAAATAACATTAAATACAAAAAACATGATTAAATGTAACTTATTGTTTAAAGAAAAGTCTTTTAGAATTATTTATTTTTCAAGAAACTATCATTTATAAATTAGTTGCATCAAAAAAACGACAATTTGATTTTTTGCATCCGATTGCACAATACTAAGAGGTGTGTGCGTTAACAATTACAATAAAGGAAATCGTTGATATACAGGAGTCAAGACTTTTCATAAAATAAATCCGAGACAACTTAGTTAAATAATGAAAAAATAAATGTCATTTATTTGCAAGTAAAAAAAATAATATTACTTTTGCCCTGGTTTTAATTAAAGAATTATTTCTTTATTAAACAGGTAAAGGCACAGCAAAATAAAACATATCAAATAGCTTATATAATATTTGGTTTTAGGTAGTAAAAACAGGAACTTATTTAAATACTGTAATAGGTGTAATATGTTCAAAAAATAAAAATTTAAATTTTAAAATAACAAGCTTAATAAAAAATTCCAAATGAAAACAAAAAACTTTCTTTTAACTGGTGCTCTTCTAATTGTGGCTCTTTTTTCAGTGAATGGTGTGATGGCTGAAGGGACTACTACCGTATCTTATGTTGGAAATAGAACTTCATCAGATCCAGTAACAGTAAATCTTAAATTTGCTCCTATCCAATCAATACAGGTGAATCCTGGTCAAGAAAATATTGATTTTGAATACTCAACGCCACAACATTATATTGATGGTCTTGGAGCTGGTAGTACTCAGGAAAAAATAGATCATTTGACTGTGTATCATTCAGGAGGGTTCAAGGTATCAGTTACAAGTACTGGATTCAGAAAAGGAGGTACAGGGGATCCAATAACAGGTGAACATGTAAAAGTTAAAGCTGAAAAAGGTTCAACTATGGCTGAAGGAAGAGGTGATTTCAATTTTGAAAATAATCCATCGTTGACAGAAGGAACTCGTGAATTTTTCTCATCGACAGGTGGTGGAATGGGTTTAACTTTTAATGTTACATATGAACATGTCGGGTGGAAATCTGAAGACACTTACATAGACTTTACCAATGGAACAACGGCCTCCACATACACAGCTGATGTAACTTATACCATCGTATCACAATAATAATACATTCAAATAAAATATAAAAGGGAGGCGCATTACAAGCAATGCCCTCCCTTTTTTTGTTTCTATTGAAATATTTAAAATTTACATCATCCATAAGCAACTTACTATAATTCCAACACAGCTTATTATATGAAAGTTATAAATTCCATAACGATTGCCGTATTTACACTTCTATTAATTAAATCAACAGAGATTGCATCTGCTCAGGTAGGACTGTCGGTATCACCCCCAAGGGTATACTACTCTATTGCGGCGGGTGAGAGTGGTGTTCAGAGAGTGCTTATAAACAATATAAGTAAGGAGCACCCGCTGGATCTTGCGATTACATTGGGTGACTGGGAGTACGATGAGTATGGCAACAATGTGATGTTTCCGCCCGATAGCTTGGAGAACTCATGTGCTTCGTGGCTTACACTTCCCGAAGGAACTTATTTTACACTTCAGCCAGGTGAGAGGCGCGAGGTGGAGGTGATGATGAATGTACCTAATAATGTGTCTTCTGGCGATAATGTGCAGACTGCCATGCTGTATGTGACTCAAATGAATCCGGTGGATGGAGTGGATGCACAGGGGGCAGCTATTCGTATTAACGTGAGGCAGGGTATAAAAATTTACCGTAGGGGTTTGGTTGCCAATCGCAGGGTACTGGAGATTACGGATATGACATTTAACCGCGAGAGCAAGAATATTGTGCTGGCTTTTAATAATAATGGTAATATCTGGACCGATGGCGTAATACAAACTACAATCTTTAATCGTACCACTGGTAAGGAAGTAGCTTTGAATGATACGCCTTTCTTCACGATGCCAGGAAATAGCCGTAAGGTAATGATTGCTCCGGGTGATGCTTTAGATAAAGGAGATTATATTGCAACTGTAATACTTGATTATGGCGATGAAACAATATTGGAGGCTGCAGAACTGGAGTTCAGACATGAATAGATTCCTATTGGTGCTGTTCTTGTCAGTTACTTCTACAAATTTCTTGTTTGCTCAATACAACAATACCTATGCACTTGATTGGGGTGGAGGTAAGTACTTTGAAGTGAAAAGTTATAATGGTGAATTTTCTCCTTCAGATTTTATAATACTTCAACTGGGAACAAACAAGATGAAAGAGGCTCAGTGGATGATTTCTGCTACGATAAAAAATGTTACTAGCAAGTATAACGGTGATTTTCCTGTGAATATGTTGAACCTTAGGTGTGTTTCTAAGTCTGGTTCTTCTAATGTGCCTATAGGCAATATTAATAATATGTTGGTTTGGAACAATCTACAGGGGCTAAACAATGAAGTTGAACTGATAAACTTTCAGTCTCTAGATCAGGATGGCTATCATCAGCTGCGACTAAATCTTGAACTGCAAGTGCTAGGAGGTAGTTACCTGAGGCACATTCCAAGATGGACAAC
>Ga0209075_1003242_pt1 | contig 13695 bp, 7 predicted proteins | sample Stecom2011_FD_187523 | JGI IMG/M metagenome (GOLD analysis project Ga0209075, IMG submission 187523) | Agricultural soil microbial communities from Utah to study Nitrogen management - Steer compost 2011 (SPAdes) (version 2) | ecosystem: Environmental > Terrestrial > Soil > Agricultural land... | reverse complement strand
AAGTTCAGGCAATAATTCAGCCATCGTTGTAAATGACCAACTTACTTCTTCTTCAAATCCTTCAATAGCTTCTTGAGGAATGGTTACTGTATAAGTTGTTTCATAATCAAAATCAGCATGTGCAATAGAAATAGTAGCATCATCATTAAGTGTGGCAATTACATCAGCTACTGCCTCACCGGCTGCATCTTTAATGGTTACGCCCGTTAAATCACTAGCAGTGATAGATTGATTAAAAACAGTCTCTACCGTAGCATTCAATGCTATATCTGTAGCATCAGCGGCTGGGGTTATAGAGGCAACTGAAAGTTCAGGCAATAATTCAGCCATCGTTGTAAATGACCAACTTACTTCTTCTTCAAATCCTTCAATAGCTTCTTGAGGAATGGTTACTGTATAAGTTGTTTCATAATCAAAATCAGCATGTGCTATAGAAATAGTAGCATCATCATTAAGTGTGGCAATTACATCAGCTACTGCCTCACCGGCTGCATCTTTAATGGTAATACCCGACAGATCGCCAGCAACAATATCTTTTGTAAATAAGACTGAGGTAGGAGAAATATAAGAAATTCCAGTAGCACCTTCTGCAGGGGTTAATGTTTTTACGTCTAATTCATCCGCCTCTACTACTTCTTCAAACACCCACAGTTCCAAATCAGCACCACCTCCTGAATCGAGGTAAATTGCAGAACCAGCACTTGAACCTTGAGGAGCATAATAAGATCCTGTGCCTCTATTGGCAAGCAACTGAATAGTAATACCGCTCTCTTCTTCTGTTAGAACAAACTTAGCCTCATCAGCCGTAGGATCGGCAGTAAGAACATTATCCCATCCGTTGTTGGGGTGTTTTGTGAGATACTGGCCGTCAATAGAGAGATTGAAAACATCAACTTCCTCAGTAGCCACTAATCTCCATACCTGATCTATGTCACCAGTTGGCGCGTTAATTCGAGATACGTTCCAATCGTCGGCTCCATAATAAGATAAATACAAATCTGCTCCTACATTTTTAATATTGTAGTTTTTCCCACCTTGTGGTAATTGCGCAAGTGCGATACTACATACCATCACACTCAAAAATAAAAACAAGTAACTTTTTTTCATTTCTAAAGTTAAAAATTGAAATTCCAAGTAAACTATGTGCAAACAATTCAACTAAAAATATTTTCATATCTTATTTTAGGTAAGTAAACTCTAATAAGTTGTCTGTATGACAAATAATCATTACACTTAGATCCTTAAAATTCAAAATTAATATCAGTAACAGTGCATATAAATTGCAATCAATTAACATATTCACTTAACCAAAAAAACACAAAGGGGCTTCAATAAAAAGATCAAAGCCCCTCTGGCAAAATCATCTTCTCATGCAAGAAATTAAAAATGTATTAAAATTGGGCTCCAGTTCCCGCTTCAATTCCCCAACCTGGGTTTTGATAAATAGGAGAACTTTCAGCAGATCCTGTTATTAGAAAATGTTGCACCGCAATAGGATATAAATAGTGCGCCATTGCCCATTTGCAACCTCCTTGCTGTAATACCAATGAATTAGGATTAATCTCTTGTGGTCTCAAGTAATCGCCTTGAGTAGGAGCGGACACATTTGCTAAAGGCGTTCCATATTTTAATTTATTACCATACCAGTCTTTCATAGGACCCCACAATTTAAAACCTTCAAGATGATATGGAGTCGTAATCAACTGATCCAAAGACCTCCATCTTCTTAAATCAGCCATTCTCAGACCTTCAGCCATTAATTCACTTCGACGCTCACGACGAATATTATATAAAGTTTTATCAGTTAATAATTGTCCTGCAGAGTAAGCTCCCCAGTCGTTTTTAGCTTCCTCATTCATATCTGTTGCAACAATAGTAACGTTAAAATCTTCATTTACTTTCGCTCTATTTCGTAACTCTTTCCAATAGCTGATTGCAACTCCATCCAACGATTGATGTCTTTCATAATATGCTTCAATGTAATTCAAACGAGCTTCAGCCGATCTAAAAACAATAGAACCAGTATAACATCCACCATTGTTGGTCAGTTGTTCGCCATCAAAAGTTCCTCCTTTGCGGATAGAATAACCAGTGCCATACCCAACTTCACCATTGGATGAGGTAATATTTGGATATGCCTCAACTGGGTTGGCACGATCTACACCTTCAGTATTGAACAATAAATTTTTCTGACCTGGTTCTTTTAAAAATAGCCACAAACGACCATCTCTGTTTTTTCTAACATCTGCAATATAATCATCACCAGCATATAGTATCGGATCGGCATATATTGGCAACCCATTATCCAATAAAAAGTTGTCCACATACCCTCTGGTAAGCCCGTTCACATATCCTCCAGTTTGTGCCGCAATTGGTACATTGTGTGTAATACCCAAGCCTCTGTCATACTGTTTCCAAAATATCACCTCTGAATAGGTTGATAAATCAGCGTCACCAAACATATTCAGATATCGATTCGATGGATCACTTGTAGTTTGCTGTAAAACCCCATTGTTAACCACTAGTGGGAAATTATCGGCAACTGCTTTAGATGCAATTATACAAGCATCAAAAAACTCGTTCATTACTTTATCATAATCGATGGTGTAATTGCTGTTATAATCTTTAGATGCTCCCAACCAACCTGATTCTTTTACAGGAACAAACTCAGTCCCTTTAAAATATTTCATCCATGTTGCCTCATACAAGGCAACCCGTGATTTAAGCATATAAGCAGCATATTTTGATATTCTCGTTTTATGTCCCCCATCTGGATCTTCTTTTAACAAATCAATTGCTTTGTCCAAATCAGAAAGAATGAAACGTGCAACCTCAGTTCGGGGCATTCGCTTAGATTCTTCTATCAATGCTGTCATATCATTTTCTAAAGGCTCAGTAATAATAGGAAAATCACCAAGACGTTGTAATTTCTTAAAATATTCGTTTGCCCGTAAAAAATAAACTTCTCCAAAATATTGGTCTATATTTACACTGGCTCCACTTATTTCTTCTTTATCTAACTTAGCTTGGGCATATTTAAGAAAGTAATTACACTTGTAAATATACCCAAAAGACCATTCTCCGCCAGTTTGATCCACTCTCCATTCTCCAGGTATAAAGTGGCTGTTCGAAGATTTATTATTCATATTGTCTGAATTATTGTCATTCCCGAATGTGCCAAAACTCCATTCGCCATGAACATCAAATGCCTGAGAATTCCCTTCTGGTGCATAAAGATTGTTTACATATGATTGCAACTGAGATTCAGTAGAAAAATAAATATCAGGTGCTACGTGAGATTTCGGGGTTTGGTCAAGTTCATCTGTACACGCAACAAAAATGCAACTTATCGCTACGTAGGTACAAAGTAATATTAATTTATTATATCGTTTCATATTTTTGTCAAATTAAAAGTTAACATTAACACCAAGTGAAAGAACCTGTGACAATGGATACACATTACCGCTGTTTGCCCAACCTCCGTCAACAGTTTCAGGGTCAAACATTTTTTTCAAACTGGTTCCTGTCCATAAATTTTCACCAGATACAAATATTCTGAGTTTGGAAATATGAAGCTTATTGGTGAGAGACATTGGCAAAGAGTAGCCTAACTGTAAGTTTTTCAACCTAATATATGATGCATCCTGAAGGAAAGCAGTTTGTCTCATATTATTTTTACTAGAATTAAACAGTGGCCTTGGATAATAAGCATCTAAATTTACATCATTAACACCATTTTGGACAGACAAAGTACTTTCATCCCTAAAATAGTCATTATGCTCTGTGAACCCAGTTGACCACCAAAGACCAGAACCACCTTCGTTCACCTGTTTGTCTCCTCCGCCGTAAGCGCCCCAAAAGAAATAATTACCATTCCAATAATCACGTTTCATAATACCCTGAAAAAATGCTCTTATATCAAACCCTTTCCAATCAGCTGTAAATTCAAACCCAAACTGGTAATGTGGAGAGGTATTTCCTATTACTTTTAGGTCACCAGGATCATCTAAAGTATAGCCACCGCTATTAATGACTCCATCACCATTTATATCTCTATACATAACGTCACCCGCTTGCCATTGAGAACCAAGTGCATTCTGACCGCCATTAGGTAAAGATGCTAAATGTGTATCCATTTCATCCTGAGTTTTAGCAATACCGATGGTCTCGTATCCCCAGATCTGGCCTATTTCTCGACCTTCGATGTATCTACCAAGGTCTCCAGTGGTGTTTGGATATCGGTCAATAACAGTTGTATAGTCTGCCAAAGTAAATTTAAGACCATAATTTAAACCGTTTTTCAATTGATCGCGCCATTCAATTAGGAATTCAAAACCTTTATCTGTTAAATCGGTGTTATTAGCTTTGGGGACACCCACTCCTAAAATAGCAGGTCTCTCAGGAGCAGGACCTAACATATCTCTTGTCTCACGTATAAAATAATCAAAAGAACCCACCAAACGGTTATTTACAGCGCCCCAGTCAAGACCAATATTTTTTGATCGTACTTTTTCCCAGGTAAGGTTTTCTTCAACCAAAGTGCCAGGCGCCCATGCAACATTTGGTTTAACACCGTTCTGTAACCATACTCCGTCTGATGATCGCACTGTCATTGCTGCATAAGTAGGATACCAGTCAGTTGTTGTTTGATTTGCTAACTGACCATAGGAGCCTCTTATTTTCAATGTACCTATCACATCCACTAGGGGAGCCCAAAAGTTTTCATGAGCAATATTCCAACCCAATGAAAACGATGGAGACCATACCCAACGATTATCACTTCTAAATCTGGATGAACCATCATTCCTTAAATTAAATTCAACCAAATATTTTCCTAAATAATCATAGTTTATACGACCAAAATAGCCTATTGTAGCCCAGGAGGCACGATAACCGTTTACACTTGGAACAACAGGTTCTCCAGCATAATCAGTTCCACTTGTAGCATCAACTTCATTAATTCCAGGAACTAAAATCCCATCCCTTTGTAACCCAAATTTTAGTTGATCCATTTTATCAAACTGGTATCCCACCATTCCTTTAAAATTATGAGCATTATTCAACGTAAATGCATATTCGGTATAAAGGTTTGTACTTAAACGGTTTTCTTTCAGATGATCTTCATGTACATTTGAAGAATTTGACCATACAAATGGATTTTCATCCATGTCGTACATATAAGTCACCTGCTTATTCCAATGCCTGTTTGCATTCTTAGTTGAATAGCTAAGTTCTGCAAATGTTTTCCAATTTTTAACAGGTTCGAATACAAGTTGCATTTGTTGATAGAGATTATCAGTTTCTGTTCTATCATTGCCCTCATCTCTAAGTCCTAAAATTGTTCTTTGCATCAAATGTCCGTTCGGGTCGTACAACGGAAGAGTAGGCCAGCTTTGTCTTCCTAAATTTGAGAATAAATCATTTGTCAGCGCCGATGGGCGTTTGTATTTATCCCGAACAAAACGGTTTGTGTAATTAGCATCGATCCAACTAGAAACTTCGTATCCTACTTTTGCTGTCGCTGCAAATCGGTCATACGTATCCTGATTGACTCGCATCAATCCTTCTTGTCCTAATATATTAAAAGATGAATAAAAAGTAACTTTGTCACTCCCCCCGCTTATACTCACATTATGTTCTTGAGACATAGCCTGAGAACGAAATACTTCTTTATAATAATCTCTATTTGAATTGCCTCCAGTATTGTTTGGTCCGTTAGGATCAAAACCCTCTTCCCAACGTCCATTTGTTCTTGGAACCGTTTCATCGGTAATTTCACCCTTTTGATAAGCTAATATATTGGCTAGCCAAGCTTCTGAAAAATGAGGCGTTCCTCCACCATTTGTAGATGCATCATTAAAATAATTAGCAAATGTATAGGAATCCATCATCGTTGGCAGTAAGAGTGGCTTATTCCAGCGGAAGTTGTTATTATAATTTACAACTGTTTTCCCTGAAACACCTTTTTTCGTTGTAATCAATATTACACCAAAAGGAGCCCTAGAGCCGTAAATTGATGCTGCAGCGGCATCTTTAAGCACTGAGATATTTTCAATATCCTGTGGATTAATAGCATTTATATCTCCTTCCATCCCATCTATTAGTATTAGTGGGCTGTTTGATACACTCCCATCTATTGTTCCAGTTCCACGAATATTTATCTTAGCTCGTGCTTCCAAACTACCGCTATTTTGGGTAATATTCAATCCAGGTACAAGTCCTTGAAGAGCTTGTGTTGCCAACATTACAGGACGATTCTCTATATCTTTTGCTGTTGCGATTCCTACAGCTCCAGTTAAATTCTCCTTTTTTTGAGTACCAAATCCTACAACTACAATTTCATCAAGTGAAGCAACAGAGGGACTAAGCGTGACATTAATTGTAGATTGCGTCCCAACAACAACTTCTTTGTTTTCAAATCCAATAGAAGAGAAAACTAGCACTGGTGCATCAAGTCCTCCCAAATCTAATACAAAACGACCTTCAAGATCTGTGATTATTCCTCTTGTTGTACCTTTAACAACAATATTAACTCCAGGTATTGGCTCTCCGGTTTCTTCTATTACAACCCCCGAAACTCTTTGAGGCGTTTGAGGCAAAGCAGCCTGCACCTCAACTCTACCGACCATTGCCATCAGAAGAGTTAAAAAAACTATAGTTCCTCCTCTAAACAGGCTAGAAAACACTGATTGTCGTTTCCTAAATAAATCTCTAGATTCTTTCATATTAATAAAAATTTAACTGCCATTTTGAATTTTTTTTTATGCTTTAAATAATAAAGATTCAGTCATAGCAAGATTCATAAATTTAGTTCTCGAAATAAAATTTTAACACTTAGACGGAATTGATTATGCTCGAAAATTATATTCAAAAGTAACTGCAGAAGCAATGCACATATATAACAAACTCGACTAAGAATATAACAAAAATTAACATGGCTATTAGAATATCTATTTTAAATAGCACAAAATCGATATGTGTATATACAAACCATTGATAAACAAGCATTTTTACTCAAGGAACATTTCTTAACAAACCCTATTATATAAACCAATCAGTATTAACCGACAAAAACTCTACATCTGCCAATTTTGTGCATTAACTCCCTTACATACAATTGCATACATTTCGAATTGAGTCTTTTTAATAAACCTACCCCTATCAAAATAGAAACATTTGTACGGTTGTAGGGCTTTTGTTTCGGCTTGTCCTGCGCTTAGTGTAAGCCCGTCTTCCCTCTGTAACTATCCAAATCAAATCTAAATGGCTTATCAGGTGTATGCGTATCAGTGCCGCCACGGTTGAGAATGCTTTCTTGCTTTCTGACAACACCCTGATCACATTAATCAGTAAATGGGCTATGAGCGTGCACCAGACTTGGGTCTTTATGCCATTCTCGGTATCCGAATAAAAAAAGTGCAGCTGAAAATTCTGTTTTATTTTTTTAAACGCTGTTTCAATCGTCCACCTATATTTATAGATCAAGGCAACTTCCTCCGCCGATATAACCCAGTTGTTGGTGATGAACTTATAGTTCCGCCCCTGCTCATCCCTATAGTAAACCAACCTAAGGCAAAGTGTTTTATCCTGTTTGTCCCTTTTGTACTTTAGGTGGATATGCTCTTCGCGGCACACGCCATGTTCACCCTCGCCCAAAAGTTTCTCGAAAAGAACCTCGATTACCTCATAATTCGCATTGTCTTTGAGGCGGCACACAAAATTCACCTCCTCGTCGGACCAGTCGGAAAACTGCTTGTAATAGTTATAAGCTTTGTCGAAAACCAGCATGCTGCCTTTGGATGGTTTAAGATGTTCTAAAAACTTCTTGTCGTGCATTTTCGCTTCGCTGATCTTGGCGAATACCGCAGTGTCCGCATGTACGTCGGTCAGCATATGTACTTTCAGCCCCCCTTTTTTCTTGCCGTCGCCCTTGGGGTTACGGCCTACCCCTTTCATCACGTCCGAAAACAGTGTTATGGTGGTCGAGTCGAAAGCATAAAACTTCTCAAAGCTTATCTTTTCTTTTCGGCTGACCGACAAAAGCGGCTTAAAATATTTTATCAGTTCAAAATAATACTGCTTGAAAATATCGTTGTCACGGTTGCGCAACGCATCGCCCGCAGTGCTTTTGGACGGTGCGATGTCCATGCCGAGATAGTTTAATTTACCCCCCATCGCCCGCATCCCGTCGCAGACTTCGCCCATTGAGTCGCAACGCGAGAATATCCCGAACAGCATAACGATGAGTTGCTCCCATGAAAAAAAAGACTTGTAATAACGATCGCTACCGCTTTTACTAACCAAAAGATCGAACTGCTCTTTGGGCAACATTTTCATAACTTGTTTAAAAATCGGCTGACCGACTAATTTCTTTGTTATATCTTTACCCATGTTGTATTATTTATCCAAAACAAAATTACAACATTGGGGCGAAACCTTCGGGGAGTAGCCCTTTTTTAAATTTAAAATTTTACTCGGTCAGTAGTGAATGATTATCTGTATTTATAGCCATACTATGTTTTACTTATTCAATACCATAACATATTTAAACTCCAATAAGCAATTTTTAATCGTTAAATATCTTCAGAGCAATCATTAGTTGAGTAACTATTCATCATATTCTTTTTAAGATTCATTAAAAAAAATCACTCCTAATGTGTTTTAGACAAACCTATTGAATAATAAACTCAACCCTACGGTTTTTTGCTCTATTTTGTTCACTATCATTAGGTGCAATTGGCTCACTGGTTCCTTTGCCCACCCAGCTCAACCTGGAAGGATTAATTCCTTTTTCCAACAATACGTCGTGCACAGCTTTAGCCCTACCCTCTGACAATCTTTGGTTGTGTTCATTCGTTCCTGTTATGTCAGTATGCCCAACGATCGCAATCTTAACATCAGGATTTAGCACAAGAAAATGGTACAGCTCATCAAGAGGAGCCTGAGAATCAGACCTGATAACATCTGAATTTAATTCAAAATAAATAGTCCGAAGAATTTCTTTAACGTCTTTCCTAATCGGTTTAAGAGCTACCTGAATAGTATCTGAATTTTGATGACTAAATATATCTAAAAAATAAACATATCCTTCAGTTGAAACATGAACTTGGTAATTGCCATTTTTTAAAACATGACTCAACATACCATTAGCTGCATTCGTATTTCCTTCAAACAAAAGTTTATAACCAGGAACAGAGCTGAATTTAACATCGGCTGAGAGATATTCCCCCGTCTCCTTATCGGTAACCTGCACTGAGAACACAGGAACATTTATTATTTCAAGCTCTGGCTCTGGATCTATGAGAGGTTCTTTATCAAGAATTAAATCTGGAAGAGGAATAGGCTTTGGAAGTGTTTTTTTCTTAGTTTTAGTAACATCAAAAAGTACAGTTAATTTAGCTCCGACAAATAGAGTTCCAAAACTTTTGCCCTCTGCCAATACTGAAGAGTTCAAACTATTTATCCCAATATTCACCGAATTACCCGCCCCTGGATCAGTTACTGCCAATGAAATATCTTCAGGTACAGATAAAATAGGTTTATCCGTAGTGGCTTTATTTATGTTTACCATACCATAATCAACAAATATTCCTGTGCGATAGGATAGAGAAGTGTTGCGGCGGTTCTTTATTTGCATAAACCTCTTGTCTAACCACTCATCTAAGACAACTCCAAATTCCATTCCTGATGCAATGTTTAAACCAAGATCTAAATCTCCTTTTTTAACGTAATAAGCAGATTCAAGATAATGATTGGGCATATCACTCATATCATCAACAAACATTGGATCTGTTGCTGTTGTTTGTAACTGTGCCATTGTTTTATAATTACCAGTTATATTAAACCCAAAACGCACTCCTGTCAAAGCATAATAACGGCCAAACCTCATACCCGCTTGAAGAGGAATGTTTAAATAACCAAAACTATTCTTCTCTTCATAATTATCAAAGGCATAGTTATATGTAATGTAGTGGTCAGGAATATAAGGATAGAGGAAATCATAATTCTCTTGATAATCAGTCAGGCTGGTTTTAGAATTAAGAAAATTAAATTCAACACCAGTTAGAAACATGAATTGATCTAAATGAACTTCATATCCAACGCCTAAGGTGTAGCCAATTCCCCCTGAAATTTTGGTTTTAGGTATACCATGATCTAACGAACTATAGCCAGCGCCACCAGAAATATTAAGATATTGCTTCTTTTGAGCTTCTGCTTGAACTATTGTTATACCCAAAAAGAATAGCATAGCAATCATGCGAAATAATAGCTTTTTTCTCATTAATGGCACCTTTTTTCCTTTCGAAACAGATATAGATAAAACCTGAAAAATATTTTCCACTATAATTATTCTTTCTTTAAATTACGAATCAAATCAACACTTTACTATCATCTTCTCCTTTTACGTAAATTCGGATTCCCATTAAAATAACAGTCATATTTACTTCTAACTTTTATGCCAAAAACAGCAGTTAGCTTCACTCCAGCGTAAATCATATTTACCGTACTATTTTTCATAGTGGTTGACCGCATAAAACTATTTAACCCAGGCTGGAAACCACCTCCTTCTGAGCTGTTTATTAAGATTGGTTCACTTACAGTATTATCATGTATATTGGTTAAACCATAATCACAAAAGGCAGAAAGTCTATAGAGAATTTTTTTTTGATTTTTAGGCTGACGATCACCAAGATACATTCCTATTTCACAAGACATGGAAAAGTTTTGCTCAATAGAATAAGAACTTTTACTTATCTCCTTCACTTGTCCAAAAGCGTGATTGGGCATATTTTCAAAATCGTCTATAAAGTTTGGATAAGTTCCAGTGGATCTAACTGTAGTTTCCACCGAACTGTTTGTAGACAAATTTAAGCCGAATTTTCCACCAGCAAAAAAATAGAATTGTCCAAACCTAAATCCTGCGAGCAAAGGAAAATTAATGTTTCCAACAATATTTTCATCCACACTTTCAATAAAAGAAAAATTCCCAATATAATAATCACCCTCTGAATCATACATATCCTCTCGAACCGTGAATGGTTCCATTTCCAGACTTACTTTAAGGTGATTGTATTCAGCACCCAAATGCACCATGAATTTTTTATAGATTACTTCATAGCCTGCGCCAATTCCAAGTCCAACACCACTTGAGGAACTAATATCGGAAACGTCATTACTAAATGTACTATAACCACCAGATCCCCACAGGATCATATTTCCTGAAACTTGAGCAGAAACAAAATAACAGTTGCCTATTAGACCAAATAGAGCCATTATTAATATTACCATAGATTTATTTACTCGTATCATATATCATCAAAAATATTTCTTTAACCAATGACTTACTTCATCCATAAAAAATCGATTTATATAACTTTAAGAAAACCACCGAGTTTAAATCTTATGTTTTGAAGAAAAAACAAACCAAATAGGTAGTGTACTCATTATTTTATTGAATTCTTAAAAGTTCAGCATGATGATAAGACGATCGAATCTCTTCTCCATATTAATTAAAAGTTTAATTTTCTAAAAATACTACATTTAATCGCATTATTATAATTAATTTTATTTAATTCTACTTTACGAACTTAATTTAGTTGATTTTTCCAACTTCTGTTTATTGTAATTCCAGTCAATATCTGCTTTACGTTTAATATGTCTTTTTTGCATTTGTCTGATTTTTTGTTCCATCTCAATTTGAGTTGTACATATTTGCGTAACTATCAATATCCTTGCGTCCTTAAAACTGAGCAAGGGGATTTCCTTTTTACATTCTATCAGTTTGGTTGTTATCAGCAAGGAGGCAAGCATGATAATGGCGTGGTGCGTATGCCATGATTGCCATTTCCTTATTTGATAATCTGACATGCCTAGTTCGTTTTTTGCATTATCAAATGTCCTTTCAATCCAATATCTCTGACTCACAAAATAGGCATATTCACCATGGTTGTGGGTATCAATATCCCCATTGCTTACACTGTATTTCACTTTGGGTTTAGGGTCGGTTGTTTTGGTGATGAGCAAAACCCTTTTTTTTCGCTGTTGAACTTTCCCCATCCCATATCCACACCTCTTTTTTGTATACTCAAAGCCGAAGTTTGCCTTTAACGGTGTTCCTTATGTTTTCCAACTTCCATTCATCATCAGGGATGCCTTCTTGTAATTTGTCAAGCCTGACAGAGCTGCAACTTGCTTTAAGCTTAGTGGGTTTTCTTCCCGCACCTGCTTTTGCCATAGGGATTGAGAATAAGGGCTCTTCTAGGAAAACAGTTTCGTCCTTGTGCACGTCCATGACGAAAAAAAGTTTGAGTTCATCCAACCCATCACACAGTTTTGTATTATGTCCATATAAGCCATCGCCACCAATCCAATCAATACTCACACCACTTGCTATGTCTTGTTTTATCATTTCCAAAGCAAGTTCAGGCTTTGTTTTGTAAATCCTTGATGCATCAGGAATTTTTGCTTCTTGGCATCTGCCATCATCATTTGTCCATGCCTTAGGCAGGAAAATCCTTTGATTTACTATGGATGCTGACTCCCCATTTACCAAAGACGCATAAACACCTACTTGGCAATTGTCGACCTTCCCTATGACTCCAGCGTACTGACGGCTGACACCAACCGACTTTTTTCCTTTTTTAAGATGCGCAGACTCATCCACTATATACCCAACAGGGAGATGGTTGACTTTTTTTTGGTCGCTCATAAGTATCGAAGTATTTAAAGCAACCTGCTTTTGAAGGCCTTCGTAGTCCCATTTTGAATTGCTTATAAAATGTTTATAAGCACGGTATTCACTATTTTCAACTTGTTCTTCCATTCTTTCCATATTAGCCTGGCCTTTTGGGCACATAAGAAGCCCTTTCAAATAATTTATTGCCACTGGGGTATTGTCAAACCGATAAGACCAAAACCACTTTTGATACGAACCAACGAACTTATCAATACATGTTTTTGATATACTGATACTTACAAAATTGCATGTTTTTTTAATCGATTGAAATTTAGCCATTGCCTTAATTCAATCGATGGTTTATAATTAAATTGATTACTGCCTAAATATAGCATTTATTTACTTGATATACAACCATATAGCATGCATAATTTAAGTTAGTAAAGTAGAATTAAGAACCTTGTCTCAACTTAAGCTATAAAGATCTTGGTTTGCACAAAGAATAATTAGCACAAATTCCACAAACATTAACACTTTTTCATTCTTTTACAGCATTATCATCATATTTTATAGAAATAATTATAATAGTCTGAGTTTTATCACCAGTCATAAATGCTACCAGCAAACAAGACAAAACGATACCACTACCTCTGTACTCCTTTGCTGACAAGCTATCTGCAAAGGCCGATTTTTGGGTTATATCGGTGGATTTTCGAGTGGCCTAAATCCGAAGTTGGAACAGAGACGCTTTGGTCTGCGTTACTTTCAAAAACGTATGCAGCTGCTCTGTTTTTAAGCAAAAGGTCTTTGATTGCATAAAAAACAAGATGCCAACACTGGTTAGCATCTTGCTTTTACCCCCTCTGCTGAGGGTCTCCTTTTTTAGATTGGAGCTATTCCTGATCCTTGGGTGCGTATTTCTCTTGTAGGAGTTCGCTCTGGTACATTCGGTAGCTGGGCCCGTTGATCCGGACTATTACTGAGTTTTGGAAGATCCGGTCGAGGATGGCTGCCGTAGT
>Ga0209075_1003241_pt1 | contig 13696 bp, 10 predicted proteins | sample Stecom2011_FD_187523 | JGI IMG/M metagenome (GOLD analysis project Ga0209075, IMG submission 187523) | Agricultural soil microbial communities from Utah to study Nitrogen management - Steer compost 2011 (SPAdes) (version 2) | ecosystem: Environmental > Terrestrial > Soil > Agricultural land... | reverse complement strand
TGGTGTTCGAATGGAGTGGTATAGGGATGATTTGAAGGAGCAAAAGAAAAGAGATCAATATCCGAAAATGCTGGATTTGATGAAAAAGAATGGTTTTTCGGCAAAAGAGATTAAGGAAATTGAGACTAAAGCATTAAAAAGAGTAAAAGCTGATTATAAACAAGCATTGACAGCTGAAGATCCAAGCCCAGAAGATTTGTATACCCACGATTATGCACCAACACCAGTAACTGAAGAAAAAGGAGAGCGCAGTCCTGAAGTTGGAGAAGAGGTTGTAATGGTTGATTGTGCTTTGCATGCAGTAGAGGAATTGATGCGAGAGTATGATGAATGTCTGCTGTACGGCCAGGATGTTGGAGCGCGTTTGGGCGGCGTTTTTAGAGAAGCGGCTACGCTTGCCCAAAAATTTGGAGATGAAAGGGTTTTTAACACTCCAATTCAAGAGGCATTTATCGTTGGCTCAACTGCCGGTATGGCTGCTGTAGGTTTAAAGCCAATAGTAGAAGTTCAATTTGCAGATTATATTTTCCCGGGAATCAACCAACTGTATACTGAATTGAGCCGATCGTATTATTTGTCGAATGGAAAGTATCCTATTAGCATGATTTTAAGAGTTCCAATTGGCGCTTACGGAAGCGGGGGACCTTATCATTCTTCAAGTGTAGAAACTATAATTGCCAACATTAAGGGAATTCGTATTGTTTACCCTAGCAATGGCGCGGATTTAAAAGGTTTGATGAAAGCAGCTTATCACGATCCAAACCCAGTAGTGATTTTTGAACACAAAGGTTTGTACTGGAGTAAAGTACCGGGAACACTTGCTGCTAAAACAGTTGAACCTTCAGAAGATTATATTTTACCTTTGGGAAAAGCCAATGTAATTCAAGAAGCTTCGGCAGAAGCAATTGAGCGTTGCTCAGCAATGACAATCGTTACTTATGGAATGGGGGTTCATTGGGCGTTAAACGCTGCCAAAGATTTTGATGGAAAGGTAGAAATAGTAGATTTGAGAAGTTTGAACCCTTTGGATGAGGATGCAATTTTTGAATCTGTGAGAAAGACCAGCCGTTGTTTGGTGGTTACAGAAGATGTAATTGAAAACTCTTTTGCCCGCAATTTGGTAGGCTTGATTCAAGAAAACTGCTTTACTTCTTTAGATGCTCCTGTTATGTCAATTGGTTCAGAAAACTTACCGGCTATTCCACTCAATAGCATTTTAGAAGAAACGATGATTCCATCTGCTGAAAAAGTAGCTGAAAAGATTAAAGCTGTTTTAGCGTTTTAGCAAAGCAATAAGAAATTGCGATTAAATGTGCTTTAAATCCGAGATGGTTTTAATAGGGTTCTCCGATCTGAATACAAAGCTACCAGCCACAAGAATATCTGCTCCAGCTTCTATCAATTGTTTTGCATTGGCGGTAGTTACACCTCCATCAATTTCAATTTGTGCACTGCTGTTTGCAGCTACAATCATTTGTTTTAGCTTTCTCACTTTTTCATAGGTGCGTTCAATAAATGATTGTCCGCCAAAACCTGGGTTTACAGACATCACACAAATTAAATCAACATCTTGTATGATATCACTTAGCAAGTCCACCGATGTATGTGGGTTGATGGCTACGCCTGCAAGCATTCCTTCTTTTTTTATGGCTTGAATACTGCGGTGTAAATGTGGACTAGCCTCGTAATGGATGGTTAAAATATCAGCCCCAACTTTTTTAAAATCAACAATATAACGTTCTGGTTTCTCTATCATTAAATGAACGTCGAATGGCTTTTTAGCATGAGGTTTTATTGCAGCCATTACAGGCATTCCAAAAGATATGTTTGGAACAAAGTTGCCATCCATCACATCGATGTGAAAGTAGTCTGCTTCACTTTCATTAATAATTTTACAAGCAGTTTGGAGGTTGGAGAAATCTGCGGCTAAAATAGAGGGGGCAATTTTGTGGCTCATTTAGTTTTTTGATGCAAAGTTAATTATTCATTCTTTTTAATAAGCAGATAAACTAGCCCAAATATGTTTTCAAAACATCGGAATGAGAATTTGCTTTCAACCTATTGACTGCACGTTCTTTAATTTGTCTAACCCGCTCTCTAGTTAGGTTGAAATGATCTCCAATCTCCTCTAAGCTATGCGCAACGTAACCTTTTAGTCCAAAAAACAACCGCAATATCTCTGCTTCTCGAGCAGGTAATGAAGATAAAAGTCTTTCAATTTCTAGCTTAAGTGAGTCGTGAAGTAAATGGTCATCAGGACCAATGCTATCTTCATTCATTATGAGGTCGTACATGTTGCTATTGTCATCTTCGCTTCCAATTGGCGCATCCATAGAAAGATGTCGCTTAGAATTGCTCATTGAGCTCCTTATATCACTTTCTGACAGTTCTAAAACTGCTGCAATTTCGTGTTCTAATGGTTCACGTTCGAACTTTTGCTCTAATTCAGTAAAAGTTCTTCTAACTTTATTTATGCTGCCAATTTTATTTAATGGGAGTCTTACAATTCGCGACTGCTCTGCTATAGCTTGTAAGATTGATTGTCGAATCCACCAAACAGCATAGGAAATAAATTTAAACCCTCTTGTTTCATCGAAACGTTGCGCAGCTTTTATTAAGCCGAGATTGCCTTCATTGATTAAATCTGGTAGACTCAAGCCTTGATTCTGATATTGCTTGGCGACAGAGACTACAAACCGAAGATTTGCACTGGCCAATTTGTCTAAAGCTACTGGACAGCCATTTTTTATTTTTCGTGCTAATTTAACTTCCTCTTCAGCGGTGATGAGACCAATTTTACTAATATCCTGTAGGTAACGATCAAGAGAGAGTGTTTGTCGATTGGTAATACTCTTGGTGATTTTTAGTTGTCGCATAAAAATGAAAGATTTTTAAATTGATTGTGGTTTGCTTTTCATTTTAAGAAAGCAAATAAAAGTAACCATAAAATCGACAAATATTTAAATAAGTGCGATAAAATGCTTTGTAGTGACGACATAATACCTTTATATTATTAATTGTTAAGGTATTAAGTGCTTAACAAATGTTATGCTAAGTGCTTTCTAAGTCAGTACAATTAGCTAGGATGGCATCTTATTAATTAGACCTTGAGTGAATAAACCTTCTTTTGTATGAAGCGCCTTGTATGATTGCTACTTTTTTATTTTAAAAAAAGGGCAAAAAAAAGGTCATTACCAAAGCAACGACCTTTTATATATAGAATATATTCTAGATTTATTCTTTTTCTAATAAAGCTTTTCTAGAGAGTTTAAACTTTCTAGTTTTTGGATCAATTGAAACGAGTTTTACATCGATAACCTCACCTTCCTTAAGTTCATCTTCAACTTTATCAACCCTGTGGTTTGCTATTTCTGAAATGTGCAACAAGCCATCTTGACCTGGTAAGATTTCGATAAAAGCACCAAAAGCTACAATTGATTTTACTTTTCCTGTATAAGTCTCTCCAACCTCTGGAACAGCTGTTATTGCTTTAATTCTAGCGACAGCCGCATCGGAATTCTCTTTATTGTTTGAAACAATATCAATAATTCCTCTGTTGTCAACTTCTTCTAAAACAATAGTTGTGTCAGTTTCTTCCTGAATGGTTTGAATAATTTTCCCGCCTGGTCCTATTACAGCGCCGATCATTTCTTTTGGAATACTCAACTGAACAATTCTAGGGGTATGTTCTTTATAGTCTTCTCTTGGAGCTGAAATGGTTTTATTCATTTCATTCAAGATATGTAATCTTCCTTGTTTTGCTTGCTTTAACGCCTCTCCTAAAACCTCATAAGAAAGCCCACTAACTTTTATGTCCATTTGACATGCAGTGATACCATCTTTTGTTCCTGTTACTTTAAAGTCCATATCACCTAAATGATCTTCATCACCTAAGATATCTGATAATACAGCATGTTTATCACCTTTGCTAATCAAGCCCATTGCAATTCCTGAAACTGCTTTCTTTATTTTTACTCCTGCATCCATCAGGGCCAAAGATCCGGCGCAAACAGTTGCCATCGAAGAAGAGCCATTAGACTCTAAAATATCTGATAGAACTCTAATAGTATATGGGTTTTCAGAACCTTTTGGAATCATAGGTTTTAAGGCCCTCATGGCTAAGTTTCCATGTCCAATTTCTCTTCGTCCAGGTCCTCTTGGAGGTCTAGCCTCACCAGTAGAGAAGGAGGGGAAGTTATAATGTAAGATAAATCTATCTGATCCTGTAATAATTGCACCGTCAATTCTTTGCTCATCCATTTTACTTCCTAATGTAATAGAAGTTAACGATTGAGTTTCACCACGTGTGAAAACAGCAGATCCGTGTGCAGCAGGTAAGTAATCAACCTCTGACCAGATTGGACGAATTTCATCCATTTTTCTACCATCTAGTCTTATTGATTCATTTAAAATTGAATCTCTAATTGCTTCTTTTTGAACTTTGTCAAAATATTGTTTTATCAAAAAGTTATTTTCCTTAATTGTCGCTTCATCAAGCGTTTCTAAAAACGCATCTTTAACAGCATTAAGCCTATTGGCTCTTTCGTGCTTGTCAGCGATTCCATTTTTTGCAATTTCGTATGTTTTGTCATAGGCAAAAGCATTGATTTGCTCCAACAGTTCTTCATTGCTTTTTTCGTGGGAGTATGTTCTCTTTACTATATTTAACTGTGCAGCTAAGTCGAGTTGTGCCTGACATTGTTGCTGAATGCTTTTGTGAGCTTCTTTAATACCTTCAAGCATTTCCTCTTCTGAAACTTCTAACATTTCTCCTTCAACCATTACCACACTATCCATGGTTCCGGCAACCATAAGGTCGATGTCTGCTTTTTCAAGCTCGTCAATGGTTGGGTTTATTTTCCAAGCATTGTCTATGCGAGCGATACGGACTTCTGATGTTGGTCCGTTAAAAGGAATATCTGAAACAGCCAAAGCGGCAGAAGCTGCAAAACATACCAATGCATCTGGAAGTACATTTTCATCTGCAGAGATAAGTGAGATCTGTAGAATTGTATTTGAATGGTAATCAGTTGGGAAAAGTGGACGCAATGCACGGTCAACTAATCTAGAAACTAAGATTTCTGAATCAGATGGCCTGTTTTCTCTTTTAAGAAAACCGCCTGGGAACCTTCCTACAGCGGAGAATTTTTCACGATAATCTACCATTAAAGGGAGAAAGTCTACTTCATCTTCAGCTTCCTTTGTTGATACAACAGTGGCCAAAAGCATTGTTTTGCCCATTTTTAATACCACTGCACCATCTGCTTGCCTGGCAAGTTTTCCAGTTTCTAAGGTAATTTCTCTACCATCCGCTAGAGAAATACTCTGTGTTATTGCTGTCTTTGACATAATTTATATTGTGTTCTTAGTTTTTAGAAATAAAAAAAGGGGATTTGTTTTCAAATGCCCCCTCTATTGAAATTGTATAATAAATTAATATTTTGTTGAACGCTTGTTACTTTCTAATATTCAACTCTTTAATTAATTCTCTATATTTAACAATATCTTTCGCTATTAAGTAATCCAAAAGCTTTCTTCTTTTACCTACCAACCTAACCAAAGACTTTTCTGTATTGAAATCTTTTGCGTTTTCTTTCAAGTGTTTTGATCGGTGATCAATCTTTTCAGTAAATAGTGCTATTTGAGCTTCTGTAGAACCAGTATTGGTTTTGCTTTTGCCAAACTTTTCAAATATTGCTTGTTTTTTTTCTGCTGTAATCGCCATATTTTCTTTCTATAATAGATATTAAGGGTGCAAATTTAAAAAAAATTATTGAGTTTCAGTTTTATTATCTACTTTATTATCTGTTTTATCGACTTCTTTCTTATAAAGCAACCTTATTAGTTGTGCAACCTTCTGTTTTATGTTCTTTCTTTCTACAATAAAGTCTAAAAAACCATGTTCTAAAAGAAATTCTGCTCGTTGAAATCCCTTTGGTAAATCTTTTCCAATGGTTTCTTTCACCACTCGTGGACCTGCAAAGCCAATCAATGCGTTTGGTTCTGCAAAGTTTAAATCTCCAAGCATTGCAAAAGAGGCAGTAACGCCACCAGTAGTAGGATCTGTAAGTAACGAAAAATATGGGATTTTAGCTTTTGACAATTGACTGAGCTTAGCTGAAGTCTTGGCCATTTGCATTAGTGAAAATGCAGCTTCCATCATTCTTGCTCCACCAGATTTTGAGATCATTAAAAATGGCATCTCATTTTTGATACAATAGTCTATTGCGCGCGAAATTTTTTCGCCTACCACTGAACCCATAGAACCGCCAATAAAGCTAAAGTCCATGGCTGCTATCATCAGTTTTTCGCCCTCTATCAAGCCGTGTGCCGTTCTTACGGCATCTTGTAGTTTGGTTTTTTTCTGTGTAGCCTTAATTCTGTCTTTGTACTTTTTGGTGTCTGTAAAGTTTAACGGATCTGCAGAAGATAAACTTTTATTGATTTCAGAATATTTTTCATCGTCAAATAAGAGCTTAAAATAAGTCTCAGAGTCAATTTTTTCGTGGTGCCCACACTTTTCACAAACACTTAGGTTCTTATTGTGATCATCATACGGAATTACCGTATTACATGATGGACATTTAAACCAAAGGCCTTCGGGAGTTTCTTTTTTCTCCTGTGTTGGCGTTAAAATTCCTTCTTTTATTCTTTTAAACCATCCCATAAAGGGTTGTTGTTTTTAGTGTTTAACTAATCGTGATTTCTTTTGAAAGGTATACATCTTGGATTGCCTGTAGCAGTTCAACACCGTCATTCATTGGTTTTTGAAATGCTTTTCTACCTGAAATTAATCCATGGCCTCCTGCTTTCTTATTGATTACTGCAGTTGTTACAGCATCCGATAAGTCAGTGCTTTCTGAACCTGTAGAAGCTCCACCAGAGTTAATTAATCCTATACGTCCCATATAACAATTTGCAACTTGATAACGACATAAGTCAATTGGGTTATCAGTAGTCAATTCACTATATACCTTATCGTGTGTTTTGCCAAATCCAATAGCTGTATATCCGCCATTTGTAGTTGGTAATTTTTGTTTGATAATATCTGCTCTAAGCGTTACACCCAAATGATTTGCTTGTGCAGTAATATCAGCGGCTTCATGATAATCTTTTCCATCTTTTTTAAAGTCGCTATTTCTTAAGTAACACCATAATATAGTTGCCATTCCCAATTCATGAGCACGTTCAAATGCTTTTGCAATTTCAATAATTTGACGATTGCTATCTTCAGAACCAAAATAAATTGTAGCGCCAACTGCTGCTGCTCCTAAGTTCCAAGCTTCCTCTACAGATCCAAAAGAGATTTGTGAAAAGGTGGTAGGATAAGTTAGAAGCTCATTGTGGTTAAGCTTAACAATAAATGGAATTTTATGCGCATACTTTCTAGAAACTGAAGCCAATACCCCAAAAGTTGAGGCAACAGCATTACAACCACCTTCTATAGCTAACTTTACGATATTCCCCGGATCAAAGTAAATAGGATTAGGGGCAAATGACGCTCCTGCTGAATGTTCTATTCCTTGATCAACTGGTAATATTGACAAATAGCCAGTATTTGCGAGTCGTCCATTTCCATACAAACTTTGTAAACTCTTTAATACTTGTGGACTCCTGTTGCTGTCTTTAAAAATGCGATCAATAAAATCGCTGCCGGGCAAATGCAACATCTCTTTTGGAATACCTTTACACTCGTGTTGTAAAAGTTGATCCTTCTCTGCACCTAGTAATTCTTCAATCTTTGTAATTGACATCTTTGTTCTAATATTGTGTATAAGGTTTGCAAAGTTAATAAAATTATCAAATGTTATTCATGCCATTTTAATAGATGTTAGCAGATGCTGGAAGTTGGGCTTAAAATGGATAGCCAATACCCAAGTTTAAATTGCTTTTTCCCCAAAGTGCTTTTATGGCATAAGGGTTTTTTATAGAAGGGTCTTTAATAGGCGTAGCAATATCAAAGCGCAAAATAAAAAAGGTGAAATTTAACCTTAAACCACCACCAACTCCAATTGCAGTTGCTTTCCAAATGGTACTTGTGTTAAACTCTGTATTGGGTCGACTATCCTCTTGTTCTACATTCCAAATGTTTCCTGCATCAAGGAAAGCTGCTCCTTCTAATATTCCAGAAATAGGGAATCTGTATTCAAAGTTAAGCTCTAATTTCATGTTCCCAATCTGATCAATCGTCGATGCCATTGAGTCGGGCAAGCTTCCAGGTCCGAGTTCACGTGCTCTCCAAGCCCTAATGCCATTTGCTCCACCCGCATAAAAACTTTTCTCAAAAGGCATGGCTTTACTGTTGCCATATGGTATACCAAGACCTACAGAAAAACGATAAACCATCTGTTGTCTTTTGAGCAGCTGCTGATAAAACCGAATGTCGATATCGGAACGCAAATACTGTGTATATTGAACTCCTGCAATATTATAAGTTCCATCTTCGTTGGGAAGAAAATTGCTATTTGATGTTATAGCAGACAATAGGTTTCCAGATGACTCTGCATTAAATCGAAAGAAATAGTTATTTCTTCGCTGCCTTTCACTTTGTGTGTTGTATATAAAACTATACTTCAAGGCTAAAATAAAGTTATCAGTGTAGCTGTTGCGCAAAAAAGGATTGTTGATGTTGTTAAGTATCTCTTTAAATGCCGGACTTGGCTTAAGTTTTATAAAACTTAAGTCAATGGGTTGAATGATGTGAGTTTTAGTAGGAGTTTCATTCCAACTGTATGCTATAAAAACTTTAGAAACATTTCTAATGTAATCTGGACGTTCCTGAAAGTTGTAAGAAGCATTAAAAGTTGTTCTAGGATTTCCTCTTGGGGAAAAGCGATCTGTATTAATAGGCAATAAAAAACGAGGCACTTCCAAACTAATTTCAGGTCCAAGTTCATAGGTGTTAAACGGCAGAAAGTTGTTGGCCAAATCTCGTTTGTCATCTTTAGTGAGGATTTGTTGCGCTTCTAGTCCTCCTGTTAATCTTAAACTTAATATTTCTGCACCATTAAAAGTGTTGTTGTTTTGAAAAGAAACATTGGCGTTGATTCCCAGATTTCCACCATTATTAGTGCCTTCTGTTTGGATTGTATACGATTTTTGTTTTCTAGGATTCAAATCAATGAATGCAATAAGGTGATTTTGACCTTTTTCATAATCAACCTCATAATGTATACTGACATAGTTAAAGTTTTTTAGCGCACTAAGATTGCCATAGGTCTCTTCTTGTTTTGTCAAACTGTATAAATCTCCAGGACGTATATATATCAAGCGAGACAATACCTTTCTTTTCAAGTCATAATCGCCAAAATGTACGAAAGTAATGCTGTCAACCTGAACGCTATCTCCGCTGCTAAAAGTTTCTCTAGCCGAATAATTCATTCTAACGATTACACGGCTAATCCGATGACGCAAATGTGGTATTTCAATAAGAGAGTCGCTATCTCCAAACCTCTCTACTTCATTTTTAATATTTAAGGTTATAGCAGCTGTTTTGCTATTTCTGAAAGTATCAGCTTCAAAAACGACAAACTCTCTAGAAAAACGATAGTAGCCAGCATTTTTCATTTGCTTTTCTATTCTCGTTCTTTCTGCCTTCATCAATTCCACACTAAAAGGTTCACCTACTTTTATTTTTGACGAAGCACTATCTTCTAAAAAAGTATTTCTAATAATTGGATTGCTAATTTTATAGTCCACTTTTACAAGCTTGTACTGTACTCCTTTAACTACAGAATACCAAACCTTTGCTTTCCTTTTTCTGAGTTTATGCGACCAACTGACTTCACTTTCGTAATAGCCATTATTTTGTAAATAGCGCTTCATTAAATTTGCAGAGACATCATTTAAAGTGGAATCATACACTACAGGTGGCTCACCTATTTTATCCTTTATTCGGCTATTTTCTTTATTATAATAGAGGTTATAAACACCTAAATGTAGCTTAAAAAAACCGAGTATGGCTCGGTTGGGTTTTTGTTTTGCCAAACTTAAAAGATCATCCTCTTCAGTGAAACCTTTTTTTGTGTTTACTTTTACTTTATTAAGCAGCCTTTCATCTTTCTCTAAGTGGCGCGTAGGATTACAGGCAAATAATATACTTAGAAGTGATATTATTGCCAAAAACCTACTTTTGCGAAGGATTGAATGAATTGACATGCCTAGTTTAAAAGTGCGCTGCGAAGATAGCTAATATGAAAAAGTTAAGTAATAGAGAAGAAAAATTAATTCGTGGATTGAGATTAAAAAAGACACGGCAATCAGAAAATTGCTTCTTGATTGAAGGTGATAAGCTTTTGCTTGAAGCCATGAATTCTCAGTTTAATATTATTGATGTATACGCAACCCCATCATGGAGCGATTCTTCAAAGTTAAATATAGTAACAAAGGAGATTAGTGAAAGAGAGTTAAAAAGTCTTTCAAACCTTAAAACTCCTCCTGGTTGTATTGCAATAGTTGAAATTCCAAAGACAAAAAATATTGAAGTAGGAGATTTGAACTTGGCCATAGAGCATCTGCAAGATCCTGGCAATTTGGGGACTATCATGCGATCTGCAGCAGCTTTTGGTGTGAAAAACGTTACTTGTTCAACAGATACAGTAGATTGTTACAACCCAAAAGTGGTACAAGCAAGTATGGGAGCCATCTTTCAATTGCAAATTACTTACACAGACTTAAAAACTCATTTAGAAGCTTTGCCCGAAAATCACTATGTGTATGGCGCTCACCTTGCAGGGGAAAATATTTATCAGACTAGTTTAAAAACTCCCGCAACGCTGCTGATGGGAAATGAATCGAATGGAATTTCAGAAATATTAGAGAAATTAATTCATAAAAAGTTGAAGATTCCACAATCAGAAGCTGTTGAGTCTTTGAATGTTTCTATGGCAACTGCAGTGATTCTCTCTGAGTTTAGGCGACAAATTTCTTGGCAATAGCTGCCGCTGCTTTTTTTCCGTCAATTGCTGCAGAGGCAATTCCGCCAGCATAACCTGCGCCTTCACCAACAGGGTATAGGTTTTCTATAGTTTCATGTTGCATGTTTTCTCTATTTCTCGGAATACCTACAGGTGAAGAGGTTCTGCTTTCAACTCCAACAACTACCGCTTCATTGGTGAGATAGCCTTTCATCGATTTTCCAAACAATTCGAAAGCCTTACGCAATCTATTGGCGACAAAAGCAGGAAGGATTTGATCTAAACGAGCAGGAACAATTCCTGGAATATAAGAGCAGTTGGGAAGGTCTTTTGAAGGCTTCCCTTTTACAAAATCAATCATTCGCTGTGCAGGGGCCAACTGGCCATCTTCACCATTTTTATTCACGGCTTTAAAACAGTTTTGCTCTACATCAGCTTGAAACATCATAGCAGCTAATGGGCCGTATTTTTCATAAGCTAACCAATCGGCTTTTTCAATACTTACAACTATACCAGAGTTGGCAAAAGGGTTGTTTCTACGAGACGGTGACCAGCCATTGGTTACAATTTCCCCTTTGTTGGTGGCACAAGGAGCAATAATTCCACCAGGACACATACAAAAGGAGTAAACACCTTTTCCATTTACTTGTTTTACAATTCTATATGCTGCAGGAGGGAGCAATTCACTCCTTTCTTCTTGATGATATTGAATTTGATCAATCAGTTGTTGAGGATGTTCAATTCTAACACCCAATGCAAAAGGTTGGGCTTCTATTTTTATGTCTTTTTTATACAACAGTTGAAAGATGTCTCTTGCAGAATGTCCTGTTGCCAGAATCAGTTGATCGATTTTAATCTTTTTATCATCATTTAAAGTGATTGATTTTATCTTATTCTCTTGAATGGTGATGTCGGTTAGTTTGTGATCAAAATGCACTTCGCCACCGTGTTTTATAATCGCCTCTCGCATGGCGGTAATAATTTGTGGCAATTTATTGGTGCCTATGTGTGGATGTGCTTCTATGGCAATGTTTTCATCTGCACCAAAATCAATAAAACATTGGAATACCTGATTTAAGTCTCCGCGTTTTTTTGAACGGCTGTATAGCTTGCCATCTGAATAAGTGCCTGCGCCACCTTCGCCATAACAATAGTTTGATTCTGTGTTTACAACTTGAGCTTTGTTGATGGCGGCCAAATCTCTTCTTCTTGTACGAACATCTTTGCCACGTTCAAATACAATTGGCTTATAACCGTCTGAAATTAATTGTAAGGCTGCAAAAATACCTGCAGGTCCAAAACCAATGATGTGTACTGCTTTGGCATTGCTCACGTCTTTTAGTTGAAAAGCTGTTGTAGGCTCTTCCACAGCTTCATTGAGATAAGCGAGGTATTGCAAATTTACTTTTATGGGAAGACGGCGGGCGTCAATCGATCTTTTTTGCAAGCGTACTGCTGTTATTTCCGATCTATCAACGCTCAATTCTCTAGCTGCTAGCTTATTCAGATCGCCAATTTTTGACTCCTTCTCTAGGGTGCACTTGATGCTAAACTGTTTTTGCATTCTAATATTTTAAACTATCAAGGCTGTCTTAAATTAAACCTAGGCTTTCTATATGTTCTGTATAACAGAAAGTATATTGATAGTATGTGCAAAGTTCTGAATAATTTATATGTGATTTTAAGTATGTGTTTTCAATACCTTTTACATTTTGCTTTGCAGCAGATTCGTTTAGAAATTCCAACATTATTAAAATAATGTACTGCTCGACAATTGCGGTGGAACTTTATTTTAAAAGACAAAACTTTATTCTACCTTGAATAATTGGAAAAAAATGCGACATTTGTTGTTTAGAATGATTCTAAATAAATGGGCTTAAAAATACTACATGCAAATGCAAATATTTTAATGGCGAAAGGATTGAACGCTATCCTTAACCGTGGCGGAGGCGTCGATAAAATTGAAGATTGCATTAATACAAAGGAGATGTACGAAAAGCTAGCGACTGAGGTTTATGATATTGTTATTATCGACCCAATGGCAAATGGTTTCTTTTCAAACGATACAGCTCTTGAGCTAAAAAAACGTTATCCTGAACAAAAAATGTTAATTATTTCAGATATTGGCAAACCACAAGAGGTGTTGCAAACATTGGAAAAAGGAGTGCAAGGATACCTGACCAGACAGTGTGATGAGGATGAGATTATTCACTCTATTTTTGCAGTAGCAAAAGGTGAGAAATTTTATTGCAACAAGGTGTTGGATATTATTCTAAACAAACAAGATCTTAGTGTAGAAAGCAATTGCGAGCCAACTGTTTTAACTGAAAGAGAAAATGAGGTAACGGCCTTGGTAGCAAGTGGATTTACCAATAAAGAAATTGCCAACCAACTTCACTTAAGCCCGCATACAGTTCACACACATCGCAAAAACATTATTAAAAAACTCGGTGTAAAATCCGTTTCAGAGCTTACTGTTTATGCCATGAATGTGGGCTTGATTCAGGTGTAGAGAAAATAGAAGAAGCAGAAGGATGTTTTGGAAGTATAAACGAAAAACAGATGTTTTTCATTTTTTCTTATTTCAAAATAAGCATATTTAATTTCTTTAAATATGTAAAATAAATGTTAATTTCGCCCCTAATAATACCAATTGTTCCTTCCAATCTCATCTATTTTCTAAGCTATGAAAAAGAGTGTTTTACTATTTGCAATCATTGGGTTTTTTTCATTTATTCCCACCACCAAAGCATCACATGTAGCTGGAGGAGAAATCACTT
>Ga0209075_1003240_pt1 | contig 13697 bp, 10 predicted proteins | sample Stecom2011_FD_187523 | JGI IMG/M metagenome (GOLD analysis project Ga0209075, IMG submission 187523) | Agricultural soil microbial communities from Utah to study Nitrogen management - Steer compost 2011 (SPAdes) (version 2) | ecosystem: Environmental > Terrestrial > Soil > Agricultural land... | reverse complement strand
TGGGCAACGTTCAGACGCTGGATTTCGTAGGCGGCTTCGGCGTTATCCTCACCAAGGATGTCCCGCAGAGGCGCCACCGGCTCACCGGTTGCCTCTGCCTGGCGAAGCTGCTCTGCCAACTGTTCCAGAACTTGCTGATCTACACTCATTTCTCTATTCCTCAGGGCTCACCGTCGGCAGTCAGTTAATACCGTGTTTCAGGAAGTCCAGCACCATGCGGTTGAACTTGTCCGCATACTCCCACTGTACCCAGTGACCACAGCGGTTGAAGATGTGCAACTCGGAGCGCGGAATACCGTTAACCAGACGGATGCCGGTGTCCATGGGCACAAACCGGTCATCCCGGCCCCAGACAATCAGGGTTTCGCTCTGGATTTCACCCAGACGGGGGCTCACATCCGGGAACTGTTTGGGGTTGGCCTGGGAGCTTTTCACAAAGTTTTCCAGGTGATCCTTGCGAGCCAGAATGTTGTTCAGCCGCGTCTGGAAGAGCTCCTCCGTCAGCGCACTGGTGTCATACACAAAGATCGCCATCATCTCTTTGAGATTGTCCATCGTCGGGTTGCGGTACAGCTGACCGATGCGCTTGATGCCTTCGGCCGGCATCGGGGTAAACAGACTGCCACCGCCGGTACCACCGCCCATCAGGATGAGCTTGTCGACAAATTCCGGGTACTCCAGGGTAAAGGCGACCGCGCTATGGCCACCCATGGAGTTACCGATGATATGGATCTTTTTCAGGCCCAGTGCATCGACCAGACCTTTCAGAATACGTGCGTTCAGGTGCGAGCGGGAGCCTTCGTTCACGATGCTGTCGCTCTTGCTCCAGCCCGGGCTGTCAAGCAGGATTACACGATAGCCGGCATCGGTGAGCGGCTGAATATTGCGGCTGAAGTTCGCCCAGCCACTGGCTCCGGGACCAGAGCCGTGCAGCATCACCACCACCTCGTTACCGGACTCGGTATCGTTGTAGTGGATGTTCAGGTCTGTATCACCTTCACGGATGGTGACAAACTTGCTGGTGCCTTCTTCGGTCCATTGCTGTGTCATATTCGTTCCCCTCAGCTTGATTGGTTTTATTGGGCCTGATCAGTCAGGCCTGAACGGCCGTCAGTGCGCCGTAGCCGGCGATCCACTCCGGGATCGGCCGGTAATAGCGGGCGGCTTCGGTGTAGTTTCCGAACGCGGCCATAGCAGCAGCAGCGGCCACCCAGTTTTTGACCTCGTGGGTAGACTTGCCGGCTTTCTCAGAAACTTCCTGGTTAGGCACGCTGTCCAGTTCGGCCAGCTTGCCGCTGGCTACCAGCTCCAGGAACCATTGATCCCATTCCGGGTTGAGCGGGCGCAGGGAATTCTGGTCTTCCACAAACTTGCGGGCCGCCTCGATGACGCGCGTGGTCCGGAGCTCGCGCTCTGCCGCCGGCAGTTCGCGGCCACTGCCCAGCAGGCGGTCTCTCATATGGTCGTTGGCGGTCGCCAGCTCCGGCACCGGAGGCTGATGAGACAGGCCGCCGGAACCCAGGATCAGTACCCGCTTGTTCAGTGACGCGGCCCAGCGGCCCAGCGCGTCGCCCAGCAGGCGAGCGCGCTGGAACGACGGCAGAGGTACCGCCACCGAGTTGATAAACACCGGGATCACCGGCACTTTGTCGATGCTGCCGAGCAAAAACTCCAGCGGCTGGGCAAAGCCGTGATCCACCTGCATCTTGTGGGACAGTGCCACGTCAACACCGGCATCCATCACAAACTGAGCCGCCTGTTCAGCCAGCCCGGTCGGTACCGGCAGATCACCCGCTGTGGTACCGAAGTCGCCAATGGCGTACGCATTGGTGCCGATGCAGTACGACGGCATGATGTCATAAAAGAAACCGTTGTAGTGATCCGGCGAGAACAACAGCACCAGCTCCGGATCAAACTCTTCAATCCGTTTACGGGCGGTCGCAATCACACCGTTCACTTCATCAAGAACTGCCTGCTCGGGATCTACGTGGCCCACCAGCGGAGTGTGGGACAAACACTGCATTAATGCCGTCATCTCATGCCACCTTTTTTCTGGAATCGGTTGCTTTGGTGCCGGCCGGGGTTGCCTTGAGTACTCTCAGGTACTCATCCCCGATATGGCCTACGGTCTGTGGAATCGCTACCGCGCCCACAAAGCGGTCAGGACGGATAATGGCGACAGAGGCCGGGTACCGGGCAAACCATTCCTTCAGGCGGTTCTGAACATCACCCACCCGTACCACACCGTCCACCACCTCGCGCTCGTTGCGCATCTGTACCGCGGGCAGAGCCTGGATAAACGTGACACCCAGAGCCTTCCACGCGGCGATCTGTTTCTCGGTCAGGCCCCAGGTGGGGTCCGCACCCCAGGCGATGATGGCAAAGCCGGAGCCGATCACATCGTCCAGCCGTACTTCGGTGCCCTGCTCGGTCAGCACTTTCGGCTGAATAAACATTTTGCCTACCGGCGAATCTTTTACCTTCTCCTTCACCTCAACCTGAGCACCTTGCTCATACTTTGGCATCGGCTTGAAGCGCATCTCCAGGAAGTAGCGTTTCACCGGGGGCACAAAACCCATGGCCCAGGAGAGACCGTCACGCAGCATGCCCTGCCAGCGTTTGGGTGGCGCAAGCACGTGGCCCGCCAGCACCGACAGGTCGATCATTGCCTTGGCATGATCGCGACGCTCCACCTCGTAGGTATCCAGCAATTCCTCGCCGGCTTTGCCCTGAACCACCAGAGCCATCTTCCAGGCCAGGTTGAAGGCATCGCGCATACCACTGTTATAACCCTGCCCCTGCCAGACCGGCATGATATGGGCAGCATCACCCGCCAGCACCACCCGACCCTTGCGGAACTCACCGGCCAGGCGCGCATTGTGGGTGTATACGCGGGAACGGATCAGATCCACGTTGTCCGGGTTCGGGATCACTTTTTCCAGCAGCTTGCGCATATTCTCGGGCTGGTTCAGTTGTTCTTCAGTCTCACCCGGCATAACCATGAACTCAAAACGGCGGATGCCGTGGGGCAGCGCTGCAGATACATAAGGACGCTCGGGATCGGCGCACAGATAGACATGGGGCGTGGCCAGGGGATCGTTGGCGATATCCACCACGATCCACTGGTTAGGTGCGGTCTTGCCGTCAAAGCTGATGCCCAGGCTGCGACGGACGTAGCTGTTACCGCCGTCGCAGGCAATCAGGTAATCCGCACGAATGGTTTCTTTTTTACCTTCAGGGGCGTCGGCGATCAGCGTGACGCCGGTGCTGTCCTGGGTAAACTCCTGGACATCCCGCGAGAACAGCACCTGCACGTTATTGAAACGACTCAGGCCCCGGTAGAGCACGGCATCTACCTGTGGCTGAATAAACGCGTTACGGCGCGACCAGCCAAACTCATCGGTCATCGGCTGGATGTCGGCAAAACAGCGGCCTTTCGGCGTGAGAAAGCGCATCGCATGGTGAGGTGTGGTATGAGGCAGAACCTCCTCAATCAGCCCGACAGACTGGATGGTACGCAGGGACTCATCATCAATGCCAATCGCACGGGGGTAATCGATTAACTCATCCAGCCGCTCGACCACAATCACATCAACGCCGGCCTGGCCGAGATAGTTGGCAATGGTGAGGCCTACCGGGCCTGCGCCCAGAATGGCGACTTTACAGGTATAATCAATGACATTCGTGTTGGTATTTTGGGTACTGGTCATGGAAGCACCTTATTGAACAGGTAGTCGTGAAATTCGCGGGAATTGTCAATTGTCATTTTCCGAATATCAGGCAGTATAAAAATCAGCCGATCGCGCTCTCAATGAAAAACACTCTATCGGTGCACACAGTGCACCGTTGATTCAGGTCAGATTCAGATGGAACCAAGCGTAACCGCCAGCTATAAAACCGTCCGCGGGCTCTCCCGTGGCCTTACCGTCCTCAATGCCCTGAACCGCGAACTCGTGGGTGCCACGCCATCCCGGCTGTCTGAAATCACCGGCATTCACCGTACCACCGTGCGGCGCCTGCTGGAAACTTTGCAGAGCGACGGCTATGTGCGCCGCAGCCCGTCTGACGACAGCTATCGGCTGACCATCAAGGTAAGGGAGCTGAGCGAAGGGTTCCGGGATGATCACTGGATATCATCGGTGGCGGCACCCCTGCTCGGGGAGTTGCTGAACGAAGTGGTCTGGCCTACGGATCTGACCACTCTGGATATGGATGCCATGGTGGTGCGGGAGACCACCCACCGTTTCAGCCGCCTGTCGTTTCACCGTTCCATGGTAGGGCGCCGGCTGCCGATCCTGGAGACGGCCAGTGGCCTGGCGTACATTGCCTACTGCCCGGATAACGAACGCGAGCAGCTGATCGAACTGCTCGCCCGCCGGCAAGGGCGGGAAGGTGAAATCGCCCGGGACGAGAAAGCCCTGACCAATCTGTTACTCCGTACCCGCCGGAAAGGGTTTGGGGAGAACTTTCAGGACTGGGACGCCGAACACCGCATTGCCTCCATCGCCGTCCCGATCATCTGGCAGGAGGAAGTGCTTGCCTGCCTCAACCTGGTTTACATCGCTGAAGCCATGACCATCGACGAAGCCGCCGAGAAGTACCTCCCGGCCCTGCTTCGCACCCGGGACCGGATCGTCAAGGCGCTCAGGCCCAGCGAGGATGAGGCTGAGTCATCCTTTTAAGGCCACCAGGTCCACCGGCGGCACACCCAGGTCCTGCCACTTTTCCGGATGACAGGTAAACAGCAGAATCTGGTGCCGGCGCGCCGCGTCGAACAGGATGCGCTTCATGTCGTCCAGCCGACGCTGATCGCTATGCACCAGGGTGTCATCGAGAATAACCAGTGTCGGCCGCCCCGCTTCCTGCAGCAGATCCGCATAAGCCAGACGACTGATCAGCCCCATCTGCTCCCTGGCGCCAAAGCTCAACTCCGCCAGGGAGGCCAGCTCGCTACCCCGGCTGAAGGTACCCGGCTTGAGATGGTCGTCCACCTCCAGAGTCGCGCCGGGAAACAACAGCGACAGATAGTGGCTGAGGTGGCCCTGCAACGGCGCCTGCAGCTTGCGGGTCAGCGCCTGACGCTTGTCTGTCAGCAGATCAGACAGCAGCGTCAGGGCACCGGCCCGGCGGTCGAGCTCACCCAGACGGCGCTGGCACTGCTCCAGTTCGCCTCGTTTTTCGTTGAGCTGCTCCTCCAGACCTTCTGCGCCCCAGGCGTCCAGCCGAACCCGGATGTCCCGGATATCCCGGTCGCGCTCACCCTGCGCCTGCCGCAAATGAGTAATCGTGCGCTCAAAACGCTCAATATCCTGGCGCAGTATGTCAGGCCGGGCCTCCCGGAGAACCTGTTCCCTGTGGGCGATGTCGTGTTCCAGCCTGGATCGTTGCCGGACCAGCCCGGCCAGGTCGCTCTGATGTTTATCCAGCCGGGCCTGGTGCCCGGTACTGCCCGCCTCCTGCTCCAGACGCTGCCATTCCGCCTCAGCGGTATCGCAGGCCTGCCGGCCCGAAAGCAGCCGGGCCTGATGCTCCCGCTCCCTCGCTTCCGCCGACGCCAGCTGTCCGGATGCGGCCGCCAGCGCGGCATCCGCCGTTGCCACGTCCGGAATGTCTTCGGCATGGTCCGGCTCAGGCTCAGACCTGAGCTTCTCAGTCAGCTGTTGCTGTTCTGCCCGGAGTTCTTCGGCGGCCTGCTGCAACGAGGCGACACCGTCTGCCGCCACGGAGCGCAGCAGCGCTTCAGCGTGGGCTACCTGCTGGCCTGCCTGCTCACAGGCAGAGGCCCGGCGCTCGGCTTCTTCCACAGAGTCCACGCCCAGCACCCGCAGCTGGTCGTCCCGGGATTGCGTTAACTGCTCCAGTTTGCGCCGGGTGCTGGCCAGCTCATCCCCACCCGGAGTGATTTCCAGCATTCCGGCACCCGGAATCTCTACCCTGGTAACGTCAAACAGCTGTTTTTCACCCGCGCCGTCAAGGGCCTGGCCATCCAGCTGCATCGCGCCGGCAACCTCCAGCTGCCAGCGCAACCGGGTGGCCACGGCACCGGACCGGATGGTCTGTTCGTTCAGCTCCAGAGCCGTGCGCCTGAGATCGGCCACCGCCCGGGAATCAATCTGATTGGCCCTGAGCTGTGCCCGCGCAGCATCCAGCTGGCTCTGGTATTGCTGCGCCTGCCTGAGGTTGTCGCTCACTGTCCGCGCCCGCAAGTCCAGCTGGCGCAGGTCGTTTTCGAGCCGGTGTCGGGTTTCGAGCCGCCGGGCCAGCTTAAGTTGTGCGTCGGCCTTGTCATAGTCGGACCGCGCTTTCTCCACGGCCGAGGTGACGGCCGCGGTATGCTGTTCCGCTTGCCTGAGCTGCTGCCTGAGGCGCTCCAGCTCCGCTTGCCGGGCCGCCTTCTGCTCATCCAGTCGCTGCAACTGGGCCAGCGCCTGCTCCAGCAGATCCTGATGCTGCACCAGTCGGGCCAGGGTGCCGCGGTCCTGCTCCTGCTGATGCTCCAGCTGCTCTGCCCGGGTGAGCTGCTCACGCGCCTGTTCCAGCTGTTGCGCCGCGGCCTCCCAGGGTTTGTCCTGTTCAGCCTGCTCAAATTCCTGCACCAGCCGGCTCAGCCGGTCCACCTGTTCCTGGTAGCGTTGAACCCGCTCATCCAGCGCCTTAACCTGCGCCTGCAACTCCACCTGCTCCTGTTGCAGCGCCTTATAGTCTCCACGGGGTTGGCCAGTGGCGGTTAACAGGGTGTCCCGCCGGGATTTAACCGCCTCAATCACCGCATCGCCGCCGCTGCTGGCGACTTCACCCACCAGCGCGTTCAGGGCCGATTTCAGGTGGTCGCCGGCATGCTCAACCGCTTGCTCAAGATCCTGGCCTGTGCCCTGCTCCACCCAGAGCAGGCCTGGAATACCCCAGAACTCGGCCTTGCTGGCACCGCGTTTCGGATACTGGTAGCCCAGTAGTTCCGCCAGCTTTTCTTCTGCCTCATCCTCGCTCCAGGCTTCAGTGCCCACCACCAGATTGCAGCGGGTGCGTTTCAGAAAGCTTTTTATCAGCCGCCACTGACGGCCCTGATGTTCAAACGCCAGTTCTATGGTGGGCGCTGCGGCGGAGTCTCCCCAGGGCCGGAGGTCATCCACGGCCTGGGATCGGTAGCGCTCGAAGAAGGCAGCACGGATAGCCCGCACCAGTGTACTTTTGCCCGACTCATTGGGCCCGTGGATCAGGTTAAGGCCGGGCTGCAGGTTGTCGAGTAAAAAAGGCTGGCGAAACTGCCGCAGCTGTTCCACTTTCAGGCTCCGGAGTTTCATCTGGCCGACTCCTCCGCCGATGACTTCAACATGGAAGCCAGAATGCTCAGGGCCTCCCGGGCCGTCTCGCCGCCCTCTTCACCCTGACGCGTCTGCAGGATCTCAATAACCTCCCCCAGATAACCATCCGCCCTCAAAGCTGCAATATCCTCATCCGTCGGAACCAGCCGGAGGCCCGCCCGGTCACACCGGATACTGCGGAACCGGGCCTCTGCAACCGACAAACCCTGGCTAAGGCGCTCTTCTCCGGCCAGGGTAATTTCGCCCTCCACCTGCAGATCCACCACCGACGCTTCCGGAAGCGACTCAAGCCGTGCCAGCAACTCATCCAGATCCGAGGCCACCGCCAGAGTTTGTGCCCACTGATGCCAGTGGTACCGCGCCGTGCTGACCACCTCAACCTGTGGTATCTGGCCAGGACCGCCGATCTCAACCACCAGCGCATTGCCGGCTTCGTTGTTGCGAAAACGCTCGGGCTCGGGCGTACCGCTATACCAACAGCGCTCGTCGATCTGGCGGGTGCCGTGCCAGTCGCCCAGGGCCAGATAATCAAGACTGCTGAGCCGCGCCCGGTCAGCCGCGATCGGGTTGGTCGAATCGATTCCCGCCGCCAGCACGCCCTGTACACTGCCGTGGGCCAGCCCGATACGCAGCAGGCCCGGTGAGGTCTGGCACTGGCTGAAGTGCTCGGTGAGATCACCGTAGGTGTGGCGCTGAGTCAGGGGGGCGGGCAACACCACCAGCCCTGCATCCTCCAGCTCGATCGCCTCAAAGGACAACGCCAGATGCACGTTCTCCGGCACCGCCTGCAGCCGCCGGGCCCGGCTCCACACGCTCTCTTCAAGCGCGGCATCGTGGTTGCCCGGCAACATCACCCAGGGGCCGGAAAACCCGGCGGTGGCATTGAACAGGCGCCGGATGGTGCGATCGGAGACGGTTTGCGCATCAAACACATCGCCGGCCACCAGCACGGCCTGGCACTGACGCTCAGTGGCCAGCTGTGCCAGCCGTTCCACGGCCTCAAATCGTGCTTCGGCCAGGGCTGCCCCATCCTCCGCCTCAAAGCGGCTGTAGGTCCGGCCGATCTGCCAGTCTGCCGTATGTAAAAATCGAGACATGGAAATCCCTTATCATAAGACTTTAGTCGTAGTCTCTGCAGTTTTAGAAACTTACGGTGTCTGAGCTCTGCTACCATCCTATCTATGCTTGCCTTCCGCGCAAGCTCTCTGTCTTACCGGCAGTTTTGCCGGTGCCAATAATGAGGCTGCGGCCAATAAACGACAATCCAGACAGGTAAACATCGATGAGCGCGATAATATTGATGGTCCTTGGGCTTGGCGGCATGGCGCTGGGGTTCTTCATCTATTCGAAGTTCCTGGCACTTGCTGTATTCAAGCTCAGTGAAAACTTCCGTACGCCAGCCCACGAATTCGAAGACGGCGTTGACTTTGTCCCCACCAACAAATTTGTTCTGTGGGGGCACCACTTTACCTCTGTAGCAGGCGCTGCTCCGATCGTGGGCCCTGCCATCGCGGTTATCTGGGGCTGGCTGCCGGCCTTTCTCTGGGTAACCCTGGGTACTATTTTCTTCGCGGGCATTCACGATGCCGGTGCTATCTGGGCCAGTGTGCGCAACAAGGCAAAATCCGTGGGCACTCTGACCGGCGAAGTGGTCGGCCCCCGCGCCCGCGCCATCTTCTCGATCGTGATCTTCCTGGTGTTGCTGATGGTTAACGCCGTGTTCGGCGTGGTCATCGCCGGGTTGCTGATCAACAACCCGGGCTCTGTGGTTCCTGTGTGGGGCGCCATCGTTGTGGCCCTGCTGATCGGCCAGGCGATTTACCGCTTCAAGCTGAGCCTGCCGATCGTCTCTCTGGTGGGTGTGGTCGCCCTGTATCTGCTGATCTTCATCGGACCATCCGTGCCGGTAAGTCTGCCAGAGAGTGTGGCCGGCCTGTCGCCGAGTGCCGCCTGGATCATCCTGCTGTTCGTGTATGCCGCCATCGCCTCGCTGCTGCCGGTGTGGGTACTGCTGCAGCCTCGCGACTACATCAACGGCCTGCAGTTGTTCGTGGGCCTGGGTGCGCTCTACGCCGCCATCCTGATCGGCAACCCAACGGTGGTTGCCCCGATGATTAACGTGGATGTGCCCCCCGGTACACCGTCCATGATCCCGCTGCTGTTTGTGACCATCGCCTGTGGCGCAATCTCCGGCTTCCACGGCCTGGTGTCTTCCGGCACCACCTCCAAGCAGCTCGATAAAGAGACCGATGCCCGCTTTGTCGGTTACTTTGGTGCCACCGGTGAAGGCGCCCTCGCCCTCGCGGCCATCATCGCCGCGACCGCCGGCTTTGCCTCTCTGGCCGACTGGCAGGCCATGTACCACTCCTTCGGACAGGGCGGTGTACTGGCCTTTGTTCAGGGCGGCGCAAACATCCTGAGTGCTGGTACGGGTCTGGACGTTGCTGTGGCCGCCACCATGCTCACCGTGATGGCCGCTCTGTTTGCCGGCACCACCATGGATACCGGCCTGCGCCTGCAGCGCTACATTTTCCAGGAGTGGGGCGAGATCTACAATATCAAGTGGATCGCGAAACCACTGCCAGCCACCCTGCTGTCTGTAGGTACCTGTCTGGCCCTGGCCTTTGGTGCCGGCGGCGCAGATGGCTCCGGTGGCCTGCTGATCTGGCCTCTGTTCGGCACCACCAACCAGCTGCTGGCAGGCCTGACCCTGCTGGTGATCACCGTGATGCTGGTACGTCGTGGCTCACCCTCCATCTACACCCTTGCACCACTGGTCTTCGTTCTGGTTATGACCCTGTTTGCGCTGATCCTTCAGCTGAACAGCTTTTACCAGAAAGGTGACTGGTTCTTGCTGGGTCTGGATGCGGTGATCCTGGTGGCCGCCATTCTGGTAACACTCGAATGTGCAGCCGCGCTCAAGCGCGCCAGGGCCGAGGTCCGCGAAGCTCCGGCCGCAGACTAAGCCTGCCTGCAGGTGATGCTGGCCAGGGTAAACCCTGGCCAGCCATGCTTTCCCCGGGGACTTTATGAAAACCACACTGACCAGGCTCAAGTTTCTCTACCAGAAGGCCAGCCAGGCCGGAACCGAATACTACAACGCGCCCTACCGGGCCGCGATTGCCCGCGCCAAGCGCGAAGAAGATGATCTTTTCATGCTCCTGGTATTCAGCGAAATGATGGGTATCCCCAACCCTGCCGGCTGGTATTGCATGGAATTACAGCCGCTTCTGATGGAACGTTTCCACGACTGGCACACCCGCATGGGCATGGAGCGCTCGCCGCTGGACAATTTCCGCTGCTGCTGAGGTACGCATGGCCGAACATCCTGTTCTGGATATCTCAAGACTCATTACTGAACGCAAACTGATTATGGTCGGCGGCAAAGGCGGGGTAGGCAAAACCACCGTATCCTCTGCCCTCGCCGTTGCCGCCGCCAATACCGGCCGCCGGGTACTGTTAATCTCTACCGACCCGGCCCACAGCCTGAGTGATTCATTTAACCGGAGCATTGGTGGCCAGATCACCCGAATGGCACCCAACCTTGACGCCCTTGAACTGGACCCCGAGGCAGAATCTGCGGCCTATCTGGACCGGGTCATGCAGCAGATGCGCCGGTTTGCCGGGCCAGACCAGATCAACGAACTCCAGCGCCAGCTGCGCCTGGGTGCGCAATCCCCGGGGGCACAGGAAGCCGCCATTCTGGAGCGCATGGCCAGCCTGATCGAAAACAGCGAAAACGACTACGACCTGCTGGTATTCGACACCGCCCCCACCGGCCATACCCTGAGACTGCTCACCCTGCCGGAGATCATGGCCGCCTGGACCGACGGCCTGCTCCGGCACAACAAGCGTTCGGAAAAACTCGGCAAGGCGTTGTCGCACCTGACCCCTGCCCGCAGTCTCGACAATCCGCTCCGGGGCCCTGAAGAAAACCCGGTTGAAGGGATGGACAAACGCAGCAAGGAACTGACCGAAACCCTGTTAAAGCGGCAACGGCTGTTCCAGCGCACGCGGCGCCGCCTGAACGACACCGAACACACGGCCTTTCTGTTCGTGATGACACCGGAAAAACTCCCGATCCTGGAAACCGGGCGCGCCATCTCGGCTCTGGCGGATGCCGAGATTCCCGTGGCTGGCGTGGTGGTAAACCGGGTGATGCCGGAAACCGATAACAGCAGCTTCTGGCGGGCCCGCTACGAGCGCCAGAAAAGCCGGCTGCAAGAGATCGATGCCATGCTCGGCCATCAGCCCCAGTGCCGCTTGCCACTGCTTGAAGACGATGTGAGCGGGATCGAAGCGCTTGAGGCGTTTGCCGCCATCATCCTGGGCAGATAGCTTATTTTCGAAACCGGGTTGACAAGCCCCTGATGCATCTGTAATATTCGCGCCACGTTGATCGGGGTTACCCCCGGCAATCAACACCAGTTTGATGCGGGGTGGAGCAGTCTGGTAGCTCGTCGGGCTCATAACCCGAAGGTCGTAGGTTCGAATCCTGCCCCCGCTACCAATTAAAAAGGCAGATCAGTTAATCCTGATCTGCCTTTTTGCGTTTGGCCCAGCACCACGGGCTCGGTGCTTTTGGCGGTGATGCCTGTTCATGAGGCGGCCACCACGCTTTGATAGACCTGTTCCAGCGCATCAAAGACCTCTTCCGGCACCCTGTGCTGGTATTGCTTGCGCCGGCGCCTGGAGAGCCGGCCGTTCTTTTCCAGACAGAACATCACCAGCCTGGAAAGGTCGGTGTTGGGTATATCGAAGGCCTGGTCTATGCGCCGGTAGATTTCGTCGTACCGGGTGAGGAAGACGGTTTCTTCTTTCAGGTGCTGCTCGATGGCCTGTTTCGTTGCCCGGGCCATGAACTCGGCGCACTGAGTACCATCCCAGTATCGGTAAAGGGCGTCATGGCCCGTAAATTCGAACTGAAACTGGTTTTCGTCGATAAACATGACATCCCAGTACTGCCTTGCTTGCTCCGAAAACGCCTGGAGCACACTCAGGTATTCCGATTCATTCTGGCGAAGCACGATGGATACCGGCAACACCAGACCATCCTGAAGGGCTCCGCGCTGGCACAGTACCTGGTGAAACAAAAACCGGGACAGGCGGCCGTTGCCATCCATAAAGGGATGAACAAATACAAAGCCGAAAGATACGATGCTTGCCAATACCAGTGGGTCCACCTCGTCCGGTGGCTGGTTTGCCAGTTCCATCAAACAGTCCATTAACGTTCGGGACAGTTCCGGGGCCGGCGGCACATAGGTAACCCCCAGCGCACCGCGCAGGCCGTTACTGAGGTAGTTCTGTTCCGTTCGGAAAGACACCGCCTGGGAGAACACATTGCTGATAACGGCGTTCTGCAGGTCTACCAGGTAGTCTTCATCCAGTTTTCGAGGGCTGTGGGCCTGTTTCAGCAGGTTCACGAAGCGAGTGGCTTTGTCTTCCGAAGGCGCTTCGTTTTCAATTGCGTAGGAGTCCCTGGTTTCGTGCAGATAGGCCCACGCCAACGTGCGGCTAAGGATATCTTTCGGCAGTGACTCGGTAAACTCAGTGGCTTTTTGTAGCAGGCCTTCGTCAAGCAATGCCTGAAGCTCTCCGGTTCGTCGCACAGTGATGCAGTAATCCAGGGTACCCAGGCCGTTGAATATCACTCGCCAACGGGGATTCTTCTGCCCTTGACCGGTGATGTAAGCTTCAGGGTTAAACAACGGTACGTAAGCCTGCTGGATGCTCTTTGTGGCGCGTTGAATCCTCTCGCAGGTAAAGTGTTCCCACAGGAAGCAGGCCTTGCGCAAATACTGGCTGTTCGGAGAAGCATCGAAAGCCTGCCGGATCTCGGGCTCAGAAATCGCCGGTAGCGTCTGCGCCAGTACCTGCAAATTAATGCCTTCGTGTTTGATGGCAAACAGAACGTGCCCCAGCCGATCATCCGGGGCCGGGGCCAGCTTTGCGGGCACGGCGATGGTCTTTCCAATGGTTTCCTTCCGGGTGACCGGGCGCACTTCCACCGATATCGCCGGCGCTATAGCCGGGAGATTGTCCTGACTAATGAGATGTGCATATCCTGCGTACTGCATGTTTTCCCTTTTTCCTGACCGCCAGAACTTTTTCTACACTAATTCTACTTTATTTACACTTTTTATGGTTTCGCCGATATTTTTTACATAAAAGAGTGCCAATAAAAAAGGCAGATCAGTTAATCCTGATCTGCCTTTTTTTATTACCAGATGCCGGTAAAACTCACACCCGGCTTACGCTTCGCCCATACCTTCAGCGGGCTGGCTTCCGCCGCCGGCGCGAACCTTCTCTTCGATCCGACGGCCTACCTCCGGGTCAACGCTCTTCCAGTAATCGAAGGCGCGCTCCAGTACCGGG
>Ga0209075_1003239_pt1 | contig 13698 bp, 9 predicted proteins | sample Stecom2011_FD_187523 | JGI IMG/M metagenome (GOLD analysis project Ga0209075, IMG submission 187523) | Agricultural soil microbial communities from Utah to study Nitrogen management - Steer compost 2011 (SPAdes) (version 2) | ecosystem: Environmental > Terrestrial > Soil > Agricultural land... | reverse complement strand
GACTCAGAGAGGCGCTATCGTTGTTCTTTTTTCTTTCCTTTTCCTTTTTCAAAACGCCTTTGGTCAAAAGGTTAACGCCATTGTTGACACTACAGAAATCAGAATTGGCGAAGAAATTCTTTACACCATTAACGTCGAAGCCGATTCAACCGATGTGGTTTTATTTCCGGAAGCGCAATCCTTCGGGGCATTAGAAATCATTGAATCGTATAAGGTAGACACTACCTTCGAGGCGACGAAATACCGACTGATCAAGAAATATGGATTGACTCAGTTTGACAGTGGACACTACACCATTCCGCCACAACACGTCAACATCAACAACCAACTGTTCGCTACCGATTCTATAAACGTTGAAGTTCGCAATGTGGTGGTCGATACGTTACAGCAAAAAATGTTTGCGATAAAACCTCCAGTCAAAGTAAAAAATCCACCTTTCGATTGGGTAAAACTTCTGACCTGGTTGATTCCAATTCTCCTACTCGCAGGATTGATCTATTATTTCATCCGAAGAAGAAAGCAAAAAAAGGAAGCTGAAAAGCAATTACCGCCCTATGAAGAAGCCATTGTCGCCCTTCAGAAATTGGATAATTCACAGCTTCTAAAAGAGAATAAAAGCAAAGAATATTACAGCAGCCTCACCGAAATTGTAAAACGTTATTTAGACCGGGAAGTAGACGAAACCGCCTTGGAAAGCACGAGCGACGAATTGATCAACCGGTTGATGATGCACAAACAAGCGGGGAGTTTCGACTTTGACCACGAGACCATTCGCAAACTGGATCAGATTTTTAAACGAGCCGACTTGGTGAAGTTTGCCCGAATGAACCAACAGGCAAGTCAAGCAGAATTCGACCGAAAAACGGTAGAGGAAATCATTAACGAAACCAAAGAAGTTATTCCAGAGCCTACTGAGGAAGAATTGATGGAAGACCGCGAACACCTCGAAAAACTGAAAAGAAAACGACAGCGCAGGAAATGGGCATACAGCATTGCGGGTATTTTTCTAGGGCTCATTGTCATTGGTGCGGTTTACGGAAGTGTCACCGGTTTCGACAATCTAAAAGATAAAATTCTGGGCAACGAACTTCGAAGTCTCGCCGAGAGTCAGTGGATAAAAAGTGAATACGGTCATCCATCGGTAGTTTTAGAAACCCCGAAAGTTTTGATGCGCGTAAACGAAACCGACGGAGCAGAAAATCAACTCATTAGCGGAAAAGATGTCTTTTCTTATTCCGATATGAAATCGCCACTTTACGTGATGGTTTCCACGTTTCAATTCAACCGAGATGAAGAATTAGACTTAGACAGTGCTTTAGATGCACTTTTGAATGATATGGAGGACGAAGGCGCAAAAAACCTTCTGGTAAAACGAGATGACTTTGAAACAGGGCAAGGCATCACAGGAGTTAGGGCGTTTGGGGAATTTAATCTACAAGTTGCCGAAAATAGGGTCCTCAAAAAAACCAGTTCGTATGAATTGCTTCTCTTCGCCCAACAAGGAGGTTTGCAGGAGGTTTTGATTGTTTACCAGGATGACGATAAATACGCAAAAGGGATTGTAGAGAGAATTGTAAAGTCGATAGAACTTGAATTAACAACAGGGAGATGAGCGGAAACTTCGAATTTGTAAATCCACAGTTTTTCTGGCTATTTTTAATAGTGCCAGTACTTGTACTCTGGTATTTTTGGAAGCGACATCAACAAACGCCTTCTTTAAAAATATCGAGCGTACAAGGATTTAAGACCAACAAAAACTGGCTTGCCAAAGCTGCACCTTTGCTTTTCGCCCTTCGGCTCTTGGCGCTTTCAGCCATTATTGTGGCTTTGGCTCGCCCGCGTATTGTGGATGAATCTACAAGAACAGTAACCACTCAAGGTATCGACATCATTATGTCGATGGACCTTTCGGCAAGTATGTTGGCGCGCGACCTTAAACCCAACCGATTAGAAGCTTTAAAAAAGACAGTAGCGCAATTTATCAAAGACCGCCCTAACGACCGGATTGGCTTGGTTGAATACGCTGGCGAAAGTTATACGCGCACGCCGTTGACAAGCGACAAAGATCTTTTGTTGCGATCGTTGAGCGAAATGCGATACAACACAGTTATCAAAGGAGGAACCGCTATTGGCTCCGGACTTGCCACAGCCGTCAACCGACTTAAAGACAGTCCTGCCAAAAGCAAGGTAATTATCTTGCTGACAGACGGGATGAACAACGCAGGATTTATCGACCCAAAAACAGCGAGCGAAATGGCGGTTCAGATGGGAATAAAAGTGTACACCATCGGTATCGGAACCAATGGTATGGCGATGTCGCCCATTGCCATCCGCCCCGATGGAAGCTTTCAATACGGTCAGGTAGAGGTAGAAATCGACGAAGCGTTGATGAAAGAAATAGCACAACAATCTGGCGGAAAATATTTCCGGGCGACAGACAATACCAAACTTGAAAAAATTTATGAAGAGATCAATAAACTGGAAACATCTGAAATAGAAGAATTCAAATACGCTCATTATGAAGAGAAATTCCGTCCGTGGGCGATTCTTGGATTGTCCCTGCTCGGATTTGAATTCTTATTGAGAATCACCTTTTTTAAAGGATTTATTTAATTATGTATCAACTCGAGGAACCCATATATTTCTATATTCTTTTTGCCATCCCCGTTGTGGTGGTGCTCTCGCTATTGATATGGGTTTGGAAAAAATCAGTACAAAAACGGTTTATAAATAAAGAACTGTTAGAAAGACTGAGCCCAAACCGTTCTACTTTTAAAGCTGCTTTAAAGGTTGTTGTACTTTGTCTTTCCATTGCATTGATGAGTTTTGCCTTGGTCAATCCAAAAGTTGGGACCAAGCTCGAAACCGTTAAACGCGAAGGGGTGGACATCGTTTTTGCCTTAGACGTCTCAAAAAGTATGTTGGTTGAGGATATCGCACCCAACCGTTTGGATAAATCGAAACAAATCATCAACCAAATCATCAATAATCTGGCAGGCGACCGGGTAGGAATCATCGGTTATGCTGGAAGTGCGTTTCCACAAGTGCCCATTACAACCGACTTTTCTGCTGTGAAGTTATTCCTGAACAATATGAACACCGATATGGTTTCGTCTCAGGGAACTGCCATTGCACAAGCTGTTGAATTAGCCCAGTCGTTTTATGATGACGAAGCGCAAAAAAACAGGGTGTTGTTTTTAATTACAGATGGTGAAGATCACGGCGGGAATATTTCGAAAGTAGCTGAAGAAGCCGCTGAAAAAGGAATACGCATTTTCCCCATCGGTGTGGGAACCGTAGAAGGAGGTCCTATTCCCATAAAACAAAACGGAAAATTGTTATATTATCTTCGAGACAACAACAACCAACAAGTTGTCAGTCGATTAGGAAAAGAGACTTTAAAAGAAATTGCAAAGGTAACCAACGGCGAATATCTCGATGGCACGAACACCAACGAAGTGGTAACCCGCGTCAATTCGATTTTAGGCGATATGGACAAAAAGGAATTTGAAGCCAAGCAATTCACCGACTTCAAAGACCAGTTTCAGTGGTTTTTGGGAGGGGCATTATTTTTGTTGGTCATTGATGTGTTCTTTTTAGAACGAAAAACCGAATGGTTAAAGAAATTAAATTTGTTTAACGAAAAAGAGAAATAACCTGTTTGAGAGTTTACGGACTTGTAAGATGAAGCACAATTCTAAAATAATAGCACCGCGTTTTCGATGGAGTAAAATCATCCTCTTGATTTTATCCATGAGTTCTGTTATTTCCTTTGCGCAACAAGCAGAAAAGCCCACAAAAGAACAGCGCGAATCACAAACTGCATTGCGTCTCGCTCAAAAGTCATTAAAAAACGATAATTTTATACAGGCTGAAGCTGACTATCGCAAGGCGATTGCTTTGGATCCAGAAAATCAAGATGCAAAATACAATTTGGGAACTGCTTATTATGAAAAAAACAAAAACGACGAAGCGATGTTGCGTTTTAAACAGGCAGCAAAGAGCGCAAAAACCAAGGAAGAAAAACACAGTGCTTTTCACAATTTAGGCAATACGTTTATGAATGCCGAAAAATATAGGGAAGCTGTGGAGTCGTATAAAAATGCGCTGCGCAATGATCCTACGGACGACGAAACCCGATATAATTTGGCTTTGGCAAAAGAATTGCTGGAAAAAAACCCACCACCTCCCGAAGACCAAGATCAGGAGCAGGAGCAAGATCAGGAGCAAGACGAAGATCAGGAGCAGGATGAAAATCAAGACCAAGACGAAAATCAGGATGATCAAAGCAGCGATGCCGATCAAGGCGATGAAAATGAAGATGAGGATAAAGACAAGGGAGACGATAGCGAAGATAAAGGTCAACCTGACCAACCAGAAGATCAAGACGACAACCAAAACCAGCAACCTCAAGAAGGTCAGCTCTCGCCACAACAGATAAAAAGTCTTTTGGAGGCTATGGAAAACGAAGAGCGAAAAGTGCAAGAAAAAATGAATGCCGAAAAACAAAAAGGTTCTAAAATAGAATCCGACAAATATTGGTAGATTATGAAGATGAAGAATTTGTTATTCCTATTTACACTTACACTGTTCAGCTTTACGGCTTTTTCGCAAGTAAAGTTTGAGGCCAAGGTAAGCAAGGAACGCCTTGGAATTAACGAACGACTGCGTGTGGATTTTGAGATGAATGAAGATGGCGACAATTTTAGACGTCCCAGTTTTGATGATTTTAGAATTGTGGGTGGTCCTAACCAATCTATCAGCAACACGTGGGTCAATGGAAAACGAAGTTTTTCCAAGACCTATTCGTTCTTTCTATCGCCGTTGAAAAGAGGGAAAATTACGATTGGTCAAGCCACTATCGAAATCGATGGTGAAACCTACAAAACCTCCCCCGTTGAGGTCGAAGTTACTGAAGCAGTGAATATGCCTACCGACGGCAACAACGCAGAATATGTCGCTAGTGAAAACGTGCATTTGATTGCCGAAGTTTCCAACACGACCCCCTATTTAAACGAAGCCATTACGGTTACCTACAAACTATACGTTTCTCACGACGTGAGTATCACCAGCCAGTGGCGCGAAATAGACTCTCCAAAATACGCCGATTTCTGGAGCCAAAACATAGACAACCAAAGCGGTAAAGTGCTTGAAGGAAAGTATAAAGGACAAGACTATCGTTATGTGATTTTGCGCACTACCGTGCTTTATCCACAGAAGTCGGGCGAACTCGACATCGAACCCTTAACCCTTGATGTTCCTGTGGATGTTCAAGGAAGTCGCCGCGATATTTTTGGCCGCAGGGTCATGGAGCGTGTAAACAAAACCATTTCGGCGGGCAAGCGGACCATTCACGTAAAACCTTTGCCTCTCGAAGGTAAACCCGAAAACTTTAATGGTGCGGTCGGAAATTTCGACCTTAAAGTAACGCCCAGCAGAACCCAACTCAGCGCGAACGAATCGCTACAGCTAGACGTTGAAATCGCAGGAAGCGGCAACTTAAAACTGTTTTCTATTCCATCGATTAAACTGCCAAGTTCATTGGAAGTATATGAACCCGAATACAAGGAAAATGTAAGCACCAATACAAGTGGTATGCGTGGATCCATCACAAATTCCTATACGATAATACCCCAGTACAAAGGCAATTATCCCATTCCACCTTTCAGCTTTTCGTATTTCGACCCGAAAACAGAACAATACCGAACACTCACCTCGCCAGAGCACATCATTGAAGTTGAAAGCGGTCCTATGCCTTCTTCAGCCACGGCATCAACTAGCGATAGTGCAAAACAACAAGTGGTTTTCTCGGAAGACAATTTCAAGTATATCAAACTAGATGCGAATCTAAAGTCGGTTCATAAAAAGCCTTTCTTTAAATCACCTTTATTCTGGTCGCTTTTGGGTGGTCCGTTTCTTATGATCCCTATCTTCATTATCGCAGGAAGGAAACGCCGAAATCGCCTTGCCGATGTCGAAGGGAATAAATTGCGCGAGGCCAATCGTTTGGCAAGGAGATACTTATCCGAAGCTAAGAAAAACAGTACTGACCCAGATGCTTTTTACGAAGCCTTAGAACGAGCGCTACACAACTATTTGCGAGCCAAACTCAATATCGAAACATCGGAAATGGAGAAATCACTTATTTCGAAGATGTTATTAGAGAGACAGGTGGAATCATCCACTGTCGATAGCTTTATTACGCTTTTAAAGAACTGTGAATTTGCGCGGTATGCCTCTGCATCAAAAGCATCCGTGAATCAGGACTATAAAAAATCGGTAAGCGTTATTTCTGAAATTGACAAACAAATACAGTGAGATGAAGAAAGTAAAAACACTGCTGTACTTAGGACTGCTGCTAATTTCCACTATTGGATTTAGCCAAAGCGAACACCTTTTCGAAAAAGGAAAAGACCACTATAAGAACCAGGAATACCAAAAGGCAATTAATTCGTGGAAAGACATCCTGCAGAATGACGAAGTATCTGCCGAGTTATATTACAATCTAGGGAATGCTTATTACAGACTGAACCAAATCGGTCCGAGTATTTATTACTACGAAAAAGCATTGCAATTGGCACCTAATGACGCCGACATAAAAAACAATTTGGCATTTGCCGAAAACGCCCGAATCGATGCTATAGAGCCGTTGCCTCAATCGATTTTCACAACTTGGTATAACAACCTTACCTCAATCTTGACTTTCGACGGGTGGGCCGTCGTATCGGTTATTTGCGCTATTGGCTTTGCGGCGCTCTTTCTCCTTTATTACTTTTCGTTCACTGAAAAGAAGAAGCGGTTGTTTTTTGCCAGCTCGTTACTAGTGGCTATCCTTTTAATCGGTGCTACTACGATGGCGTTTTTAACCTACAATGATTATAACGAAGACCAACCCGCCATCATTTTTGCCGACGAACTCGAGGTAAAGTCGGAACCTTCTTTAGGAAGTTCCTCTGTCTTTAAACTTCACGAGGGAACAAAAGTTCAGATTATAGCTCAAGACAGGGATTGGGTCCGCATCGAAATTGCCGATGGAAAGGACGGATGGGTCCCTATCAGTGAATTAAAGCAACTTTAGCGCTAGCGCCTTATAGAATACAAGAAGTCTATGCGCATTTCAGGAAATAAAGGTTAATTTTGAAATATTATTATTTAAATCTCTAAACACTATAGCATGTACGGAAAAATAAAAGATCATCTTCAGCAGGAACTTGAGAACATAAAAAACGACGGACTCTACAAGGAGGAGCGGATCATTACCACCCCTCAAGATGCCGTTATTAAGATTTCTACGGGACAAGAAGTTATTAATTTTTGCGCCAACAATTATTTGGGGCTTTCCTCGCATCCCGAAGTAATTCAGGCCGCTAAGGATGCGATGGACACGCATGGTTTCGGAATGTCTTCCGTACGGTTTATTTGTGGAACACAAGACATCCACAAAGAATTAGAACAAAAAATTGCCGACTTTTATGGTACTGACGACACGTTGTTATATGCGGCATGTTTCGACGCCAATGGAGGTGTTTTTGATCCGTTGCTCGGTGCTGAGGACGCGATTATTTCAGACTCTTTAAACCACGCCTCTATTATTGATGGGGTGAGACTATGTAAAGCCGCCCGGTACAGATATCAAAACAATGATATGGCCGATTTGGAAAAGCAACTCCAAGCTGCCAATGAAAACGGTGCTCGCTTTAAAATTATTGTAACCGACGGGGTTTTCTCTATGGATGGCCTGATGGCACCCTTAGACGAAATCTGTGATTTGGCAGACAAATACGATGCTTTGGTTATGGTAGACGATTGCCACGCAACGGGTTTCATCGGAAAGAACGGGAAAGGAACCGTGGAAGAGAAAAATGTCATGGATCGTGTTGATATTGTAACCGGCACCCTAGGTAAAGCTTTAGGTGGCGCTATGGGAGGATATACGACAGGTAGAAAGGAAATTATAGAAATGCTCCGCCAGCGTTCGAGACCATATTTGTTTTCAAACTCCTTGGCTCCTGCCCTCATTGGTGGTGCTCTAAAAGCTTTTGAATTATTAGAGCGCGATAACAGCCTTCAAGACAAAGTCACAGAGAACACAGCGTATTTCAAAAAAGGACTGTTGGATGCCGGATTCGATATTATCGACGGAAATTCAGCTATTGTTCCGGTAATGCTCTACGACGCCAAACTATCTCAAGACATGGCCGATATGTTATTAGAGGAGGGAATTTATGTCATTGGATTCTTCTTCCCTGTAGTTCCTAAGGGCAAAGCACGAATTCGCGTCCAACTGTCGGCTGCTCATACAAGAGAACACTTAGATAAAGCCCTTGAAGCTTTCATTAAAATAGGTAAAAAACTTGACATTATAAACGAATAATTAATGATAATATATATCGCGGAGGCCCGATATTATGAAAATTTTATTAGATTTACCTTTGTTTATAAGCTTTAACAAGTTACTTTTGCTTCGATTAACACTTAAAAATTAACAATCGAATATGAAACATCTTAACAGACTTTTAGTTGCTGCCATTCTTTTTATGGGAATTGGTGTAGCAAATGCTCAGGATGAAAATAATCCTTGGGCTATAGAGGTTGGTGCAAATGCGGTTGACTTCTTCCCTGTTGGGACAGGGGACGACGGACGTATTGACCCATCTCTAAGAGGAGAAATTTTTGATGAGTATTTTAATGCTCATGACCACTGGAACATTCTACCATCGCTTTCTAGATTAGCTGTGAGTAGGTATTTAGGAAGTGGCCTTGTATTTACCGCTGGTGGATCTATCAACAAGATCAATAAAATCGGTGACGCTTCGGCTTCTGACCTTAACTACTACGGTTTAGATGGTGAAATTAAATACAGTTTTAAAGACGCATTCAACTCAAAATGGTTTGATCCAAACCTTGGAGTTGGAGGAGGTTATACTTGGGTTGACGATATCGGATTTGGTACCGCAAACGTACTTGCTGGTATTAAATTCTGGGTTTCAGATCACCTAGCACTTAACCTACAATCAACGTATAAGCACGCTTTCGAAGAGTCTTATGGAATCAGCCACTTCCAACATTCTGCTGGAGTAGTTTTCCAATTCGGTATGAAAGATGCTGATGGCGATGGAATTCCTGATCACTTAGATGAGTGTCCAGAAACTCCAGGTCTTCCAGAATTCAACGGATGTCCTGATACTGACGGAGACGGAATCCCAGATCACCTAGACGAATGTCCAACAGAAGCTGGTCTTCCAGAATTCAACGGATGTCCTGATACTGACGGTGACGGAATCCCAGATCACTTAGATGAGTGTCCAACTGTTGCTGGTCTTCCAGAATTTAACGGTTGTCCTGATACTGACGGTGACGGTGTGCCAGATCACTTAGACGAATGTCCAAACGAGGCAGGTCCAGCTGAAAACAAAGGTTGCCCATGGCCAGATAGAGACGGAGACGGTGTTCCAGACCACTTAGACCAATGTCCAGATGTTCCTGGTACTGTAGCTAACAATGGTTGTCCAGAAGTAACTGTTGAAGTTATCGCACAGTTGAACGAGTTCTCTAAAACAATCTTGTTCGACCTTGGAAAATCAACTATCCGTAAAGAATCTTATGCAGTACTTCAAAGCATCGTTGATGTAATGAAAGAATACCCAACTGCTAAGTTCGAAATCGAAGGACACACAGATAGCACAGGTAGCGATGCAATCAACAACAGACTTTCTAAAGAAAGAGCTGCTGCCGTTAAGGATTACTTAATCACTATCGGAATGGATGCAAGCAGACTAAGCTCTGAAGGGTACGGTTCTGCTCGTCCAATTGCAACAAACAAAACTGCTGCTGGTAGACAAGAAAACCGTCGTGTTGAGATTTCTTTGAAAAAGTAATCAACAACCGATAAGGTTAAATAAATAAAACAGAAACGCCTCCGAATATCGGGGGCGTTTCTTATTTTTAGCCTATGCGAACTTTCATAGAGGAAACTTTAAATAGCTTACAGCAAAACCACACAAACCTTTCTGGTCTTACGCTGATACTACCGAGTAAAAGAGCGGGTGGATTTCTAAAAAACCACCTGAAAAATCAATTCAAACAAACGCAATTTGCTCCCAAAATCATAAGTATTGAAGAGTTCATTGAAGAAATCGCCGAACTCAGTATTTTAGATAATACCGAACTGTTGTTCAAAAGCTACCAAGCCTACTTAAACGCACCTAGCTTTAAAACCAAAGACGACTTCGAAGTGTACGTCACATGGGCATCAACACTGATGAACGATTTCAACGAAATGGACCGCTATATGGTCCCGACAAAAGAATTCTTTGGATTGCTATCAGACATTAAATCCATCGAACGATGGGGCGTAGAAAAAGAACAATCTACGTTTATTACCAATTACCTTGCGTTTTGGAAAAGCCTTCCCGAACTCTACCACAACCTACAATCGTTATTAAAGTCGGAACAAACCGGATACCAAGGCATGGTCTATCGCGAAGCCGCAAATAATATCGACGCCTACATAACGAATCACACCAACGAGAAACACATTTTCATCGGTTTTAATGCGCTGAACACAGCAGAACAACAAATCATTCAACGCTTTCTGGAAACAGGCGCTTCCGAGATCTATTGGGACATCGACAAGTCCTTTATGGAAGATGAACACCACAGTGCATCTTTATTTATTCGAAAATATTTAAAGGAGTGGAATTATTATCAACAAAACGAGAAGCCCTTATTTAGTGAGCATTTTCAAACCGAAAAAAACATCAACATTGTAGAAGTCCAAAAAAATATTGGCCAGGCAAAATATGTCGGAGAATTGCTTTCAACATTTTCTGAAGACACTCTAAACAATACTGCTGTGGTTTTGGGAGACGAAGACATCTTGGTTCCGCTACTACATTCACTTCCAGAAAACCTGACCCATCTGAACGTCACTATGGGAATGCCTTTAAAGAATTATCCGGCGGCTACCTTTATTGAGCTTCTCCTCTATTTACAACTCAAACCCGAAGAAACACTTTATTATAAAGATATCCTTTCGGTGCTCGACCATCCGTTAGCAAGCCAATTGATTTCAGATGCGCAAACCATAAAGCAAAAATTAAATACCGATAATATTTCCCATATAAAGCCGGAAGATTTACTGAGTCTTGCTTCCGGATCGAGTAGAGATATCCTCGCTCAGATTTTTATTTCATGGGAAGACAGCGGCGCAAAAGCACTTGAAAACATCCAAAGTATCCTTCGGAAGTTTTTGGAGGCAATCACAAAAGATAAAATCGGAAAACTGACCATCACCAAGCTGATAGAACTGTTTAGTAAAATCCAGGGGTTGTCGGATAAATACCCATACATCAATTCGGTTAGGAGTTTTTTCAACCTATACAACGAACTCGTCGATCAAGCTTCCTTGGATTTTGAAGGAGATGCTTTTGAAGGACTCCAATTGATGGGTGTTTTAGAAACACGCGTTTTGGATTTCGAAAATATCATCATCACTTCAGTAAACGAAGGCACTTTCCCTTCAGGCAAATCGAATGCGTCTTACATCACCTACGATATGAAGCAATATTTTGGGATGCCCTTGTTTTACGAAAAAGATGCTATTTACACCTATCACTTTTATCGATTATTGCAACGTGCAAAAAATATCACCCTGTTATATGACGGATACAATGAAGGCATGAACTCGGGTGAAAAAAGTAGGTTTATTTCGCAATTGGAAATCGAACCAAACCAAAATCACAACTACGAAAAACAGATTCTTTCATCGCATATCGAACTAAAACCCCACCTTCCGAAGAAAATTGAAAAAACCGAAGGTGTTTTAGAGCGACTCAAGGAAATTGCAGCCAAAGGGTTTTCCCCCTCTGCCCTTACCTCCTACATTAGGAATCCGATTGATTTCTATTTCGATAAAATCCTAAAAGTAAGGGAATACGACGAAGTGGAAGAAGACGTGGCAGCCAACACTTTGGGAACCATCGTGCACAACACTTTGGAAAACTTCTATAAACCTTTGGAAGGCAAAATGCTTACGATTCCTCATCTTCAGGAAATGAAGAAGAAAATCGAAGAAGAAGTTACCCATCAATTTAAGGAGGTTTTTCGCGGTGGTACTTTTTCAAGAGGAAAAAACCGAATCGTTTTTGAAGTTGCCCAACGCTATGTCTCCAATTTTATCGATTCCGAAATCGAAGCCATCGAAGACGGCAATACCATAGAAATCCTTCAAATAGAAGAAAAGCTATCTGTTGAACTTCCTATTCTAGGTATTGATTTTCCTGTCAGGATTGGCGGCATTATGGATCGTGTGGATCGCTACAATGGAAAACTTCGAATTATCGACTACAAAACAGGATATACCGAAGACAGGAATCTCACCATTATAGATTGGGATACGATTTCGGAAGACTACGACAAGAGCAAAGCCTTTCAAGTACTGACGTACGCTCTGATGATTTCAGGAGAATTCGATTTGGAAAACGCCGATGCCGGTATTATTTCCTTTAGAAATTTAAGTGAAGGATTTCTGCGGTTTGGCACAAAACCCACTCCCAATTCGCGAAGTAAAACCTATGGCATTACAACCGAAATACTAACAACGTTTACCGAAGAACTCAAAAAACTAATTTTGGAAATCTGCAGCCCAGAAATTCCATTCATTGAAAAAGAGATTAAATAATGACAGTTAAGACAAATCAAGTATTACAACCAAAGAATAAAAACCAAAAACCGATTGTTTACGATCTGTACTACAAAGATTCGGAGCAACCGCTTCCGGTCGTAATCTTTGCGCACGGATACAAGGGTTTTAAAGATTGGGGGCCTTGGCATTTGGTTGCCGAAGCTTTTGCAAATGCCGAAATGTGTTCTATCAAGTTCAATTTTTCGCATAACGGCGGCACGGTAGAACAACCCATCGATTTTCCGGACCTGGAAGCTTTTGCCCAAAACAACTATTCTATCGAGTTAGACGATTTAAAGCGCGTCATTGATTTTGTTGAAACTGAAAACGGAAAAAGCTTGCCTAAAGCTTCTACGATATCGCTGATCGGTCATAGTAGAGGTGGCGGCGTTTGTTTAATCAAAGCCGAAGAAGATTCTCGAATCGACAAGGTTGTCGGTTGGGCGTCTGTCTGTGATTTTGTCCCCCGATTTAGACCAGACACCGAAGATTTTCAGGATTGGAAAAAAACGGGCGTTACCTATATAGAAAACACCCGCACCAAACAAAACCTGCCACACTACTTTCAGTTTTATGAAGACTTTAAAGCCAACGAAGAACGCTTTACGATTAAGCGTGCCGTTAAGAGCTTAAAAAAGCCTTTGCTTATCCTCCAGGGTGATGCAGACACGTCGGTTGTGCCTGCCGAAGCACAAGCCTTACACCGCTGGTCTGAGAACGGCGTATTAAAGATGCTGCCAAATGCCGACCATGTTTTTGGAGGTAGTCATCCCTGGACAGAAAACACGTTGCCTACAGACCTTAAAACCGTTGTGGACGCTACAATAGATTTCATAAAATAACCTGTCATATTAAAAAAAATTGTTATTTTTGCCGTCCTAAACCATATCCCGATACGGATTGTTTAGTGAAGGGGGATTAGCTCAGTTGGCTAGAGCGCTTGCATGGCATGCAAGAGGTCGTCGGTTCGACTCCGACATTCTCCACCAATCCCCGCAAAAGCGGGGATCTTT
>Ga0209075_1003238_pt1 | contig 13701 bp, 6 predicted proteins | sample Stecom2011_FD_187523 | JGI IMG/M metagenome (GOLD analysis project Ga0209075, IMG submission 187523) | Agricultural soil microbial communities from Utah to study Nitrogen management - Steer compost 2011 (SPAdes) (version 2) | ecosystem: Environmental > Terrestrial > Soil > Agricultural land... | reverse complement strand
CCGGTCGATGGAACATGCCCGAGCTCAACCGACCCTACGGCTACCCCCTGGCCATGGGCCTCATGCTCATTATGGCCCTGCTGATGCTCCTCTACTTTAAAAGAAAGAAGTGGTTGTGAGTTAAAAAAAATGCTTCTTTTTTGACCACTGAAAGAGTGAATAAACAGCAGGACCTGGTACACTACCACTCTATTACATCTGGAATTACAAAATACAGGGGTAAATTAACAAAACATACGACAGACATTCAAACATTCACTGCCCGGTCCCGGAACGTATTTGCATGATCTTATCCTCAAAATCATCATTACTAAGGTCTGACTTATTTTTAAATTTGGCTTTATAGGAATACACCGTATTAACAGAAATATTAAGTATCTCGGCAATACTCTCACTCTCCATAACACCAATTCTGTTCAAAGCAAAAACACGCAACTCATTATTCAACAAATGACCTTTTTTTATATAAATATCTTCTTCAGGTCGCAACAATTCACGAACATCTGAAATAAAATTCGGGAAAATACTGAGGAAAATCTGGTCAAAACTCTTAAGCAAATGATCGCGCTCTTCTTTTGGTCTAATGCTGTTAAGCAAAACCTCCATCTTATCAGCATTCTTGTTGATAATAAGTTTGTTGAGGGTATTTACTATGGAAACAAGTTTTTCAATATACTTGGCATTCATCCGCAAGAAATAGCCGATATAGCGCTCTTTAATTTTATTGGATTCTTCTAACTGAACATTGACCGACTTAATCTCCAGATAGTTACGTCTTATGATTGTTTGAATTTTTTTCATACTGAAAATCTGACGGAACAGTACAATAGAAAAAAAAGTCAGCGCAAGAATTAATAAAGAGATGCCAATCAAGTACTTGGTAAGCGTCTGTCTTTTCCGGGTTTCAGAAAACAGTACTGCTTGTTCAGTTTTCGCATAAACATCGGAAGCATGTAAACGCCGCATTCGGGACCCAAATATTTCAGCATCACTACGGGCCTTCTTGATATATTGATAGGCTATGCCTATTTGACCGGTTTTGTATAAATGGTCGGCAAGCACAATAAGTGAAATGCCGCCTTTAATGCCCATTTCATATTCAATTATCGCAGAAGTAATAAGATGGTTTTGCCCAGATTCGTCTCTTCCTTCATTCAAGTGTATAAATCCTAAAACAGCATGTGCCATAGCTTTATGCATGGGTTCTGTTAAAGGATTATCAACGATTCGCTGATAATACATCTCGGCTGAGTCTACTTGCTGTGAGGCCAGAAATCGGAATGCTTTGACACCCAGGACCTCACCCGAATTGGGGGATCCAACTAAAACAGTAGAATCAACATAGGCAGAAGCAATCCTTCTGTTCCCGGGAGCAAAAAAATTATCATCCTGAAAATCGGCCAAGTCATAATAGGTATAAGTGAGTTGCTCGTAATACTTTACAATATATAAAGAATCAAGGAGTGACAAATCAATCCTCCTCATGGAGTCAATGGCTTCAGCGTATAAGCCAACCGAGGACAACAAGCGTCCTAACCGAAATCGGGAATAATTATAAATTGAATCCCGTTGCTGTTGCCTACTGAGATCTAATACCTGTCGATAATAATGAAAGGCGCTGTCGTAAATATAATTTTCATAAACCCGTGCCAGTTCTAAAGACACATGAAGAATGCTGTCTTGCCTACCCGCTTGCAGCGCGCTACTCAGAGACCGATGAAAGATCTTAATCGTGTTTTCCTTTTCGACAAGAGCTTCAGCATCTTGCTTAATCAGCAGGTCAAGTTGGGTGAATAGCTCCCTGGGAGTCAATGACCTATTGTGGCAAGCAAAGAATAACCAAATTCCCATGACCATGCTGACCATCGAAACAAAAAAGGGCATCTTACGTCTAATTATTTTCATGAATGGGGGTCTGCATTAGTGGCATCAAAAAGAAGATTTGTTCAAACACTTTTTAGCAACAAAGAGAAAGGCAATATCAAAAAAATAACAACAACAACAAAATAGACGACCCATCACACATGGATTTTTCATTCATATCATATAGATTAATCGCACTTACACATAGATTCATTCCACTATTAAACAACCATTTACAATATTTATCAATGTTGATTTTTTTCTAAAAAATTCTTAGCGGTGAACCGGCTGTGTATTTTTGATGTGTTAATCTTTGTTTTTAAATCATAATCAGCACCGCTATGAAAGAAATCGACTTAAAACATCCGGTTTGATGCAGAAATCCTTATGACTTTCATTTTCATCGGAACGAGTTACAAAAAAGTAAACCATTATTTATTAATGAGCAATGCAGACAATGAAAAATTACTTAAAAATCGCCTTTATACTTACATCTGTACTTTTCACCTCCATGGCCAGCGGCCAACAAGTAAATGTGAGCGGCATAATAACGGAGGCTGCAAACGGTGAGGAGTTACCTGGTGTATCGGTAGTGGTTAAGGGAACCACACTTGGAACCGTAAGCGACATCAACGGATCCTATTCTATTATGGCAAGTACCGACGACCTCTTGGTATTTTCCTTTATCGGTTATGAAATCATGGAAGCACCTGTTCCTTCATCGGGACGCCTGGACATAACTTTGGAAAGCACCATATTCAACATGGAAGAAGTCGTCGTAATAGGCTATGGAACCATGAAGAAAAGTGATCTGACGGGTGCGGTATCCTCCGTAACTTCCGGTGATTTAACGGCTGCACCAGTCTCCGGCATTGGAGAAGCACTCCAAGGCAGGGCTTCAGGATTACAGGTGATCAACGCCGGCAAACCGGGGGACAATGTAACGATGAAAATCAGGGGGCTGGGCACCATAAACGACAGTGACCCTCTGGTGGTAATTGACGGCGTACCCACTGACTTGGGCCTTAACGCCCTTAATCCCAACGATATTGAAACAGTGGATGTCCTAAAAGATGCTTCTGCCACGGCAATTTACGGTGCACGCGGGGCCAACGGGGTGGTTATGATTACGACCAAAAGAGGCAAAAAAGGTGAAAGTAATATTTCTTTCAGCAGCAACTACAGTATCCAGGAAGCCATAGGCATGCCTACGCTATTGAATGCCTCTCAGTATGTCCAACTAAACAACGAAATGCTTCAAAATGCGGGGATGGCAACGAATCCCGCCTGGGCTGACCCAAGCTCGTTGGGTAAAGGAACAGACTGGATGGGTGAATTGATTGATCTGGCACCCATGCAGAATTACTCCTTAAGCTATTCCGGCGGTTCAGAGAACAGCACCTATTATGTATCCGGTAGTGTATTTGACCAGGAGGGTCTGATACGCAACACAAAGTTTCGCAGGTACACCTTCCAGTTCAATAATGATTCTCAAGTAAAAGAATGGATCAAATTTTCGAACCAGCTCACGGTAAGCCACGACATCAAAAGTCAGGGCGACTACGACATAATGGGCACCATGCGGGCATTGCCTACACAGCCGCTCCACTTTGCCGACGGCTCATGGAGCGGACCGGAAGGTCCTGTGGAATGGGTAGGTGGCCTTCGCAACCCCATAAGCACAACTGAAAAGAACACCCAGGAAACAAAAGGCTACAACGTACTGGGAAATATTTCAGCCGAAATAACGCTTTTCAAAGGTCTTAAGTTCAAAACACTGGGTGGTGTGGACTTCAAAAGTTGGTACGGCAACAGCTTCACTCCAGCCTACGCGTGGAAGCCTATTGCTGTGGAGACATCCTATAAGCACCAAAGCTCCAACAAAAGTCTGACTTATTTATGGGACAACTATTTCACTTATGACCAAAGCTTTGGCAAGCACAGCGTGAATGCCATGGGGGGCATTAGTGCGCAAACCAATCGCTTCGATTTTATGAGTGGGGCGGTCAACACTTTTTTAAGGGATGAAAACAATCAACTGGACAACGGTCTGAAGATTCAAAGTTTAAATGGCAATGCCAGTGAATGGGCCTTGCTTTCATACATAGGACGCATCAACTACACTTTTGCCAACAAATACCTGCTTACGGCAACAGTCCGTCGCGATGGCTCCTCCCGTTTTGGGGAGAACAACAAGTGGGGAATCTTTCCCTCTTTCTCAGGTGCCTGGCGCATGAGTGAAGAAAGCTGGTTTCCCGATTTCTACTTACTCAACGATCTTAAAGCGCGTGTAGGCTACGGTGTAACCGGCAACCAAAATATTGGGAATTATGAATTTGCAGCCATTTACGACATGGGGACCTATATGTTCAATGGCAACCCGGTATCTACCCTGGTGGCCAACAGAATGCCCAATCCAAATATTATGTGGGAAGAAGTTGAGCAATTCAACCTGGGCCTGGACCTAAGCATGTTGAACCAACGATTGATGCTCACCGTGGATGGCTATGTTAAAAACACCAACAACATGCTGGTCCCTATGGCGGTACCTATTTCCACGGGCTATTCAGACCACGATGTGCCCAACATCAATGCGGGCCAAATGACTAATAAAGGCATCGAGCTGAGTCTTACCGCTCACATATTAAGAGGAGCCTTGGATTGGACAACTTCCGTAAATACGACATTGAACAAAAATGAAATCGTGGATTTGAACAGCGATTCACCCATGTATCAGAATTCCATTGAGAATTCCAACATAACCATACAGTCGGTCAACCACCCCATGAATTCATTCTATGGTTTTGTGGTGGATGGCATCTTTCAAAGCCCTCAGGAGGTCAGCAACTCTGCCGTTCAAATAGTTGGAGGAACAGCCCCGGGCGACATCCGCTTTAAAGATTTGAACAACGACGGCATTATCAACGATCAGGATCGCACTTTTATTGGGAATCCGAATCCCGGTGTTATTTTCTCCATGAATAACCGCCTGGCCTGGAAAGGTTTCGATCTGGAAATATTCCTGCACGGAAATGCCGGCAACGACATCTACAATGCCAACCGAATGACACTGGAGGGCATGAAAGTTTCAGAGAACCAGAGCACGGCCGTTTTAAATCGCTGGACGCCAAGCAACACAAACACCACCATACCCAGGGCCATATACGATGACCCGAATAAAAACACCAGAGCATCGAACAGATACATTGAGGACGGCAGTTATCTGAGGCTAAAGAATGTTTCGCTGGGTTATTCCATTCCGAAGCAAATATTAAATCGCTTCGAAATTGGCGAAGCAAGAATTTACCTGTCGGCGCAAAACCTGGCTACCATCACTGGTTATTCAGGCATTGATCCAGAAGTTGGTATCAATGGGATAGATTATGGCGCCTACCCGCTCACCCGCACCTTTAGTGTTGGATTAAACCTGAATTTCTAAACAATTTGTTGAGAAATGAACAAGCATGAGAACAGCTTCTCAGAAAGGCGGAGACCTCCCCAGGCAAGTTCCAAATCTCACATTAAAACACACTACACAACTATGAAAAACATATTCTTTTTCACAACGCTGACTTTATCCCTCCTACTCGCCTTCACCTCCTGTGAAGACTTTCTGGAGAAGGCGCCATTGGACAAGGTTAGTACCGACGGGACTTTAACAGAAGCGGATGCCATTGCCATGGTGAATGCCGCCTACCAGCCACTTCAATGGCCCAAACTGTACAACATGCGGATCTGGACCACCGATATCATTGCCGGCAACAGTGTGGTGGGCGCCAATGGTGGCACAGATGGTATAGAAACCACCGATCTGGCCAATTTTACGGCTTCTTCAGCCAACGCTGCCGCTGTAGATATATGGCGGGGTCCCAACCCGGGCATTCTGCGCTGCAACTTGGTACTCCAAGAAATTCCGCAGTTGGATATCGACGAAGAAATAAAAGACCGCTTACTGGGCGAGGCCTATTTTTTGAGGGCCCACTACAATTTTATACTGGTTCGAATATTTGGAGATATCCCCTTGGCTCTGACTCCAGCCACACCTGGCAGTGATCTCAGTCAGAAAAGAGTGCCACAAGAAGACGTATATCGTCAAATACTCAAAGACACCCAAGCCGCCATTGATCTTTTGCCGGCCAAAAGCGAATACGGCAATCATGATTTGGGGCGCGCCAGTAAGGACGCTGCGCTGGCGATGATGGCAAAAATAAAACTCACACTGGCGTCTGCCAATATTCTGCAGGGCGATTTCTACTCCAGCGTGGTCAACCTGTGTGATTCAGTAACTGCCCTGGGGTATGATTTGTCGCTGTACAATTATGCCGACAATTTTGATGCTGCCATCGACAACAATCCGGAGTCCTTATTTGAGGTACAATACGACGGAGATCCGAGTGAAGATTTTTGGGGCAACGCGAACCGATCTTCCTGGCTAAGCACCTTCATGGGCCCCCGAAACTCCGGTCTGGTAGCCGGTGGCTGGGGTTGGAATCAACCCACTCAGGAATTTGTGGATGCTTATGAAGAAGGTGATTTGCGCAAAGACGTAACCATTTTTTATGAAGGCGGACCATCCTTTGATGGCAAAGATTATGACCCCTCGTGGAGCGGAACAGGCTACAATGTCCGTAAATTCCTTGCACCTTTCAGCGTTTCATATGAGTACAATACCAACCCCGCCAACTTTGTGGTCTACAGGTATGCGGATGTGCTGCTGATGAAAGCGGAAGCATTGAACGAACTGGGACGAACCCAAGAGGCTGCAGCACCTTTGAACGAAGTCCGGGACCGGGCAGGTCTCTCTCCCATTGGAGACGAAACCCAGGATCAAATGAGACAAATAATCATCCATGAAAGGAGAATGGAGTTGGCATTTGAAGGACATCGCTGGTTCGACCTCGTGCGCATCCAAAATGGCGCATACGCAGTAAATTTCTTCAAATCAATCGGCAAACAAAACGTTACTAAAGACCGACTGCTATTCCCCATTCCGCAGGAGGAAATTGATGACAATCCTCAAATGACACAAAACAAAGGGTATTAATCCAATCAGGAACTAACAAATGACCATTTATGAAAACAATTAAGCTATACAGTTGGATCGTGGCACTTCTGACAGGCATGGGCTTATTCTCATGCTCAGAAGATTACATGGAACTGAATAAGGGCTATGATGTATTGACCGTGTCGGCGAGCACTGACACCCTTATTTTGGATGTCAAAGCACCGGATGCCAGAGCCATTACCTTTGAATGGACCAGTGGTTCGAACATGGGAACCGGCGCTGCCATTGAGTACACCTTTCGCATGGATGTGGAAGGCAACGCCTTTGAGGGAGGCATTGTGGAATACATGGGCAAAGGAGTTTACTCCTTAAGCTACACTCATGAACAGCTGACCATGCTGATGCTGGAAGAGTTGGCCCTTCCCGTTAATGAAGACGCCACTATTGAAGTGAGCGTTGTGGCTGAGGTCTTGAATGAAACGGTAGAGACACAAGTCAGTGACCCCGTCAAGATTGTGGTTACACCTTATCAGCCGGTTAGCAAAACGCTTTATCTGATAGGCGATGCCACCCCCAATGGCTGGGATGCCGGTTCTGCCACCCAAATGACGGCCATCAGTGGCGAAGCCGGCGGCTTTGTCTGGACAGGGGAGCTGCGAAGTCCTGGTACTTTTAAATTCATCACCACGCAGGGCGAGCTTTTACCTTCCTACAATAAAGCTGCAGGCGACACAGCAGATGGCTTGATTCTACGCGAAAACGATGAGGATCCGGATGAGCAATTCACAGTGCCTGCCAGTGCGTTTTATCGTATTACAGTAAACATCATCGATCTGACCTACACCATTGAAGAAACCGATGGCATGGCCGGACCAAAATATGACAACATCTATTTTGTGGGGTCCTTCACAGGTTGGAGTCATGTTGCCATGAAACAGGATGCTATCAACCCCTTTGTCTTCAGGTTTGGGGATGTGTTGGAATGGAACGACGGAGGAGAGTTCAAATTCGGCACTGCTGCCGGGAGCTGGGACGACATGTACCATCCCACCATTGCCAATGCACCCTATACACATTCTGAAGTCATGCAGGATGGCGAAGGTGACCACAAGTGGTTGCTAAGTGAAGCCGAATCGAATAAGCCCTACAAACTGTACCTGGACATCACAGAAGGTGAGGAAAAAATGGAAATGAACCTGTTTACGCCTTACGAAAACATGTACCTAGTTGGAAGTGCAGCGCCCGGTGGCTGGGATTTGGGGAATGCAAGCCCCATGACCTTAGATCCGGAAAATCCGTATGTATTTTCATGGACAGGAGCACTTACCGCCGGCGAATTAAAGTTTTCATGCGACAAGCAAGATGATTGGAATGGGGCATGGTTTATGCCGGTTGAGGCAGACAGGGTGCCAACGGGTGAAGTAGAAGATATGCTTTTCACCGACAAGTCCTCCACTGATTATGCCGATTATATGGATGTGGACATGAAATGGAACATCCAGTCGGCCGGAACCTATACCATCACCCTGGATCAATTAAAAGAAACGGTGCGTATTGTTAAGCAGTAAATATTGAACATAAATAATCTCTACGGCTGTTGTTATGCAACAGCCGCAGAGATACTTTTAAGACGTTGATTATGATGAGATCTTTGTTAATCACACTCCTTGCCGCTCTGTTTGTATCGTGCGACGACAGCAACGATTTAACGAACAACAATGGTGGCGATGCCAACATTGTTACAGCTGTTCAGTTAGAAAAGGACAAGGCGCTATACATGCCCGGGGAGCAGGTTTCTTTTAAGGCAGATAAAGAATTGGGAAGTGACGTTTATATCAGATACTCTTATTTGGGCGATGTGATAGAAGAAGTTCCGGCAAGCGGTAAAACATGGACCTGGACGCCTCCACAGGAGGACTTTAGAGGATATATGGTGGAAATTGTGTCAAAAGGGGAAGACCATGAAAACTATATGGGTAGCATTGCTGTGGATGTATCTTCCGATTGGAGAAAATTTCCTCGTTATGGCTTTTTATCGCATTATGGACCAATGAGTGAGGAAGCCATTAAAAAAGTCATCCACAACCTGAACCGCCACCACATCAACGGTGTGCAGTACCAGGACTGGCACTACAAACACCACAAGCCGCTGGCAGGCACCCCTGAAAACCCTGCAGAAACATGGAAAGAGATTGCCAACCGCACCAATTCAAAACAGACGATCGACCAGTACATCGCTGAAGGACACGAGAAAGGCATGAAATCCATCTTTTACAACCTTTGTTTTGGCGTTTTGAGTGATGGTGCCAGTGATGGCGTACAAGAGGAATGGTACATTTTTAAGGACAAGTTCAGAAATAACAAGGATTACCATGGCTTGCCCAAACCGTACTTTTGGAGCGACATCTACCTGACCGATCCGGGTCATTCCGGTTGGTTAAACTATATGGCCCAACAAAATGACGATGTGTACCAGGTCTTTGATTTTGATGGCTTTCAGATTGATCAGTTGGGCAACAGGGGAACCGTTTACGATTACAACGGTAACGTGGTGAATCTGCCGGAACAATACCTGAAGTTCATCGATGCCATGAAAAGCGCACAACCAGAGAAACGACTCATCATGAATGCGGTTAGTGAGTATGGGCAGGAGCAGATTGCACAAGGAGACATTGATTTCTTTTACAATGAAGTCTGGGGGGACACCCCAAAATTCACCGATTTGGAGCGCATCATCCATGAAAACAACGCATTCAGAAGCGATTTAAAAACCGTTTTTGCCGCTTACATGAATTACAATGTAGCCGATGGACAGGGCTACTTTAATACGCCGGGGGTTTTGCTGACCGACGCGGTGATGTTTGCCTTCGGTGGCTCCCACCTGGAGCTGGGTGAGCACATGCTGGGCAAAGAGTATTTTCCCAACAATAATCTGCAAATGAAAGGAGACTTGCAAAGGGCACTGGTCAACTACTACGATTTTATGGTGGGCTATCAAAACCTTTTGCGCGACGGTGGAACTTTCAACACAGAAAGCGTGGATATTTCCTGCACCAACGGACGCATGGATGTGGCCGCATGGCCTCCACAAACCGGCAAAGTAGCCTCTGTTGCAAAAATAGTGGAAAACAAACAGGTCATCCATTTACTTAACCTATCGGAAGCCAACAGTTTTGACTGGCGCGACATCAATGGCACTCAACCGGAACCCGCGATGATTGAAGATGCCGGCATGAAATTAAGAACCGATCGTCCTATAAAAAAAATATGGGTAGCATCACCCGATGTAAACGGGGGCGTTGCACAGGAAGTTGATTTTAACCAAAATGCAGTGAGCGCATCCTTTAAATTGCCAGGCTTAAAGTATTGGGGTATGATTGTGGTAGAATATTAAACTAATTATTATGAAGGTGTATAGATTGTTGCTGTTGATTTACTTCGCTTGGGTCCTAATACCGGTAGCTTCCGCAACAGACAGGGAGCAAGCAAAAGAAATTCGTCCTGGAAATATAACAAATTACACAGTAGATGGAAAAGAAGTGGTTTTTACATGCGAAAACAACTTCAAGATTAAATTAGCCTTACTGGGATCTGAGGTGATCAAAGTCTGGATGGATCCGCAGGGTGCATTTTCCCGCTCCAATCCATCCTTTGCTGTCATTAACGAAGCGTTTGAGGGAATCGATGCAGTTAATATTCAGGAAACCACGCAAGGATATGAGATATATACAGGGGCGCTGATTCTAAGGATCAATGCCCGACCTTTCAGACTCAGTATCTTTGACAAATATCAGCGCTTGTTGCTCGAGGACTACCAGGAAAACGGTTTTGTGCAAAACCAAAATGATAAAGTCGTTTATAAAACCCTGAAAAAAGATGAAATTTTTCTGGGCTTGGGAGAAAAGGGCGGTTCACTCAACCGTCGCGGGCAATCCTTTACAATGTGGAACAGTGATAAGCCATGCTATTCGGCAGATGAGGATCCGCTTTATAAGAGCATTCCATTTTTCATGAGCAGTTATGGCTATGGGGTCTTTTTGGACAACACGTATAAGACAGAATTTAAAATGGGTTCGGAATCGGATGATTACTTTTCGTTTCAGGCTCCGGGAGGCGAGATGATTTATTACGTGATGTACGGACCCGAATACAAACAGCTAATCAGACACTATACCCATCTGACCGGGCAACCAATAATGCCACCAAATTGGGCGCTGGGTTTTTCCCAGAGCCGCGGCTTATTAACCAGAGAAGATCTGACACGCGACATCGCTGAGGGCTACAGATCCAGGAATATTCCCTGCGACATCATCTATCAGGATATTGGTTGGACACAGCACCTGCAGGATTTTAACTGGAGAGAAGGCAATTACGACAACCCGCAAAAAATGCTGAGTGACTTGGCGGAGAAAGGCTTTAAAGTCGTGGTATCCCAAGACCCTGTTATTTCGCAGGTCAACACCAGTCAATGGTTTGAGGCGGACTCTTTGGGCTATTTTGCAACGGATATCAGAACGGGTGAAAGTTATAATATGCCCTGGCCATGGGGAGGCCATTGCGGCGTGGTTGATTTCACCAATCCGGAAGTGGCCGACTGGTGGGGAGACTACCAGCAAAAGCCCATCAATGATGGCGTTAAGGGTTTTTGGACGGATATGGGTGAGCCGGCCTGGAGCAATGAGGAAGATGTTGACCGACTCAATATGCAACACCACGCAGGCATGCATGATGAAATTCACAATGTATATGGCCTGGAGTGGGATCGCATAGTGACTGAGCAGTTCGAAAAACACAATCCCAACACCCGGATCTTTCAAATGACGAGAGCTGCCTATGCCGGCTTACAGCGCTATACTTTTGGCTGGTCCGGCGATGCAGGTCACGGTGGCAATGTTTTGAATGGCTGGTCGAGCCTCGCAGGCCAGATTCCTTTGGCCCTATCATCCGGCATGGGACTCATCCCCTTTTGGGCCACCGATATTTCTGGTTATTGCGGGGACATTTCAAGCTATTCGGGCTTTGCTGAATTATACACCCGCTGGCTGCAATTTGGTGCTTTCAACCCCCTGAGTCGAATTCATCATGAGGGCAACAATGCGGTAGAACCTTGGCTGTTTGGCGACGAGGTGCTTGAAATTATCAAGGATGCCATTGAGCTGAAATATCAACTGTTCCCATATTTGTACAGCTATTCACGAGAGGCATACGATACTGGACTACCCATAATGCGGGCCACCATCTTAGAGTACCCCGATGATGCGGAGGCCTTAAAAGCCGAACATCAGTTCCTTTTCGGTAGTGAATTACTGGTAGCACCGGTCGTAGAACAATACGCTGCTGTCAAACGGGTTTACCTGCCTGCCGGAGAATGGGTCGACTTTAACGATCCCTCAAAAGTTTACAGAGGGCGACAGTGGATGGATTATCCTGTGGATCTGGCAACCGTTCCCATCTTCATCAAAAAAGGTTCCATCATCCCTATGATGCCTGTCATGCAATACATCCATGAAGATGAAAATTACCCCTTGACATTCAAGGTCTTTCCAGCCGGCAATGGCCATCAGGCGACCACCTTTGCCTTATATGAAGACGACGGTGAGTCAAATGATTACAAGAGGGACCAATTTGGAAAACGCATTATCCGCTACAGGTCCAACCAAACCGGTGCAGAATTAGAAATAGCGACTAAAGAATCTGGCGGCTTTCAATTAAGCAAACGTGACTACCAAATCAAAATCGTTAACACACAAGAGCCCAGGCGAATAGAATTAAATGGCAAGCGACTGCGAAAAGTCAGGAAGTCATCAGATTTTGAAAAGCTGCAATGGTATTGGGATAAGGACACGAATACCTGCATCATAAACCTTCCTGAACCGAAAGACAAGCTAACCATCAAACTTACAAACCAATAAAAAAAACGTTCAAATACCAGGTTTACAACTGGTATTTGAACGTCCCGAATAAAATCCAAAACTACAACATTTTGTCTTTTGAAGGAACTTTATAAACCTTAAAATCAACAACAACAAAATTACCTGACTCAAAACCAGTTCCTATACAAGTCTGGGTCGACGAAACAAATGGTCACTTAAAGATTAACCTGGGAGGAGAAAGAGAGTCTCAAATAACGATATATTCCAGCACTGGAGAAAAAATTCACCAGACAAAGGGAGGGGGAATCATTACAATAAACAGCTCTTTTCTGGGCAAAGCAGGTGTGAAATTGGTTCAAGTTTCAAACAAAGATTTTGTAAAAGTCTTTAAGGTAATAAAAAAGTAAGGCTTTGAAGTTGACACCAAACTCCCACCAAAAAGCAAGTTAATACAGAAAATAAAAGGGGGTGGACCCGAAAGTCCACCCCCTAACAATAACAAGATATTAATCAGGCAGCTGCCCTACACAAACAGATTCAGGCCGGCATCCTCGGTGCGCTCCAGGTAGGAAGCTACGCCGCCGATTTGAACGCCGTCGATCAGCTCATCGGCTTTAACGCCCATTACATCCATCGACATCTGGCAGGCAACAAATTCCACACCGGCATCCATGGCCGACTGGATCATACTCTCCAGGGTATCGACGTGCTTGTTTTTCATTACCATGCGCATCATTTTACTGCCCATGCCGGCCATATTCATTTTTGAAAGGCCGAGTTTGCGGCTCGATTGGGGCATCATCATGCCAAACATTTTTCCGAACAGGTCTTTCTTAACCACCGGCTTCTGCTCCCGCTTAATGACATTGAGTCCCCAGAAGGTAAAGAAGATGGTCACCTTTTTGCCCGAAGCGGCAGCGCCGTTGGCAATCACAAAAGTGGCCAGGGCTTTGTCGAGGT